>Ga0207678_10005219_pt1 | contig 11641 bp, 10 predicted proteins | sample KBSC63metaG_FD_184319 | JGI IMG/M metagenome (GOLD analysis project Ga0207678, IMG submission 184319) | Corn rhizosphere microbial communities from Kellogg Biological Station, Michigan, USA - KBS C6-3 metaG (SPAdes) (version 2) | ecosystem: Host-associated > Plants > Roots > Rhizosphere > Soil ... | reverse complement strand
ACTCGCCGTTGACGGTGAAGTGGAAGCCTGCTTCGAGTTGCCAGGGCTTCGCGGTGGAGTGGGCGTCGTGCTCGGCTTCGACGATTTGCCAGTGGTATATCTGACCGTTGGCGGTCGGCCATTGCTGAGCGTGGCTGAGTTTCTCGCGGAGACTTCTGCGATGGAGCCAGGATTGGATGAGGTCGAAGGGGAGCATTCCAGTCCTTTCGCATGGGATTCTAATACAGTCCCGGAATTAGGACCTCGTTTTCCTCTGTGCCGGACGGTTCTAAACTGGAGTTATGGCAGCAGAGTTTACCCACCTCCATCTTCACTCTGATTATTCTCTTCTGGACGGGGCGTGCGACGTCGACAAGCTGGCTGCGCACGTCAGCAAGATTGGCCAGACTGCAGCGGCCATTACCGATCATGGCAATATCTTTGGGGCGGTGCACTTCTTCAATGCGATGGAGAAGAAGCACGTCAAGCCGATCCTTGGCTGTGAACTGTATCTTTCAAAGACGGCGGACCATCGTGAGCTGGCCGATGGCTACAACCACTTTCTGGTGCTGGCCGAAAACGAGGAAGGGTACCGCAATCTCGTTCGCCTGACGAGCGAGGCTGCGCTGCATGGGTTCTATCGCAAACCGCGTGTTTCGAAGGATTTTCTTTCGAAGCATACCAAGGGGTTGATCGGATTCTCAGGCTGCCTGGCCGGTGAGTTGAACCAGCACCTGATGGCAGGGAAGTACGAGGAGGCCAAACAGACTGCCGGCTACTTTCAGGACATCTTCGGCAAGGGGAACTACTTTCTGGAGGTTCAGGATCACGGCTTGAAACCGGATAAGGGTGTCTGCGATGCGCTCTTCAAGATGGAGCGGGAGCTGGACATCCCGCTGATCGCGACTAACGATAGCCACTATGTCGCCAGTGACGACAGCCGTGCACACGAGATTCTGCTTTGCGTGCAGACGGCAGGGTCGATGAACGATCCGAACCGCTTCAAGTTCGACACCCAGGAGTTTTACATCAAGAGCGCGGAGGAGATGCACAGGACCTTCGCGCAAAATCCTGAGGTCTGCACGAGGACGATGCAGTTTGTGGACCGCTGCAATCTGAAGATGTCGAAGGTGAAGAATCCGTTTCCGGTCTTCGACGTTCCAGAGGGCCATACGCTGGAGAGCTACTTTGAGAAGGTGTGCCGCGAAGGGATGAAGAAGCGCCTCGATACGGCGGTGGCGCACCTGCGCGCGCGCGGGCTGTTGCGGAAGTCCGTCGAGGATTACGAGGCGCGCCTCAATCGCGAGATCGACTGCATCAAGCAGATGAAGTTTCCCGGCTATTTCATGATCGTGTGGGACTTTATCCGCTATGCGAAGGAGCAGGGGATTCCTGTAGGACCGGGCCGTGGTTCGGCTGCCGGCTCGCTCGTCGCGTACGCGATGGAGATTACCGACATCGATCCGCTCCAGAATGAGTTGCTGTTCGAGCGCTTTCTGAATCCTGAGCGCGTGTCGATGCCCGATATCGACATCGACTTCTGCATGAACCGCCGCGGAGAGGTGATCGAGTACGTCAAGCGCAAGTATGGCTCCGACCAGGTTGCGCAGATTATTACGTTCAACACAATGGCCGCCAAGGCTGCGATCAAGGACGTAGGTCGGGCGCTCGACATGCCATACGGTGAGGTGGACCGCATTGCGAAGATGATTCCGCTGACGATTGGAATCACGATCGAGCAGGCGCTCAAGGACTCGCCGATGCTCGCCAGCGCGTATGACGGGGACGCGCGGGTGAAGGAGGTTATCGATGCAGCGCTGCGTCTGGAAGGGCTGATCCGCGGGGCCGGGATTCATGCCGCCGGCGTTGTCATTGCGCCGCAGCCGCTGACGGAGCTTGTTCCTGTGACGCGCACCAAGGACGACGCGATCGTAACGGCCTACGACATGAAGGCGGTCGAGAAGATGGGCCTGCTCAAGATGGACTTTCTTGGGCTGACCACGCTGACCGTGATCGATGACTGCTTGAAGCTCATTAAGCAGAATCGCGGCGAAGTGGTCGAGATGTCGAAGGTGCCGCTCGACGATGAGAAGACGTACGAGCAGGTCTTCCATCGCGCGCTGACGTCCGGCGTCTTTCAGTTTGAGTCCGGCGGCATGAGAGACGTGCTGCGCCGCTATAAGCCGACCACGGTCGAAGACCTCACAGCGTTGAACGCTCTCTACCGTCCCGGACCGATTCAAGGCGGCATGATCGACGACTTCATCGAGCGCAAGTGGGGGCGACGCGCTGTCGAGTATCTCTTGCCTGAACTGGAGCCGTTGCTGCGCGAGACGCTTGGCGTCATCGTGTACCAGGAACAGGTGATGCAGATCTCGAACGTAGTCGCCGGATATTCACTGGGCGACGCCGACCTGCTGCGCCGCGCCATGGGTAAGAAGGATGCCGCCGAGATGGACAAGCAGCGCGAGCGCTTTATGAGCGGCGCGGCGGCCAACAAGCATCCGAAAGATACGGCAGGAAAACTCTTCGACCTGATGGCGCAGTTTGCCGGGTATGGCTTCAACAAGTCGCACTCCGCCGCGTATGCTCTGCTGGCGTATCACACGGCGTGGCTGAAGACGCACTATCCGGTGGAGTTCATGGCGGCGCTGCTGACGAGCGAAACATCGAAGCCGGAGAACGTCGTCAAATATATTTCAGAGTGCCGCGAGATCAACATCTCCGTGGTGCCGCCGGACGTGCAGGTCTCGTTCGCCAACTTCACTCCGATTGGCGATGCCATCGGCTTCGGTCTGGCTGCGATCAAGAATGTTGGCCACCACGCGATTGAATCCATCATCGCCGCCCGTGCAGCCTTGCAGGAAGAAGGGAAGCGGGGCTTCTCCAGCCTGTGGGAGTTTTGTGAGAAGGTCGATCTTCGCCTGATGAATAAACGCGTGATCGAGTCGCTGATCAAGGCGGGCGCGATGGATAGCTTTGGCGGACGCGCCCAGGTGACCGCTGCGCTCGATAAGGCGATGGAGCGGGCACAGAAGGCGCAGAGGGACGAGGCATCCGGGCAACATGGACTCTTCGGCATCTTCGATTCGGACATTAGTCCGGCTTCAGGCGGCCATCATGAAGACGATCTGCCCAAGGTGGCCGAGTGGGATGAACACACGCGGCTCCAGAATGAGAAGGAGGTGCTCGGTTTCTTTGTGTCTGGACATCCGATGGACAAGTACCGCGAGAAGCTGCGCAATATGAAGGTGGTCGATACGGCAACGGCGTGCGAGATGAAGCCGGAGCCGCAGACGTTTCGCCGCGGACGCAACGAAGAGCCGCAGAACGAGATTTCCATTGCAGGTGTGATTACGGGACTCAAGGTTGCCAAATCCAAGCGGTCGGGCGAACTCTACGCGCAGGCGGCACTGGAAGATACAGTTGGAAGGATCGAGATCATCGCGTTTCCGCAGTCGTATGAGAAGCTGGCCGAGAAGCTGAAGATCGATGTTCCCGTGGTCGTGCGCGGTGTCTTGCGCGGCGAAGAAGATTCCGCGCCGAAGCTGGCGATCTCCAGCATTCAGGCGCTGGAAGATGTGAAGCTGAAGCTGCCGGATGCACTGCGGATCAAGGTTCCACTGCATAATCCGGACGTCGCGTTGCTGGAGAAACTCCAGGTGATCTTTGCGGGGGCGCCGGGCAAAGGGAAGCTGCTACTCGATCTCGAAGAGCCGGGAGAGTTTTGCGCCGTGCTCGAACCTCAGGGCGTCATGGTGGCTGCGGACCGCTTGTTTATCGACCAGGTGGAAGAACTGGTTGGGCGTGGCGGAGTCCGCGTCATCGAATAGTGGGCAATGCCATATACAATCGTAAGAGCAACAACGAAGCGTTACGATAACCATGGCAGAACAAGAAGCAGGCCGAACAGCCCACTCCCAACCCGTGCATGCACCGACTCCCGAAGCATGGACCAAGACGGAGTTGGCGCGTCACCCTCAGCGTCCCTATCCGATGGACTTCATCGAAGCACTCTTTTCCGACTTCAGCGAGATCCACGGCGACCGCGCCTTTGGCGACGACGCGGCCATGGCCTGTGGGATGGCGACGTTTCATGGCGAACCGGTCTTAGTCGTCGGCAATCTCAAGGGCCGAACTCTCAAAGAGAGAGTCGCGCGCAAGTTTGGCAGTCCGGACCCCGAGGGCTATCGCAAGGCATTGCGGGCCATGAAGATAGCCGAGAAGTTTGAGCGGCCCATCTTCACCTTCATCGACCTCGCGGGTGCAAACCCCGGCATTGGCGCCGAAGAACGAGGCCAGGCAGAGGCCATTGCGCGCAGCATGATCGAGATGTCCCGGCTCCGTGTTCCGACGATCGCTACGATTACGGGGGAAGGTGGTTCGGGCGGAGCAATTGCGCTGGCTCTGGCCGATCGCGTGTTGATGCTGGAGAACGCAATCTATTCGGTGATTTCTCCGGAGGGCTGCGCTTCGATCATGTGGAAGGACGCTACGAAGAAGCAGCAGGCCGCGGCTGCTCTGAAATACACGGCGTCCGATGTGCAACTGCTAGGCTGTGTCGATGATGTGCTGCCCGAGCCGCCGGGAGGAGCGCAGGATGATCCTGCGGCCGCGATGGCCATGGTTGATGAGAAGCTTCGCTATCATCTGGGAACGTTACGCGCGCTTTCTCTGGACAAGATGCTGGAACAGCGGTATCTCAAGTTCCGCAATATGGCGCAGTTCTATACCACCGTTTAACTTAGCGGTAGCTCAACTTCATGGAGTTGTTCCCGTTGCCGGAGTTCGATTCGACCCCACCAGACCGTTCCGACCGCATCCTGCAGTTTGCGCTGTTTCTGACGTCGGTGGCCTGGATTGTGTCTTCGCAGGCAGTGGCGAGGCAGGCTGCGCGAGGCATCTCCATCGTCTTTGGCCTGGGCGAGGCACGCTTCCTTCTCGGAGCCGTCTTCTTTCTTTTCCTGCTGGCAGTCGGGTTTTCAGTCTTGCAAAGGATCTCGCTGCACCGAGGTCCACTGCGTGCGTTGCTCGGCTTGCCCAGACGTGCGACCTCGGGAAGAGAGTGGGTGCTCGGCGTGGCCTTTGGGTGGGGAATCGTTGTGCTGGCCGTGCTTCCGATGGCGCTTGCAGGAACGCTCCACGTGCGTTTCTGGACGGAGTCACGTGCCTTCTGGCTGGCGATTCTCAATCTTGCGACGCTTGCCGTTGCCGGTCTGGCGGAGGAGGTTGCCTTTCGCGGGTACCCCTATCGCCGGCTGATTCAAGCGATCGGCCCCGTGACGGCGACCGTTGTGATGTCCGTTCTCTTCGGGCTCTTTCATCTGCTGAATCCGAGCGCGACATGGATCAGCATGTTGATTACGATGCTGGCTGGACTGCTGCTTTCGATCGCGTGGCTGCGTACGCACGGGCTGTGGCTGGGGTGGGGACTCCACGTTGGCTGGAATGCGAGTATGGGCATTCTCTTTGGGCTGCCTGTCAGTGGAATTAGCAGCTTCTCTACTGTAGTGCAGACGCGCGCGGTGGGACGGCTATGGCTGACCGGCGGTGACTACGGACCGGAGGCGGCGCTGTTTACCGCACTGGTTGTCCTGGCGGGCATCATCGTTCTGGTTCGGGCTACGCGTGATTACGCGTGGAATTACACGCATCCACCTATCATCCCCGGGGGGTATCCAACCGAAGCTCCTCCGCCGGCGATCCACACCGCGATGGAACAGCAGACGCGACCTGCGCCGTTGGTCCAGATTCTGCCTGTAACACCGCAAAACAGCCCAAGGGAAGACGAGCCCGAGCTCTAGATATTTGATTTGAAACGGGCGAAATGGGCGGGCGATTACGGTCTGGGGTGCGGCCTTATTGCATGGCCGAAGCGGCGGGGACAGGCCACTTGTCAAAAGGGAAGAGAAGGCGCAAGCTGTTGTGTATGTGAGGTGCTCCCATGGCACTGAGCAAGTTTGGTTGGATCTTGATTCCAGGTTTTCTGGCGCTCGCGCTGACGACTGCTCGCAGCCAGGTCTTTGTGGTGGGTGAAAAATCTGCGACGGAGGGTATCGCAGCCGACTTTACGCCGACCGCGCTGCCGCTTCCAACGACGAAGATGACTGAGCGGGGAAACAGGGAGTTGGTGCGCAACCTGGTCGATGAGCAGGGATTTGCGCAGCGAGCTCTTCCTATGGGTACGGGCCTGACGTTACACGCGAATGGGTCACTGTCTCCAAGCGCGGCGGAATACCGGAGGATGATCTATCAGAAGGGTCAGTCCGTCGGCCCGGGTGACCGTGTTCTGATTACTGCGATGCAGATCAAGGGCGATCGAATTATTCTCGACCTCAACGGCGGTCCGTATCTGAAGCACCGGTTTCTTCGCCATATTCAGTTGAATGACAATCCGGTGGTTGCGGATACTGGCGAAGTCGCTACGGGATCCCGCGTGACGCTGGTCTTTCCGGACTTCGTGCCGGAGATATCGGCGCCGGAGGTGAAGGCGCTGTTGAAGCCGCTCATTGACTTTGGGGTGAAGTCCAGCGAACAGGCGTATGCGGATACTCTTCCTGCGCCACTGAAGGAAGCGATCGTCGCACACGAGGTGCTGGTAGGGATGAACCACCGGATGGTGCTCGCGGCCATGGGAGCTCCGGAGAGCAAGATTCGTGAACAGCCGAGTGGCGATCCGAACGGAGCTCGCTATGAGGAATGGATTTATGGCCATGTTCCGCAGACGGTCCACTTTGTCCGCTTTGTTGGTGACCGCGTAACAGTGGTTGAGATTGCGGCGTTGGGAAAGCCTTTGGAGATTCACAATACGGATGAGATGGGTGGTTATAATCCACCTCAGCTTACGCGCGAGATTGCAATGGGAGATCAGAAGCCGGGCGGAACCGAGGACGCGCCAGCCCCTCCGCCAACACTGCGCAAGCCCGGCGAAGCGGCACCGGCGGGAGGCCCGGGTAAGGTTCAGTTTCCAACCACGAGCACGAGTCAGCCGAATACATCCTCTACAAATGCTCCGCCGATGAATTCTTCGCCAGCCCCGCACATTCAATAAGGCGGCTGTCGTGTAAACTCTTTAGAGAGCCTCAATCGCAGTTCTTCTCCTCCGATTCCTACCGCGGCCTGTCCCGGACAATCTTTACGAGAAGTACCGGATGACTCGATACTGCCTGCCCGTAAGGTTGGGTGGATCATCGGCCATCCAGCGCGCGAGCCGAAACATTTGCACCAGGGAGAGCAAGCATTATGGCGAAGATTGCCAAGACCGGCGACCGTAAGAAGGTCATGGACACCAACAAGAGCACAGATTGTCCGAAGTGCTCCAAACCGACTCGTATCGTCAAGCGCGTCAAGGATCGTGAACGCGGCATCCCGGGCGGAGTTTATATTTCCTGCTCAGCATGCGATTTCTTCGAGAAACTTTAGTCAGGTTCGATTCTGATCTTGCAACAGTCTTACAAAGAGCCCGTTCGCGGGCTCTTTGTTGTGTTGATTCAACGTTTGCCGATTCATTGCTACCGTTACTGACCGTGCGTACGTCAGATGCTGTATCTGCGCCTCTCCAAGGCAGTTGTCAACTTGATTCAGGGTGTGGTACGGCGAACCAAAGTTGTATAAAAAATTACGGTGACTGCCCTTGACGATCGTCTGTTGCGAGGGGCAGACTCTACAGCGGGAAAGTAGGGAAACGGTTTTTATGAATACCATTTGCAGCCCAGTAGTCGCCTCAGCTTCAACCTTCGCGCCTTTACCCCATTTCGATCGACCCACCTACCTGATGTGCCCTCCTGAGTGGTATGACGTGAATTACGTCATCAACCCGTGGATGGCGGGAAATCTGCATCAGCCGGCACGCGACACCGTGTTTGCGCAGTGGAAAGACCTGTATCAGCACCTGCAGCAGGTGGCCGATGTGCGGTTAATTCATGCGCGGCAGGGATCTCCGGATATGGTTTTTATTGCGCACGCGGCGCTGGTCCAGCATGGAGTTGCGGCGCTCTCCAGCTTTGCCCATGCGCAGCGGCAGAGCGAGGAGCCGCATCTGCGGAAGTGGTTGCAGGACGCGGGTTTCCTGGTTTGGGAGACGCCTCGGGAGACTTGTTTTGAGGGCGAAGGCGATGCGCTTTTCGACGCAAACGGTGGCCATTTGTGGGCTGGCCATGGCGCGCGTACGTGCCGGCAAAGCCATAGGCATGTTGCAGATGCGTGGCATACAGGAGTGACGTCTCTGCGGCTGATGGATCCGCGCTTCTTTCATCTGGATATGTGCTTTGCGCCTTTGAGCGGGGGGCATCTGCTTTATTTTCCGCAGGCATTTGACGCGGCTTCGCTGGCCAAGATCGAGGAGGCGTACAGCGCGGATAAGCGCATTGCTGTCAGCGAGTTAGAAGCTACGCAGTTTGCCTGCAATGTGATCAACGTGGGCAGGCATGTGATTATGGGCGCGGTGGAGACGGACCTTGCTGAGCGGCTGCGCGGGTTGGGCTATGATGTTGCAGCGCTGGATCTTAGCGAGTTTCAGCGAGGTGGCGGATCGGCCAAAGCCCTGACGCTGCGGCTGAGCGACACGAGCCTCGCAACCGTTTCTGCCTGAGGTCTGGACGTTCAAGAGCCTCTGGATTGCGGATTTTTTTCTCCGTGGTCCAGAGGCTTTTTTGCGGGCATTTTCGGCTTTTAGACGTGGTGTTTTCGTGGTTATGGTGTGGTATTTGGTGTGGTAAAGACGGTCAGGAGACTGTCGCTATTTCGTCGAGGATGGCGCGGGCGGCGGCGACGGGGTTGTCTGCGCGGGTGATGGGGCGTCCTACGACGAGCAGGGAGGCTCCCTGGGCGATGGCGTCACGGGGAGTGGCTACGCGCCTCTGGTCGCCTACGGCGGCGCCTGCTGGGCGGATTCCTGGGACTACAAGGAGGGCTTCCGGGCCCAGCTCGGTGCGCAGGGTGGCTACTTCTTCGGCGGAGCAGACCATGCCGGTGATGCCCGACGCTTTGGCGAGTTTGGCGAGGCGGAGGACCTGTTTGGCTGGTGGGTCCGTGACGCCGACGCCGGCGAGTTCGTTGGCGTCCATGCTGGTGAGGACGGTGACGGCGAGGAGGCGGGGGGAACCCGGTGCGGTGGCGGCCTGGGCAGCGGCTGTCATCATGGCTGCGCCTCCGCTGGCGTGGAGGGTGAGGAGGGAGGCTCCGGCCTGGGTGACGGTGCGCACGGCTCCGGCGACCGTGTTGGGGATGTCGTGGAGCTTGAGGTCGAGGAAGACGTCGAAGCCGCGGTTGCGGAGGTCTTCGATGAGGGGGTTGCCGGCGGCGTAGTAGAGCTCCATGCCGACCTTGAACCATTGGCAGGTGTCGCCGAGGGTGTCGACGAGACCGAGGGCCTGACGGGCGTCGGGGAAGTCGAGGGCTACGGCGAGGCGGTCTTTGGGGTCGAGGGCGATGGGTTTTGCGGTTGAGGTTTCCACTCGTCTAGTCTAGCTGGTCGATCGATCGAACTATGGGTATCCAGTGTGTGGTTGGGTGAACTTTCCAGTTGGCCGACTGTATGCGGCTGAGTGACGATAAGCGCGTTTCTCGTTACTGATGCTGCGCGGTGCATTGCATATTGAAAGTCCCAAAAAACAAAATCCCCACCCATTCGCACAAACGGCGTGCGATAACGACGGGCATCTGGTCTGTTGAGCTTTACTTCGTGGGCCGCGACTCCGGCGGCACAAGACCTGAGAGACGGTAGTACACAACGAGCTGGCCGTAGTGTTCACCGCTATGTTCGATGATGCCGTATGCGATGTCGAGAACGCGCGCTTTCTGATGAGGGAAATAAACAAACTCGGTCATCATGCCTTTTTCGCCTTTGGACTGAATGGCGGCAGCTCCGTCGGCAAAGGATTTCTTTACGAATGCGACGATATCCGCCTTTGTTTTGTACTGGTCGCGCTTCGGATCTGCGTCTGCGGCAGGTTTCCGCCCCATCACCGTATCAGTGAAGTAGTAGTTTGAACCCGCCGCGTGCAGCAACTGCTCTGCGAAGGTTCGCTGTGCGGGTGTCGGCTTGAAGTCATATTTGTCCTCGGGGAAATCTTCGGCCATCGCCGTGAGCTTGCGGCCAATCTCATTCCAGGAATCGAGCACGACTTTCACTTCCGGTTCGGCAGGTTTGTCGGCTGCATCTTTCTTCATCGTGTCCTGGGCATGGGCGGCAAACGCGCACGCCAGCAGGACGATTGCGATAAACGGTATTCTCTTCATTTCTTTCTCCACGATTGAGTTCGCGAACCAAGCTTCAGCTTCTTATTTCGCCGTCGTCAGACCCGCAACCACGGCAGCAAGTTTATCGAGTTGCTCGGCCCAGCCTTCGAGTTGCCCGCTCTCGATTGCGTTCTGCATGGTTTCGTTTCCTATGAAAGTGAGTTTCGTCTGGCCGTTTCCCATATCCTCAAAAAGAATCACGTTGTACGCATTGTTTATGGCTTCAAGCTCGATTCCCAACTGCTCAGGCTCAATCTTGTTTCCCTTCGAATCGGAAAAGTACATAGATGAGACGATCTTCTCGCAAGGAACAATCTCATAGTATTCACCGGCGTTCCAGCCCTCCCACCCATCCGGCGTTCTCATGCTGAGGAGGTATTTTCCCCCCACGCGAAAATCGATCTGGCAAGTGGGGCAGGTGAAGCCCTTCGGCCCCCACCACTGCATCACATACTTCGGATCTGTCCAAGCCTTCCAGACCAACTCGCGCGGGGCATCAAAAACTCTTGTAACAACCATCCGCTCTGTCTCATTCACCGCATTTTCTTCCATCTCCGACCTCCTCTTTTTTCATTTGCTTTACAACCACATCCAGCTTGTCGAAACTCTCTTCCCAGAATTGGCGATAGCTGCTCGCCCAGTCGCTGACCGTCTTTATCGCCTCTGGCCTGAGCCTGCAAATACTCTCTCGACCACGTTTCGCCTTGATCACAATCCGCGCCCGCACCAGGCAGGCGATATGTTTTGAAATCATCTGCTGCGAGAGTGCAAACGGTTCCGTCAATCCATGCACAGAGGCCGGCCCATAGGAGAGGCGTTCGATCATTGCTCGCCGGGTGGGATCGGACAGAGCGGCAAATGTTGTACCCAATCTATCCACAACCGAATGGTAGTGGATTTTCCCAGTGTGTCAAGGACAACTTTGCGATCTGATTTCTGCTTCGTGATTTCTAATAGTGAGTGGTAAATCTCCAGTGCGCTCAACGACGCGGATTAGTACCGACATGTCTGCATCTCGGAAGTAATCCCGCCCTAGCCGGTCAATACGGAGATGCGCGCTTCCTGTTGCTTATCCTAGATTGCTTCCGAGTCGACCGTAATTTAGGACTGATCCGCTGGAGCAAGCTTCAGTCAGCCTCTTCATGGAGGAGCGACGCAGGGCTTCCTCACGGTGTTGGTCTGCAATGGCGCTATTCAGATACGCCAGTAACTGCGGCCAACCCCGACGCACGTCTTAGCGGAAGCCGATTTGTAATCGGCCTCAGTCTTCCTTCAATTCCTCCAAACTCGCGTGCCGGAAGAGCAGACCTGACGCGGTGAATAACACCACGTAGACACCATGCCCGATGGCCATTCTCAGCGCCATGTCGGGCGGCGCACCCGAAGGCAGGATCAGGGCAATCAGGGCAAGCGTTGCCGCCAT
>Ga0207678_10005217_pt1 | contig 11644 bp, 12 predicted proteins | sample KBSC63metaG_FD_184319 | JGI IMG/M metagenome (GOLD analysis project Ga0207678, IMG submission 184319) | Corn rhizosphere microbial communities from Kellogg Biological Station, Michigan, USA - KBS C6-3 metaG (SPAdes) (version 2) | ecosystem: Host-associated > Plants > Roots > Rhizosphere > Soil ... | reverse complement strand
CCCTCCAGCGCCACCAGGACGGCGGCCCGCCGAACGGTTGTCGGCGAGCGCACCGTCACGGTGTGTGCTCCTGCGCGAGATACCGCACGGCAGCCGCGTAGCCCTCCGGACCCGCGCCCGCCACCACCATCTCGGCGACCGCCGACACGTACGAGTGGTGCCGGAACGGCTCTCTGCGGTGGATGTTCGACAGGTGCACCTCGGCCACCGGCAGGTTCACCGCGCTCAACGCGTCGGCGATGGCAACCGAAGTGTGTGTCAGCGCACCGGGATTGATCACGATGCCGCAGCAGTCGTGGCGGGCATTGTGGATCTCGTCGATCAAGACGCCCTCGTGGTTGCTCTGCACCGCACGCAGGTCGTGTCCGTGTTCGGCGGCGGTCGCGGTCGCGAGCTTCTCGATGTCGGCGAGCGTGACGGTGCCGTATACCTCGGGTTCGCGGCTGCCGAGCAGGTTCAGGTTCGGCCCGTTGACGAGGAGCAGCCTGCGCCGATCTGTCACGTCCGTACGGTACCGATACGCGCGCCGCGCTGGGCAGCCAACCGCACCGGCGCGTTGTCGGCGCCATAGCCGTCGTACCGTCCGCGCCGCTGCACGAACTCGAAGAACACCGTCCCGACCGTGCGGGTGTAGAAGTGCACGAAGTCGCCGCCCGCATCCCTGTCGTAGAGCAGGTTCAGTTCGCGGTAGGTGTCGACGGTCGCGTCGTCGAGACCGAACCGGCCGGACAGGTAGTCGTAGTAGTTGTCCGGAACCGGTAGCAGCTGTGCACCGTTGGCCCGCGCCGTGCGGGCAAGCCCGACGACGTCGGAGCACGAAAATGCCACGTGCTGAGGCATATTGGCCTCGCCGAGGATGTGCGGCGCGACGTTCAGTATCAGCCGCACCGCATCGTCGGCGGTGCGCATCGACTGGCTGCGCACCAGCCCGTTGGGACCCGGCACCTCGGCCGGCGTGTCGGCCGAGAGACCGAACACGCTGGTGAAGAACAACACCGCGTCGTCCACCGTCTGCCAGGGCTGCGCCAGGTTGACGTGGTCGATGCCGCACACCGGTGTGGACGCCGCCGCCAGGCCGTTCTCGAACTCGTCGACCCAGGCGGAGTCGCTGACCCAGTACATCTCGGTGCCGTCGGGCGCGACGGCGGCGCCCAGCGCTTGTTCTTTGGCATAGGTCCTGCGGTAGGCGACCGGCGCCATCAGTTGGGCCGCACGGCGTGAGGTGGCGACGGCGTCGGGTACCTGCAGGCCGACGGCCGCGACGTGCGGAATCTGGTCGCGGGCCTGTTGTTCGTTGAGCACGACGCGGGCGTCGCCCGCCGACCACAGCGACACCGGCTTGGTGCGATGCCGACCACTCGGCGTGAAGCCGACCTGGGCCAGCAGCACCTCGACCTCGCTGGTGTCCTCGGCCTTGATTTCGACGAAGTCGAACCCGGTCGGCGCCTTGGCCTCGGCGAGGGTGGCCAGGTCGCGACGCCAGCCCTCGGGCGCGAGCGCGGCGGTTCTGTCCTGCAACCACAGCAGTGAGCGCAGGGCGTGCACGGCGGTGCGCTCGGGATCGGTCTGCCGGAAGGTGTCGTTGAACACCTCGAGCGAAAGGGGCCCGTCGTAGCCGGTGGCCAGGACATGGGAGAGGAAGCCGGGAAGGTCGAAGGCGCCCTCACCGGGGAACAGCCGGTGATGGCGGCTCCACGAGAGCACGTCCATGCTCAGCGCGGGCGCGTCGGCGAGTTGCAGGAAGAAGATCTTGTCGGCGGGGATGTCCTGAATCGCAGAGGGGTCGTGGCCGCGGGACAGCACGTGGAAACTGTCCAGGCAGACGCCGACGTTCGGGTGGTCGGCGAGGTCGGCGATGCGCCATGCGCGCCGGTAGTCGTCGACGAACCTGCCCCATGCCAGCGCCTCGAACGCGACCTGGATGTCGTATCGCGCGGCGAGGTCGCCGAGGCGACGCAGTTGGTCGGCCGACACCTCGTCGTCGTCCACGGTCGCGGTCGCCACGTTGCTGCACACCAGGACGAGTCCGATGCCGAGGCGCTGCGCGGTGGTGAACGTGGCGGCGGCGCGGCGCAGGTTCTCGGCGAACACCTCCTCGTCGACGCCTTCGATGTCGCGCAACGGTTGGTAGAGGTCCAGCGAGAGCCCGAGCCGGCTGCTCAGTGCCCGGATCTCCTCCGGGCTGTGGTCGTTGGCGATCAGGTCCGGTTCGAACAGCTCCACCCCGTCGAAGCCGGCGGCCGCGCAGGCGTGCAGCTTCTCGATGAGCGACCCGCTCAGCGAGACCGTGGCGATGGACGTCTTCATTGGGCTCAACCTTCCGTTCCGATTAATGTACGGAATGGTTAGTTACATCACAAGGCTACGCGGTAGGCTGCCGGTTGTGACCGCCGAGCCGCGTCCCGAACCGTTGCGCGACGCCGTGCGCACGCGCTCCGAGCTGATCGAAGTCGCTACCGCCGTGTTCGCGGAGCAGGGCTACTCGGGCGCCCGCGTCGACGAGATCGCTGAGCGGACGCGAACCACCAAGCGGATGATCTACTACTACTTCGGCGGCAAGGAACAGCTGTACCTGGCGGTGCTGGAGAACGCCTACCGCGGCATCCGCGAGGCCGAGCAGCGATTGCAGGTCGACCATGTCGACCCGGTCGACGCCATCCGGGCGGTGGCCGAGATGACCTTCGACCACCACATCGCCCATCAGGACTTCATCCGGCTGGTGGCGATCGAGAACATCCACCGCGGCCAGTTCATCGCCCGCCTCGAGACGCTGCGCACGCTGGGTGCGCCGGCCACGTCGCTGCTGGGGCAGATCCTGGGCCAGGGCCGTGAGCTGGGCGTTTTCCGCGAGGACGTGGATGCGCTCGACGTGCACATCCTGATCAGCTCGTACTGCGTTTTCCAGGTGGCCAACCGGTACACCTTCGGCCACCTGTTCAACGTGGACTTCACCGAGCGCGACACCCACGCCCATCTGCGGCGGATGCTCGGCGACGTGGTCGTCGGCTGGCTGACGTCCAAGCGTTAGAGCGCGACCCGGATCACAGTCAGCCCTTGACGCGGCCAGCGTCACTGTGTTGGACTTCACGTACGTACTAGTTAGTACATTACTGAGCGGAGTCCCATGACGCATCGCCCCTACCTCGTCGGGCTGGTCGGCACGGGCGTCGGCCCGTCGCTCACCCCGGCGCTGCACATGGCCGAGGCGAGTGCCCAGGGCCTGGACTACCTGTACCGGACCATCGACCTGACCGCGGCCGGCGTGGCACCCGAGCGCATCGGCGAGGTGCTCGAATGGGCCCGCGCCCTCGGTTTCGACGCGCTGAATGTCACCCATCCGTGCAAGCGCCTGGTGATCGAACACCTCGATGAGGTCGACGACGTGGCCGCCGAGCTCGGCGCGGTGAACACCGTGATCTTCGACGGGCCTCGTGCGGTCGGATACAACACCGACACGACAGGTTTCGCGCTCGGATTCACCGAGGGACTGCCCGGTGCGGCCACCGACAACGTGGTGCTGATCGGCGCGGGCGGTGCCGGTGCCGCCGTCGGCGACGCGCTGCTGCGCCTCGGCGCCGACCACCTCACCGTCGTCGATGTCGACGTCGAACGGGCCACCGTGCTCGCCAACGAACTCGCCGCCATGCGTCCCGAGGCCCGCGTCGATGCCTCGTCCCCGGAGAAGCTGGCCGTGCTGCTGCCCGCCAGCGACGGCGTCGTGCACTGCACGCCGACGGGCATGGCCGACCACCCCGGCATGCCGCTGGACCCCGACCTGCTGAACCCCGGCCTGTGGGTGGCCGACATCGTTTACCGGCCGCTGGACACCGAGCTCCTTGGCGCGGCACTCGCGGCGGGATGCCGCGTCTGCGACGGCGGCCACATGGCGGTGCATCAAGCCACCGAGGCATTCGCCTTGATTACCGGCATCACCCCCGATGCCGAACGCATGTCCCGTCACTTCCGCCGCCTCGTCGGCTGACCGAACAACCACCGAGAGAAGAAACAGGAGAATCATGAGCGGCATCGAGACCACCAAACCCGATGGCACAGAAGGTGATTCGCAACGGCGAACCCCCGGCCGTGCCGCGCTGGCCAGCTTCATGGGCAGCGCCGTCGAATACTACGACTTCTTCCTCTTCGGCACCGCAGCGGCGCTGATCTTCCCGAAGGTGTTCTTCCCGTCGGGCGACGACGCGTCACAGGTGCTGTCGTTCGCGACGTTCGGTGTCGCCTACGTCGCACGTCCGGTCGGCGCCTTCGTCCTGGGCCATTTCGGCGATCGCATCGGCAGGCGCAACGTGTTGATGTTCACGCTCGTCCTGATGGGTGTGTCGACCTTCGCGATCGGCTGCCTGCCCACGTACGCCGCCGTCGGCTGGCTCGCGCCTGCACTTCTGGTGCTCTGTCGACTGTTGCAGGGCTTCTCTGCCGCGGGTGAGCAGGCAGGCGCCAGCTCGCTCACCCTCGAACACGCCCCCGATCACCGCCGCGCCTACTTCACGTCGTGGACGCTGACCGGCACGCAGGGCGGCCTGATCCTGGCCTCGCTGGTGATGATTCCGTTCGTGTCGCTGCCCGACGACGCCGAACTGTCGTGGGGTTGGCGAGTCCCGTTCTGGCTCAGTGCAATCGTCGTCGTGGTGGCCTTCTTCATTCGTCGGCGGCTACACGAAACACCCGAGTTCGACGAGGCGAAGGCCACCGGCGCGATCGCGCGGATGCCGCTCAAGCCGTTGCTGCAGAACCACTGGAAAGACGTGCTGCGGGTGTTCTTCTGCGCGTTCATCGCCGCTGTCTCGACAGTCATCACGACTCTGGCCATCGCCTACGGCAAGAAGGTCGGGCTGGATTCGGCCATCACCGTATGGCTGGTCGTGGTCGCCAACGTCTTCGCGCTGGGCACCCAACCGCTTTTCGGCATGCTCGCCGACAGGATCGGGCGCAAGCCGGTCTTCATCTACGGCGCGTTGTCGTCGGCGGCCATGTTGCCGTTCTACCTGCTGTCCATGAGCGGCGACAACACTGTGCTCACCTTCGTGTTGGCCGTCCTCACGTTCGCCTTCGGATACGGCGCTGCGAACGCGGTCTGGCCGTCCTTCTACGGCGAGATGTTCAGCACCCAGGTGCGGTTCTCCGGTATGGCGATCGGCACCCAACTCGGCTTCCTGGTTGCCGGCTTCGCACCGTCGATCGTGACCGCGCTGGGCGGCGTCCGCGAGGGCGGCTGGGTCGTCATCAGCATCTTCACCGCGGTCGTCTGCGTCATCGCGACACTGTCCGCGCTGACCGCGCGGGAGACCAAGGACGTTCCCACCGCACTGCTCGGACACAAGGTCGATTCGCAGAAGGTACTGGTGAACGGCTGACGATGATGACACCGATCGACACCAACCCCGACGCCGCATCGGCCAGCCAGGCGCAGATCAGCGACGAGATCGCGGCGATCGAGTCGGACTACCAGCGCAGCGGGGTCGAGGAAACCCAACCGCGGTTGAACTACTCGCCCTACCGCAGCAGCCTGCTGCGTCACCCCACAAAGGATCTGCAGCATGCAGATCCCGAAGGGGTGGAGCTGTGGACGCCGTGCTTCGGCGAGCACGATGTCGCCGCACAGGAATCGGATCTGACGGTCGGCCACGGCGGCGAGCCGATCGGCGAGCGCATGGTGGTGACGGGCCGCGTGGTCGACGGTGACGGCCGCCCGGTCCGCCGTCAGCTGGTCGAGATCTGGCAGGCCAATGCGAGCGGCCGCTACGCGCACAAGCGCGACCAGCATCCCGCTCCGCTTGATCCGAACTTCACCGGAGTGGGCCGGTGCCTGACCGACGACGACGGCACCTACCGCTTCACGACCATCAAGCCCGGGCCGTACCCGTGGAAGAATCACCACAACGCGTGGCGACCCGCGCACATCCACTTCTCGTTGTTCGGAACCGAATTCACGCAGAGGATGATCACCCAGATGTACTTCCCCGGCGACCCGCTGTTCGGCCTGGACCCGATCTACCAGTCCATCACCGACCAGAAGGCCCGCGACCGGCTCGTCGCGAGCTACGACCACGGCGTGACGACCCACGAGTGGGCCACCGGCTACCGATGGGACGTCGTGCTGACCGGCAGCCGCGAAACTCCCTTCGAGAAAAGCGAGCAGTCTTGATGAGCACGCTGACACCGACCCCCGGCCAGACCATCGGCCCCTTCTTCGGCTACGCGCTGCCGTTCGAGCGGTCCAACGAACTGGTTGCACCGGGATCCCCCGGTGCCATCCGACTGCACGGCACCGTCACCGACGGCGCGGGCGCACCCGTGCCCGATGCCCTGTTGGAGATCTGGCAGGCAGGCGCCGACGGCGCCGTCCCGTCGGCCACCGGATCGTTGAGGCGCGACGGCGCGACCTTCACCGGTTGGGGTCGGGCAGGCACCGATCCCGAGGGCAACTACAGCTTCACGACGGTCGAACCCGCTGCGACGAACTCGGATTCGGCGCCGTTCTTCGCGGTGACGGTGTTCGGCCGGGGCCTGTTGAACCGGCTCTTCACCAGGGCCTACGTGCCGGGCGAGCGACTGGGCGCAGACCGGCTGCTTGGCTCGTTGCCCGCCGAGCGGCGACACACGCTGGTTGCCGTGCGCGACGAGAACGGCCTGCGGTTCGACATCCGTCTGCAGGCGGGTGCCGACGGCGTGCCCGAGACGGTGTTCCTGCGTTACCCGGGCCACCGGGCATGACCGATCTGTTCTGGCCGGGAGATCACAGGGCCGCCGACGTGATGAGCGACTCGGCGCTGTTTTCCGCGATGGTCGATGTCGAAACTGCTTGGCTTGCAGCGCTTGTCGAGTCAGGGGTGGCACCGGCAGTCGCGCGAACCGACCTGGCCGCGGTGGTGTCCGCGGATGATATCGAGGCGATCGCCGCGGGCGCAGAGGCCGACGGCACCCCGGTGCTGGGGCTTGTCGCGCTGTTGCGGGACCGGACGGGTGGCGAAACCGGCAGGTGGTTGCACCGCGGACTGACCAGCCAGGACGTTGTCGACACCGCGTTGATGATGTGCCTGCGCGACGGGATGTCGGCTGTGCGAGGCGAACTCGCCGCGCAGGTGCGCGCGTTGGCCACGCTGGTCGAGGCCAACCAGCACTCGCCGATGCTCGCCCGCACACTGACACAGGCAGCGCTGCCGAGCACCATCGGAGCGAGGATGGCCAACTGGCTCTCGGGTGTCCTCGACGCCGCCGATATCCTTATCGCCGTGGCTCCCCTGCCCGCGCAGGCCGGTGGTGCGGCCGGAACACTCGCCGCCGCGACCGAACTGACCGGTTCGCCCGATGCCGCACTCAGCCTGCGCGACGCGTTCGCGTCCGCCGTCGGTCTCGGGGCCGCCACCCCGTGTCACACCACGCGCTCGGTCATCACCAGGGCAGGCGATGCGCTGGTCAGCTGCTGCGACGCGTGGGGCCACATCGCCAACGACGTGGCGACCGGCAGCAGGACCGAGATCGCCGAGATGACCGAGGGCGCAGCGGGTCGGTCGTCAACGATGCCGCACAAGGCGAACCCTGTGCTGTCCATCCTGATTCGGCGCGCCGCTCTCACCGCGCCTGCGCTCGGCGCGACACTGCACACGGCGTCGGCGGCCGGGGTGGACGAGCGGTCCGACGGCGGCTGGCACGCCGAATGGGCCACCCTGCGCACCCTGACGCGGCACACCGTCGCGGCGGCCGCCGAGACGACGGAACTGATCGCCGCCCTCGAGGTCGACGCCGAGCGGGCACAGGCCAACCTGTCCGCGGCGGATCACGTACTCGCCGAACAGCAGACGATGGCCGGATTGGCGGGCCGCCCGCCGCGATCCGACTACCTCGGGGCGATCGACCACCTCGTCGACGCCGTTCTCCAACGCGCCCGCCATCACCTCAAGGCTGTGACATGACCACGCCACGCATTGTCGGCACCGACTTCGGTGGCCCCGCGGGCGCGGGGCTGCTGCTGCTCGGGCCCTCCCTTGGCACATCGGCCGCGACCCTGTGGAAACCGGCCGCCGAACGCCTTGCCCAGCGCGCCCGCGTAGTGGCCTGGGACCTGCCCGGGCACGGCCGAAGCCCGGCATCCGGTCCGTTTCGCATGCCGGAGCTGGCCGCCGCCGTGCTGGCGCTCGCCGACGACGTCGCGCCCGGGCAGAGGTTCGCCTACGCAGGCGATTCCGTCGGCGGTGCGGTCGGACTGCAGCTGCTGTTGGACGCGCCCGAACGCGTGACGTCGGCTGCGCTGCTGTGTACCGGCGCGGTCATCGGCGATCCCGAGCTGTGGCGTGTTCGCGCAGCGACCGTGCGGGAATCGGGGACCGAGTCGGTGGTCCTGGGATCCGCCGAGCGCTGGTTTGCGGCCGGGTTCGCAGACCGCGAGCCCGCCGTTGCCGCGGCCCTCCTCGACGCGCTGCGTGACACGAACGCCGAGTGCTACGCGCTGGTATGCGAGGCACTGGCCGTGTTCGACGTCGTCGACAGGCTGCCGCAGATCACGACGCCGGTGTTGGCGATCGCGGGCGCCCAGGACATCCCGACGCCGCCGGAAGGGTTGGCGCAGATCGCATCCGGAGTCAGGGACGGGCGGCTGATCGTGCTGGACGGTGTCGGCCATCTCGCCCCTGCCGAAGCTCCCGACCGGGTGGCCGACCTCATCGCGGGCCAGCTGGCGCGCAATCAGTCGGATCACCTGTACGAGGCAGGCATGGCGGTGCGCCGCGAGGTGCTCGGCGACAGCCACGTGGACCGCGCCGTCGCGGCGACCAACGCCTTCACCGCCGACTTCCAGGAACTGATCACCCGGTACGCATGGGGATCGATCTGGACGCGACCAGGACTCGACCGGCGCAGCCGGTCACTGATCACCCTCACCGCACTTGTCGCGCGCGGGCACCATGAAGAGTTGGCGATGCACGTGCGGGCGGCCCGCCGTAACGGTGTGACAACCGACGAGATCAAGGAGCTGTTGTTGCAAACCGCCATCTATTGCGGTGTGCCGGATGCCAATTCCGCATTCCGCATCGCGAATAAGGTGCTGACTGAATACGATTCGGCGGAGGACAACCGATGAGCCGCACGACGATCTGCGATGACGCCGCCGAAGCGGTCGCCGGAATCGACGACGGCGCAACGGTTCTGGTCGGCGGATTCGGCATGGCGGGTATGCCCACTCGCCTGATCGACGCACTCATCGAGCAGGGCGCGACCGACCTGACGATCGTCAGCAACAACGCAGGCAACGGCGACACCGGGCTTGCCGCTCTGCTCGCGGCCGGACGGGTGCGCAAGGTCATCTGCTCGTACCCGCGCCAGTCCGATTCCTATGTGTTCGACGGGCTCTACCGTGCGGACAAGATCGCCCTCGAGGTCGTGCCGCAGGGAAACCTGGCCGAACGGATGCGCGCGGCAGGCGCGGGCATCGGCGCGTTCTTCTGTCCCACCGGTGTCGGCACACCCCTGGCCGACGGCAAGGAGGCCCGCACCATCGACGGCAGGGACTACGTGCTGGAATACCCGATCCGCGGCGACGTCGCGTTGATCGGCGCGCATATCGGCGACCGGGCCGGAAACCTGGTGTACCGCAAGACCGCCCGTAACTTCGGGCCCGTGATGGCGACCGCCGCGAGGCTCACCATTGCCGAGGTGTCGCGGGTCGTCGACGTCGGCGACATCGATCCGGAAACCGTCGTCACACCCGGTATCTACGTCGACCGCATCCTCGAGGTGAAGCCATGACCGCCACCACCGGCCACCGGACCGTCGAGCACCTCGACCGCGGCCCGCTCGACCGAAACGAGTTGGCCGCCGTCATCGCACGCGACATTCCGGCCGGCTCATATGTCAACCTGGGGATCGGCCAACCCACCCTGGTCGCCGACCACCTGGCACCCGAGGCGGGCGTGGTGCTGCACACCGAGAACGGCATGCTCGGCATGGGCGGCGCGGCCTCCGGCGACGACGTCGACCCCGACCTGATCAACGCGGGCAAGGTGCCGGTCACCGAACCGCCGGGGGCGTCCTACTTTCATCACGCCGACTCGTTCGCGATGATGCGCGGCGGCCACCTCGACGTGTGCGTGCTCGGCGCGTTCCAGGTCAGCAGGGACGGCGACCTGGCCAACTGGCACACCGGCGCACCCGATGCCATTCCCGCCGTCGGCGGCGCGATGGACCTGGCCATCGGGGCCAAGAGCGTCTTCGTGATGATGAACCTCTTCGCCAAGGACGGCACCGCAAAGATCGTGCCGACCTGCACCTATCCCCTGACCGGGCTGCGCTGCGTGCGGCGTGTCTACACCGAGCATGCCGTCTTCGACATCGACTCCGATGCCGTACGCGTCAGAGACACCTTCGGCATCTCGGTCGCCGATCTGCGTGCGCGGATGGCCATCGAGCTGAGCTGAACCGACAGGCCGCTCCCGCCGGATAGGCTCTTGGCTCGTGCGCGCCGTGCTGATCGTCAACCCGAATGCGACGTCGACCACGGCCGCCGGTCGCGACCTGCTCGCCCACGCGCTCGAGAGCCGGGTCAAGCTGACCATCGCCCACACCGACAGCCGCGGCCACGCCGTCGACATCGCCCGTGACGCGGCACGTGACGGCATCGACCTGTTGATCGTGCACGGCGGCGACGGAACCGTGAACGAGGTCGTCAACGGCGTCCTCGGGGACTGCGGCCGCAACCCGCACCCAGACGCGCCCGCTGTCGCGGTGGTGCCCGGCGGTTCGGCGAACGTGTTCGCCCGCGCACTCGGCATCAGTCCCGACCCGATCGCGGCCACCAACCAGCTGATCGACCTGCTCGGCGCGCACAAGCGAACCAAGGCGTGGCGCCGCATCGGCCTGATGGACTGCGGCGAGCGCTGGGGGGTCTTCACCGCGGGCCTCGGCGTGGACGGCGACGTGGTGGCGGCCGTCGAGGCGCAGCGGGACAAGGGCCGCAACGTCACCGCGTCGCGCTACATCCGGGTCGCAACACGCGAAATGCTGGCCCATGCGCGCAGGGAACCCTCGCTGACGCTGCACCTGCCGGACCGTGACCCGGTTGCGGGCGTGCACTTCGCGTTCGTGTCCAACTCCAGCCCGTGGACCTATGCCAACACCAGGCCGGTGTGGACGAACCCGAACACCACATTCGAGACCGGCCTCGGCGTTTTCGCTACGACCAGCATGAATGTCTGGGCCAACCTGTGGTTGGTCCGGCAGATGCTGTCGAAGAAGCCCAAGATCCGCGCCAGGCACCTGATCCGCGACGACGACCTCGCGTGGGTCAGGGTGACCAGTGACATCCCGGTGGCCTGCCAGATCGACGGGGATTACCTCGGAGTGCGCCAAGATATGACGTTCCGGGCGGTGCCGGAGGCTCTCGGCGTGGTCGCGCCACCGGTGATACGCCCCTGATCTGCACAAATACCAGCGGGGCTGCGCATCGAGCGCGCAAGTGGGTTGAGTGTAGTACAAACGAGTGAGGCGATTGCGAACAGATTGCCTTAGTGAGATACCCCACGAGTTACCGAACGGTATTGACACCTGTTCAGCGTGTGGGAGCATCGAAGTAAGCAACAGTGCAGAAACAATTTGTTCGCGCGCGTTAACAGCCGAAAAAAAGCTCGTGCGCCCCGCT
>Ga0207678_10005213_pt1 | contig 11647 bp, 10 predicted proteins | sample KBSC63metaG_FD_184319 | JGI IMG/M metagenome (GOLD analysis project Ga0207678, IMG submission 184319) | Corn rhizosphere microbial communities from Kellogg Biological Station, Michigan, USA - KBS C6-3 metaG (SPAdes) (version 2) | ecosystem: Host-associated > Plants > Roots > Rhizosphere > Soil ... | reverse complement strand
GCACCTGGCGGATCGCGACCGTCGAGCTGACCAGAATCCGGCGCGAACGAACCGAGGCCTGACGACCGGACCCGTCGAGTCCGTCAGAGCATCCCGGCGGAGCAAGCCTGTATCCGGAGGACCAACTCAAGGTTTCACCAGAACCTTCATCCCCTTGCCGGTTCGTAGATCGTGGAGCGCCCCTTCGACCTCGTCGAACCCCACGGCCTCTACCCAGCCGGCATCGGCTGGGTAGAGGCCGTTCTGCATGGACTCGATCACGGCCTGGAAGTCCTCGCGCGTAAACGGCCGACGATCGGATGCTCTTGTCGCCGGCGAGAGAGGAGTAGAGCAGTTCGATCGGCACCTGGTTCACCACCTGAACTTTGCCCGCGAAGGAGCGCGTTCGATTCCGCTTCGTCCCGCGTGCTGGGATGCTCCCCTTCCTGTCCACCCGGATGTTTCAGAGCATCAACCCAGCGCCACGACAAGAACGTGGCGGCCTTGGATGTGCGCGGTGGCTGGCGGGTTAGGCTTCCTCGCAGGAGGTCGCACCGTGGCGGGTGGGCGCAAGGAAGTGGTCGGCAATCTGCCGGCCGAATTGACTTCGTTCGTCGGCAGGCGCAGCGAACTTGCCGAGATCAAACGTGCTCTGTCCAGTTCGCGCCTCGTCACGCTGGTCGGGCCGGGCGGAGTGGGCAAGACGCGACTTGCCTTGCATTCGGCGGCAGCTTTGCGTCGTGCGTTCCCCGACGGAGTCTGGTTCGTTGACGTCTCATCGTTGCGCGACGAGGAGCTACTGGCATCGACGATCGCGCTGGCCCTCGACCTGCAGAGCCGGTCGACGAAATGGGCGCCCGCTGCACTGAGCCGGCATCTGGCGACCCGATCGATGCTGCTGATCCTCGACAACTGCGAGTACCTCGCTTACGCGTGTGCGGTGATGGTCGACACCTTGCTGAAGCGCTGCCCGGACCTGCACGTGCTTGTGACCAGTCGGCAACCGCTCGCGGTCGCCGGCGAACGGCTCATCACAGTCACTCCGCTCTCGGCGCCCGATCCGACCCGGCTGCAGTTGTCGCCCGTGATCATCAACCAGTTCGACGCGGTCGCGTTGTTCTCCGAGCGTGCCCAGGCTGCCGAGCCGCGTTTCCGCATCACCGAGGACAACGCGGGCGCGGTCGCCAATCTCTGCTATCAACTTGACGGGCTTCCGCTGGCCGTCGAGCTGGCGGCCGCCAGGGCCCGGCACTTCTCCCCGCAGCAGATTCTCAACCGGCTCGACGAGAATTATGGTCTCCTCGATTCCGGCAGCACGACGACGGCGCCACGCCAGCGGAGCGTGCAAGGCCTCATCGGCTGGAGCCATGACCTTTGCTCACCCGCCGAGCGCTTGCTGTGGGCTCGGTTGTCGGTCTTCGCGGGTAGCTTCAGCGCAGAGGCTGCCGAAACCGTCTGCTCTGATGGCGACCTGCCGCGAGACACCGTGCTGGCCACCCTGGCAGGGCTCGTCGACAAGTCGATCGTGTTGACCGACCTCGACGAGTCCGAAGTTCGGTACCGGATGTTGACGACAATCCGCGCCTTCGGCCGCGAGCACCTCGTCGACCAAGGTGAGGCGTCGGCGGTGCGAACGCGGCACCTGGACTACTTCCTGGATGCCGCAGCGGCTCTCTACTCCCAGTGGTTCGGGCCGGACCAGACAGCGATCATGTCGTGGATGCGCACAGAGCGGGACAATCTGCGCGCAGCCCTGGACTTCGCGTTGACCGAACCGAGCCATGCCGAGAGCAGTGGCCAACTCGCGACGACGCTCGGCGGCGAGGCTCTGTTGAGGGGTGTGATCGCGGAGGGTCGACACTGGATCGACCGCAGCCTTGCGGTGCTCGAGAAGTCTTCGCCGACTCGGTCGACTCTCCAGTGGGTCAGTGGAGTCTTGGTCTTGTGGCAAGGCGACCCGGACACTGCTGAGGCAATGCTGAACGACGCCAGGTCGACAGCCGAACAGCTCGACGATCGCCACGGGTTCAACATGGCCACCACCCATCTCGGAATCTGCCACTTGAGGCGCGGGAGGTTCCGAGACTCGATCGAGCTCTTCGACCAGGTGCTCGAGCTGCCTGAGGGGCCCGAGGACGCCATGTGCCGCGCGATCGTGAGCGTTCGCAGAGGAGCGTCGACGTACCAACTCGGTGATGCTGAGCGGGGTATCGCGCTGTGTCGCGAAGCAATCGCGATCAGTGACGCGCACGGGGAGCTGTGGCACAAGGGGGAGGCGCTGTGGGAGCTCAGCAACATTCTGTGGCACGAAGGCGATCTCGAGTCCTCCCGCGCGCTTGCTCGTGAAGCGTTGCGCATCCAACGGCTGTTCCGGCACGCCGTCGGCACCGCGCATTGTTTCGAGATACTGGCCTGGATCGCGAGCGCCGACGGCGACAACGCCCGTGCGGCTCGGCTTCTCGGCGCGGCGGACGTTCTCTGGGAGACGACCGACGCCCAGCTCTTCCCCTACCTCACGGGCCAGAAGGACAGTTGCGTGCAGCGGACGCGATCGGCACTGGGAGCCCGCGCGTACGACGAATCGCATCGGCAAGGCGCGAGGTCGTCCACCGATGACAACGTGGCGTTCGCCTTGGACGAGTCCGTGGTCCGCCGGCAACCTGAAGCCGACGACGAGCCCCAGCTGACCAAGCGGGAACTGGAGATCGCGGAGCTCGTTGCGACGGGAGCGAGCAACAAAGACATCGCGGTCAGGCTCGTCACCTCGCCTCGCACCATCGAAAGTCACGTCGCGCACATCCTCACGAAGCTGGGATTCAACTCCCGTGCGCAGATCGCTTCCTGGGTCGCCGCCCAACAGGCCCTTACCCGACGTACGAGCTCGTAAGGTACGTCGCCACCGGCGACTTGCGTGTACCCATCAGTGATTTGACGGCTGTGGCGTGCACTGGTGTCAGTGAGACTCCTCACACCATTCCAAACAGCAACATATGAGGAAGCCGTGCCTGACCTGATGACCTTCATGGCCACATGTCGGGCGACGGCCATGACGACCGAAGATGCTCGTGCGGTGCACGCGGCCCTCGCGTCAACCAGTGAACGGATGAACGCTGACGGCGAAGCCGTGCGGTACCTACAGAGCTGCTATCTACCGAGCACGCACACGTGGTTCGGCTTCTTCGCCGCCGAAAATCCGCACGTCGTGCATCGCATCGCCCGCATCGCTCAACTGTCAGCCGTCGAAGTCCACGGAGGCGTGGAGTTCCTCGCGCACGAATCAGTCCGAAACCCGACAAACACCGCCAAAGGGAGTTGATCCAGATGGAACCCGTGATGACCGCAGGCCTTACGCGGCAAGACGCCAGCGGTCCTCCAGCGCCGTCCCTTCAGCCGGCTCCTCCCAACTGTGCCCGTCGCAGCGACGGGTCGTTCTTGATGGAGCGAACGCAATACATCCAGGTGACGGCGCTCGCTGACCGTATCGATTCCGTTCCCGGCAGCACCCACTCGGCCGCTGACGAGTCGGCGCGCTCGGTCCTGCATCGGGCGTTCACGCTGCTCAACGCCTTTACCGCGCAGAAGCCGATGCTCACGCTCGGTGAACTGGCGGAGCGTGCCGACCTTCCGAGATCCACCACCCACCGGCTCGCGACCATGCTCGTCAAGCTGGGCGCCCTGCAGCGGCGGGGCAACCTCGGTTATGCGATCGGGGCGCGAATGTTCGACGTCGGACTGCTTGCCCCAACGCGGTCACGGCTACTCACGGCGGCCGAGCCGTATCTTCAGCAACTCCGGGAGGTCACTCGGGCGACGGTTCACCTCGCGGGATGGTCGGGCAACGTGCCGATCTGCCTGGACAAGATCTCACAGCCGGGCGACCACCTGCCTCCGAGTCGGCCCGGCTCGACGATCCCGCTGCATGCCTCCGCGCTCGGTAAGACCCTGCTGGCATTCTCGACCGGGCGTGTGTTCGAGGCTGCGCGCGACCACAGCCTGCGCCGTTTCACGCCGTACACACTGACTGGTCTTGGGCCGCTCATGCGAGACATCGAGTCCATCAAGGACAGTCGCATCGGCCGTGACAACGAGGAGGCGGCGCCCGGCATCAGCTGCATTGCGACCCCAATACTCGACCAACACGGGGAATGCCTGGCGACCATCTCGGTCGGCATGCCGACACCGCGACTGCGCGTGCGCGCGATGGAACAGTCCCTGCTGCGGGCGGCCGAGAGCATCGCGCGCGCACACAACCAGGCTTATGTGGCATAACCATGCCCAGGGCGCCTGAACTCGCAGCCGGGTCTGCTGTTCAGCCGGTTGTCAACGCGGAACGCTGGGACCGCGCGCCGTAGCCTCAGATGAGCCCGCGCCGGCGAAGATCGGTCACGAAAGGCCGAGCTCAACGGTGCACCTGCGGCGGGAATGAGTAGTCGTCCTTTTGACTGCAACAGAAGGTTCGCGCGTTCTCGCGCGTTCTCGGGCGACTCGCGGACCTCGGCGAAGGTGCCGAGGCCCAGGAAGGCCCCCACGGACGAGCCATCCTCCCGGCGGAGACCTCGCTGTTCGTAGTGCGCGGCGAGCTCACGATCGATGACCGTGGCACCGGACGGCTCGGCGTTCGGCGGCGGCCGACAACGGGGAGGACATCGTGGAAACCATCGAGTCCTCGCCGCTGTCCGTTCTAGGCCACGCCTCGCGCTGACCGGCGTCCGTTGTGGTTCTTCCGGGCGACGCCTCACTGCACGTCGAGCGACATCCCGAAGTGCTTGGGGAAGTTCGGGAACCGGCGCAGATGGGTGCCGCCGTCGATGATGACCGACTCACCCGTCACGTACGACGCCTCGGACGACAGCAGCCAGCAGATAAGTGCGCCTACCTCGTCCGGCTCGCCGTACCGGACGAGGGGCGTGTTGTCCGCCCAGTCGTCCATCACCGTGGGCATATGCATCATGCCGGCCGTCATGGCTGTCGAGATCAGCCCCGGGGCGACCGTGTTGACCCGAATGCCGCGGTGCGCGAGCTCCATGGCGGCGATCTGCGCCAGCATCACCACTCCGGCCTTCGCCGCGTTGTACGCACCCATCCCGTAGCCAGGCATCGTGGCGTTGATCGACGCGATCGCCACCATGGACCCACCGTCGGTCATCACCCTTCCGGCCTGCTTGATCGTGATCATGACGCCGGTCAGGGTGATGTCGATGGTCCTGCGCCACTCGTCGACCGGAGTGTTGACGATAGCCACGGAGCCGCCGATCGCCGGACAGGCCACCGCGGCATCGACCTGGCCGAAACGATCGAGCGCCAATTGCATCAGGGCGATCTGGTCCGGCTCGGACGTCACGTCGCAGTGCGCCGTCGCGGCGGCGTCTCCGAACTCGGCCTGGACTTTCGCCAGGCCCTCCTCGGTGACATCGCCGATCACCACCCGGCCGCCGTCGGCCACCCAGCGGCGGGCGCTGGCCAGACCCAACCCGGACGCGCCGCCGGTCACGACAGCGACGCTGCCGTCGAATCGACCACTCATTGGTCTTCTCCTTCGAAATCGGTCCCTCAGCTCGGCCTTGATCACGTTGTTGCGCACCTTTGCCGACACGTCCGACCTCGACCCTACGCAGGGGCAACCGTCGACGCGTCGCTCCCGATCCCGGTGGCCGGGACGTCGACAGGCTGCGACATCCCGTTCCAGGCACCGGGACGCGCCCGGGCGACCGCCGGACGGGGCGCCGATAGCCTGACAGCCGGCGAAAGCGTGTCCGCAGTCGTGCTCCGCGCCCCCTTCGTGAGGTCACTTGTCGCACGCAACCCCGTCGACGACCGGGCAGGACCTCGAATTCTCGCGGCCGCTGGAGTCCGTCCGGGCCGTCGTCGAGGACCACATCGCCACGCCCCCCGGTGAACGCCGTCGACATCCCGACGATGGGCGAGATCTGCGCAGTGTTGACCGGGCGACGCGGCGTCCCGGCCATGGCAATGTGCCCGTCACCTCTCGGTCAACCCGGCGCTGGCGGCTCTTCTCGTCCTTCGCGATTCCTGGCAGGTGCCACTTCGCTGCGCGCGTTACCGGCGGCCGCCGCGCACCTGGCATGGGCGTGTTCCGATGCTGGGGATGGCCGCGACCGGTGGCCGACGCGTTTCGCTCAGTGGGAGCGAGGTGGCGAGCCCGGAGAGTGCGCGGACGTAGTCTCCTGGAGCCGAGCTGGCGCGCCGGCGCCGACCCACCAGATGATCCGCATCGCAGGTCGAGCCCGTGGAGCGAGGCGACCGGCCTGCCGCGATCGACAACGCAAGGGGCTGGTGGGGTCCGTCCGGGCGCGATAGGGCTGACCGGGCGGTCTGCGAGCGCAAGCGATATCGGCCGCGGAGAGTAACGGCCTCGGACATACCCACTGGAGAGCACGATGACGGCGGACCATGACTTCCTCTGGCTGATCCGGACCCAGCTCGCCCGGGACCTGCGCGCGCTGCCGGCGACGCTGCGGTCCACGTGGTCGGCGGCGGCCGCTGCGCAGCGATGTCTCACCATTGCCGACCTGCGTGAGCTCGCCGCCCGCAAGCTGCCTCGACCGGTGTTCGACTTCATCGACGGTGCGGCCGGAGATGAACTGACCGCCCGGCGCAACCAGGAGGACCTGCGCGAGATCAGCCTCATGCCGCGAGCCCTGTCCGGAGCGGCCGAGATCGACCTCGCCACCACTGTCCTCGGCCAGCGCGTCCGGGTCCCCTTGCTTGGGTCGCCGACCGGTGGCACCGGCGTCGTCCATCCCGACGGAGAGGTCGCGATCGCGCGCGCTTTGAACGAGGCAGGTGCGGGCTACGTCCTGTCCACTGCGGCGACGCGCACCCTGCAGGAGGTCGCGACGGCCGCGCCCGGCCCGCTGTTCTTCCAGCTCTACCTCGGCCCCGACCGCCCACTGGCGGCCCGACTGCTCCAGGAGGCGCGCGACCGCGGTGCCCGCGCGCTCCTCCTCACTGTGGACACACCCGGTGTCGGCTCCCGCGAGCGGGACCTGCGCCATCGGTTCATGGCCCGGCGGATCACCTTCCGTTCCGTGGTCGGCGGTTTGACCCGGCCGCGCTGGAGCTACCGCATGCTCACCGCACGGCACCCACTCTCACCTGGGCTCCTCGCTGACGCGGCCCGCCTGGAGAACCGGGTTCGCCACGCCGACCTCATCTCCCAGCAGTTCGATCCCCGGCTGTCCTGGAAGGACATCGCGTGGGTGCAGGCTCAGTGGGACGGCCCCATCGCCCTCAAGGGTGTCCTGCGACCCGAGGACGCGGTGCGCGCGGAGCAGCTCGGCCTGGCCGGCGTGGTCGTGTCCAACCACGGTGGCAGGCAGTTCGACCACGCGCCCTCAGTCGTGGCTGCCCTGCCCGCGATCGTCGACGCTGTCGGGCCGGACTTCGAGGTGCTGTTCGACGGTGGCATCCGGCGCGGGGTCGACATCGTCACCGCCCTTGCCCTCGGAGCACGCGCCTGCATGGCGGGTCGGCCGTTCGTCTACGGGTTGGGCGCCGCAGGGGAGGCCGGGGTTCGGCGCGCGATTGACCTGCTGACCGGCGAACTGCGGCTCGCGATGACCCTGTTAGGCGCCTCGTCCGTGAGCGAGCTCGACCGAAGCTGGCTGCATCCCAGCCCCGCGCGACCAGGGGAATTCCCATCCACCGTTGCCCGCGACCAGTTGATCTCGTAGGCGTCTCAGGGGATCGGTGGTCGACCCCCAGCCTGGTGAACCGCGTCTGCATCCTCTGCTCCGATCCCATGCCCTCCGGAACCGGTATCGCCCGGCTCCGGTCGAGGGTCGCACCGGGGGCGTGACTCGTCCCACCGACACATCCCGGTGACTGGGGTACGCCGTGGATGACATCCGCGTCCGCGTAGTGCGCGGCCACGATGCGTCCCGCTCACCGAGATGCCGGCGACGCCCTCATGGCGTTCCCCTGCCACCCTCCAAGGTCCAGGCAACGAGGAGGCGGGACAGTGGCCGAGTACGACCTGATCATCCGAGGAGGCGACGTCGTCGACGGGACGGGCGAGCCCGGACGGACTGCCGATGTGGGAGTCCGTGACGGACTCGTCGTGGAGGTCGGCCAGGTCAGCGGCCGCGGAACCCGCGAGATCGATGCCGACGGCGCGCTGGTGACCCCCGGCTGGGTCGACATCCACACTCACTATGACGCCCAGGCCACGTGGGACAGCGTGCTCCAACCCTCGTCGTGGCACGGGGTCACCACCGTGGTCTCCGGCAACTGCGGCGTGGGCTTCGCCCCTGTACGGGATGCCGACCACCAGACCCTCATCGAGATCATGGAGGGCGTCGAGGACATTCCCGGCACCGCCCTCCACGAAGGTCTCGAGTGGGGCTGGGAGGACTTCGCCGGCTACCTCGACGCGCTCGAGGCGCGGCACCGCGACATCGACATCGGCGTGTACGTGCCCCACGACCCGCTCCGGCTCTACGTCATGGGCGACCGTGGCGCCCGCCGCGAGGACGCGACGGACGACGACATCGCCGAGATGGGCAGGTTGGCGCGGCGCGGGATCGAGCAAGGTGCACTCGGCTTCAGTACCGACCGGCTCGCGGCGCACAAGACCGTCACCGGCGACCACACGCCGGCCTTCGGTGCCGCCGCCAAGGAGTGCATCGGCATCGCTGTGGAGGCCGGCAAGGCCGGTCATGGTGCGATGAACCTCGTCTCCGACTTCGACGGTCTCGACGAGGAGTTCGACATGATGGAGGCGATGGTGACGGGGTCGGGCATGCCGCTCTCGTTCACCCTCGTGGCTCGCGACTGGGACAGCAACCAGCGGCTCAACAGCCTCCTGGCGCGCCTCGACTCGGCCAACGCGCGGGGCATCAAGATCGCCGGCCAGGTCGCCCCCCGCGCGATCGGCGTGCTCTACGGGCTGCAGTGCACACTCAACCCATTCAGCACCAACCCGGTCTACAAGACCGTCGAGCACCTCCCCCACGGTGAGCGGGCCGCGGCGATGCGCGACCCGGATTTCCGCGCCCGGCTCCTTGCCGCGCCGTCCGACGACCCCGACTTCAGGATCGGCGGTCAGTGGCTGCAGTCGTGGAACCTGATGTTCGAGATCGCCGACCGGCCGAACTACGAGCCGCTGCCCGAGGACAGCGTCGAGGCGCGCGCCGCGCGCGAGGGCCGCTCGCCTGCCGAGCTGGCCTACGACATCCTCATCAGTGACGAGGGGTGCGGCATGATCTACGTCCCGCTCACCAACTACCACGGGAACCTCGACATCGTGGCCGGGATGCTCTCCCACCCGCACACGCTCATGGGTCTCTCCGACGGTGGTGCCCACGTCGGCGCGATCTGCGACGCCAGCTTCCCGACCACTCTTCTGGAGTACTGGGGCCGGGACCGCGACCGGGATCGACTGTCCGTCCCCTACATCGTCGAGCAGCAGTGCCGGGCCACCGCGCGGTTCCTGGGGTTGCATGACCGCGGCGTGCTCGCACCGGGCTACCGGGCCGACCTCAACGTCATCGACTTCGAGAATCTGAGGGTCCGACGTCCGGAGGTGCACTTCGACCTCCCGGCAGGCGGTCGTCGCCTGATGCAGCGCGCCGACGGCTACCTGCACACGGTCGTCCGCGGTGTGGAGACCTACACCTCGGGCGAGGCGACCGGCGACCTACCGGGTCGCCTGGTCCGGGGTGCGCAGCCGACACCAGCCGGAGTGCGATGATGGACCGCTGCCCGGTCGTCCACTTCGACCAGCACTCGACGGCGTACGCCGAGGACCCCTACGGGGCCTACCGTCAGGCGCGCCAGGAGACGCCGGTCTTCTGGACCGACGCCCACGGCGGGTTTTGGGTGGTCACCCGATTCGAGGACGTCGCCGCAGCCGCCCGGGACGAGGAGACCTTCTCCTCCTTCAAGGACATGAACCGCACCACCGAGTCCTACTCCGGGGTGTCGATCCCGCCCAGCCCGACCCGCCAGCTACCCATCGACCTGGACCCGCCGCTGCTGCAGAAACACCGCAAGCTGCTCGCGTCCCGGATGGCCCCACCGCGAGCCCGGGCCATGCGCCCGATCTACCGCGAGTGGACCGACCACTTCATCGACCGATTCATCGAGACCGGCGTCGTGGAGTTCGTCGAGCAGGTCGCGACCCCCGTGCCGACAATGGCGACCCTGGCCTTCCTCGGGCTCCCACTGTCGGACCACCACCTCTACTCCGGGCCCTTCCACGACATCGCGGCCTACCCGAAGGGCACCGCGGGGTTCGCTCGGGCGGTCGACGGGATGGCTGCGTGCATGGAGCGGGTCGCCGAGGAGGTCACCGACCGACGCCGGCACCCGCGCGACGACGCCATCTCCGAGCTGGTCCAGGGCGAGATCGACGGCGTACCGCTCAGCGACGAGGACGTCCTCGACTGGATCCGGTTGATCCTGGGCGGTGGCATCGACACGACCACGAGCCTGATCGCGCACTCTCTCGTCTACCTCGACGCCAGGCCCGACCTGCGCCAGCCCCTGGCCACGGACCCGAAGGCACTCAGCCTCTTCATGGAGGAGATGCTGCGCGTCGCGACTCCGACCCAGGCTCTGGGGCGCACCGCAACACGGGACGTCGAGCTCGGGGGCGCCCAAATCCGCGAGGGCGACCGGGTGCTGCTCTCCTGGGCGTCGGCCAACCGGGACTCCCGCGCGTTCGCGCGGCCCGACGACATCCAGATCGATCGCACGCCCAACCCGCACACGTCGTTCGGCCTCGGCCCTCACCGCTGCATCGGCTCGCACTTCGCCCGAGTGGAGTACCTGGTCGTGATGGAGCGCATCCTGACCAGGCTGCCCGACTTCCGGCTCTCGGACCGGCCGCGGCCCTACGAGAGCATCGGGCTTGTCAACGGGTGGCGCGAGGTCAGGGCGACCTTCTCCCCCGGACCGAGTCTGGACGTTCCGCTGCGCACCAGCATCGAGGAGGTCGTGTGATGGAGGAGGAGGTGACCCGGGGCGGAATCCGGGTCGAGGTGGACCAGAACCTGTGCAACGGTCACGCCCTGTGCTGGCGGGAGCACTCCGGCTGGTTCCCGCTCGACGACGAGGGCTACAACGCCCTGGCCGGCAAGGGCGAGGTCGCCGTGGCCCCGGAGCACGAGCAGGCTGCCCGCGAGGGCGCCGAGTGGTGCCCCGAAGGCGCGATCCGCCTCATCGGATCCGCCTGACCGCCATCCCTACTTCCGAGGGGGCTGCCGACGGTACGACGTCGACTCGGCGTGCGCGGCCCCGAACTCTCCGTCGTCGGACTCGTGCTGCGGCCCTGGAGGTCGCCGCAACCTTCACGGCCAAGAGCCCGGTCCTGCTCCGGCTGCGCAAGGAGGTACTCAGCCTCGCCCAGGAGCTGCCGATGGCGGAGGGCTACGGCGTCGAGCAACTCTTCGGGCAGCATCGCCGGCTACCCACGCTGACGCCGCGGAGGAGCTGCCGCCCTTACGAAGCGACGTGAGCCGCGTTGATCCGACCCGTCGAAGGCCTGAGTCTTGCGCCCCGCAGCGTGGCCGGCCGACCAGTGCGGGATCGCACGGCCCTTCTCACGCTGACGCCCCGACTGCGTCGACGCCCTCGCCGGGCACGCCCTTGACGCTGATCCGGTAGTTGAGCCGGCGCTCGCCCGCGGCATCGCTGTAGCGGGCCG
>Ga0207678_10005210_pt1 | contig 11655 bp, 11 predicted proteins | sample KBSC63metaG_FD_184319 | JGI IMG/M metagenome (GOLD analysis project Ga0207678, IMG submission 184319) | Corn rhizosphere microbial communities from Kellogg Biological Station, Michigan, USA - KBS C6-3 metaG (SPAdes) (version 2) | ecosystem: Host-associated > Plants > Roots > Rhizosphere > Soil ... | reverse complement strand
CCCTCGAGGACGAGCGCCTCGGTCCGAGCCGACATCCCGCGAACGTCGCGCAGCCGGCCCTCCTCCGCCGCCCGCCGGAGATCGTCGACGGTCGCGATCCCGAGCTCGGCGTTGAGCTGGCGGACGGTCTTGGGCCCGAGGCCCGGGAGCCGCAGTCGTGATCTACCGCGTCTCGCACCTGACCGAATATCTGTACGGCGAGCCGGTGTCGTCGTCGCTGCGCACGAGGTAGTGCGAAACCGCAACGCGCACAGCGGTCGCGACCGCCAGCGCGGCGTCCGGACCTTGCGCGAGGCGTTCCAGCCGCGACCGCATCAGCGGGATGACCCGGGACAGTCGCCTGATGACCTGTGCGGGCTCGATGTCGATCATCCGCAGTCCCGGATAGGACTGCTGGTACTCGACGATCACGCGCAGGGCGGCGTCGAGTTTCTCGGAGGCGGGCAGGCCCGCGGTGGCGTCGGTGACTGCCCGTTCGTAGAACTGGCGCTCCCAGACGACGAAGCCGTCGAGCAGATCGCGCTTGGAGGCGAACCAGCGGTAGAGGGTGGGCCGCGATACCCGGGCCTGCAGCGCGACCTCCGAGAGGCTGAGCTTGGTCATGCCGTTTCGCCCCAGCACTTCGGCGGTCGCGGCCAGGATGCGGTGACGCGTCGAGTTGTCGTCACCGGCGACCACGTCCTCCATCGACATAGCTTTACAAATTCCGGCCTAAATGTCACGCTCAATGCCATGCGGGTGGAAGTCGATCTCGACAAGTGCACCGGGCACGGCATCTGCGAGTCGATCGCCGACGACGTGTTCGAAGTGCAGGACGACGGCACCGTGCACATCGATGAGAACGATCGCCCGGACTCCGACCGCGGACGGATGCAGCAGGCGGTAACTCAGTGCCCCGCAGCGGCTTTGCGGCTCATTGAATGACTAGCGGCCGGGCATCGGGCGGACAAGCACCGACTGCTGGATGGCGCCGACCGCTCCGGACTCGTCGAACAGTGTGCCGATCGTCGTCCCGATGCCGTCGGGTCCGTAATACTGACCACCTTGGGCGCCGGGGTCGGTCGCGGCTCGCAGTGTCGGCAGCGCGCCCTTGTCGGCCGGCTGGGTGACTGGCCTCCACAGGAAGGACGGGATGACGTCGGGCAGATTGCGCATCAGTTCGGTGTCGGCGAAACCGGGATGCGCGGCGAGTGCGACGGTGGGGACTCCCTTGAGTTTCAGGCGGCGCTGCAGGTCATATGTGAACAACAGGTTGGCCAGCTTGGACTGACCGTAGGCCTTGATCCGGTGATAGCCGCGTTCGAACTGTAAGTCGTCGAAATAGATATCGGCCAGGAGCGGAAACTTGTGTCCGTTGCTGCTGACCGTGACCACCCGCGACCCGTCGACGGACAGCATGTTGTCGAGCAACAGACCCGTCAGTGCGAAGTGGCCGAGGTGGTTGGTGCCGAACTGCATTTCGAAGCCGTCTTTGGTCGTCTCCCGCTTCGGCACGTACATCACGCCCGCGTTGTTGATCAACAGGTCGATCCGCGGGTGCGCGGCGCGCAGTTCGTCGGCGGCCGTGCGGATGCTGTCCAGCGATGACAGATCCAACTGCTGCAGCGCGACGACGGCGTTCGGGCTCGCGGCCTTGATCCTGTCGGCAGCCTGCCTGCCTTTGTCGAGGTTGCGTACGGCGAGCACGACGTGCGCGCCTTTGTCCGCCAGAACTGCGGCGGTGTCGTAGCCGAGGCCGGAGTTCGCGCCGGTGATGACGGCGATGCGGCCGGACTGGTCGGGTACATCGGCGGAGGTCCACTTCCTGGTCATGACCAGCACACTACCCACGGGCGGTTACCGTCGTTCCCATGTCACAACGCGCAGCGGTGACTTTGGTTGATCCCGCCAATCCGCCGAGCCGCAAAGCGCCGCTGGTGTGGGCGATCGGCGCGGCGATCCCGTGGCTGGTGCTCGCGGTGGGCCAGGTGGTGTGGTTCGCCGTCGTCGACGACAGGCTGGCCTGGGCGCACGTCACCGCGGCCGCCGTCACCGTGGTCGGTATGGCGGTGTTTGTCATCGTCGTGCCGCTGTGGCGGTACCGGGTGCACCGATGGGACATCAGCCCGCAGGCCGTCTATACCCGATCGGGCTGGCTGGTGCAGGAGCGGCGGATCGCGCCGATCTCCCGTGTGCAGACCGTCGACACGTATCGCGGCCCGCTGGACCGGCTGTTCGGGCTGGCCAACGTCACGGTGACGACGGCGTCGTCGGCGGGCGCGGTGCGCATCGTGGCACTCGACTCGGCGGTCGCCGACCGGGTCGTCGGTCAGCTCACCGACATCGCCGCGATCGGAGCGGGGGACGCCACGTGACAGAGCGGGTCTGGCATCGGCTCAGCCCGCGAATGTTGTTGGTGCACCCCGTACATGAGGTGCTGCGGCAGATTCCGTTGCTGGTCGGTGCGGTCGTGGTTGGTTCGGCGACGGGCAACTCGTGGTGGACGGTGGCCATTGTCGCGCTGACGATCGCCTTCGGTGTGCTGCGGTGGTTCACCACCACGTACCGCATCGAAACCGATGAGGTGCAGCTGCGCACCGGCGTCCTGCAGCGCAAAGTGGTTTCGTTGCCGCGCAACCGGATTCGTTCGGTTCAGACCGACGCCAGGCTGCTGCACCAGCTGCTCGGCCTGACTGTGCTTCGGGTGAGTACCGGGCAGCAGGTGCGGGGCGACACCGAGTTCGCGCTCGATGCGGTGCGCGTCGAGGAAGTGCCACGGCTGCGCTCGATCCTGCTGGCCGACTCGTTGGCCGCCGCAGACCAGGCCGAAGCGCAGGCACCGGGTCGGCAGCTGGCCCGCTGGCAGCTGTCCTGGCTGCGGTACAGCCCGCTCAGTTTCACCGGCCTGGCCATGATCCTTGCCGCTGTCGGTGTGACCTATCAGGCGGGACTTGGCGCGATACTTGAACATTCGCGACTGGCGGAGTCCGGGCGCGATGCGGCGCAGCGGTTCGGCGTCGTCGCCAGTGTCGCCGTCTTCGGCGTGGTCGTCGTGCTCGCGTCGGTCGGTCTTTCGGTGCTCAGGTCGCTGGTGACGTTCGGGAATCTGACGCTGCGCCGCGACGCGGAGGTGTTACATCTGCAGCACGGTCTGCTGCGCAAGCGTGAGCACACCTTCGACATGCGCAGGCTGCGGGGCGGCACGCTGCGCCAGCCGCTGCTGGTCCGGCTGCTCGGCGGCGCTCGGCTGGATGCGGTGATGACGGGTGTCGCGGGTGCCGGGGAGGCGTCGCTGCTGCTGCCGCCGTGCCCCGTGCGCACGGCTGAGTCGGTGTTGACCGACCTGATCGCTGACGTCAACACGGTGTCTGGTCCGGTGCGCGGGCACGGACCCGCCGCGACACGCAGGCGCTGGACGCGCGGGCTCGTGTTTCCGGTCGTCGTCGCGGCCGGCCTGGTGCTCGCCGCGGCATTCGTGGCGGTTCCGCCGTGGGCCTGGATCGCCGTTGCCGCGCTGGCGCTGACGTGCGCGCTGCTGGCCGCCGACCGGGTACGTGCGCTCGGGCATCGGGTCGACGATCGCTGGCTGGTGGCACGGGCGGGCAGCCTGGAACGCCGTCGGGACTGCATCGCCGCCGAAGGCATCATCGGATGGACCGTGCGCCAGACGTTCTTCCAGCGGCGGGCGGGGGTGGCCACGCTGATCGCGGCCACCGCGGCCGGGGTCAAGCACTATCAGGTGATCGACGTTCCGGCAGAACTCAGTTGGTCCATCGCGGGTACCGCGTCGCCGTGGGTGGCCGACAGTGAGTGGGCGCGGTCCTAGCAAGCCAATTACTGTCGCAGGATGGCGGTCGGTGGCGTGTTGTTCGACATCGATGGCGTCTTGGTGACCTCGTGGCAGCCCATCGAGGGTGCGGCCGAGACGCTTCGGGTGCTGGCGGACAACCAGATTGCCCGGTCGTATCTGACCAACACCACGACACGCACCCGCAGGCAGATCGCTCGCCTGCTCACCGACGCGGGTATGGACGTGGCGGCCGACGAGGTGATCACCGCCGCTGCGCTGACGGCCGAGTACGTCCGCGGCCAGTACCCCGATGCGCGGTGCTTCCTGGTGAACAGCGGGCAGATCGCCGAGGACATGCCCGGTATCGACATCGCCTACGCAAGCGATCACGGCCCCGAGGACCCCACACCGGAGACCCCGGATGTGATCCTGCTCGGCGGGGCGGGCCCGGAGTACAACCACGTGACGCTCAGCCGCGTCTACGACTGGATGGCCCAAGGCGTCCCGGTGGTCGCCATGCACCGCAGCACCTCGTGGAACACCGCCGAGGGCCTGCGCATCGACACCGGCATGTACCTGATCGGGATGGAGGAGACGTCCGGCCGCAAGGCGAGCGCCGTCGGCAAGCCGGCTCCCGCCGGGTTCCTCGCCGCGGCTTCACGTCTGGGCGTGGACCCCGACGAGATGTACATGATCGGTGACGACCTCAACAACGACGTGCTGGCCGCTCAGGTGGTCGGGATGACCGGCGTCCTCGTGCGCACGGGCAAGTTCCGGCAGGAGACCCTCGACCGGTGGGCTTCAGACGAGTTCGCGATGCAGCCCAACCACGTCATCGAATCGGTCGCTCATCTGCCCGAGGTGCTCGGTCTGTAGCGATGAGTATTCGGACGGCGGGCGGTCTGCACTGACATGACCGAAGAAAACGTGAGCGCCAGCACCACCATCAACGCCCCTGTAGATGCGGTGTTCGCCGTGCTGGCCGACCCGACGACGCACCAGGCGATCGACGGCACCGGCTGGGTCCGTGAGTCGCTGGACGGCGAACCCGTCACCGAAGTCGGTCAGGTTTTCCGGATGGGAATGCATCACGACAACCATCCTGAGGGCTACTACGAGATGGCCAATCGGGTCGAGGTGTTCGACCCGCCGCATGCGATCGCGTGGCAGCCCGGTCAGGGACCCGACGAACGCGGCAACCTGAGCGGCAATTCCGAGCTCATCTTCGGTGGTTGGATCTGGCGCTACGACCTGCGGCCCCTCGGGGACGACCGCACCGAGATCACGCTGAGCTACGACTGGTCGGGTGTGCCGCCGCACCTTCGCGATATCCCGTTCCCGCCCTTTGACGTGTCGCATCTGGACAACTCGTTGAAGCATCTGGCGGAGTTGGCGGAGACGCGTTAGGTACGCAGCTCCCGAACCGCTTGGATGCGGGCCTTCAACTGGTCCGACGTCGCTGCCGCCATCGGTGGGCCGCCGCAGATTCGTCGCAGCTCCTTATGGATCCAGCCGTGCGGCTTGCCCGTCCGGTGGTGTGCCACCGAGACCAGCGCGTTGAGCTGGCTGCGCAGTTCGCGAAGCTGCCCGTGCGTGGACAACCGGGGCACCTCTCCCGTAGCTGTGCGCTTCGTGATTTGGGCTTCCTGCCTGCGCCGCAACAGGTCTCGCATCGCGGCGGCGTCGAGCAGGCCGGGGATGCCGAGGTAGTCGGCTTCCTCGTCGCTGCCCGCCGGTGTCGCCGTGCCGAACGACGAGCCGTCGAAGATGACCTGATCGAGTTCGGCGTCCGCGCCGAGCGACTCGAAGCCCTTGTCCTCGTCGGCCTCGGTCTTCTTCTGTGCCGCGTCCGCGAGCGCCTCATCGTCGAAGCCCTGTTCCTCGCGGTGCGGCTTGCCGAGTACGTGGTCGCGCTGTGCCTCCATCTGGCTGGCGAGGTCGAGCAGCGCCGGAACCGACGGCAGGAAGATGCTCGCGGTCTCGCCAGGCTGCCGCGACCGCACGTAACGGCCGATCGCCTGCGCGAAGAACAGCGGTGTCGATGCACTGGTGGCGTAGACGCCGACAGCAAGCCGGGGCACGTCGACCCCCTCGGACACCATCCGGACCGCGACGAGCCAGCGGCCGGTGCCCGCGCCGAATTCCGCGATGCGTGCCGACGATCCGGGGTCGTCGGACAGCACGACGGTCGGCGTCTCGCCGGTCAACTTCGTCAGCACGGCGGCATAGGCGCGTGCGGCCTTCTGGTCGGACGCGATGACCATCGCGCCCGCGTCGGGCACACCGCCGTTGCGCTTCTGCGTCAGCCGGGTGTCGGCGGCCTGCAGGACCGCCGGTATCCATTCGCCTTTCGCGTCGAGCACGGTGCGCCACGCCCGTGCCGTCTGCTCGGCATTCAGCGGCTCACCGAGTCGGGCAGCATGCTCCTCGCCGGCGCTGGTGCGCCACCGCGCCTCGCCGGAGTAGGCGAGGAACACCACCGGCCGAACCACGCCGTCGGCCAGCGCCTCGGCATAGCCGTAGGTGTGGTCGGCCGTCGAGCGCATCAGGCCGTCGGCATCAGGCGCGTAGGTGACGAACGGGATGGCGGAGTCGTCGCTGCGAAACGGTGTGCCCGTGAGCGCCAGCCGTCGCGTCGCATCGTCGAACGCTTCGCGGATGGCGTCGCCCCAGCTTTTCGCGTCGCCGCCGTGGTGGATCTCGTCGAACACCACGAGCGTCCGCCGGTTCTCGGTGCGCACCCTGTGCCGGGTCGGGTGGCTGGCCACTTGGGCGTAGGTGACGACGACGCCGTGGTATTCCGACGACGTGTGCGCGGCGGAGTTGCTGAACTTCGGGTCGAGCGCGATACCCATCCGGGCCGCCGCCAGCGCCCACTGTGTCTTGAGGTGTTCGGTCGGCACCACAACGGTGATCTGCTCGACGGCGCCGTCGGCCAGCAGCTCCCCGGCGACACGCAGGGCAAACGCCGTCTTACCCGAGCCCGGGGTCGCCACGGCCAGAAAATCTCGTGGCTGCGCGGCAAGATACCGCACCAATGCCCGACGCTGCCAGCTCCGCAGAGCCTGGGTGTCGGGCGCGCCGTTAGCCCGCACCCAAGACTCCTCAACTGATCGGACAGCAGCGTAACGCAACGGATTACGGGTTTGCATTTAAGCGCGGCGCGTCGCCGAACAGGCGGTGTGTCGCGAATGGCCGACTCGTCAGGTCGCGGCGAACATGCTGATTACCGGGGTCCGGCGCGGGTACTCTGCGCCCAGCATGCCAGCAACGTCTGATCCGCGAAGCGACGAGATCGACCCGTGCGTTCGGGTCTTCGGTAGCCGGGTGCACAACTTGAGGGGAGTCGACGTCGAGGCCCCGCGCGACGCGCTGGTGGCCTTCACCGGGATTTCCGGGTCGGGCAAATCGTCGCTCGCCTTTGGGACCATTTACGCCGAGGCGCAGCGAAGGTACTTCGAGTCCGTCGCGCCGTACGCCCGACGCCTGCTGTTGCCGACCGGCGCGCCGAAGGTCGACGACATCACGGGTCTGCCACCCGCCGTCGCACTCCAGCAGCGGAGAGGGTCGGCGACCTCCCGGTCGACGGTGGGTACCGTCACCACCCTGTCCAATCTGCTGAGGATGTTGTTCTCGCGGGCCGGGACGTATCCGGCCGGGGCCACCGAACGACTCGACTCCGATGCGTTCTCGCCGAACACCGCGGTCGGCGCCTGCCCGCAGTGCCACGGACTGGGCCGGATCCATCAGGTGACGGAGCAGACCTTGGTTCCCGACCCGTCGTTGACCATCCGCGAGGGCGCGGTCGCCGCATGGCCCGGCGCCTGGCAGGGGCAGAACCTGCGCGACATTCTCATCACCCTCGGGTACGACATCGACAAGCCGTGGCGGAAACTGCCCAAGCGCCATCGTGACTGGATCCTGTTCACAGACGAGCAGCCGACCGTCGAGATCGATCCGAGCCAGCATCCGGTCACCGCGGACTACTACTACAACGGCACGTTCTCCAGCGCCGAACGCCACGTCCGGCACACGCTGGCCAACTCGCACAGCGCGATGATGCGGCGTCGCGTCCTGCAGTACGTCGACAGCGTCGAATGCGGGCTCTGCCACGGCTCGGGGCTGCGGCCCGAGGCGCTGAAGGTGACCTTCGCGGGCCGCACCATCGCCGACTACGTGGCGATGCCGTTGGGAGAGCTCGCCGACGTGCTGCGGCCCACCGCGGCGCGAAAGGATGCCGCGGCGGCCTTCGAATCGACGGAGTCCGGTGAACTGACCGAGGTCGCCACGATGATCGCCGCAGACCTCGTCGCGCGCATCCAAGTGCTCATCGATCTCGGCCTTGGGTATCTGACGCTGAACCGACGCACCCCTACCGTCTCACCGGGCGAACTGCAGCGGCTGCGGTTGGCCACGCAGCTGCGCGCGGGGCTGTTCGGGGTGCTCTATGTGCTGGACGAGCCATCTGCGGGCCTACATCCCGCCGACGCAGAACCGCTGCTGGATGTGCTGGATCGGCTGCGGCGAGCGGGCAATTCGCTGTTCGTGGTCGAGCACGACATGGACGTGGTTCGCCGCGCCGACTGGCTCGTCGACGTCGGTCCCGGCGCGGGCGAGCATGGCGGACAAGTCCTCTACAGCGGGCCCGTTTCGGGGCTTTCCGACATCGATGAGTCGATCACCCGTAGGTACCTTTTCGACGACGATGCAACCGTGCGGCGCACTCCGCGCAAGCCGTCGGACTGGCTGCGGCTGCAGGGCATCTGCTTTCACAACCTGCGCGACATGGATGTCGACCTGCCGCTGGGCATCTACACCGCGGTCACGGGCGTGTCCGGCTCAGGCAAATCGACCCTCGTCGTCAAGGTGCTCGGCGATGTGGTGAACCGCCATCTTGGCCGCGTGGTGGGTCAGATCGAAAGCGACAGCGACGCAGACGATTCCGACACAGAGATCGTCGACCTCGATCACGACGCAAGCATCGGGGTGACGGCGGTGGGCGCGGAGGCGATCGCCCGACTGGTCGCCGTTGACCAGCGACCGATCGGGCGGACCCCGCGCTCGACGCTGGCCACCTACACGGGACTTTTCGACGCCGTTCGGCGGGAATTCGCCGCGACGCCTGCGGCGCGACGCCGTGGCTGGTCGGCAGGCCGGTTCTCGTTCAACGTCGCCGAAGGCCGTTGCGAGACCTGCCAGGGCGAGGGCTTCGTATCGGTCGAATTACTGTTCCTGCCAGGCACTTACGCTACCTGCCCGGCGTGCAACGGCGCGCGCTACAACGAGGCCACATTGCGTGTGCGGTACCGGGACCGAACCATCGCCGACGTCCTGGCCATGACCGTCGACGAGGCGTCGGAGTTTTTTGCCGATGTTTCGGCGGCGGCGCGCAGCCTGACGACGCTGCACGACGTCGGGTTGGGCTATCTGCGTCTCGGGCAGCCCGCGACCGAGCTCTCCGGAGGGGAGGCGCAGCGGATCAAGCTCGCCTCGGAATTGCAGCGGCCCCGCCGCGGCCACACGCTCTACGTGCTCGACGAACCCACCACCGGGTTGCATCCAGCCGATGTGGACGCACTCGATGCGCAGCTGCATCGTCTTGTCGACTCGGGCAACACCGTGGTGGTGGCCGAGCACGACATGCGGATGGTCGCCGGGTCGGACTGGGTGATCGATCTCGGACCGGGCGCGGGCGATGACGGCGGCCGCGTCGTCGCGGCGGGCACACCGCGAAAAGTGAGTCAGGCCAAGGGCAGCCGCACCGCGCCGTACCTGGCGGCGCGGTTCGATCACTCCACGAAGTAGTTGTCGTTGCGGATGAACCACTCCCGGCGCTCGTCGTCGGTCATGTCGCCGAGGTGGGCCAAGCCCTCGAAGTAGTGCTCCCGCGGGGCGCCGGGAGAAAACAGCATCAGCAGCGACGTCGGCGCGTCTGCTTCGTTCCGGAAGCCGTGGATGCCGCCCGGCGGGACGTAGAGGAAGTCGTTGGGCTGCCCGTCGACCCAGTCCGTGCCGTCGTACAGCTTGACTGTTCCCGAGAGCACGAAGAACGCCTCGGACATCGTGCGGTGAAAATGCGGGCCGGGCCCGCCGCCGTTCGGGGCGATCTCGACGCGATACAGGCCGTAGTCGCCGTCGGTGGCCTTCTGGTTGGCCAGATAGTGGTACTGCACAAGTCCGAACGAGTCGTAGTCCGGCGGTACGGTGCCCCGCCGCAGCCACGCACTGATCTCGGGTTCGTCCTTGGTGTATCGCTGCGGCGGATAGGGCGGCACCGCCCGCGGGTTCACGAGTGACATCAACGCTTCCTTCGCGGTCAAAGCATCGGTCGAGTGGGTGACGACGAGGGTTCCCGTACCGAGATGGTCCTCGACGCCCAGAATAAGGCGGCCGAGTGAGCAAATCCCGCTCAGCTTTTCGTCGTCTGCGACAATTTTCGCCAACGCGCCGGGCGGTGAGCGATCTGTGTGCGACGCTCTCGCGATGATCAACTGGAGCAAACGGTTGGCAGCCAGCGTCGCCGCGACGTCTCTGCTGCTGGCGTCCGGCGCCATCGCGAACGTCGTCAGCCACGCCGAGGTGGCGATTCTGATACCGGGGGCCATGCCCTTCAAGCAGATCAACCCGGTGTATCCGAGCGTCGCAGAGTCGTATCCGAGTATCGGAATGCACTTTCACACCGTCGGTGCCACGACGCGTTTGATCGACTACTCGCAGGACCCGCTTGCCGCTGACTGGGCGCTCCGAGACGGCGTCGAGCAAGCTGCCGAGGACTTTCCCGACGGCGAAGTCGTGATCATCGGCGAATCGATGGGTTCCATGGTCGCCTGGCGACTCGCCAAGGAGCTGGCCGATGGTGCACAACCGCCTGATCCGGGAAGAGTCAGCGTCGTCTTGATCGCTCCGCCGGAGGTGGGCGTCGCGGAGTACTTCAAGGAGGGCACCTTCATCCCCATCTTGAATTACCGGATCACGCGTATCGCGGAGTCTCCATACGACACGACGATCGTGATCGGCGAGTACGACGGCTGGTCCGACCCGCCTGATCGTCCGTGGAACTTGGTATCGTCCGCCAACGCATTGGCCGGTATTTCCTACGTTCACGGCCCGCCGAGTTTCACCGCTGATGTGGGTGGCTTGACGCCCGAGAGCGAGATCCCCGGTGACGATGAGCACGGTTCCATCACGACGTATCTCGTCGCGACCAAGAACCTTCCCCTGACGCAGGTGTTCCGTGACGTCGGCGTGCCAGATGCGTTGGTGGACAAGGCCGATCAGGTTCTTCGCCCCGTCATCGACGCCGGATACGTCCGACACGACCAACCCGGTGACAGCCGTCCGTATCTGTACGACGGTGAGATCCACCGCAACGTCCAGAGTCAGCAGCAGGCCCGGGAACCGTTGGGCGTGCAGAACAACGGATCCGACATCGGCGAGCAGCGCCCGGCGCACCGCGGCGAGTTGCGTCAAGCCGTCCAGGCCGTGGGCAGCGATCTGCGGGATCGGGTGGCGGCCGGCTTCAGGCGACTGAAGGAACGGGTCACAGGTGGCCAGGATGACCGGGCGTCCAGCACCGAAACGGTCACACCGTAGCCGGGACCCGGAACGTCACGCCGGTCAGCTGCTCGGAGACCGTCCACAACCGCTTCTGCGCCGCGGTGTCGTGCGATACCCGGGTGGAGGCCACCACGACCGGATAGCCGCGCTGTTCACCGAATCCGTCGGGACCGAAGTACTGGCCGCCGATCACACCGGGGTCGGTGGCGGCGCGCAACTGCGGAAGCGCACCCATTTCGGCGGGCTGGAAGAGTGGCTCGGCCAATTTCGTCACGGCCCCGAGCAGCGGCGGCAGGTTGCGTGTGAGCTCGGTCCGCGAACCACCCGGG
>Ga0207678_10005208_pt1 | contig 11656 bp, 11 predicted proteins | sample KBSC63metaG_FD_184319 | JGI IMG/M metagenome (GOLD analysis project Ga0207678, IMG submission 184319) | Corn rhizosphere microbial communities from Kellogg Biological Station, Michigan, USA - KBS C6-3 metaG (SPAdes) (version 2) | ecosystem: Host-associated > Plants > Roots > Rhizosphere > Soil ... | reverse complement strand
CGCTGGGCGGCGGCGCCGGCCGCGCTTTTCGTCGCGGTTGTCCTCGCATACTGCGGCTGGTCGCTGCTGGCCCCTGCGGCCGTCATCCTCGCCGTCTTCCTGGCGGGGCCGCTCGCGATCCGGCGCTTGCGCGAGGGGTCGCGGTGACGGACAAGCGTACGGATTTGCGCGGTTAGCTGGAATGTCAGACCCCCCGCGTAGCGTAAGGGTCATGAACCTTCCCCTCCCCAAGCGCCTTACCGGCCGCACGGCCAAGACCGAGCCCGAGTGCCCCGGCCAGCCGGAGCAGGCCGACGGGGCGGACCGCGACGCCGAGCACGCGGCGTACATGAGCTGGGTCGCCGCCACGGTCGGAGAGCACGGCTGGGCGGTCTCCGGGCGGCACGGCGACAAGGCAGCGCCGCCGTGGGCCTACAGCGTCGGGATGTGGCTGTCATGCCAGGTCCCGGAACTGGTCCTGTGCGGGCTCCCGGTGGGGAACGGCGCGGCCATCATCAACGCGATCGGCGCCCGCATCGCCGACGGCGCCGAGTACTGCCCCGGTGACCTCCTCGACGACATCTGCCCGGCGCCGCTGGCGCTGCGCCCCGTCGAGTCGAGCTGGCGCAAGACGGACGGGCTGCTGGGGATCTCCAACGCTTTCTACGGCATGGTCAGGCCGCCGTACCTCCAGGTCGTCTGGTCCGACAGGTCCGGCAAGTTCCCCTGGGACCAGGGCTTCCGGCGTGAACTCGACCGGATGCAGCCCCTGCTGTGGCTCCCCCGCGACGACAACCCCCCGTCGCCATGGACCCGCCTGGACCAGCTCGCCTGACCTGACCGAGTAAGGCCGCCCCGCGTAATCAGCATCCGTAGCACGGATCTGGGGGCCGATCATTTCGATCTCGTCCCGCTTCGTCCCTTTGCCGGTGTACCGGGGAGTTTCCCCCTAAGTTAAGAGGCACCTTGCTGGAGCCGGCTGCACGGCCGGTCTCCAGGCCAGCGGTGTGCGCTCAGGCAGCAGGGACCCGGCATGCCCGGCACCCCAGGTGCCTGTTCCTGGCGCTAGGTATCCGCTGCGGCAGAGCCGGAGCACACCGACGTTTTCACTTGCGCGAGGAGCTAACGGGACCGTGGTACAGACCGACGGGGCGGACGCCAGGGAGGCGGGCGGCCCGAGAGACAAGAGCCTTGGCGGCCGGGAGACGATGGCGCTGCTCGGGATGATCCATGGCTACTGGAACAGCCAGGTGGTGCGGGCCGCCGCGGACCTGCGGCTGGCAGATCACCTCGCCGCTGGCCCGTTGACCGCCGATGAGGTGGCCGGCCTTGAGTCAAGCGACCCGCGCACGACCTACCGGCTGATGCGCGCCTGCGTCGGGCTCGGGCTGCTCGCGCATGAGGGTGACGGGCGTTTCTCGGTGACGACCGCTGGCGCGCTGCTCCAGTCCGGCGTCCCCGGCTCGCTGCGCGGGCACGCTCTGGCCTTCGGCGCGCCGGGGCACTGGCTGCCGTGGGGGCAGTTGCCGGAGGCGGTCCGCAAGGGCGGGACGCAGGCGGCCGCCGTGCTCGGCGCCGGCCTGTTCGACTACCTGGCCGGACAGCCGGAGGAGGAAGCACAGTTCGCCGCCTCCATGCAGGCCCTCACCGGGGCGGTCGCGGCCGACGCCGCCAAGGTGATCGACGTTTCCGGGGCATCGCTCGCGGTCGACGTCGGCGGCGGGACCGGGGAACTGGTCCGCGCACTGCTGCGCGCCAACGAGGGGCTGCACGGCCTGGTGCTTGACCTCCACGACAACGCCGGCGCGGCGCGGCGGGCGGCGGAGGCGGAAGGCCTCGGTGCCCGGTTCACCGGCGTGGCCGGCGACTTCTTCGCGGCAGTCCCCGCGGCCGACCTGTACCTGCTCAAGGCCGTGCTGCACGACTGGGACGACGATTCGTGCGTGCGCATCTTGCGCAACTGCCGGGAGGCCGCCCGGCCCGGCGCGCGCTTGATCGTGATCGAGAACGTCATCCGCGATCTCGCCAGGGACCGGTTCGCGACGCTGCTCGACATGAACATGCTGGCAGCCACCAGCGGCCAGGAACGCGAACTGGCCGAATACGACGCGCTCTTCGCTGCCGCCGGCTGGGAGCGGACTGCCATGTCCACCCTGCCAGGTGCCCGGCAGCTACTGGAACTGCGGACAATCGCGTAGCGGACCGGGCCGATGTCCGTCATGCCGGCTTTCGCCGGCATGACGGACAAGGGCGAAGGCCAGGCGGGACGACAGCCCGGGTCGCCGGGCGGCTAGACGTTCTTTGCGTAGTTGCGGAACGTTCTGACCGAGATCGCTACCGCGATCAGCGCCAGGATGGCCAGGCCGCCCGTGCGGACTCCGATCGCGGACCAGTCAGGTGCGGCGCTTAGGGCTGACCGGCCGATCTGGACTTCCCAGTTCAAGGGGTTCCGTGAGGCGATCGCCTGCATCCAGCCAGGGAGGAAGCCCGGCTGGATGAAGGCGCTCGACAGGAACATCAGCGGGAGCATGAAGAACGTGTAGACGCCGATGATCGCTTCGCGCACCCGGACGAGCATGCCGGTCAGGTTGGAGAGTGCGCCCCAGAAGACGCCGACCTCGATCGATGCGACCACCAGCATCACGATGCCAGCCGCGCCGCCGGGGTAGCGCGCTCCCCCGGCGTAGCCGAGCCCGACGATGATGAGGGTCTGGATGGTCGTGCTCACGGCTTGCTCGACAACCGAGGCGTTCATGATCGCCAGGCGGCTCGCCGGGGTGACGAGGAAGCGGTTGAGCGTGCCCCTGTCGATCTCCTCGATCATCGTCATGCCCGCCCACATGTTGCCGGACATCGCGTTCATCGCGACGATGCCGGGGATCAGATAGGCAAGGTACGAGCCCTGGTAGCCAAAGCCCGGGATGTCGATAATCCTGCGGAACATCTCGCCGAAGAGGAACAGCCAGATCACCGGCTGAATGATCCCCATCGCGAGGAGCATGGGCTGGCGGGCCAGGGCACGGAGCTTGCGGCCCGTCAGGTACCAGGTATCGGAGATGACAGGGGGCACGGACGCCGGCCGCTGCCGCACGGGAAGGTCCATGGTCGTCATCGCGCTACCTCCGTCAGTCGTGTCGCGTCGCTGTACCGGCGGCCGGCGTAGTGCAGGTACACATCGTCCAGGGACTCCGCGCCAAGTTCTCGCTTGAGGACCTGGGGGTCGCCCTCGGCGACGACGCGGCCCTTGTCAACGATGGCGACCTGGCTGGCGAGCTTGTCCGCCTCATCGAGGTAGTGCGTGGTGAGCAGGATCGTCACCTGGTCGGCGGTGGCGAGGCTGGTGATCTCGTCCCACATCGCAGTGCGGGATTCCGGGTCGAGGCCGGTCGTCGGCTCGTCGAGGAACAGCACCCTTGGCTGGTGAACCAGGCCGAGGGCGACGTCGAGGCGGCGCTGCATGCCGCCGGAGTAGGTGCGGACGAAGCGGCCCGCCGCCTCGGTGAGCAGGAAGCGATCGAGCAGTTCGTCGGCGCGGGCCTTCGCGGTCTTCGTTGCCATTCCGTAGAGATGGCCTTGCAGGATCAGGTTCTCCCGGCCGGTCGCCGCCGGGTCCGCGCCCGAGCGCTGCCCGACGACGCCGATGACGCGGCGGGCCCTGGCGGGGGCGGCGATGACGTCGATGCCGTCAATAGCCGCGGTGCCCGCGTCGGGCGTGGCAAGTGTGGTGAGGATCTTGACGGTGGTCGTCTTGCCGGCCCCGTTGGGGCCGACGAGGGCGAAGATGGTGCCCCGCGGCACGCTGAGCGTGAGGCCGTCTAGGGCACTGACACGGGTTTTCCCTGGCGCGGGATAGGTCTTGACGAGGCCGCGTGCCTCGATGGCGGCTCGGGGGGGCGCTTCCCCGCGAGGTGACTGCATAGTGATAACTCCTCGCTACTGCGACTGCGTGTGTTTGCTCAGTCCTGCGAGGAGTCACCCGGCGTACACTCATGATTGGGCCTCATGGCTGCTGCCTGCGGATTACCGCGGGACTGGTGGTGAGGTTGTGACCTCGGTTCGCGGTGTTGCAGCACCGTGGGCCGGGGTCGCTCCGTTATGTGTCCTGGTCGCTGGCCGGGCTGTCAGTGCCCGGCTCGTCTGGCCACCCCCTCTTCGCGAGGTCGTCGAGTTCCTGGAACTCGGGCGGCACCTCGCCGGTCTCGTGGATGTGCCGCCAGGCGTTCATCCCGCTGATGGTCCCGGCGACAAGCTCACTGAGCAGCCCGCGCAGCCACTCCGCCTGGGCGACGCGCATGGCGAGCTGGTACTCGCTCTCGACGAGCAGCACCCTTGGCAGCCGTTCGGTCCACAGCCGCAGGTCCGCCTGGTGCGTGGCATTCTTCTTGTCAAGGGTCGCCAGCCGTGTGGTGAGCAGGCCGATCACCTTGTCCGGGGGCAGGATGCCCGCCTCAGAAAGCGCCGTGACGAACCCGCCGCTCTCGTCTTCCGGCTCGGTGAGCAACTCGCGGAGCCAGTCCCCGAGCTCGGCCATGCCGGATCCGGTGATCTCGTAGGTGGTCCGCTCCGGCTGGCGGCCGTCCCGGTCCATGAGCGCCGCCTCGATGAAGCCGTGCTTTTCGAGATTCTCCACGACGGTGTAGAGCGAACCCCAGTTGATCTTGAAGTTCTGTTCCTTACCGCGCGCCCGAAGCGTCTGCGCCATCTCATACGGGTACATGGGCTTCTGGGCAAGCAGCGACAGCAGCGACAACGCCAGCAGGTTCCCGACCTTCCGCCGCTTCGCCATAGCCCTACCTTCCACGCTCGTCTGCGAGTACTCGTAGACGAGTATACGCCGACGAGCGGAAGATTCAAGACCTATCTTGAATTGCCGCGTCAGGATTACGCGACGCTCCGCCCGCGGCACGAGTGGCGGCTCACGAACTAGCCCGGAGGCACACAAGGCCGTATGGGAAGTGTCCCGGGGTGACACAAGGACACTAGAGCTGACCCAGGGTGACACAAGGCCAAAACGGTTCGGCCGTGAGTGCCACAGGGAAGCGCCCGAGGTCGTGCGCCCAGAAAAGCGCCGCGCACCGCGAACTCGCGCCCCATGAAGTCATGGGACGCTACCGGAGAAACCCGCTTACGTTCTGGATGGGAGTTCTGGTTTTGCTGCTGGTCTTGCGGGTTAGCCGAAGAAGACCTCGGATTCCGCGTAGCGCTCCGGGGGGACGAGCTTTAGCTCACGGGTGGCCTCGACGATGGGGACGCGAACGACTTCGGTCCCGCGTAGTGCCACCATCATGCCGAAGGCCTCGGCGTGGACCGCCTCGACCGCGTGCAGGCCGAAGCGGGTCGCCAGGACCCGGTCGAAGGCCGTCGGGGTGCCGCCGCGCTGGATGTGGCCGAGGACCGTGCAGCGGGCCTCCTTGCCGGTGCGCTTCTCGATCTCCTCGGCGAGGTACTGGCCGGCGCCGCCGAGCCGGACATGACCGAAGGCGTCGAGATTGCCGGCCTGGAGCGCGAGTTCCTCGTGCAGCGGGTGCGCGCCCTCGGCGACGACGACGATCGGCGCGTACCGGGTCTGGAACCGGTGCTCTACGTAGCCGATCACCTTGTCGATGTCGAAGGGCCGCTCGGGGATCAGGATGACGTTCGCGCCGCCCGCCATGCCGGCGTGCAGCGCGATCCAGCCGGCGTGGCGGCCCATCACCTCGACGATGAGCGCCCGGTGGTGGCTCTCCGCCGTCGTGTGCAGGCGGTCGATCGCCTCCATGGCGATGTTCACCGCGGTGTCGAAGCCGAAGGTGTAGTCGGTGGCGCCGAGGTCGTTGTCGATGGTCTTCGGCACGCCCACTACGGGCACGCCCTCGTCGTCCAGCCGGGCCGCGACCCCGAGCGTGTCCTCGCCGCCGATCACTATCAGGGCGTCGACGCCGAGGCCGTCCATGTTGTCTTTGATCCGCTCGACGCCGGTACGGCCAGGGCCGGTGTCCTTGAACGGGTTGGTTCTGGACGAGCCGAGGATGGTTCCGCCGCGCGGCAGGATGCCCCGCACCGCGTTGATGTCAAGCGGCATCGTGTCTGCTTCCAGCGGCCCGCGCCATCCGTCGCGAAAGCCGAGGAACTCGATTCCGTAGTCTTGGATACCCTTGCGTACTACCGCGCGGATCACCGCGTTCAGTCCCGGGCAGTCGCCGCCCCCGGTAAGGACCCCAACTCGCATAGGACAAAGCCTAGCCATCCGTGTGGTTCACGCAATGGGGGCTAGACAACGTTAGCGATGCAATCGATAACGCTGATGAATCCGTGCCTGGAGCGTCCAGCTGCGCTTGCTCTTTCGCCTGTTTCGCATAGATGTTGACGTATTCCTGGCCGGACAGCTTCGCGATCTCGGCGATGATCTCATCGGTGACGGCGCGCAGCGCCTCGCGGTCTTTCTCCCTGCCGTAGTAGCGGGAGAATTCCATCGGCTTGCCGAAGATCACCCCCGGCCTGATGCCGAACTTGGGGTTGTGCGAGCCTGGCGGCAGGAACTCGAACGTGTTCATCATGGCGCACGGCACCACGGGCGCGCGGGACTCAAGTGCCAGGCGCGCCACGCCGGTGCGGCCCCGGTAGAGGCGGCCGTCCGGGGAGCGCGTGCCCTCGGGGTAGATGCCGAGAACGTTTCCCTCCGCGAGGACACGCAGGCCAGACCGCAGGGCACGCCCGCTGGCCGCGCCGCCCGTCCGGTCGATCGGGATCTGCCCGACGCCGCTGAAGAACGCCCGGCTCGCCAGGCCCTTGATGCCCTTGCCGGTGAAGTACTCGGACTTGGCGAGGAACACCACTTTGCGCGGCAGCGGCTCCGGGCCGAAAAAGTGATCGGCGAACGAGAGGTGATTGCTCGCCAGGATGACCGGGCCGCGGCGCGGCACGTTCCGGCGTCCGCGCGACCAGGAACGGAACACGAGCCGCAGGGCTACGCCCAGGGTGTACTTAGCTACCCAGTAGAACACGGGTACATAGTCCCACGTCTCGCGAAATCTATGGGACGATGCGAGGGTGTCGTCAATATCACCGGAGGCCGAGTCGCCGGAGCCAGGACCTCCGGAAGCAGGGCCTTTCTCCGCCGACGGTGGCCCGACCGGCGTTCTCGTCCTGCACGGATTTACCGGGTCGCCGCGCACCGTGCGGCCGTGGGCGGAGCGGCTCGCGGAAGCCGGGATGACCGTGCGGGCACCGCTGCTCTCCGGGCACGGGGCCGACTGGCAGACCCTCGCCAAGACCGGCTGGAAGGACTGGTACGCCGACGCCGAGCGCGCCTTCACCGAACTGTACGCGCGGTGCGACCGGGTGTTCGTTGCCGGCATCTCCATGGGCGGCTGCCTGGCCTTCCGGCTGGCGGAGACGCAGGGCGACCGGGTCAGCGGCCTGGTCGTGGTGAACCCGTCGCTCGCCGGGGACAACCGGCTGATCCCGTTCACGCCCGTGCTCAAGTACGTGGTCAGGGCGATACCGTCGATCGGCGGGGACATCAAGAACCCTGACGCGCAGGAGGGGGCCTCGAAGAAGACCCCGGTGGCGTCCGTCTCAACGCTGCCCGCGATGTGGCGGGCGACGGCCGCTGAGCTGTCCTCCTTGACCCAACCGGTGCTCGTCTACCGGTCCACGGTTGACCACGTGGTGGGGCCCGCCAGCATGAAGGTGCTGGCCGCCGCCCTGCCGGGCGCGGAGGTGCGGATGCTGGAGAACAGTTACCACGTCGCGACCCTTGACAATGACGCACCCGGGATTTTCGATGGCACCCTGGCATTCATTCAGAAGCACAGCATCAGGCAGCAAAACGGGTAAGACTTAAGGATGCAGATCCTCAGCCCCCAGCAGCGTTCGTCCCGCCAAGTCAATCCAACGGGACCTTGGGGGGTGCGGGAACGCGCCGAGGGGGAACAGTCGTAATGACGAGGGTCAGCGCGCAACGGGGGGTACGGGGGGTGCTCCCCCGGGAAAAGGCCGGATACGCGCCCGATACGATGGCGGGTTTTGCCATCGGGCGCGCATCCGGCGGGGCACGGGGGGTCGCTCCCCCGGGAGGCAACAGCATTGGCTGACGGCGACACGCCGGGGGGCACCGGCGCAGGCGGTAACGCGGCAGGCGGAGACGGCGACGAGGCCGTCTGGCAGGACCTGGTCGCCCGCTTCCACGCGCCCGCGGCGGCGGACGAGGCGCCGCCCTGGCCGGACAGGGAAGACCTGGCCGGCCCGGTGCACGTTACCCCGGCGATCCCGCCGGTCATGCCGCCCTCCGTGCCGGAGGCGCTGCCGAGGGAGCCGCCGACCAACCCGAGCGGGCTGCCGGGCCTGCCGGTGCTTCCCCCGGTGCCGGACGACACGATGCCGGACCAGCGCTGGCCCGGTCTTGGCACCGGAAGCGGGCCGCGGGACGTGCCGCCGGTGAGCGACCCCGCCGACGACCACTACATCCCGCCGGTCCCGCCGCCGCTGCCCAAGCTCGACCCGGTGACCAAGCTCGCGTGGCTCGCGCTATTCGGCGGTCCGCTCTACCTGCTCATCAGCACCGCCACCGGCGCCGCCATCTCCGGGCTCGCCGCCTTCCTCGCGGTCGCCGCTTTCGTCGGCGGCTTCGTCATCCTCGTGCTCCGGATGGACAACGGTCGGCCACCCGACTCCGGGTCCGACGACGACGGTGCTGTGGTCTGAGTGATCCGGCGGCCGTTTCGCTGAAGACGGCGGGGCGGGCCGCTGGGCCGTGCGCAGCGCCGCGTCGAAAAGGCTGAAGGCGTCCCTGGTCAGCCCGGCGAGGGTATCCCCCACGCCGGTGAACTGACTGGCGCTGCCGCCGCCGCCCGAGTCCTTGTACCGGCGGGCAGCCCGGCAGATCGGGCACCACTGGCACTCCGGCGGCTCGTCGGTAAGTTCCTCGGTGGTCGCGGTGTCCCAGACGTCGGCCTTCTTGCCGCCGCCGTTCCCGGCTCCGACTCCGCCGAGGGTCGACTTCACCCGGCCCGCAACTTCACGGCCGATGCTCCTGGCACCCGCCTTCATCAGCCACCGCTGGAAATCACCGACTGGGTCGCTTCCCTGCTCAGTGCTCATACTGACGAGGTTAACGCCCGCGCCGAGTTAAAGCTCCACGACGAAGGGAACGCGCGTGGCGCGGAAGTGGCCGACGTTGACGCACTCGGTGCGCCCGATGCGCACCCGGCGGGCGAGCGGGTTGTGCACGTGACCGAAGAACGCGTACCGCGGCTGGGTGCGGCGGATCACGTCGAGCAACGCGGTCGAGCCTGTCTCCATGCGGCGCGCCTGCACGTCGTAGAGCAGTTCGGGTACCGCCGGAGGGATGTGGGTGCACAGCACGTCAACCGCGCCGACTGCGTCGAGTTTCTCCGCGTAGGCGGACGGCGGCACCTCGTTGGGCGTCCGGTAGGGGGAGATAAGCCCGGCGCCGACGAAACCGAACGTGACCCCGCCGACCTCGGCCCTGCCGCCGTCGAGGACCTGGTGGCCCGGCTTCCGGAAGGAGTCCCAGAGGCGCGGGACGTCCACGTTGCCGTACGTGAGGTAGGCGGGCTCCGCCAGGGCGCTGAACAGCGCCGTGTACTGCTTCCTGATCGCCTCGTTGAAGAGGGCCGGCATGTCGGCGCCACGCTCGGCCGTCAGCCGGGCCGCGATGCCCGCGGTCAGCGCCCGCGCCTCGTCGAACCGGCGCGCCGTGCGCAAGTCGATGTACTGCCTGGCATGCTCGGCTCCGTAGAGTTCGGCGAAAATCCCCTGAGTATGGTCCGCGTAATCGAGGAACAGGAGCATGTCACCAAGGCAGATCAGCATGTCCGCGCCGTCGCCTGCCCGCGCCAGGGCGTCGACGCTGCCGTGCACATCACTTACCACATGGACCCTCATGGGATAAAACATAGACTCGGGTGAACGGAGAACGGAGAGGTCCTTTGCGCGAATACAGCATTCCGGCCCTTGCGGAGATCCCTGCGTCTGCGAACGCCGCCGATGTGGTCACGCGCCGTGCGGCCGAGCAGCCGCAGGCGGTGATGCTGCGGCGCAAGACCGCCGGCGGCGCGTGGGCCGATGTCACCTCCGCCCAGTTCGCCGCCGAGGTGCAGGCCCTGGCCAAGGGCTTCATCGCGGCCGGCATGCAGGCTGGCGACCGCATCGGGCTCATGTCGCACACCCGGTACGAGTGGACGCTGATCGACTACGCGCTCTGGACCGCCGGCGCGATCGTCGTGCCGATCTACGAGACCTCCTCGGCCGAGCAGGCCGAGTGGATCGTTAGCAACTCCGAGGCGCGCGCCGTCATCGCGGAGAACGACAAGTTCGCGTCGATGATCAGCGGCGCGCGGGACCGGCTGCCCGCGCTTGAGCACCTCTGGCTGCTCGACACCGACCTGCCGTCGCTCACCGCGGGCGGAAGCGATGTCACCGACGAGACCGTCAAGGCCCGCGCACGGGCCGCTGCGGACATCGCCACCATCATCTACACCTCGGGCACCACCGGGCGCCCCAAGGGCTGTGAGCTCACCCACGAGAACCTCCTGGCCGCCGTCAGGAACGCGTTCATGGGCCCCCTCGCCTCCATCCACGCCGACGGCACGGCGTCCACGCTGCTGTTCCTGCCGCTCGCGCACGTCTTCGCCCGGGTCATCGAGGTCGGCACCCTGGAGGCGGGCATCGTGCTCGGGCACTGCCCTGATATGAACGACCTGCTGCCTGACCTGGGGACCTTCCAGCCGACGTTCGTGCTCGCGGTGCCGCGCGTGTTCGAGAAGGTCTACAACGGCGCGGAGGCCAAGGCCGCCGGCGAGGGCAAGGGCAAGATCTTCGCCCGCGCCGCCCAGGTCGCGGTCTCCTACAGCGAGTCGCTCGACTCCTCGCCCAGTGTTGGCAGGGCTGCCGGCCTGGCCCTGCGGGCGCAGCACGCCCTGTTCGACCGGCTCGTCTACGGCAAGCTCCGCGCCGCGCTCGGCGGCAAGGCCGAGTGGGCGATCTCCGGCGGCGCGGCCCTCGCACCGCGGCTCGGGCACTTCTTCCGCGGCATCGGGGTTTCCGTCCTCGAGGGGTACGGCCTTACGGAGTCGACCGCCCCGGTATCGGTGAACCGGCCTGACCGGCAGAAGATCGGCTCCGTCGGCCAGCCGCTGCCCGGCGTCGCCGTCCGGATCGGGGACGACGGCGAAGTGCTGGTGCGCGGCAAGTCGATCTTCCCGGCCTACTGGCGGGACGACGCATCCACCAAGGAAGCGTTCATCGACGGCTGGTACGCCACCGGGGACATCGGCGAGCTCGACGACGAGGGCTTCCTGACGATCACCGGCCGGAAGAAGGAGATGATCGTCACCGCCGGCGGCAAGAACGTCGCTCCCGCCGTCCTTGAGGACCGCATGCGGATGCACGCGCTGATCTCGCAGTGCATGGTGGTCGGCGACGGCCGGCCGTTCGTCGGGGTGCTCGTCACCATCGACCCCGAGGCGTTCGGCCTGTGGAAGGAGCGGCTCGGCAAGCCGGCGTCCGCCACGGTCGCGGACCTGCGGGACGACCCAGACCTGAACGCCGAGGTCCAGGCGGCCGTGGACGACGCGAACCAGGCGGTCTCCCGGGCGGAGTCGATCAGGAAGTTCCGGATCCTCGACGGGGACTTCACCCAGGAGCAGGGCCAGCTGTCGGCCAAGCTCGGCAT
>Ga0207678_10005204_pt1 | contig 11659 bp, 10 predicted proteins | sample KBSC63metaG_FD_184319 | JGI IMG/M metagenome (GOLD analysis project Ga0207678, IMG submission 184319) | Corn rhizosphere microbial communities from Kellogg Biological Station, Michigan, USA - KBS C6-3 metaG (SPAdes) (version 2) | ecosystem: Host-associated > Plants > Roots > Rhizosphere > Soil ... | reverse complement strand
AGCGAATAATGGAAGCTGGAGCCGACCTGCGTGACCGCGACGCGTTTGCCCGCGAGGTCCACCGGCGTCTTCAACCCGGCGGCATAGGCGTTGTTGCTCGCGAAGTAGCCGATCAGGGGATAGCCCGATTTCTCACGGCTCATGCCGCCGATCACCTTCAGCGTTCCCTTGCCCGCTAGATTATAGAGCCCGGCGGTAAACGCGGTGATGCCGAAATCGACGTCGCCCGAGGTGGTCGCCACCGCAATCGGCTGCGCCGCGTCGAAGAACTTCAGTTCGACATCGAGCCCCGCCTCGCGGAAGTAGCCCTTGTCCTGCGCGATGAATACCGGCGCCGACGACGACAGCCTGAGTACGCCGATCTTGGCCTTCAGCAAATCATCGGCGCGCGCGATCCCGCCCGCTGTCATTGCCATCAGACCCGCCATCACGAGCCGCGCAAATCCCGTCATCCCGCTTCCTCCGACCGTTCTCTATAGTCCTTCGGGCACGCTCTGGTCCCGCCCGATAAACGCGCCCTGCTGCTGCAACGCTTGTTGCAGCTTTTCTACCGCAATGTCGCGCGGAATCGTATTCCCTGAAAGTGCTAGCGCCGCGGCGGACCCCGCGGCCTCGCCCATCGCAAAGCAGGCGCCGGAGACGCGCGCCGCCGACTGGCCGTCATGGGTCATCGAGGCACAGCGCCCCGCCATCAGGAGATTGTCGATGCCGGCGGGAACCAGCATCCGATACGGCAATTCGTTGAACCCGCGCGATTCCGGGATCGGCGGGAATTTGAAGATCACGTCTCCCGCCACATGCGACTCCATCGGCCAACCATTGACGCCGATGGAATCCTCAAACGAGGCACAACCGAGCACATCCTCGCCGGAGAGCATGTAGCCGCCGACCACACGCCGCGTCTCGCGAATACCGAGCTGCGGAGGTAAATCGACGATGTAGGATTTTTCGAAACCCGGCACGGTGCGCAGGAATTCGAACGCCTGCACTGCCTGACGGCGACCCTCGATCTCGCCGCGCGTCATCTGATCCGGCTCGAGCCCGTTGACCGCGGTGCCGTCCTCGCGCGCAAGCTGGGTAAAGTTCACCCGCCATTCGATCTGCGAACGCTGTGGCCGAACGATCGCGGCCTTGCGCGGAAACCGATGCGTGCCCGACGCCTCGGCCTTTTCCATCAGCGCCGGAATCGTCCGCCAGGCATCGCCCGCCTTTTCGGGATCGATGCCGTTAAGGCGAAACATCATCGAGGGATAAAGCATGCTGCCGGCATTGTCGCCGACCTCGAACGGCGCCCCGGCCCACGCCGCGAGATCGCCGTCGCCGGAGCAATCGATAAAAATGTCAGCGCGTATCGCTTGCCGGCCGGCCTTGGTCTCGACCATCAACGCGTTGATGCGCCTGTCGTCATGCATCACCACGCCGGCGCCGAGCGCGTGAAAGAGAATGTCGACCTTGTGCGCCGCCAGCAGATCGTCGGCCGCGATCTTGTAAGCCGCAGTGTCATAGGCCTGGGCCAGAATTTTCCCAAGGATCAGATGCGGCGCATTGAGCCCGCCGAGACGATCGATCCGCGCCAATAGATCGGACGCAATGCCCTGCACCACCCGATGCATCTCGCCAAATACATTGGCGTGCAGCCCACAGAAATTGGTCACCCCCGCAGCCGTCCCCATGCCGCCGAGGAATCCATATCGCTCGATCAGCAGCGTGCGGCGACCGGCGCGGGCGGCAGCAACCGCAGCGGCAATGCCGGCAGGTCCGCCGCCGAGCACAGCGACTTCATACTCGCCGTAGAGCGGAATTTGCCGTGCGGGTTCTTCGATCGTTTTAAGAGCCAATGTTCAGATTCCAGAATTGATAGCAGACGATCATGCCTCGGCTGGATCATTTTGGCGATCCAGCCAAGTCTTTCATCGACCGGCACGGTGATTATCCTTTGCTAACCCCAATTCGCCGCGCGCTTCTCTGCAAATGACGCCAGCCCCTCCGAAGCCTCCCTGGTCTGCCGCTTCGCCGAGTGCATCCGCACCAGCCGCGCATACGCGTCGTCATCGACACTCATGCCGCCAAATGAGCTTTCCATCGCGAGCGCCTTGGTCTCGGCCAACGCCTCCGGCCCGTTGGCCAGCAATTGCTCCACAACTTTAACCCCTGCGCTCTCCAGCTCGGCCAGCGGCACCACCTCGTGCACGAGACCGATGCGGCGGGCGTCTTCCGCGCCAAATCGTTCGCCGGTCAGGGCGTAGCGGCGGACCTGGCGGACGCCGATGGCGTCGCAGAGCTGCGGGATGATGATCGCGGCGGTCAGCCCCCAGCGTACTTCGGTGATCGAGAACAGCGCATTGTCGGCCGCGATCACCACGTCGCAGGCGGAAATGATGCCGGTGCCACCACCGAAACAGCCGCCCTGCACCAGCGCGACGGTCGGGATCGGCAGCGTGTTCAACCGCTGCACGGCCTCGAAGGTGGCGCGCGACACCCCCTCGTTCTCTTCGGGCGATTTCGGCCGCACGCCGTTGATCCACTTCAAGTCGGCGCCGGCCTGGAAATGCTTGCCATTGCCCTTCAACACGACGACGCGAAGCTGGGGTTTCTTGCCGAGCTCTTCCATCGCCGCGAGCACGCCATTGATAAGGCCGGCGTCATAGGCATTGTTTACTTCCGGGCGATTCAGCGTGACCGTCGCGACGCCGCGTTCGTCGAGGCTCCACAGGACTGGATTGGCGGTCATCGGCGTTCCCTTGTTGGCATTTTTGTCATGCCGCACAATATGCCGAGATCGCGGGCACTGTCACGGCCGCGCCGTGTTACCGTCGGCCGCGCCTGTCCGCATAGGAGGTTCGCCGCGGGCCGATTGCCTCGAACTGGGCTTTCTGCTCGTCGCTCAACGTCGCATACAGATTATCAAGCGCCGCACGCACGAGCTTGACGGCCTCCAGCATGGTGTCGAGCCTCTTGCCGGAGGCAGCTAGCCGCGCCGGCGGCGTGACGGCGTTGTCCGTCGGACACGAAGTGGCAAGCATTTCCGCCGCCGTGGCATTGGCGTCTTGCAGCGCCTTGAAATCGGCGCGCTGCGCATCGGTGGGATTCAGCCTCGCATCGATTTCCTCCGCCGGCCATTTCAGCAAGGCCGGCTGAACCGCATTGCAACTCTGGGCAAACGATCCGCTCTGGGCAAACGATCCGCGGCCTCGCCGTGCGGTGTTCCGGCGCTGATCCTCAGCGAGCGCATTCAGCCGGGCCTTCTGCTCGTCGTTCAGGAGGCCGTAGAATTTGTCCAACGGCGGCTGCACGGTCGCGACCGCTGCGATCATCGCCTCGATACGCTGTTGCATGGCCGTAAGCCGGCTGGGCGCGGTCAGCGATATCGCAGTCGGGCATGCCGCCCTGATATTTTGCGCGGCCTTGATCGATGCATTGGCGAGTTCGTCCAGCGCGGCACGCTGTGCCTCGGTGGGTTCGACGGCCTGCTGAATCAAATCGATCGGCAGGCCGGCGATATCGCGGCTGTCCTCGCCGCACAATTGGGCCAACCGGTCGGGCGCCGCAGCATTGGCATCACCGGGCCCGCGCCGCGGCGGCAAATAGCCCGCAAGGCCGTCATAGTCATAGGGAGCAAACAGGCCGGCATAGATGTCGTCGTAGCCATACCCCCAGAACGGAGCACCTGCACCTGGGCCCCACAGCGCGTAATCGTAGATGTCATAATAGGCGAACGGCCAGAACAGTGGCCCGACCCATCCATATCCGCCATTACCGTGCCGCCACCATCCGCCTCCGGACCGGCCGAAATGCATTCCCGCCAGCGCCGCTCCGGCCGCGATCCGGGCCCGCATGCGGGGATCGTGCAGTGCGGCTCCGTGGCGCCATGTGCGGGCAAGCGCACGCGAGTTCAGGACATTGCCATGGGCCGCGAATGAACGGTTGCCGTTGAACGCCGACCGGGCGAATGAACGGAATTGCGCCGACCGGCCGCCAAAGTGCCGGCCGCCATGATGCCCACCGCCAAAGTGCCCGCCGCCATGATGACCGCCGCCGAAATGCGCGTGGCCGTGACCACCGCCATGGCCGCCCCCGTGACCACCTCCATGCCCGCCACCGTGGCCACCACCTCTCGCGACGGCGAATCCAGCCGCCGACAGCGCGGTCGACAAGACAATGACGGCAATCCCCATTCCGAGTTTTGACATGGCGCGCCCAATCACGGCAATTAGCATCAACGCCAGTCGGGTTCGATGGTTCCCTCGCAGCCAAAACCGGGCCGGAAGCGATTCACCGCCTGGCGTCACCGGTTGCGTTGCGGCGCAAGCTTGTGGAGACTATCGCCTCAAGCCTCGATCCCCCTCGGCATATCAACTCCAGGACATCACTCCCATGCGTATCTGCGTTTTCGGTTCGGGCGCCGTCGGCAGCCATTTTGCGGTACGACTCGCTCTCGCCGGACATGACGTTTCCTGCGTGATGCGCGGACCACATCTTGAAGCGGTGAAGGCAAACGGCCTGACGCTGCGTGTCGGCGAAGCCACCTTCACGGCAAAGGTTACGGCGTCCGACGACCCGGCGGCGCTCGGCCCGCAAGATTTCGTCATCAGCACATTGAAGGCGACGGGACTGGCCGCTCTTGCCCCCGGCCTGCAACCGCTGCTCGGCGACGACACGGCTGTGGTGTTTGCGCAGAACGGCATTCCCTGGTGGTACGATCTCGGCCTGTCCGCCGACCATCCGGCGGTGCCCGACCTCGCCTTTCTCGATCCCGGCGGGCGCTTACGCGCCGCGATCCCGAAGGCGCGGATCATCGGCGGCGTGATCTTTTCATCGAACGAGATCGTCGCGCCCGGCGTGGTCGCGAATTTTTCGCCGGAACGGAACCGTCTATTGATCGGCGAATGCGACGACCGCCGGAGTGAGCGCATCGCGCAGTTGCGCACCGTGCTGAACGAGGCATCGATCGAATCGCCGGAGGTTTTGGCGATCAGGGAGACGATCTGGTCGAAACTCCTGACCAACATGTCGATGTCGGTGCTGTGTCTGTTGACCGGGCAAACCGCGCGCGGCGTAAGGGACGAACCGGCTTTGGCCGATGTCATCCCGCGCCTCCTCGACGAGGCCAACAGCGTCGCTCAACGCTACATCCCCGGCGTCAAGCGTCTCGCCCGCACGGGCCCGGCACCCAACCACAAGCCGTCGATCCTGCAGGACTACGAGCTCGGCCGCGCCATGGAGATCGACGTGCTGGTTCGCGCACCCGCGGCATTCGCGCGCGCCGCGGGGCTTTCAACGCCGATGCTCGATTTCATGGCGGGGCTCGCAATACGTCAAGCGCGCGACAAAGGGCTCTACCAGGCCTGAGCGTTGGGCCACAACAAAATCACTCAAAAGAAAACGGAAGGCGCTTACATGCACGTCAAAGGCAAGGTCTGTGTCGTCACGGGGGCCGCAAGCGGAATCGGAGAGGCGGTTGCGCGTGCTTATGCCGAGGCCGGCGCGCGCGGTGTCGTCATCGCCGACCTCAAGACATCGCGCGAAAGACTGGCAAAAGTCGCCGGCGACATCGACGGATTGCCGATCACCGCCGATGTCGGGCTGGAAGAAGACATCAAGGCGCTGATCGCCGCGGCCGAGGACAAATACGGTCCGGTCGATGTCTTCTTTTCCAACGCAGGTCTCTCGCGCAAGGGACAGGAAAGCGCGTCGGACGCCGATTGGGATGTGAGCTGGCGGGTCCATGTCATGAGCCACGTGTTCGCGGCGCGCGCGCTGGTGCCGGGCATGCTCGCCCGCGGCTCGGGCTATCTTCTCAACACGGCCTCCGCGGCAGGCCTGCTGGCGTCGCTGAACTCGATGCCATACGGGGTGACAAAGAATGCTGCCGTCGCGCTCGCCGAGCATCTCGCCATTCAATATGGCGACCGCGGCATCCGCGTTTCCGTGCTGTGCCCGCAATCGGTACAGACGGGTATGACCACGCCGGGCCCCAGTGCCGCGCGGGTCGATGGCGTGCTGCAGCCGCCGGAGGTAGCGCGCATGGTGATCGAGGCGATGGAGGCCGAACGCTTCCTGATCCTGTCGCATCCGCAGGTCGCCGAATACATGCAGCGCAAGGCGTCGAGCCGAGACCGCTGGATCACCGGCATGCGGCGCCTGCGCGACAAGATCTACGGCGGCCAGGCTACGGGCTAAGACTATCAGGAAGCGATTTCGTCCACCCACGCCACAAACGTGTCCAGCACTTCGTCCAGTACCTCGCGGTCGTTGCGGCCCGAGCGCACCAGCACGTGGAAGGAATGATCGGCCTCCTTCACCGAATGCAGCGTTGCCAATGAACCGAGACTCTTGACGACCGGTTCAAGCAGTCTCAGCTCTGCGAGAGCGTCGCGCGTTCCCTGCACGAACAGCATCGGAATATCGACTTCCGCGAGGTGCTTTGCGCGATCGCTGGACGGCTTTCCCGCTGGATGCAGGGGAAAGCCGAGAAAGCCGAGCCCGCGGACACCGGCCAAAGGTGCGATCGCCTGCGCCTGCGAAGTCATGCGTCCGCCGAATGATTTGCCGCCCGCGATCAGCGGCAACCCGGCACAGCAGCGCGCGGCTTCCGCCACCGCGGCCCGCACGGTGGTGTGGGCGACCGCCGGCGGATCGGGCCGCTTGCTGCCTTTTTCCATATATGGAAACTGATAGCGCAGCGTCGCGATGCCGCGCTCGCCAAGCCCCACAGCGATCGCTTCCATGGATCGATGCATCATGCCCGCGCCGGCCCCATGCGCGAGCACGTAACAGGCCCGCGCCTTTGGCGGGCGCATCATAAGTGCGGAGACCGGGGCCGCGTTCGCTATCGCGATCTCAAGCTTTTGCGCACTGACGGCGTTCATTTGGCCCTTACCGGTATCCATCGCACGACTGCAACATTATACTGGGAAAGCCCGGCGAAGGTCCCGTCCGGCAATAACATTTGCAAGCGAGAAACCAAAATGGTCAGCATCGAAGCCTTTTGCCCGCCTGATGTGTTCAACCCGCCCATTTATACGCAAGGCGTACGCGTAACCGGCGCCCAGACCATGCTGTTTCTGTCCGGCCAGGTCGCCTACGACCAGCACGGCGGCGTCCTCCATCGCGGCGATTTCAAGGGACAGGCGCGCGAAGCCCTCCGGGCACTGAAGTCGCTGGTCGAAAGCGCGGGCGGGACGATGGGCAGCATCGTCAAGCTCAACACATACTTGACCGACATCCGCTACCGCCCCGACCTCGCGTTGGTGCGTCAGGAGTTCTTTTCCAAAGCGCCCGCGTCCACGCTCGTCGAAGTCAGCGCACTCGCCCATCCGGACTGGCTGATCGAAGTCGAGGCGATTGCAGTGCTCTGATCGCGACGCCGCAAAAAAACCGAAGCGTTTTTCGAGCGAAGCGGGCCCTCGGAGACTTGATCCGTGGGTGGGCTCCTGCGATCAAGCTACGAAACGGGATTTGTGGACAGAACAACGTTGCTACTATAAGCTGATTAGATATCGCATAAGCACGCCAAAGCTGAGTCGCTTTTGGCGATTTTTTAATGAGACGCGGATATTACGCGCTACCAAGTGCAGAACGAAGGGGCGGGCCATGAGTCGCAAGACAATTATCATTCTCGGCGTGCTGGTCATTGTCGGCGCCATCGCCTGGAAGCCTCTAAGCACCCTGTATCAAGCGCTCCATGTCAGTCTTCCCGAATTTCCAGCGGCGCAAGCTCCCGCCCCGATCCCGCAGAACCTGACCAACGACCAACGCAAATGGTACTACCACGCCGATCAGGGTACGCGGACCTTCGGCATACCCTATGAGTGGTTCGTCGCACTCGAACAGCCCACGCTGATTTCCGAAGGCCTTTTCAGTGAAGTGGCGTATCTCGACCGTTACGGCTTCATTCCGGACACGATGTCGACCAGCAAGCCAGCGCTCCCGATCGGATTCGCGCAAGGTGGCCCGATGGCGACGGACTCCGGCGAGCCCTGGCTAAATCCGCGCTCCAAGAAGCAAATGACCGGCATCGGATTGACCTGCTCGGCTTGCCATACCGGGCGGTTCACCTATCGCAATAAATCCGTCATCGTCGATGGCGGATCGGCGTTGACCGATCTCTACAAGCTAAAGCAGGCATTCGGCGCAGCACTCGGCTGGACCGCGCTCTTGCCTTGGCGCTTCACGGAGTTCGCCGACCGCGTGCTGGGACCCGACGCGGGATCGGAGGAACGTGCGGTGCTGAAGGCCCAGCTCAAGCGGGTCATCCAGGGATACAAGGACACCGCGGAGCTCGAAACAAAAGCCGGCGGCACCTACGAAGGTTACGGGCGGCTCGACGCGCTGAACCGAATCGGCAATCAGGTGTTTTCGCTCGACCTGAAAAATCCCAAGAACTACGCCGCTCATTCCGCACCGGTGCACTATCCCCGGATATGGGATTCGCCGTGGTTCAGCTGGGTGCAGTACAACGGCTCGATCGAGCAGCCGATGGTGCGCAATGCCGGCGAGGCGCTCGGCGTGACGGCCGAATTGAATCTGACCAATGCGACGAACCTGTTCGCCACCAGCGCGCAGATCAAGACGCTATGGGAGATGGAGAAGATGCTGGCCGGTCCCAAACCGCCCACAGTAGAGAACAAATTCACCGGCCTGACCTCGCCGGAATGGCCGACAGATATCTTGCCCGCGATCGATCAGAAACTGGTCGCGCAGGGCCGCGACCTCTATATGGATCGTTGCAAGGGTTGTCATATGGCACCGATCAAGGACAAGGAGTTTTGGGAATCGAAGCGATGGTTGCCGCCGAATGAATTTGGCGATCGTGTTCTCGACCTTGAACAAATCCCTCTCGCGCATATCGGCACCGACCCCTCACAAGCGGCAGGAATGAAAGCCCGCAAAGTCGAAACTCCTGCCAATCTCGGAATTGGGACGGACGAATTCGGGCCCGCGCTCGGCGTACTCGTCACCAAGACCGTGGACTATTGGTACAGCCAACAGACGCCGCCGGTGTCCAAAGATGAGAGAAACAAGATGGATGGCAACCGGGCGAACGGTATCCGGGCTCCGCTGGAGTATAAGGTTCGTCCGCTCAACGGCGTCTGGGCCTCACCGCCTTATCTCCACAACGGCTCGGTTCCGAATGTCTACGCGCTGCTCTCGCCGGTATCCGAACGGCCGACAAGGTTCTATCTCGGCAACCGCGAATATGATCCCGTCAACCTCGGTTACGTGACGGATAAGCTCGTAAACGGTTCTGAATACGACACCTCGCTGCCCGGCAATTCCAACAAGGGGCACGAGTTCAGCAAGGAATACAGCAAGGAAAAGGACGTCCCCGGCGTCATCGGAAGGTACCTCGAACCCGACGAGCGTAAGGCGCTAATCGAGTATCTTAAGACACTGTGAAATCTGCCCCCTCGACGTGTCCAAATTCTCAAACGGCCGGAAGGCTGATAGGCACGTATCGGGCGTGGTGGAGTAAAATTGTCCGGATCGTATGCCGGCCTGGTCGCGAAGCCGGAAAACTGGAAGATTGCCGTTTCACCGCCCCCCGGGCGAGATTGCCGCGCCAACACTGGCGGTTGCGTAGTTCGACAGATCGAGTTTGCAACAATTGACATGGGACGCCGGCCCGCCCGGCCGCGTGAAAGCATCACGCCACGATGGCGGCGCGAGCTGCGATAAATTGGTGCCGCGGCCCAAGCATGCAATCCGGGGTTCTAGGAACCAGCTCGGCAACGGCAATCATCCGCTGCATGGCCGGCCCTCGCCCGGACACGATTGACGGGCGGCCAGCTTTGACCCGATGCTGCGGGTTCAAAGCAGAAGCACCTCCGGTGCTTACAACTGGAAACGTTCCATGGCGCCCGACGCTCCCGGTCAACAGCAACGTCCGCCGGAAGTCGGCGCGGCCTACGACGCCGTCATCGTCGGCGCGGGTTTCGCCGGTATGTATATGCTGCACCGCCTGCGCGGACTCGGCTTTACCGCGCGCGTCTATGAAGCAGGCGGCGGCGTCGGCGGCACGTGGTACTGGAACCGCTACCCGGGTGCGCGCTGCGACGTCGAGAGCATGCAATATTCCTTCTCGTTCTCGGAGGAACTCGATCAGCAATGGGACTGGTCGGAGAAGTACGCACCGCAGCCCGAGATACTCGCCTACGCCAACCATGTCACCGACCGTTTTGGCCTGCGCGAGCACATTGCGTTCGACACCCGTGTCACAGCGGCCGCTTTCGACGAGGCCACGAAATGCTGGGGCATCGAGACCGATCGCGGCGACAAGGTTTCCGCAAAGTTCTGCATCATGGCGGTCGGCTGCCTGTCGGCGGCAAACCATGTGCCCTTCAAAGGTCGCGAGGATTTCCGTGGCCCGGTCTATCACACCGGCGAATGGCCGCATGAGGGCGTGGATTTCACCGGGCTGCGTGTTGGCGTGATCGGCACCGGATCGTCCGCGATCCAGTCGATACCCATCATCGCGCAGCAGGCATCCCACCTCACCGTGTTTCAGCGTACCGCGACCTATTCCGTTCCCGCCTGGAACGCAAAGCTGACGCCGGAATATCGGAAATCCATCAAGGCGGATTACCCCGCCCTGCGCGCCAAGGCACGGGCACGGCCGACCGGATTCTATTTCCCGTTCAACATGCAGCCTGCGCTGGAGGCCACGCCGGAGGAGCGCGAACGGCAATATGAAGAAGCCTGGGAGCGCGGTGGGTTGCCGTTTCTCGGCGCCTATGGCGACCTGCTGTTCGAGAAAGCCGCCAACGACACCATCGCCGAGTTCGCGCGCAACAAGATCCGTGGCATCGTCAAGGATTCCGCAACGGCCGAGTTGCTATGCCCCGACAACGTGTTCGGCTGCAAACGCCTCTGCGTCGATACCGGCTATTTCGAAACCTACAATCTTCCACACGTAAAGCTGGTCGACGTGTCGAAGACACCGATCGAACGTTTTACGGCGGATGGCGTCGAAGTGAACGGAAAGGAATATCCGCTCGACGCCATCGTCTGCGCGACCGGCTTTGCGGCGATGACAGGATCGTTCGACCGGATCCGCATCACCGGTCGCCGTGGCCAGACGCTTGCCGAGAAATGGCGCGCAGGCCCCCGCGCCTATCTCGGCGTCGCGACGGTCGGCTTCCCTAACCTCTTTACGATCACCGGACCGGGCAGCCCGTCGGTATTGGCGAGCATGATCCAGGCGATCGAGCAGCATGTCGACTGGATGGCGGACTGCATGGCGCATATGCGCGATATCGGTGCGACGACCATCGAGCCCGCGCAAGCGCAAGAGGATGAATGGGTTACGCACGTCAACGAAGTATCTAAAATCTCGCTGCGGTCGACCTGCAGCTCCTGGTATATCGGCGCCAACATTCCCGGACGCCCGCGCGTCTTCATGCCCTATATCGGCGGCTTCCCGATCTATGTGCAGAAGTGCAACGAGGTCATGAGCAACGGCTTTGAAGGTTTTGTGATCGAAGGCGCCAAGGGCAGCAACGAAGAGCCGCGCGTGCGGCTGACCGAACGTTGGCGGGTGCCGCTTGACATCGAGGTGATCTCGCCAGCCGCTATCGCCGCACGACGCGTCCCCGTGGTGTGAACGTACTGGAGTAAAGTGGGCACCAGTTTTCGCTCGCGGCCATCATTCGATCGTCTC
>Ga0207678_10005199_pt1 | contig 11663 bp, 10 predicted proteins | sample KBSC63metaG_FD_184319 | JGI IMG/M metagenome (GOLD analysis project Ga0207678, IMG submission 184319) | Corn rhizosphere microbial communities from Kellogg Biological Station, Michigan, USA - KBS C6-3 metaG (SPAdes) (version 2) | ecosystem: Host-associated > Plants > Roots > Rhizosphere > Soil ... | reverse complement strand
ACCTGTTCTTCCGGGGTGCTGGCCTTGGAGACTGCGACACATGGCGTCTCCGCCCCAATTCCGGAGCGGATGAGATCGTCCGCCAGCGCGCGAAAGTGGCGTCCCGGCATGTAGATAACCAGCGTCGCATCCTGTGGGAAAGTGCCGGCCCACTTTGGCGTAAGTTGCACTTTCCCGGCAGCATGGTGTGCCGTAGCCAGAATAAGTTTTGACGCCGCACTGCGGTCGGTAAGCGGCGTCTGCAGATTTGCGGCGACAGCAAAAGCGGCCGTTATACCCGGAACGATCTCGAATGGTATCCCGGCCTCGCGGAGAGCCTGAATCTCTTCGCCGGCGCGCCCAAAGATGAGCGGATCGCCCGATTTCAGTCGCAGGACAGACTTTCCTGCCTGGGCCGCGTCAATCATCAGGACGTGAATCTCTGCCTGGGTAATGCGCGGTTGGCCGCAGCGTTTGCCGACGGGAATAATTTCTGCGGCCTCATGCGCAAGTTCGAGGATCTCTGGTGACACGAGGTCATCAGGAAGTATCAGGTCAGCAGTCTCAAGAAGCCGAACGGTGCGAAGGGTGAGGTATTCTGGATTTCCCGGACCAGCTCCGGCAAGGTAGACATGGCCGCGCTGAGCTTCAGAAGTGCTGGTCTTGCGTGAAGCGTTCGCAGCTACTGAACTCACAGGAATACTCTGTCCACGATCTGTACTCACGCGTTACCTTTCGGCGGGTTGGTCTTCGCATGTTCGCGGGCCAGAAGACGCGAAGGGCACTGGTCGTATCCGCATACCTCGCGTTGAGCAAGCTGGTGCAGCAGCCATTTGCGCTCGTCGTTCAGAGGTTCTGCCGCCACCACCTCGCGGCGTAGATTGCCTAGCTCGGAGAGCCATTCGCCTGCATCAAGAGGAAGCTGTGCGTTGATGTCCTTGCGTATCTTCTGGGCCAGTGCAGGACTTGCACCCGCAGTTGAAATCGCAATTTGAAGATCGCCACGCCGGACGACGGAAGGGAAATAGAAGTCGCAGAAAGGGGGATCGTCGACTGCATTGCAAAGAACGCCCTTTTCCGTCGCCTCGGCGAAAACTGCCCGATTAACCGCGGGAACATTGGTAGCGGCGACCACAAGGAAGCTCCCGGTGAGATCGCCCTCCGCATAGATCCGCTGCTGATATTGAATTTCACCAGCCGCCGCGAGTTCTCGGATGCGTTCGTTCGCTTCCGGTGCGATGACAGTGATTCGCGCGTTCGCGGCCCGCAGAGACTCGATCTTTGACTCAGCCAAATGGCCTGCCCCGATGACGATGCAGTGCCGGGCAGCGAGTTTGAGGAAGATAGGAAAGAGCGACATAGAAGTTCCTTGATGATAGCGGAGCGCGTCGGAGCACACCGCAACTCAAGCTTCCCGCGTCATCCATTTAGAGAGCGAGGCTATTCACCGGCAGCAAAACGACCTGCGCCAACCGGCGGAGCATCTCGTTCCACTGGATCGATCGTCTCGCCGTTGAGCAATGCACGCAGCGTATCGTTGTCCTTGCGGGCGAAGTAGGCGCGGAGATCTTCTTCCGGCTGACGCTCGGCAAGATAAGCTTGGAGCAGACGCTCGATTGCATCGGGTACATCTTCTGCCGCGGCGCGATAGCCGAGTGGGCGGGAGGTGCTGGCATATTTGCCGATTGCGCCCCCAACGCAAAAGTGGAAGGCGTCGACCAGCTTGCCATCTTTCTTGATTCGCTTGCCTTCCAGTCCGATATCGGCGATCCAGTGCTGGCCGCAACTGTTGGTGCAACCAGTGACGTGCAGCTTGATCTGCTGGTCGAAACCCGGGAGACGGTCTTCCATCTCATTGACGAGCCACTTGGCGAAAGCCTTGGTTTCGGTGATGGCGAGTTTGCAGAACTCGGTGCCAGTGCAGGCAATCGCGCCGCGCCAAAAGGAGGAGACATCCACTTGGAAACCGAGAGTATTGAGTTCGATCACCAGTGCTGCTGCTTTCTCATTGGGAACATTGACGATGATAATGTTCTGCATGATGGTGGTGCGGAGCTGGCCACTGCCGTACTTGTCAGCGAGGTCGGCGAGTTTTGCGAGCTGGTCGCCGGAAACGCGCCCGGTGAGAACGCTGGCGCCGACCGAAGAGAGGCCGGGCTGACGCTGTGGGGTGATGCCAATGTGGTCGCGGTAGATATCGCCCGGGACGTTTTCGTCCTCGTCGGGAGAGGCGATCAGCTTGTAACCCAGTTTCCCTTCGAGGACTTCGAGGTAGGACTCCGGAGTCCAGCCGAACTTCATGAAGAGGTATTTGGAGCGAGCCTTCATCCGGTTTTCGCGGAGGACGTCGGCATCGCGGAATATCTCGGCCGCAGCTTTGGCCACATCGAAGGCCTGGTCCTGACGGATGAAGGCAGGGATGCGGGTAGCTAGAAACGGTTCGGTCGAGAGTCCGCCGCCGACACGCAGGGTATAACCGATCTCCTCTTTGCCGTCTACGACATGCTTGGTCGCGGTGAGTGCGACATCATTGACCTCTGGGTAGTTGCACCAGAGAGAGCAGCCGGTGATGGAAAGCTTGAACTTGCGAGGCAGGTTGTAGAAGGCGTTATTAGCGCTGAGTGCCTGGGATATGCGAAGGGCCAGGGGCGAGGCGTCGACGAGTTCATGGCCGTTGAATCCGGCGAGGGGGCAGCCGGTGACATTGCGAACAACGTCGCCGCAGGCACCCTTCGGGGAGAGGCCGATCTCGGTGAGAATGCCGACCACATCGACCAGATCGCTGATCGTGAGCCAATGGAGCTGGATATTCTGCCGGGTCGTGATGTCGGCCATATTGCGGGCATATTTCTTTACGATGCCGCTGATCGCGCGAAGTTGATAGCTGGTGAGCAGGCCGTTGGGAAGAGCGATGCGCAGCATGAAAAACTCTGTCGCCTTGCCTTCGCCATTTTTGCCGCCGGCCAGCCCGAGGCCGTCACCCTGAGAGTAAACGCCCCACCACCGAAAATAGAGGGCCCAATCCTCAGGCACCGAGTCGCGTCCATCCCGTGCGAACTGACGAATCTCGTCAAAAGCCTCCCAGGGATTTTTGGCTAGCTTGAGTCGCTCAGTCTTCTGGGCTTTGGTCTCTTTGACAACGGGAGCGGCGGGGGTGGTCATGATTTGAGGGTCCTTTTAGATGGAGCAGAGATAAGAAAAGCCCACCAGGTTCGTGGGCGCTTATGACTTTGCTGATATGTTCGGGACTTGATCGTTCAGTCTACGAAGCGGGGCAAAGGCGAAGGCGCACGGAGTCGCAACAACACATGCAACAACGGGATGCGCGTAAGATCGCCATTGATATTAGGATACCGTTTATTTCTTTTTGCGTCAAGGAGCCGGAGCTACCCCTTCTTGCTGCATTTCAGCATGATAGCGGCGTGGAGGCGTTCGCGAAGCTCGTCTGAAACCTCGTAAACCTCGCTGCCACGGTAGATTTCAATCGTTTGCCGGGTCGTATTGAGCACCACCTCGCAATGGCTGCATGCGGCGGTGTGGGCGCGAACCTCTTCGAGAAGGTCAGGACTGATCTGGCCGTCGAAATAATCCGTGAGTTGGCTGAGAAAGTCAGTGCAGGTCACGCTGGATGACCCTCCTTCTTGCGGAAGTATCGGCTGAGACGCTCGCGCAACTGAAGGCGAGCTCGCAGCAGTCTTGATTTGACCGCGGGAACGCTCAAGCCGAGAGCCTCCGCAGTCTCTTCCGTGGAGAGATTTTCAATATCCCGCAGCGTGAAGACCGTTCGAAATCCGGGGGGAAGGCCTTGAATCGTCTTTCGCAGGATTTCGCCAAGCTCCGCCTGGTTGTAGTTCTGCTCGGGATTGGGCCGCCATTCGGCGAAATCGCGGGGAATAGCTCCCTCTTCAGTCTGGACATCCGCGTCCATGGAGACAGTTTTGCTTGTTTTGCGCTTGCGCAGCCGCATGAGGCTTTCATTGACGGCGATACGGACGAGCCAGGTAGAGAACTTTGAGTTTCCCTGGAACTGGTCCAGCTTCTCGTAAGCCTTGAGAAATGCATCCTGCGTAATGTCTTCAGCGTCTTCACGGTTTTGTGTAATATGCTGCGCTACCCGAAAGATCTGGCGTTCGTACTGTCTCACAAGCTGCTCAAAGGCAGCCTGATCTCCCGCTTTCGCGCGCTCTACAAGCGCTACATCGGGATGGATCTCTTCCGTTGCTGGAGATTGGATGGCAGGCATGAACAGAAAGGTGCGAAAACTGTGGATTAAATTCGATGAAGAGTTTGGTGCTTGCACCATAGTATATGCAGCCAAACTGTTGAGCAATGTGGGCCGAAACTTCTTCGCTGTGGGAGTTCAATATGCGGCATGTACTGCCAATCAGCCATATTTGAGATCAGTTCAGACGCTGAAGCCGGGCTATCAGCTTTTCGGCAAGGGGTTCGCCGGACTCCGTCCACAGGAGGCGGCTACTGATACCGCAGTGCTTTTCAACTGAGAGAGTGAAGGCCAGAAGCATCTCGATGTTCTGCTGGATGCGTTTCTGAGCGAGTTCGTCGAGTTCGGTGTCCTCTATCGTGTCATCCATGATCCAAGGGGTGTCGAGGCCGAAATCGATCCGGATGTGTCCATTCTGCTCAAAGCTGGCTTCATCGAAGCCTGGGCCGAAGCCGATGATCCGCACAGTAGAGGGCTGAAGCTTCCAGAGGGTGTCCAGTGCAGCTTCAGCAGCGCCCGGATCTCCGGATTCCGGGGTCCAGAGCTTCCATTTCATCTCGAACTCATAGGCCATATCGTCGTGGAGCTGCTCGGTAGCCTCGGCTACGGCGTTCTCGATGATGGAGGCTTCGGAGTCCTGGGCGCGTTCGTCGTTGACGTAGATGCGCTGGTAGGTCGCGGGTTCGGTGAAGTTGATGGGATAAACGCTGGCCGCGGCTACGCGCTTTTCACCACTGATGATGGCGAACTGGCGGAGAACCGATATCAACGCGGCGGGGAGCGCCTCGAAACGGAAGTTGGGGAACCAGAGACTCAGGTAGAGCTGATCGGCCATAGAAATAGTTTATAGGGGCAGACCGATGGCCGCAGCGTGTAGGGGGAATGAGAAGATGGAATGGGCGGGTGATGCGTATTTCGATATCTGTCGAAAGACTGAGAGTATGGCTGCTGGTGGGCGCGGGCCTGCTGGTGATGGTGATCACTGCTTTTCTTGGGTATGCACATTACCGCGCACATCGGTTTCTGACGGAACTCCCGGGAAAACTTGGCATCGATGTGACGCGCGAAACGAATGCGTTTACTTATTCGCAGTCTCTGGGCGGCAGAACGGTCTACACCATTCATGCGGCGAAGGCGGTGCAGCATAAAGATGGGAAATATACGCTGCACGACGTGGGAATTGTGGTGTATGGCCGTACGTCGGACAGAGCGGACCGCATCTATGGCAGCGAGTTTGAGTATGACCAGAAGGCCGGAGTGGCGAGAGCGATGGGCGAGGTTCATCTTGACCTGGAGGCCCCTGCGCCCGTGGATGCACAGGCGAAACGGGAGTACGCGGCTGGCGCCGAGCCTGGTGGAGAGCATGATGCCCGCATGATCCATGTAAAGACGAGTGGGCTGGTGTTCATGCAGAAAGCTGGAACGGCGGCTACGGATCGGGAGATTGAATTTGAGTTTCATGGAATGACCGGCCATGCGATGGGAGCCGACTATAACTCCGGTACGGGCATTGTGGTGTTGCATTCGGCGGTAAACGTGGTTGGCGTGCAACAGGGGAAGCCGGTGTCACTGACCGCGTCCCGGGCGGAATTGGACAGGCCCAACCGGCGGGTGGTGTTATCGCAGGCAAAATATACTGTCGCGGGAGATACCAGAGCGGGCGTGGGCGAGTCGGCTCAGGCGCAACGAGCAGTTGTACATTTGCGTGAGAACGGTTCGGCAGAACGGCTGGAGGCGATGGGTGCGGTAATGCTGGCAGATGCAAATGGAAGCAGGGTGGTAGCTCCGAAGGGCGATCTGTTGTTGGATGCGGAGAATACGCCCCAATCGGCAATACTTGCCGGAGGTGTGCGGTATATGGCTGAAGGGCCGCTGCGGCAGGCGCAAGGGGAAGCTGCTGAAGGCAGGGCAGTATTCGATTTGGCGGGAAAGCTGAAACATCTCACACTGACGGGCGCGGTAAAGCTGCATGAACGGGCGCGTGCTTCGGGTGCCGCGAACGATGCGTGGAGCAAGCGCGATCTTACGGCGGGAGCGGTGGAACTCGCGTTCTCGTCGGATAACGCGGGGAAAGCACAGTTGCAGGATGCGAAGGCAACAGAGAACGCTCGCTTGACGGTGGTGAGTTCGGTTGGCAAGACAGGAAGTGGAGAAACGGCGAGCGGCCTGGAAGGAGATGTCTTAACCGCACATCTTATCCCGGTAAATGGAGTGCAGCGGCTTGCAGTGGTGAATGGAACGGGACATACGCTGCTGCGGAGGGCGAGTGCCGATGGCGCGGTGAATACGAGTTCAGGCGATGCGCTGGAGGTCCACTTCAGGGCGGCGAACACTCATGCGCGGCGAACTACAGATGAGATTTCGACGGCAGTGCAGGAAGGCAATGTCGTCATCACGCAGAGATCGGCAAAGAAGTCGAAGGGATTGCCGCAGGAACAGACAGCTACGGCGACCCGGGCTGTTTATAACGGAGCGACGCAGCAGTTATTGCTGACGGGCAATGTTCAGTTGACGGATGCGGAGAACATGCTGTGGGCAGAAGACGTTTCGATAGCACAGAAGACGGGGAATGCTGAGGCCGATGGGATGGTGAAGGCCAGCTATAAACTCCCAGGAAATGGGAGTGAGCCGGTGCATGTCACGGCGACGCACGCGGTATTGAAACATGATGCCGGGAAGGCGATTTTTTATGGGTCGGACGGTAAGCCGGCACGGCTGTGGCAGGGATCTTCGCAGGTAGAGGCTCCGGTCCTTCAGTTTGAACAGAAGGAGAAACGATTGCTCGCCCATAGCAATCGGCAGGGAGCATCGATGGATGTGCATACGGTGCTGGTGAATAGCGGATCTGGAAAGGCTGGTGCTAAAAAGACGCAGGTGGTACGGATAAGCAGCGGGAGACTCACTTATTCTGACGTAACCCGAGAGGCGGAATTTACAGACGGCGTACTGGTGGAGAACGCCGATGGCCGTATGAGAGGGCAGGAGGCTGTGGTCTATTTGCAGCCGGAGCAAAAGATCGCGCAGAACGGCGCCGCTAGGCAAAATACAAGTTCCGGCGGACCGGGAATTACAGGGCAGGACGGCTTCATGGGCGGAAACCTGGAGCGCGTGGTGACCACAGGGCATATCGAGATCACTCAGCCAGGACGGCGCGCAACGGGAGAGCAGGTGGTCTATACGGCAAGCGATGGACTGTTTGTTATGACGGGGACGACAGCTGCTCTGCCGAAGATTGTGGATGAGGCACGGGGGACGATAACTGGAACATCGCTGCGATTTCATGCGGGCGATGAGAACGTGGTGGTTTCTAATGGAGTGGACAGCAAACAGAGGGTACGCACGGAGACGCGGGTGAAGAAAGAACGATGAAGACGTTAGCGACCGAGGAGATTGGAAAATCGTATGGCGGCCGCGAGGTCGTGCGCGGTGTGAGCCTGCACATCGAACAAGGTGAAGTGGTGGGGCTGCTGGGGCCGAATGGCGCAGGAAAGACGACGAGCTTCTACATGATTGTCGGGCTGGTTCGCCCAGACGCAGGGCGAGTGTTGATGGATGGTGCGGACATCAGCCGCCTTCCGATGTATCTGCGGGCAAGGAGCCATGGGATCAGCTATCTGCCGCAGGAGCCTTCTATTTTTCGCAAACTTACGGTGCAGGACAATATTCTGGCAGTGCTGGAGGCGCAGCAGTTGAGCTGGGAGAGCCGGCGGACGCGCACCGAAAAATTGATTGAACAGTTGAATCTGGGGCATGTACGCAAGACGCGGGGATATGCTCTGAGCGGTGGCGAGCGCAGGCGGGTTGAGATTGCTCGCTGTCTTGCGATTGAACCGGCGTTTATTCTGCTGGACGAGCCGTTCTCCGGGATCGATCCAATCGCTGTGCTGGATCTGCAAGAGATCATTTTTGATTTGAAGAAGAGCGGGATTGGAGTGCTGATTACCGACCACAATGTAAGGGAGACGCTATCGGTGACGGACCGCGCCTACATTATTAATGAAGGCAGGATCTTCCGAACAGGAACCCCAGGCGAGTTGGGGCGTGATCCAGAGGTAAAGCGAATCTATCTTGGTGAAAATTTTTCGATGACTTAGGACAGATACAACTTCTGTTGTAACGGGCCAGGAGGGAAGATGCAGCTTGCAGAGCCATTGACAGAGTTAGACTTACAGCGATGGAGCAAGGCGTGTAGACTGTGCCCATCTCGTTTTGATACTTCGCAAAAGTGCCGGGACGGGATTCGCATGAAACGAATAAGCGAGTAAGAGAGGTTAAGATTTGCTGCTGCAACCTAAGCTGAATATGAAAGTCTCCCAACGCCAGGTGTTGACGCCTGGACTGGTGCAGATGGTCAGCGTCCTGGCGCTGAACAAGCTTGAGTTGAAGGAGATGATCAACACCGAGATGGTGGAAAATCCGGTGCTTGAGGAGCTTGAGGAATCTGCTGTCTCGCTGGAGGAGCGGGCAGGTTTGGAAGGAGACCGCGAGCGCTCTGCCGAGGAAGTGGTTGCGGAGAGCGAACGGGTGGAGAAGGACCCATTCGACGAGATCGACTTCGGAAGCTACTTCCAGGATTACCTTGACCCCGGATTCCGGACCAGTTCGAATTTTGAAGAGTATGACAAGCCTTCGTTCGAGAATTTTCTATCACAACCAAGCACACTGAGCGATCATCTGCTCTGGCAGCTTGGATCATTGACGTTGGACCCGGAGGTGCGGGCAGCGGCTGAACTGGTGATAGGGAACCTTGACGAGAATGGTTATCTTACGGCGTCAGATGAAGAGCTGGTCGAAGGATTGGCGCAATTCAGGGATCCGGTATGGATCAATCCAATCCCGTTTGAGCGTGGCACGGCCGGCAAGCTGTCGCAATGGACACCGTCCGATGGCATGGAGCATGATAATGGGAAATTGCAGGATGAAGCGATCGAAGTAGCTGCCGTTGCCGATGAGGGCGGCAACAATCAAGCAGCTCTGCTGGCGGTTGTTCATGAGGCGCTATCAGTCATCAATTACCTTGATCCCGTTGGGGTGGGCGCGCGGGATTTGCGTGAGTGCCTGTTGATTCAGATCAACGCGCAACAAAATGAAGCGGCTATGGTGCTCAACCGATCCCAGAAGACGGTTGCGGCCGATGAGATCGATAACGACGAGGAAGAAAGTTCGTCGGACGATGCGTCGCCACCGACCAATGATTTAGCAAAGACGAATGACTTCACGACCGCGACCCATATCGTGACTCACTGCCTACCTCTGCTGCAGAAAAAAGATATGCGAGAGTTGACGCGGACATGCGGGCGAACCGCGGAGGAGGTACAGTCCGCAGTTGAGTTTATCCGTACACTCGATCCGCGACCGGGGCAGCGCTACAACCAGAGCGAGGCCCGGCTGATTGAACCGGATGTCGCCTTCGTAAAACGCGATGACCATTTCGTGGTCGTAATGAATGAAGAAGATATGCCTACGCTTCGACTGAACCAGAGTTACCGCAAGATGTTGCAGCAGAAGCAGACGGAAAAAGAAGTAAAAGAGTATGTGAAAGAGCGATACAAATCGGCCATTCAACTGTTGCGAAATATCGAGCAGCGGAAGAACACGATTGTGCGGACGTGCGAAGTCATCGTGCGGCGGCAGGTTGATTTCCTGGAGCGTGGAGTTAATGCGCTGAAACCCATGATGATTAAAGAAGTGGCAGAAGAGATTGGGGTGCATCCTTCGACCGTGAGCCGCGCGGTGGCAAACAAATATGTGCATACGCCGCAGGGTGTGTTTGAGCTTCGTTTCTTCTTTTCTGAAGGAGTGAACGGTCCGGAGGGCGGAGACCTGCCGCTTGTTCTGTTGAAGAGGAAGGTAAAGAAGTTGATTGAAGAGGAGGACGAACGGAAACCGCTTACGGACGATCAACTGGCGGCCGAACTGCAACGCCAGGGGATTCGGGTGACGCGGCGTACAGTAGCAAAATATCGTGAGGACATGCAGATTCCGAGTACCCACCAACGCCGCGTACGCTAGGCGGCATCGAAGGAAGGACGAGGTATCGATATGGATGTTGAGTACACGGGCAGGCAGACGACAGTTACAAAGAAATTGAAATCACAGGCTGAAGCGGGCTTGGCGAGAATTGCGAAAATCGTTGGGAATGCGGGGAGCGCGCATATCATTCTCACCGTAGATAAGTATCGACAGATTGCCGAGGTGACGATACAGACCCGCAGCTTCAAGCTGGTGGCGACCTGCAAATCAACCGATATGGTGACTGCCCTGCACGATGCCTTGGCTAAGATTGAGCAGCAGGCGATTCGACAGAAGAAGAGAAAAGTAACGATCAAGCGGCATGGGAAATCCGAGGTTTCCGCCGCCGAAGAGACAAAAGGCGCAGCAACGGCGGCAAAGCCGGTTGCAGCCAAGACCGCGGCAAAGAACAGCATCGGGAGGAAGGCGGTGCCGATGCTCGTCCATTCTTTCCCCTCCCATTCGCCCTTATCTGAGCCGCATATTGCGCGCTCGACCGATGGAGTGGCACTGAGGCCGATGTCGCTCGAAGAGGCGGTGAAGGAGGCGGCGTTTCGCGACCGCGATGTCTTCGTGTTCCGTGACCATGCAGGGCAGGCGATGGTTCTGCACCGTAAGCGCGACGGCAAGATGGAGCTGATCGAAGTTCCGTAAGTTGGTGGATCAAAGCGATGTCATGGTGATGCTAGGATTTGTTCATGCCACGCAAGCTAGCGAAAAAGGCTACAAAGAAGATTTCCGGGCCGGAGAATAAGGGCGAACTTGTGATCCTGACCGGTTTGTCGGGATCGGGCAAGCTGTCGGCTTTGAAGGCATTTGAAGACCTTGGATTCTATTCGGTCGATAACCTTCCCCTTGACCTGGTGCCCCAGTTTGCCGACCTGGTGCGGCAGTCGGCCGAGATTGAGCGGGCAGCGCTTGTGGTGGACGTGCGCGAAGGGATTCGGCTTGATGAGTTTCCCGAGATATTGAAAAAGGTGCGAAGGGTACTGCCTACTCGCGTTCTTTTCCTGGAAGCGAGTGAGGATGCCCTCATCCGGCGTTTTTCAGAGACGCGCCGCCCGCATCCGATGGGACGAACCAACACGGTTATTAAATCGATTCGGGCGGAACGAAGACGGCTCGATCCCATTCGAAACGTCGCAGATATTGTGCTGGATACGACGAAGTTCAACGTGCACGATCTGCGAGCGCATATCAATGCGCAGTTTGTGCGCGATAAGAGTGATCCAACTCTAACGATCTCTTCCAACAGCTTTGGGTTCAAGAATGGTGTGCCGTCGGAAGCGGACCTTGTATTCGACGTGCGTTTCCTCCCAAATCCTCATTTTGTCCCGGAGTTCCGAAAACTGACCGGCCGACACCCGAAGGTTGCAAAATATATCCGCCAATTTCCGCAGACGGCGGAGTTTCTGGACAAAACTGCCGACATGCTGAAGTTTCTTTTGCC
>Ga0207678_10005197_pt1 | contig 11664 bp, 8 predicted proteins | sample KBSC63metaG_FD_184319 | JGI IMG/M metagenome (GOLD analysis project Ga0207678, IMG submission 184319) | Corn rhizosphere microbial communities from Kellogg Biological Station, Michigan, USA - KBS C6-3 metaG (SPAdes) (version 2) | ecosystem: Host-associated > Plants > Roots > Rhizosphere > Soil ... | reverse complement strand
TCGATGATCTCCTCGGCGAGATTCACGAGCGGGTCGCGATCGGCGACCGCGTGCTCGCGACGACGCTGACCAAGCGCATGGCCGAGAACCTCACCGAATATCTCGAGGAGCACGGCGTGCGCGTGCGCTATCTGCACTCGGACATCGAAACGCTCGAGCGCGTCGAGATCATTCGCGATCTGCGGCTCGGCAAGTTCGACGTGCTCGTCGGCATCAATCTTTTGCGCGAAGGTCTCGACATGCCCGAGGTGTCGCTCGTCGCGATCCTCGACGCGGACAAGGAAGGCTATCTGCGCTCCGCGGGCTCGCTGATCCAGACGATCGGCCGCGCGGCGCGCAACCTGCGCGGCAAGGCGATTCTTTACGCCGACAGGATGACGAAGTCGATGAAGGCCGCGATCGAGGAAACCGATCGCCGCCGCGCGCGACAGGTCGAATACAACGCCGAGCACGGGATCGTGCCGAAGTCGGTCGTCAAGAAGATCACCGACATCATGGAAGGTGCGCGTTCCGACGCGGACGACGGCAAGCGCGGACGCGGACGTGGCGGCTCCTCGCGCCGCGTCGCGGAGCCGCAGACGGATTACCGGACGCTCAGTCCCGATCAGGTCGCGTCGACGATTCGCAAGCTCGAGGCGCAGATGTACAAGCATGCGCAGGATCTCGAGTTCGAGGATGCGGCGAAGCTGCGTGATGAGATTCATCGGATTCGCGAGCAGGGCCTCATCGGCTAATGCCTTCCCTTCTCCCGCTCGCGGGAGACAAATCGGCAGGACTGCCGATTTGCACGGCGAAGCCGCCCGAAGGGCGAGGTGCATGGATGCACCGAGTGCACGTGGCGCGAAGCGACGGATGAGGGAATTCGGAGTGAAGCGTTTCGCAAGGGCTTCCCTCACCCGCGCTGACGCGCGACCTCTCCCGCTAGCGGGAGCGGTGACAGCGGGGTCTTTGCGCAATTGACGAGCGCGTGAATTTCGCGCGACATCGCGTCACGCGTCTGTCGCAACGTCTCGCTAATGTTCGCGCGCCCCGAGGAACCGCCGGCGCTCGCCGCGGCCTTGACGTCATCGCGCCATGAACACCATCTCACAACCCGCAGCGCGCACGGCTGTCGCGTCTTCGACGTCGCGCGCGGCCGATCTCGAGTCGCTCGTGCAGTCCGCCGCGCCGATCGCGCCGGACATGCCCGTGCTCGACGTCGGCGAACGCATTCTCGACGCGGCGAACACGCATCTCCTTTCGTTGCCGATCGTCGCGCGCGGCGTGCCGGTCGGTTCGATCAGCCGCTACGAGCTCATGCGCGTCTACCTCATGCCGTACGGGCGCGAGCTTTACGGCAAGCGTCCGATCAGCGCGCTCATGAACCGCCGCCCGCTCGTGCTCGGCGTCTCGACGCCACTCGACGAAGCCGCGCGCGCGATCGCGACGCACATCGGCAATCCGATCACCGAAGACTTCATCGTCGTCGGCCGCGATCGCCGCTATCTCGGCGCGGGCGCGGTGCTCGACGTGCTGCGCGCGGTCGAGGACCGGCTCACGCGTCATGGCGTCGAGCTCGAACGCGCGCATCAGCGGCTGAAGGCGTCGCAGCTGCAACTCGTGCAGTCCGAGAAGATGGCCTCGCTCGGCCAGATGGTCGCGGGGCTCGTGCACGAGATCAACACGCCGCTCGGCTACGTGCGCAACAACGTCGAGATGACGCGCGCCGCGATGAACGACGCGGACGCACTCGCCGACGCGACCACGCGCGACGACCTCGCGATGCTGCTCGACGACACGCTGCACGGCATCGGGCAGATCGGCGAGCTCGTCGGAAACCTCAAGGATTTCAGCCGGCTCGATCAGGCGCGCAACGACAAGGCGAATCTCAACGCGCTGTTCGACAACGCGCTGCGCATCGTGCAGCACCTCGTGAAGAAGCGCGACATCGAGATCGTGCGCCACGCGGGCGAGCTGCCCGACATCGAATGCGCACCGGCGCAGATCAACCAGGTGCTGCTGAATCTCCTCAGCAACGCGATCCAGGCGATCGACCACGACCAGGGACGCATCACGGTGCGCACGCAAGCGCTCGACGGACGCGTGATGGCGCTCGTCGAGGACAACGGCAAGGGCATCGCCGAAGAGAATCTCGCGAAAGTCTTCGATCCGTTCTTCACGACGAAACCGGTCGGCCAGGGCACCGGGCTCGGTCTCGCGATCGCGCACCAGATCATCGAGCAGCACGGCGGACTGATTCGCGTCGCGTCGAAGCCCGGCATCGGCACGCGTTTTCTCGTCGCGCTGCCGATCCGCGAACGCAAAACGGCGGCCAGCGCGTGACCGCCGCTCTGCCCACGGTTCTTTTCGTCGACGACGAGGAACGCATTCTGCGCTCGCTGCGCATGCTGTTCCGCGGCCGCTGCGAGTTCCTGTCGACGACGTCGGGCCAGCAGGCGATCGAATGGGTGCGCGAGAAACGCGTGCACGTCGTCGTCAGCGACCAGCGCATGCCCGAGATCAGCGGCGTCGCAGTGCTGCGCGAGGTCGCACGGCATTCGCCGTCGACGATGCGCGTGCTGCTGACCGGCTATGCCGATCTCGAAGCCGTCACGTCGTCGGTCAACGACGGCGAAATCTTCCGCTTCGTCGAAAAGCCGTGGGATGCGCAAGCGCTCGTCGGCATCGTCGACCAGGCCGCGACGATCGCGACGCGCGAGTTCGAAACGCCGCGCACCGCGCGCGCGAGCACCGATATCGCCGCGCGCGTACTCGTGCTCGACGAAGGCGGCACGATCGCGACGCAAGTGCGCGAGCTGCTGCCGACCGCGATCACGGTGCGCCGCACGCGCTCGATCGACGAGGCGCTCGGCGTGCTCGCCGACGAGGAGATCGCGGTCATGGTCGTCGAGCTCACGAGCGCGACCGGCGACGTCGCGTCCGCGCTCAAGGCGCTGAAGCGCATCCGGCCCGCGACGCTCGCGATCGTCGTGTCGCCGCTGCGCGACAGCCGCGTGATCATCTCGCTGATCAACGAAGGCCAGATCTTCCGGTTCCTGTTGCAGCCGCCCGTGAAGGAGCTGCTGCGGCGCGGACTCATCGCGGCGCTCGAACGCCACGCGGAGCTCAGCGTCGCGACCGCGCTCCAGCGCCGTCATGCGGTCGAAGCCGCGCCCGCGGCGCAGGCGTCGCTGTCTGGCCGACTCGCGCAGTACTGGCAGCGGATCCGGAATTCGACGCTCGCGCGAGGCGTTCGCGTCGGCTGAAGCGCGCGCGGTTGTTCATTCGGCGGTGCTGTGATACCTTGCGCGCCCTTCGCGCCGCGGGGATTCCTGCGACGCGCTGTGGGCGGTTAGCTCAGCGGTAGAGCACTACCTTGACATGGTAGGGGTCATAGGTTCGATCCCTATACCGCCCACCACCCTTCGATGGGTTACGACAAGCCGGCCTCGCGCCGGCTTTTTCGTAAGTAGACCTCGGCGATTGTGGACGGCATCCGGGCTTCCGTGCGCGGTCCCGACGAGGATAGCCAGCAGCGTCTCGGCGCTCGAGAAATTACTCCGGGTCCTTCTGATCGTTCCTCGTTTACCGGCCGATGGGCTGGGTCTGCCTGATCTCGGACGCATCAAGCATCAGCCGGTCGGAATTCAAGGCTGCCGCTGTCGTCTGAAGGCGAATGGTTGACGACAGCGAGTACGCACTGCGCTGCGCGACCCCATCGCCTTCGACGCGCACTTCGACTTTGAGTTGCCGGTTAGCCGAGGCTTGGGGAGACGTCAGACGAACGGTCAGGACGTCCCATGCAAGGTTTCCGCCGCCAACGATGTCCGCTATGTCGCACTCGACGCAGACGCCTTCAACGACGCCAGTGACTTCGATTGTTTCGGGCGAAGGTGCCTCTGTCCTGGCGCGAGTCGTACAACCGCAAAATAAAACCAGGACGAATGCGATCAGCGCCGCGGGCACAAGCGGGAACCTGGGAATGCGCTTCATATCGGACCGTAGAGGGCGTAGCGGCCGCACACCCCTAAATACATAGCCCGCCGACCAATACCACGCGACTCTGCTGCCACGTCTCGTCCTTCGACACGTCTCCAGCTCGAACTACCTCACCGTTCGTGTAGAGAACACTCTCTGACATTTTTGTACCTCGCAACCGAGCCCTCCGGGATACGCGACGACGCTAGCGATGCCACCTCACTGGTGATTGCTCTGAATCGTCGTGATGCACGTATTCCCCGTACAGCCAGGGCCCGTCGTCGCCGGGTCATGGAACTGGAGGTTGAGGTAGTAGTGCGTGTTGGGTTGCAGCGCACACGTGTAATCGTTGCCGTTGACCATGCGCCACCAGACGAGGTAGTTCTCGCCTGAACTCACGTTGGTCGCGAGGCAGCCGGGAGTCGTTGGCGCGAAGTCGCCGCATGCCGTGCTGATCGACATGTCGAGATTCGGGCCCGCGCCATAGGACACGTTCGTGTAAGCGCCGGAGTAGTTGGTCGGCAAGGTACCCGTGTCGAATTCTGCCGCGATGTACTGGTTCTTGCCGAGCGTCTGAATCGTCGGGCTCGCGCCGTTCGGACCCGGGAACGGGATGCCGTCGTCACTGTCGGACAGGTGGCCCCAGATGTTTTCCCACTCCCTGAGATCGACGCCGTGCCGGATGTGCGTTCCCGGCCGGTAGTTGATGTCGCTCGTCGTCGCGCGCGTGCGCGGCGTGACCGGGCACGCATCGCCCGACGCGACGATGACGGTCGCCGGCAAACTGTTCACGGCGGCCGACGCATTCGCGCAGGTCAGCGAGAGCATGTACGTGCCCGCGGTCGAAGCCGTCACGCTGCGCGGCGAAGTCGCCGAGGTCGTGTCGGTCCAGCCCGAGAGCGATGACAGTGGCGTGCCGTTCAACGTCGCAGAACCGGTGCACGTGTCGGCGCCGGTGACCGTCCAGGCGACGGAAAATGCCGTGCCCGACAGGGGCGCCGACGGCGTGACGCTGAGCGTGAAGTTGTCGGGCGTGGGTCCGCCACCGGCGGCGCCGCAACCGGGTCCCGTCTTCGTTGCGATCGTCCCCGCGAGATCGGTGCCGCCCGGCGTCAGCCGGAGGCCGTTCGCGTCGGTCGTGATGTCGCACGCACCCTGCGCGGACGTGAAATGGATCGTGACCTGCGCTTCGCTGGAGCCGGAAATCGCGAGGGCTGCGACAGCGACGAGCGGGGTGATGAGACGCATCGCGAAGGACATGATAGCTCCAGGCCGGCCAGCGGGATGTGGAGTCCACGGGGAATTCGAGAGCATTCCAGCGCGGGCTATCATACTTTCATTCGTACAGAAGTTTACGGCCCGGCCGATCGGGGCCTTCGGCGCCGATGGGACGGCGCACGCACCTTCGAACCGCTCGACCCGGCTCGACGTTCGGCCTACGCCATCGCTTCCGCGATCGCAGTCAGCAATTCGTCGATCGTGTAGGGCTTGCGCAGGAACGTCGCGGCATCCGTCGTCCGCGCAGCGGTCGCGATCACGTCGAGCGGCTGGCCCGACACGATGATCACGGGCGGCAACGTCTCGCCCAGGTTTCGCATGCGGTGGACCAGGCCCTCGCCGCGCGTCGCGCCGAGATCGAGATCGAGCAGCAGTACGTCGAAGCGGCGGCCGACGAGCGCGCCGATCGCGCTTTCGGTCGTCGGCACGCGCTCCGCTTCGTGGCCGCTGACCTGCAACGCCTCGCAAATGAGCCCGCCGAGGACGTGATCGTCCTCCACCATGAGAATGCGCATCCGCGAATCCTGATCCTTGCTGCTGAGGCCGGCCCGCCCGATGGCGGCCGCGCGTGCCGTGCAACGGCAGGCGCGAATCTACCGTGCTTTCGGAGCGGATGGGGGGCCTTGCGCGAAAAATTTCGCGGCGATTGCGACGTGCTGCACCCGATCAGGTCGAAAGCGCGGGCTGAATCCTCGTGTCTCCATCGCAATGGACCGCATAGATGAGCCCGAGCGGATTGCCGTGCTCCTTGAGGAATTCCTGGCGAAGGCCGAGGAACACTTCGCCGAGCGGCTCGCCTTCGAGGAATCGTTCGAAGAACTTTTCGGCCCACACCGTGGCGAACAACGCCGGCGTGTTGCATTCGGTGCCGACGACGCCGCGCGCGCCCTTCGCCATGAAGTACGGAACGAATCCGTCGTAGAACGCGGACGACATCTGCGCGGATTCGCACGCGTTGATGAAGATCAGCGGCTTCCCCGCGAGGTGCGTCGTCGTCGGCGCATCGAGATTGAGATCGGCGAGCGATACGGGCGTGTCGCTCAGGATGAGCTGCGATGCATCGGGTCCGCCGACATCGCCGAGACCGGCCGATTCGGCGTGGCAATAGAAGTACACGATCTGATCGTCGGTGCGCGCGTCGGCCAGCGCTTCGGTGAGCTCGTCGCGCTTCGTGCGGTTCCTGAGTTGCAGACGCGTTCGAACGTTCGCGAGCTTGTTCCAGAATGCGACCTGGTCGGCCACGAACGTCGCGCGCATCTGCGTGTCGATCGTCTCGTTGAGATTGAGGCTGACCGAGAGACGCGGATCGTTGCTTCGAATGGACGTGTCCGGGACCGCAAGGTCGTTCTGCAACGGGATCTGTTCGATCACGTGCCGCATGCCGATGAACTTGTCCCAGCTGAGTTGCGCTTTCGAAGACGCGTCGCCGACGTAGAGCAGGCCCCACGGGATCGAGGTTCCGTCGGCGAGAATCTGGAGCGTCAGCTTCTCGCCGTCGCGCAGGATCGTGTCACGCAGAAACTCGCCGACTTTCTTCGAGTCCGCCGCCGCGGCCGGACCGAAGAACAGTTTCTGGAACAGAAGCGCGCCCGCGCGCGCGAGTGTCCTGAGAGCGAACTCGCGATCGACCTCCGCGACGTCGATCGCTTTCTGATACGGGTACGCGCCGCCGGCGTCGCGATACATGACGACCTTGAGGATCTCCTCCCTCGCCGCATCGATCGCAGCTGCGAGCTCCGCCGGCTGCAGCGGAATTTTCGCGCGCGCCGAGACGGCGCCCCAGACGATGCATTCGTATCCGCCGGGCACCTGCGACATCGAAAAGCCGACGTCGCGCGGCCGCACGAGATCAGCCGCTGCGATCGGCCGGCCACGCGATGTCGAAGCGACAGGCGCCGCTTTTTTTGCACCGACATCGAACGTGATCTCGATCTGCTGGATGAAATTGCCCTGCTTGTGGATTGTCGCCTTGAGCTGCGACGGTCCGTCGTGGAGCGGGCGAATGTCGAACCGCGCTTTCGTCAGCGACTTTCCCGTGCGTCCGAGACGAAACGTCCGCGATGCGTCGGACGTTTCGAAGTCGCTCGTATCCACCTGCACCGTCAGCGTGATTTCGGTGTCGGCATCGGAGAACGCGCGAGGATCGAGCGGCGCCGACGTCACCGCGCTCGCACGCTGCTCGACGTCGACGTCGAACGCGAGCACGTACCACTGATTCGTTCGCAGCGCGGTCCCGGATTCGGATCCTTCGATTTCCACGTTGATCCAGCGGGGCTCGACCGGCGCGGGCGACGGTGCCTCTTTTGCCTCGGGCTTCGCTGCAGGCGGTGGTGCCGCTCGAGGCGGCGCCGCGGGTTTCGGAGAATCCAGCACGGCCACATCGGAATGCTCGCTCATGAGCGCATCGTCCGCGGCGCTTGCGGGAAGCTCGGCGCCCGCCGACTGCCCCCAGCCGAGGCCGTCGCGCGGCGGCTTCGCTTTCGGCCCTCGCGATGGGCCCCCTCTCGACACGCCGCCGCTCGAATCCCCGCCGAGCAAACCCGGCGTCGTCGGCTCGACGCCCGCGCCCGACAGCGCAGCCGACCAGAACGCGTGCGCAACTTCCGGATGCGCGATGTCGCTGTGCGCGCCCGAAGCGCCCTCGCCCGCCTTGATGATTCCGCTGGCTTCGAGGTTGTAGATTTTCTTACCGGCGAAGGCGTAGTCGAACGTGATCGGCTTCATCTCGAGATCGGCCACGCCGTTGACGCCCTGAATGCCGAAGGCTCCAATGCCGCCGTATTCCGGGAACTCGTCGTCGAGAATGAGTTGCCCTTTCGCGCGCGCACCGAGCGGATAGAAGCGCCCGACCGCGGTATCGAACTTCGATCGCGTCGTCACGATCGGTCCGCGCACGAGGCCGTTCTTCAGCGTGCGATTGAAATAGCCCGCGGTGCCCTTCGCGTACGGGATGTCGAGCGCGTACGCCCAGAGCGACAGCGCGCCCTGGACCAGGAACAGCGAATCGATCGCGCGCGGCAGCGGCTTTCCGTTCGCGGCGCCCGCAACGGCCGCCGAAGCGACGATGCAGCCGAAGCTGTGTCCCATGAAGTGAATGCGCAACCCCGGTGCAGCCGTCTGCGCCCTGATGAGGAAATCGTGCGCACCCGATTCGCCGAACACGCGCGCGCGATCCTTCATCTTCCAGAACGAGAGCTGTCGCAGCGGCGAGAGAAAGGCATCCTTGATGCGATCGACGAAACCGCCGCCGAGCACTTGCAGCCCGTCGCCTGCGCCGTCGGCCGACGCATATTCCGAGATGACTTCCGCGGGATCGAACGCAGGCTGATCCGCGCCGGGCGCCTTCGATGCATCGCCGGCCGTCAATCCGGCTTCGGCGACGAGTGTGTCGTACGCGTGCACGACGGCGGGAGGAAGTTGCGTCGATCCTTTCTGATCGCGCGCGGCTTTCAGTATCGTGCGAATCGCCGTTCGCGCGGCTGTCGTGTCGGCGATCCGGCGAGCGAATGTTTCGACATCGCGTTCGAGGTCGTCGCCGGCGGACAGGACGCCGCTGCCGGCATCGGTCGACTCGTCGCCCCACGGCTGACTCGGCCAGTGCATGCCGACCGCGAGCGGCCTGAAGCCTGGGCGCTTCTGTCGCGCCAGCGCGCGATCCGACGCGACGCCGGCCATCGCGGCCGACCAGCTGTCGTATTGCTCGATCGCGGCGGGAATGTCGCCCTTCCAGCCGTGGCTCATGAGAAAGAGATCGGTCACGCGATCGGTCGTCGCGGCGAGACGTTTCAGCACGGCCTCGCTCAGCAGCGAGCCGTCGGCTTCGGCGCGCTCGCGTCCGACCTCGTCGTGCGTGACGAGGAAATATTCCGTATCGGTGCCCGCATTACGCAGTGGCATGGCCCCTCCGCTGGATTTGCGCACGGCATCGCACTTGCGCGCGACGCGAATTGCGAGAAAAATCCCGTGAGCCGAGCTCGGTGAGCCGTGCGTCGCAGAGTCCACCGATCGCGGATCACTCCTGTTACCGCGAACGTTTTCAGCGCATTGACTGGCGGAATCATTCTCATGATTGCCGACCGACGAAGCAATGAGTCTTGCGTACGACATTTCGTACGCATCGCGACGTTCGCGTCCGACATTCATGACGGCCCTCGCGGGTAGTCGCACGCGACGAAGGCTGATTGGATAGTCACTCGGTCACGAGGACCGATCGGGCCGCATGGCCATTCGCATGCTGTTTTTCCCGTCGGGAGCGGAAAGCATCATGTCCACCATCCGTCGTTTGCTCGTCATCGCGATCTGCCTGCTGTCGCTCGCGCTCTATGGTTCGGTCGCGGCGCAGGTGCCGCCGCATCAACCCGGAACGATGTGCTTCACGCCGCAATTCTGGTGCTGGCTGCAATACCCGGGAGTTCCGGGCCAGGTGTGTTACTGCCCGACGACGAATGGGCCCGTGCAGGGCAAAGTCGGTTGACGCATCGTCACTGCGGGAGGGAATCCGATGTGGCTCAAGATCGAGCATGACCTCACCACCGACTTCAAGGTGAGCTGGGGCGACAAGAGCGGACAGGTCGTCCTCACCTATTCCGTCGGCCGAAGCAGCATTCTCGAAGCGGCGGCGAAAGTGCGCGAGGAGCTCGGCGCGCTCTACGAGCTCGCGGCGATCGCCGATCCTGCCGAAAAGCGGCGACGGCTCATCCGTCTCGCCGATGCGGGACGCAGCCTGCGCTGGCGCTTCTTCAACGATCCGACGAAGGAACGCGAGATCGCCGCGCTCGAGGACTGGATCTCGGACGAATACAAGGCCGGCGATCACGACCTCTTCGTGCACGCCGATTTCAGCATCCATGTTCCGTGGGGACTCGTCTACGACGGCGAGTTGCCGAGCGAACAGGCCACGGGCGAAGCCGGCGACATCGCCGCGGAAATCGTCGACTTCTCGGGATTCTGGAGCCTCAAGTACGAGCTCTCGACGACGCCGAACGGACAACGCGTGCGCTCGCGATCCAAGCTCACGCGCGGACGCCGCACGTTCGGCCTCCTCTCGCTCGTCAACTCAGAAGTGCACGAGCAGATCCGCGAAGACCTCGGCGCCGACTACGAAGCGTTCGAGAAGATTCTGAATCCGCCGCTCGGCGTCGCGCACGACTACACGCATTGCAACGATCTGCTCAACGCGACCGAGCAGGTCGACATCCTGTTCCATTTTCTCGGGCACCAGGAAAATCAGGTGCTCTATCTCAGCGACGGCAAGACGATCAGCTACGACGACTACTGCCGGCTGATTCGCCTGCTCGTGCGCTCGAGGAATCCCGAATCGTCGCCGTACAGCCTGCTGTTTCTCAACGGCTGCGAGACGGCGACCGGCGACAGCGATCTCACGTTCCGGCGCGAGGCATTGCGCGAGCAGATTTGCGGCGCGATCGCGACCGAGTCGGTCGTGCGCCGATCCTACGCGGCGAAGTTCGGCTTCCGTTTCCTGCGCGCGATGGTCAACGAAGGCAAATCGGTCGCCGAAGCGATTCACGAGCTGCGGCACGATCCCGGCATGTGGCCGGAGAGCCTTCTTTACGGCTGCTACGCGCAGCCGGACTACCGCATCGAGAAGGCCGCGGTCGCCTGACGACAATTCCGGGACGGGGATACGCCATGAGCGACAAATCGTCGGGCTGGCCGAGCGAACCGTACAAGGGGCTCGCCTACTATTCCGCGAGCGATCGTCTGCTGTTCTCGGGTCGCGACGACGACGTCGACGCGTGCATTTATCGCCTCACTTCGCCGGAGACCCGCGTGCTTCTGCTGCACGGGCAGACCGGTTGCGGCAAATCGTCGTTCCTTCGTGCGGGCCTCATTCCGAATCTCGAGGAAGCGAGCTGCGGTTATCTCTTCCTGCGCGACGAAACGGATTCGCCGATCTTCATCCGCTGCGGCGCCGATCCCGTCGCGCGCATCGCCGAGCAGCTGTTTCATTTCGCATCGCGGCCTCTCGACATCCACGACGTGCTCGGCGAACGAAAGCAGGATCTCGCGGGCGCGCTGCAGGGTCGCGATCTCGCGGCGTTCGTCGCCGCATGCCGCCTGCCCGGCGCACTCTGCGCCTCGCTGCGCGCGCTGTCGTCGATGATTCCGCGCACGTTCGTGATCGTGCTCGATCAGGCCGAAGAGGTGATCACGCTCAACGAGGACTGCTATCACAACCGCGACAGCTACCGTCGTCGCGAGGATTTCTTCGGCTTCGTCAACGAGTTCAGCACGATCAATTTTCCGGTCAAGCTCGTCATCGCGTTGCGCAAGGATTATTCCGGCCAGTTCATCGAGCTCGCGCAGGTCGGCGGCAGCATCGACTTGCGGGCGACGCGCGCCCAGGCGCCCGAGCCGACTTACGGCGCCGCGACGAACGCGTTGCCCGCCGTCAGGTCCGACATCAAG
>Ga0207678_10005194_pt1 | contig 11665 bp, 10 predicted proteins | sample KBSC63metaG_FD_184319 | JGI IMG/M metagenome (GOLD analysis project Ga0207678, IMG submission 184319) | Corn rhizosphere microbial communities from Kellogg Biological Station, Michigan, USA - KBS C6-3 metaG (SPAdes) (version 2) | ecosystem: Host-associated > Plants > Roots > Rhizosphere > Soil ... | reverse complement strand
TCAATTATGCGCGGGTGATTCCGGTGGTGGACTATACCGCCCGCGTCGTCGGCAGGGTGCTCGACGGGCGCGGCGAACGCTGAACGAGGAATGGCATGACGAACGAGAGCAACGCCGAGACAAAGGCAGGCGAAGCCGGCGAGGCCGCAGGCGCAGCCAATGATGACGCGGCAAGCGAGGGTACGGATTGGGGTCTTCATGAACGGGGTCTCCTTCGCGCGGGAGGTTCAGTCCCGGGGGTCTTGTTTTGTCTGGTACGCGATCAGAACAGGAAATACTTCTGCGCCAAGGGCAGGACCCGCGCCGGCTCACAGGTGAGCAGCTGACCGTCGGCACGTACCTCGTACGTCTGCGGGTTCACCTCGATCTGGGGCAGGGCACAGTTGTGGATCATGTGCGACTTCTTCTTCTCCCGGATGTTGCGCACGGCCGGCGTCTGCTTCGAGAGTCCCAGGCGTTCGCGCAGCCCCGAGCGCTGCGCCGCCTCGGACACGAAGCTCACGCTGGTCGAGGTGCGAGCGCCGCCGAGCGCACCGAACATGGTCCGGTAGTGCACCGGCTGTGGCGTGGGAATGGAGGCATTCGGATCGCCCATCGGTGCCGCGACGATCATGCCACCCTTGATCACCATCGCCGGCTTGGTCCCGAAGAAGGCTGGTTTCCAGAGCACGATGTCCGCCAGCTTGCCCGGCTCGATCGAGCCTACCTCGAAGTCGATGCCGTGCGCGATGGCAGGGTTGATCGTGTACTTGGCGATGTAGCGCTTGACCCGCCCGTTGTCGTGGCGAGCCGGGTCTCCGGAGAGCGCGCCGCGCTGCACCTTCATCTTGTGGGCGGTTTGCCAGGTCCGGGTCACGACCTCCCCCACGCGCCCCATGGCCTGGGAGTCGGAGGAGATCATGCTGAAGGCGCCGAGGTCGTGGAGGATGTCCTCGGCCGCGATCGTTTCGCGACGGATGCGCGACTCCGCGAAGGCGACGTCTTCGGGGATGCTGGGGTCGAGGTGGTGGCACACCATCAGCATGTCGAGGTGCTCGTCGATCGTGTTGACCGTGTACGGGCGCGTCGGGTTGGTGGACGACGGCAAGATGTTGGGCAGGCCGCAGGCCTTGATGATGTCGGGGGCATGGCCGCCGCCCGCGCCTTCGGTGTGATAGGCGTGGATCGAGCGGCCCTTCATGGCCGCAAAAGTGCTCTCCACGAAGCCGGATTCGTTCAGCGTGTCGGTGTGGATGGACACCTGAACATCGAACTTTTCGGCCACGCTCAGGCAGTTGTCGATGGCGGCGGGCGTGGTGCCCCAGTCCTCGTGCAGCTTGAGACCGATGGCGCCGGCGCGGATCTGCTCCTCGATCGCTTCCGGCAAGCTGGCATTACCTTTGCCGAGAAAGCCGAGGTTCATCGGCAGCGCGTCGGCAGCGCGCAGCATCTGCGCCATGTACCAGATGCCGGGCGTGCAGGTCGTGGCGCTCGTGCCCGCGGCAGGCCCGGTACCGCCTCCGAGCATCGTCGTCACCCCGCTCATCAACGCATCTTCGATCTGTTGCGGACAGATGAAATGAATGTGCGAGTCGATGCCGCCAGCGGTCGCGATCAAGCCCTCTCCCGCGATCACCTCCGTGCCGGGCCCGATCACCAGATCCACGCCGGGTTGGATATCGGGGTTGCCCGCCTTGCCGATGCCCGCGATGCGACCGTGGCGCAGCCCAATGTCGGCCTTGACGATGCCCCAATGGTCGACGATCAGCGCGTTGGTGATGACCGTGTCGACCACCTCGGCGTCCCCGCGCTGGCTCTGCCCCATGCCGTCACGGATCACCTTGCCGCCGCCGAACTTGACCTCCTCCCCGTAGTGGGCGTGGTCGGCTTCGACTTCGATCCACAGATCGGTGTCCGCCAGGCGCACGCGGTCGCCCGTGGTCGGCCCGTACATGTCGGCATAAGCGCGTCGGCTGATCTTCGCCATCTCGATCGATTCCTCGTTCAAACGTCAGGGCCCAATCCTCAGGGTAACGCGCCCATCACCTTGCCTTGAAAACCATACACGTGGCGCTGCCCCGCGTACTCCACCAGCTCCACGCTGCGCTCCTGCCCCGGCTCGAAGCGAATGGCCGTGCCCGCCGGGATATCCAGGCGATAGCCGAGCGTGGCCGCGCGATCGAACTGCAGCGCCTCGTTCGTCTCGTAGAAGTGATAGTGCGAGCCGACCTGTACCGGGCGGTCACCGGTGTTCTTCACGCTCAAGCGCAGCGTCTTGCGCCCGACGTTCAGCGCCAGCTCGCCCTCCAGCGTCTCCAGCGCGCCCGTGGCCACGCCGGTTTCCATGCCGGCCGGGGTGTGGGGTGTCCCCGCAATAGCGGGCGGGGCGACAGCACGGATGGGCGCATGCACGGTGACCAGCTTGGTTCCGTCCGGGAAGGTGGCCTCGACCTGCACCTCCGGGATCAGCTCGGCGACGCCTGGCATCACATCGTTCTCCGTCAGCAGCTCGGCGCCCGCGCCCATCAACTCCGCCACGCTGCGGCCATCGCGCGCGCCCTCCAGGATGGCAGCGGAGATGTACGCCACCGCCTCCGGGTAGTTGAGCTTCAGCCCGCGCGCCCTGCGGCGCTCCGCCAGGAGCGCGGCCGTGAACAACAACAGCTTGTCTTTCTCTCGCGGTGACAGATCCATGATCGCTCCGATCACTCCTCGGGCTTCAGGTCGCCCAGATGCGCGGCGGGACGGTTCTTCGCCCGGACACTGCCTGTCGCAAGACCGCCCAGGCTGCGGAGAAGAATCGTTTGGCTGCCTCGGAGCTATACCCCAAATAGCGGCAGACCAGAACCTCCCCGAGGCGCGTCACGCTGAAGCAATCGTCTGCCGGTCCGAGCTGCTGTGCGTGTTCGCGCAGCGGCTCGAGCGCGAGCTCCGCCGCGCCCGTGCCGACGAGCGTGGCCAGCACTCTACGTCCCCTGAGCCCCCAGCTGGCCTGCAGCAGCGGGCTGCCGCCCTCGAGCAGCGAACGCTCCGACCAGAGCAGCCGCCCCGCGCGCTCGAGCTGCCAGTGCTGGATGAACGAGCCGCGTGAAAAGCCCTGCTCGTCACGCCCCAGACTCAAGATCTCCCAGCCCACGAACTGGGAGCGCGCTGCGAGGCTGACCCGGGTCGAGCTCTGGGCGCGTGCGCCGTCGTAGAGGATGGTCTCCTGCGGCAAGAACTCCAGGATCGCGCCCTCAGCAATGGCAAAATGCTGGCTCAACTGCGAGCATGCACCGGAGCTCGAATAGATCTTGGTCGCGGCAGGCGTGGTGACGAGCGTCCGCGACTCAGCCCGTAGCTCCAGCTCCAGCACCAGCTGGTCGCCGGCCACGACTCCGCCGGGCGGATGGATCAGATAGACCTGGCAACCGCCGTCGGGCTCGTGAAATGCGCGCTGCACGAGCAGCGGCCCCGAGTGCCGCCGGCGCGCGATCACCGTTCGCGCACCGACCCGCTCGAACTGGAGCTGCAGATGGCCGGTCCACACGCGCGCGAGCAAACCGAGTGTGGCCCACGAATGCAAGGGGGATGGAAGCCCGAGCAGTCTTTCGCTCGGACGACCTTCTCAGACGACCTTCTCAGACGACAAGGTAGCGCTGCACGATCTCGTCGGTCAGGCCTTCCATCGGGCCCGAGGCCACGTTGCGCCCGCGATCGAGCACGGTGAAGCGGCGGGCCACCCGCCGCGCGAAGGGCAGCTTCTGCTCGACCAGGAGGATGGTGAGGCCGTCCTTCTGGTTCAGCTGGATCAGGATGTCGCCGATCTGGTGGACGATGTTGGGTTGAATGCCCTCGGTGGGCTCGTCCAAAATCAGCAGCTTGGGCTCCGCCATCAGCGCGCGGCCGATCGCGAGCTGCTGCTGCTGCCCGCCGGACAGGTCGCCGCCGCGCCGGTGCTTCATCTCCTCCAGCACTGGAAAAAGCTCGTAGATGCGCCGCGGAATCGAGCGCGGCCGCCGCCCTTTTGCTCCCGCCAAGCCGACGAGCAAGTTCTCCTCGACCGTCAGCATGGAGAAGATCTCGCGCCCCTGCGGCACCAGCGCGATGCCGCGCCGCGCCCGATCCCAGGCCGGCAGGCGACCGAGATCGCTGCCGGAGAACATGACGCGGCCGGAGCGCACGGCGAGCGAGCCCATGATGCTCTTGAGCAGGGTGGTCTTGCCCACGCCGTTGCGCCCCATCAGGCAGGTGCAAACGCCCTCCGGAACGTCGAGCTCGACGTCCCACAAGGTGTGGCTCTCGCCGTAGTACTGGTTGAGCTTCTCGACCTGCAGCACGTCATTCTCCCAGGTAGACTTCGATCACCTTGGGATCGTTCTGCACGCGATCCATGGAGCCCTCGGCCAGCACGCGGCCCTGGTGCAGCACGGTGACCGTCTTGGCGATGCTGCGGATGAAGTCCATGTCGTGCTCCACGACCACCACCGTGCGGGAGCCCGCCAGGCTCTGCAGCAGCTCGGCTGTGCGCTCCGTCTCCTGATGTGTCATGCCGGCGATGGGCTCGTCGACGAGCAAGATGCTCGGATCCAGCGCGAGCAGCATGCCGATCTCCAGCCACTGCTTTTCGCCATGCGAGAGCAGCCCCGCGCGCTCGTCGCGGCGCCGGCTGAGCCCCACGATGCTCAGGATCTCGTCGATCTTGTCGCGCTGGACCGAGTTGAGCAGCGAGAACAGGGAGTGAAACACGCCGCGCTGGCTGGCCAGCGACAGCTCCAGGTTTTCGAACACGGTGTGCCCTTGAAACACCGTCGGGCGCTGGAACTTCCGGCCGATGCCGAGCTGCGCCACCTGATGCTCCGCCAGGCGCGTCAGCGAGGTCTGCTCGCGATTGTCGCCGACCAGGTAGACTCCGCCCTGATCGGGGCGTGTCTTGCCGGTGATCACGTCCATCAGCGTGGTCTTGCCGGCCCCGTTCGGGCCGATGATGCAGCGTAGCTCGCCCTTGTCGAGCGTCAGGGTCAGGTCGGTGAGGGCCTTGAAACCGTCGAAGCTCACGCTGACGTTGTCGACCCAGAGATGCGCTCGCGGTCGCGCCATCCCGACCGCTCCGCCCGCCGCCAGATGCAGCTCCGGAACGTTGTGTTTGGCGGCGGCGTCGGCGCCGGTGGGATCGCTCGAGGCCTCAATCGGTGTACTCATCGCCATCGGAAACCCTCAACTGGCGCTGCTGGGGAGCAGCTTGCGCAGGCCGCGCAGGGCGGGGCTCTCCAGCACTCCCACCAGCCCAGCCGGCAAAAACAAGGTGATGAAAACGAACAGGGCGCCCAGCACGTACAGCCACAGATCGGGCGCCGCGACGGTAAACCAGCTCTTGGCGCCGTTCACCACCAACGCTCCCAGCGCGGCCCCGCCGAGCGTAGCTCGCCCGCCAACCGCCACCCAGATCGCCATTTCGATCGAGTTGGCGGGCTGCATCTCGCTGGGGTTGATGATGCCGACCTGCGGCACATACAGCGCTCCGGCCAGGCCGCACAGCATCGCCGAGAGCGTCCAGACGAACAGCTTGTAGCGCAGCGGGCTGTAGCCCATGAACATCACCTTGCTCTCGTGGTCGCGCATGGCCCTCAGCACCCGACCGAGCTTGCTCTGGATCAGGTAGCGGCACAGCACGTATACCAGGCAGAAGGCGAGCCCGGAGATCACGAACAACCCGAGCTTGGTGCCGGGGCTGGCGAGCGCGTAGCCGTAGATGCGCTTGAAGTCGGTCAGTCCATTGTTGCCGCCGAAGCCGGCGTCATTGCGGAAAAACCAGAGCATGAAGGCGTAGGTGAGCGCCTGCGTGATCAGCGAGAAGTACACGCCCTTGATGCGCGAGCGGAACGCGAAGAAGCCGAACACATACGCGAGCAGGGCGGGTGCGGCCAGCGCCATGAAGAGCGCGAAGAAGAAGTTGTCGAAGCCATGCCAGTACCAGGGCAGCTCCTTCCAGTCGAGGAACACCATGAAGTCGGGCAGGTTGCTGCGATACACGCCTTCCCCCGCCATGACGCGCATCATGTACATGCCGATGGCGTAGCCGCCGAGCGCGAAGAAGACGCCGTGCCCGAGGCTCAGGATGCCCGTGAACCCCCAGATCAGGTCCATGGCCAGGGCCACGATGCCGTAGCAGAGGAACTTGCCCAGCACGCTGATCACGTACTCGGGCACGTGCAGTGGGGAGCCGGCCGCCGTACCCGCGTGCAACGCGGGCAAGAGCACGCACAGGACCAGGAACACCGCGCCGAGCGTGAGCCAGCCCCGGCGGGAGTGGAGAGAAGCGATGCGCTGAAGTGCATTCTGCATGACAGTTCAGATCTCTGCCGCGCGCCCCTTGGGGGCAAACATGCCCTGGGGCCGCCACTGGATGAACAGAATCAGGATGACGAGCAGCATGATCTTGCCGAGCACCGCGCCCGTCAGCGGTTCCAGGATCTTGTTCGCCACGCCCAGGCCAAGCGCGCCCGCGACCGTGCCCGCCACGTTGCCCACCCCGCCCAGCACCACCACCATGAAGCAGTCGACGATGTAGCTCTGGCCCAGCTCCGGACCGACGTTGCCGAGCTGGGACAGCGCGACCCCGCCCAGGCCTGCCACGCCCGAGCCGAGCGCGAAGGTCCACACGTCGATGCGCCGCGTGGGAATGCCCACATTGCCGGCCATCTCCCGGTTCTGGGTGACGGCGCGCACGTACATGCCGAGCCGCGTCTTCTGTAACAGTGCCCAGACGAAGCCGACCACCACCACGCTGAACACGATGGTCGCGATGCGGCTGTAGGGCAGCACCACGGTAGGCGCCAGCTCCCAGCCACCAGAGAGCCAGCTCGGGTTCTCCACGGCCACGTTCTGCGCGCCGAATATCAGGCGCGTGGTCTGGATCAAACCGAGGCTGATACCCCAGGTGGCGAGCAGCGTCTCGAGCGGCCTGCCATACAGAAAGCGGATCACGGTGCGCTCCAGGAAAACGCCTACCAGCGCGCAGACCAGGAATGCCACCGGCAGCGCCAGCAGCAGGTACAGGTCGAACAGGCCTGGCGCGACCTTGCGCACCAAATTTTGCACGGCAAACGTGCTGTACGCTCCGAGCATGATCATCTCGCCGTGCGCCATGTTGATCACGCGCATGATGCCGAAGGTGATGGCCAGACCGAGCGCAGCTAACAAGAGCACGCTGCCCAGACTGAGGCCGTAGAACAAGTTGGCAGCGGCGCTGACCCACATCACGCGCCGCTCCAGCGAGCTCAGCACGGAGCTCGCGAGATCGCGGACGGGTGGGGAAGCGTTGCTGTCGTTGACCAGCTGCCGTACCGCCGGCATCAGAGCGACGCTGGTCGTGCTCTCCACGGTGCGCAGCGCCTCGAGCTGCTTTTCCGGATCCGTGCTGGTCAAATCGAGGCTGGCCAGCGAGACCCGTAGCAGGTCCCGCACGGCCGCATTCTTCTCTTCGGCGAGCGCCGCGCGCATGTCCGCGTCGAGCTCGCTGGAAGGTTGCTTGGCGAGCTCGGTGGCCGCGGCCAGACGCACCACCGCGTCCTCCGAGTGTAGCTCGCTCCGGGCGATCGCGAGCGCCAGCGTGCGGCGCACGCGATTGTTCACCAAGGGCTCGCTGGTCGCGTCCACCGGAGTGCCCGGCTTGCCCGTTCGGGCGTCGACCAGGCCCTGCGGACCCTGAAGGAAGACCCCGCCGCTCGGCTCGACCCGTAGTTTGCCGTCCTCGAGCGCCTGAAGCACCGCCAGGGCACGCGGATCCTGCAAGGAGCCGAGATCGCCGATGGCGCTCTCCAGCCGCTCGCGATCGCCGCTGGCGACGCCGACCAGTGCTTCTTCGAGGCTAGCTGCGCGCGCCCCGGACGCCAGGCTAGCGCCCAGCACCACGAGGCAAGCGCTGATCCAAGCGCGCAGAAGAGTCTTGATCGAGATCGGGAACATGGTCTTGTCCGGCTCAATGCTGCGCGAAGCAGCGGCCGCGCTCCGGGCCTGCGCTCTGCGATCGAATGTCGCCGAGGCAGACCCGAAGCTGTCGTTGCCACTGCCGGGCTGCAGCCTTGTGGGTGTGGTCGCCCTTAATTCACTGTTACTTCGCTGATACTTCGCTGTTACTTCGCTGTTACTTCACGACGGCAGCAGGCGTGGCCGCGGGCGCCGCAGAAGCAAACTTGCCCTGCGTGCAGTTGCCGCAGACCCAAGGATAGGTCCAGTCAGCGACCTTCTTGGCGCTCTCCGGGACGTACGGGCTCCAGGGAGCCGCGCGCACGGGAGCGTCCGTCTTCCACACCACGTTGAACTGACCGTCTTCCTTGACCTCGGCGATCATGACGGGCTTGTGCAGATGGTGGTTCTTCTCGTCCATCTTGATCGTGAAGCCGTCCGGAGCCACGAAGGTCTGACCCGCCACGGCCTGGCGCACGGCATCGACGTCGGTCGTGCCCGCTTGCTCCACGGCCTGTGCCCACATGTGAATGCCGACGTAGGTCGCTTCCATCGGGTCGTTGGTCACGCGCTTCTCGCCGTCCGGCAGCTTGTTGGCTGCGACGTACGCCTTCCACTTGGCGATGAATGACTCGTTGGTCGGGTTCTTCTGGGACATGAAGTAGTTCCACGCCGCCAGATGGCCCACGAGCGGCTTGGTGTCGATGCCGCGCAGCTCTTCCTCACCCACGCTGAACGCGACGACGGGGATGTCCGACGCCTTCAGGCCCTGATTGCCGAGCTCCTTGTAGAAGGGTACGTTCGAGTCACCGTTGATCGTGGAGACCACGGCCGTGCGCTTGCCCTGGGCGAACTTTTTGATATCGGCTACGATCGTCTGGTAGTCGCTGTGCCCGAAGGGCGTGTACTTCTCCAGGATGTCCGCCTCGGCGACACCCTTGCTGGTCAGGAAGTAGCGCAGGATCTTGTTGGTCGTGCGCGGGTAGACGTAGTCGGTGCCCAGCAGCACCCAGCGCTTGGCGCCGCCGCCTTCCTTGCCCATCAAGTATTCGACGGCGGGGATCGCCTGCTGATTGGGGGCAGCGCCGGTGTAGAACACGTTGTACGAGGACTCCTCGCCCTCATACTGCACCGGGTAGAACAGGAGCCCGTTGAGCTCCTCGAACACGGGCAGCACGCTCTTGCGGGAGACCGACGTCCAGCAGCCGAAGGTCACGGCCACGCCTTGACCCTGGATCAGCTCCTTTGCCTTCTCGGCAAACAGCGGCCAGTTCGACGCCGGGTCGACCACCACCGGCTCCAGCTTGCGGCCCAGCACGCCGCCGCCCTTGTTGATCTCTTCGATGGTCATCAACGCGACGTCTTTGAGCGAGGTCTCGCTGATCGCCATCGTGCCGGACAGGGAATGCAGAATGCCGACCTTGATCGGTCCCGTGGCTTTGCCCGCCGGGGTCAAGGGCGCGGCAGTCTCCTTTGCAGCGGGTTCCTTCGTGGCCTCGGTCTTTGTGTCTGGGCCTTTACACCCGAACATTCCGAGGGCGGAAAGCGCCGCAAGGGCCACTGATAACATGTGTTTCATTGTGCTTTACTCCTGTCCCAATCTGCCCCTCGGCACGCTTCAATCGGGAAGCCCGGTCGGCTGCCGGCGCACCGCTTCATGGCGGCGGCCGGCAGGGTTCGTCGTTCACACGATTCGATCTGAGGGGCACTCCATTGTGTGAATGCGGCGCGTTTCGGGAAGAAGTCAGAAAGCTTGAATTTGAGCGCCGAGAACGATCACGGTGTCAGTGACATCATCTGCATCACCAACGGACAGAGAGTTGTAGCGGAGCGTCGCGGCGAGCCGCGCGTTGTGTCCGTTGATGATGTACTGCAAGCCTGCGTCGATGCTCAGCAACGAGGCGTTGGTGTCCGCCGGCAGCGCGGGCACGGTCGGTACGAATTGCTCGCCCTCTCCCCACTGGGCGCGCTGTAGTTGCAGCACAGGCTGGAACTGCCCGATGCCGACCTTTTCAGGGAACAGGAAGCTGCCGAGCAGGAAGAAGCTCGTGCCCTGGTCGTGGCCGTTGAAGCCGTAGAAGGCACCTTCGACATCCAACGTGCCGACCCCGCTGAAGTTCTTTTCCCAGAGCGCGTCGAGGTTCCACATCGTGTTGGCAGCGTCGTCGTCCTCGCCCTGTGGTGCCGGCTCGTGCTGGATCGCGGCTCCAAAGGCCAGAATGTCCTTTGTGCCGTAGTAAGTGCTACTGTTGTAGTAGCCAGGCTCGGGATCGAAGAGGTTCACCGTCACCCGCGCTGCAAAGCGCGGATCCGGCGAGCCGCCGCCGCCCATGTTGAAGAAGCCGAGCTGCCACTTCACGACGCCGCCCGCGTACTGACCCCAGTACGCGAGCCCACTGTCGCGGCCCGCAAACTCGGCGGGGTAGGCGTTGACGCCGTCGGTGCCGGACCAGGTGTTGCGGTAATAGGGCCCGCTCAGGTTTGCGCGATCGGAGGGCGGCAGGAAGTGGCCCACCCAGATGTTGGCGTAGTCGTTGAACTCGAACTTCAGCACCGCATCCAGCACGCGGATATTGTTCGTCGCCTCGGAGTCGAGATTGGCCTCGAACTTGATGTAGCGATTGACCTGCCCCGAGATGTACGGACGCAGGTCGTAGTTAACGGCATAGACAGGCGCGTCGTCGGGCTCCGGCTCATCCGGGTCGAACACGAACTCCGTGCGCAACCCGACGCCGATATCGAGCTTCGCGTCGAGCGAAGTCAGCGAGCTGGAGGGCGGAGGATCCGGCTCTTTCTTGGCCGCGGTGACCGTGACCGGAGCGGTCTGGACCGTCGCGGAGGCGCTCGCGGAGGCGCCCGCCGCGGGCTGCGACGAGGGCTCCTGCGCCGCCGCGCCCCCTGCCGTGCTCAGCAGCGCGCCGGCAGCCCCCAGCGACGCGACACAGAGCAGCGCGGGGCCACGCTGGTCTCCACGGCGGGTGCACGTGTTTCGTGTGCTGGGTGTCATGGATATTTCCGCGGAAGTCTCTGCTGTCGCCAAAGCTTCCTCGCGTTGCGAGCTGCCTGTTGCGAGACTCCTCAGACGATGCCCTTGCATTTGTTTCCTCCACATTTCGCTGATCGCGTTGTGTTTCGCGGCGCTGCCGTGCTCGCACGGATAGAGGCCACAACTCGAGGAGTTGCGACTCCGCGGCGGCCGCGAAAGAATTTCTCGCTTCAGTGCGAGCGTGAGTCAACGGTGACAACGGACACAGCTCGCACGCCGCGAAGCGTCATATCGAACAGACGCTCGCGCCGCGGCGCGGGCCAGAAACAGGAGGACGCGGGTAGCCGCGTCTGAGTTCGCTAAAAGCCTGCGGACACGCCGAGCGAGGGGCTCAACGTCAGACCGAACGACGGCAACAGGAACTGGGTGTTGACGGCCGCGATCGCGGCCACGTGCTTGCCGATGCCGTAGCGAAAGCCCACACCCGCCGTCACGAAGCCGCGCCCCAGGCGCTGGTAGACGTCCACGTCTTTCACCGCCAGCGCGCGGTTGTCGCTGCGCGCGCACAGGTCTTCTGCCTGCGTGATCTGGTTGGGAGCCCCGGGCACGAAAGCAGTGTTGAGACCGGTCTGGCGGCACTCGGCGACGGGTACGGAGACGTGCGGATCCACCTGCGCCACGCCGCCGCCCGCCATGAAGAAACCACTGGGACCCTTCAGACCGCGGCCGTCGCTGCGGTACACCCGGGTGAAA
>Ga0207678_10005187_pt1 | contig 11673 bp, 9 predicted proteins | sample KBSC63metaG_FD_184319 | JGI IMG/M metagenome (GOLD analysis project Ga0207678, IMG submission 184319) | Corn rhizosphere microbial communities from Kellogg Biological Station, Michigan, USA - KBS C6-3 metaG (SPAdes) (version 2) | ecosystem: Host-associated > Plants > Roots > Rhizosphere > Soil ... | reverse complement strand
TCGGGCGGCCACGGCCTGACGGGCCTGGCCGAGCGGGCCCGGTTGCTGGGCGGAAGCTTCGAGACCGCGGGAACCGAGGACGGCGGCTTCCGCGTGCGGGCGCGCTACCCACTGGACCGCTGACCTCCGGCCCCCGGTATCCAGCTTACCGGCGGGCACCGACAGTTCCAGACCGTCCGCAGCCAGCCTCCCGGGCCCGGCATCGCGCGTGCCCAGAGGGGAATCTCGCGTGATTGAGCGGGCATCACGGCGATGCCCCGCCAGACACGTGTGATGCCGCTCCAGTCACGTGTGATGCCCCGCCAGACACGTGTGAGGCCTCGCTGACCACGTGTCGGGTCTGTTTGAGCGCGCGAAAAGCCACCTCGAGGGGGTCCGCTGCCCTCGGGGTGGCTTTTGGCTGGAACGTTTAGAGGATTTCCCGGCGCTTGCGCAGGCGGTCGAGCGCCTCCGCCAGGATGGCCTCGCCGTCGGCGTCGCTGCGCCGCTCCTTCACGTAGGCCAGGTGGGTCTTGTACGGCTCGGTCCGCGGGGCGGCCGGCGGGTTCTTTTCGTCCTGCCCGCCCGGGAGCCCGCAGCGGGGGCAATCCCACTCGTCGGGGATCTCCGCGTCGAGCGCGAACGACGGCCGGGCTTCGTGCCCGTTGGCACACCAGTACCCGACCCGGCGTCGTGGCGCCGACTCACCTCGTTCCGATTCGCCCGTAGGACCGGCACCCACTCGGGTGCCCCGAATCGCGTTACCGCCAACCATGAATCCTCACACCTATGGAATCGGCGGCGCGCCCCCCAATAGGCACGCCGAATCGCTGCGCCCCGCCGCCTCGACCCGGTCGCGGCCGACGACGGAACGCCGGACGCCTCACACCTTGAGCAGCAGACCCAGGCCCACGATGCTGATCAGCCAGACCGCGCCCAGCAGCAGGGTGATCCGGTCGAGGTTCTTCTCGGCCACGCTCGACCCGGCCAGGCTCGACTGCATCCCGCCGCCGAACAGCGACGACAGGCCACCGCCCCGGCCCCGGTGCAGCAGCACCGCGACCACCAGGAAGACGCTGGTGACGATCAACAGGATTTGCAGGAACAGCTTCATGTCATCCTCTGGGCTCTAGGAGAATGCAGGGGTACGGCATGGTCGTTTCCGACCACCACCGTACCCCTGGACTCGTCCACTGCTGTGTGACGGACCGAATACACAGGTTACCCGGTCGTGGCCTCGATCAGGGCAGCGGCCCGCCCGCGGCGAGTGCGCAGAGTTTCGTGAACTCTTCACCGTCGAGGCTCGCTCCGCCGACCAGGGCACCGTCGATGTTCTCGCAGCCCACCAGTTCGCTGATGTTGCCCGACTTCACCGATCCCCCGTAGAGCACCCGGACGGACGAAGCGACCTCGTCGCCGTACTTCTCCTGGAGGGTCGCGCGGATGGCCTTGCAGACCTCTTCGGCGTCCGCGGACGACGCGACCTTGCCGGTGCCGATCGCCCAGACCGGCTCGTACGCGATCACCACGTCCTTGACCTGCTCGGCCTTGAGGCCCTTCAGGCCCTCGATCAGCTGCGTCGTGGTGTGGTGGATGTGCTCGCCGGCCTCGCGGACCTCGAGCTTCTCCCCGATGCAGAGGATCGGCGTGATGCCGTGCTTGAGCGCGGCCTTGACCTTCTTGTTGACCAGTTCGTCGGACTCGGCGTGGTATTCGCGCCGCTCCGAGTGCCCGACCGTGACGAACTTGCAGCCCAGCTTGGCCAGCATCAGGCCGGAGATGTCGCCGGTGTAGGCGCCCGAGTCCTGCGGCGCGACGTCCTGCGCGCCGTAGGTCAGCGACAGCTTGTCGCCGTCGACCAGGGTCTGCACGCTGCGGATGTCGGTGAACGGCGGCAGCACCGCCACGTCGACCTTCGCGTAGTACTTCTCCGGCAGCGCGAAGGCGATCTTCTGCACCAGCGCGATGGCCTCGAGGTGGTTCTGGTTCATCTTCCAGTTGCCGGCGATGAACGGCTTGCGTGCCACTAGTTCTTCTCCTCCAGGGCGACCACGCCCGGCAGTTCCTTGCCTTCGAGGTACTCCAGGGAGGCACCGCCACCGGTGGAGATGTGCGAGAAGCCGTCCTCGGGCAGGCCCAGCTGCCGCACCGCGGCCGCCGAGTCGCCGCCGCCGACCACCGTGAACGCGTCGCTCTTCACGAGCGCCTCGGCGACGGCACGGGTGCCGCCGGAGAACGCCTCGAACTCGAACACGCCCATCGGGCCGTTCCAGAAGACCGTCTTCGCGTCGGCGAGCTTGCTCGCGAACAGCTCGCGGCTGCGCGGGCCGATGTCGAGGCCCTGGCGGTCGGCCGGGATGGCCGTCGTGTCGACGACTTCGTGCTCGGCGTCGGCCGAGAACTCCGTCGCGGCCAGGACGTCGACCGGCAGGACCAGCTCGACGCCGCGCTTCTCGGCCTCGGCGAGGAAGCCCTTGACCTGGTCGAGCTGGTCGGCCTGCAGCAGCGACTGGCCGACCTCGTGGCCCTGGGCCTTGAGGAAGGTGTACGCCATGCCGCCGCCGATGAGCAGCCGGTCGACCTTGGTCAGCAGGTTCGCGATGACGCCGAGCTTGTCGGACACCTTCGCGCCGCCGAGGACGACCACGTAGGGGCCCTGCAGGTCGTCGGTCAGCTTCTTCAGCACGTCCAGCTCGGCCAGCACCAGGCCGCCCGCGTACGCCGGCAGCACCGACGCGACCTCGTAGACCGAGGCCTGCTTGCGGTGGACGACACCGAAGCCGTCGGAGACGAACGCGCCGCCCGGGACGAGCGCGCCCAGCTCGGCGGCCAGCTCGGAGCGGTCCACGGCGTCCTTGCTGGTCTCGCGCGCGTCGAAGCGCACGTTCTCCAGCAGGACGACCCCGCCGTCGGCGAGGCCGGCGGTCAGCGCCTTGGCGGACTCGCCGACCAGGTCACCGGCCAGCGCGACCTCGGCGCCGAGCAGCTCCGAAAGCCGCTTCGCGACCGGCGCGAGCGTGTACTTCGGGTCCGGCTCGCCCTTCGGACGGCCGAGGTGCGCGGTGACGACGACCTTCGCGCCCGCGTCGGCGAGCTTCTTGATCGTCGGCAGCGCGGCGCGGACCCGGCCGTCGTCGGTGATGCGGTCCCCGTCGAGCGGGACGTTCAGGTCGCTGCGCACCAGCACGTAGCGGCCCTGAACGCCCTCGCCCAGCAGGTCGTCGAGGTTCTTGACGCTCATCTGGTTCAGGACAGCTTCGAACCGACGAGCTTCACCAGGTCGGCGAGGCGGTTGGAGTAGCCCCACTCGTTGTCGTACCAGCCGACGACCTTGACCTGGTTGCCGATGACCTTGGTCAGCGGCGCGTCGTAGATGCAGGACGCCGGGTCGGTGACGATGTCGGCCGACACGATCGGGTCGTCCGAGTAGCGCAGGATGCCGGCGAGGGGGCCCTCGGCGGCGGCCTTGTAGGCGGCGTTGATCTCCTCGACCGTGGCGGCCTTGGTCAGGGTGACGGTGAGGTCGGTGGCCGAGCCGGTCGGGATCGGGACGCGCAGCGCGTAGCCGTCCAGCTTGCCCTGCAGCTCCGGCAGGACGAGGCCGATGGCCTTGGCGGCGCCGGTCGAGGTCGGGACGACGTTCAGGGCGGCGGCGCGGGCGCGGCGCAGGTCCTTGTGCGGGGCGTCCTGCAGGTTCTGGTCCTGCGTGTAGGCGTGGACCGTGGTCATCAGGCCCTGCTCGATGCCGAAGGCGTCGTGGAGGACCTTGGCCAGCGGGCCGAGGCAGTTGGTGGTGCAGGAGGCGTTCGAGATGATGACCTGCGAGCCGTCGTACTTGTCGTCGTTGACGCCGAGGACGACGGTCAGGTCCTCGCCCTTGGCGGGCGCGGAGATGATGACCTTCTTGGCGCCGCCGGCGATGTGCGCCTTGGCGGCGTCGGCGTTGGTGAAGAAGCCGGTCGACTCGAGGACGACGTCGACGTTCAGCTCGCCCCAGGGCAGGTTGGCCGGGTCGCGCTCGGCGAGGGCCTTGATGGTCTTGCCGTCGACGACGATGCCCTCGTCGCTGACGCTGACCTCACCCGGGAACCGGCCCAGGATGGAGTCGTACTTCAGCAGGTGGGCCATGGTGGCGACGTCGCCGAGGTCGTTGAAGGCGACGACCTCGATGTCCTGGCCGCTGGCCTGCACGGCGCGGAAGAAGTTGCGGCCGATGCGGCCGAAGCCGTTGACACCTACGCGAACGGTCACTGCTGCCACTCCTCTGAGGATCGGCCGGGAGACCCGGCCGTGACTTGCGGGCTCGCGGCCACCCTAGCGTGCGGGCATGCGCGTCCCTGACTGCCCTGACGAGACTTCCACCACTTGGCGAACGGGTCAAGAATCGATTAAGAAGCGAAGCCGCTCCGGAGCGTTCCGACCGGGTGGACCACGGCGGACCGGCGGGGGCCGCGGGTTCGGGCGCCGGGACCGGTTCCGGCTGATCATACCGGGTGAACGGCGGGCGACGAGGAGGTTCGCCGCGGTCCGGGAATCGGGACTTGAACGATCCAGGAGGAAGCGGGATCCCGGCGGGCGCGGCAGCGCCTCGCGGGACGGCACGTGAGGTCGGTGACTCGACCGATCCAGCGACGGCCGGCCGCGGTCCGGACCGCGCGACGACCCGATCGTGCCGGGCCGGCGATCGGCCGCCGCGGCCCACCTCCGGCCCGCTGCGCGCGGTTCGGCCGGGCCGGCCGTCCAAGCACGGTCGCCGCCGCAACCCGACCCCGACCCACCACACGGCTCGACCAGCCCCACCGCCCAAGCACAGTCGCCGCCGCGGCACTCGGCTCGGCTCGGCTCGGCAGCGCGGCCCGCCGACCGGCACCGGTCGGCGGGCCGCGAGCTCTTCAGGCGGTGCCCTCATCCCGACAGCTCCCGCTCCAGCGGCGTCCGGAACCGCGGCACCGCGCGCACCTCGCCGAACCAGGCCGCGCACTTCTCCGCCTCCGCCTCGATCCTCGCGCGGGTCTCCGCGCCGACGTCCTCGAGCAGCCTGAACACCACCTCCCCCGAGGCTCGCTGGGCCCAGCCGCCGACCACGCGCCCGGAAGCCCAGATCGTCGGCCCGATGTTGCCGCTGCGGTCGAACAGCGCCGCCCGGTGGGGGCCGAGGAACCAGTCGCGGTCCTGCCAGCCCATCGGCGTCGGGTCCAGGGCCGGGAGGAACGCCACCCACGGGGGCGGAACCGGCACCGGCTCGAGGTCGTCCGCCAGTGCCACCCCGGGTACGCCGTCGAGGTCGGCCTCCGCCGGGGACAGCACGGCCAGTGCCTTCTTCGTCTGGCCCGCCGTCCAGCCCGTCCACCACCGCAGGTCGGACACCGGGGCCGGGCCGTACGCGCGCAGCCAGCGCCGGGCCAGCTCCACCCGGGCCTCCTCCGCGCTCCACTCCCGCAGCCCGCCCGGGACCCACTCGTCCAGCGGGTGCCAGACGTACTGGCTGCTGAGCCAGCTGCCGCGGGGACGGCCGCGGGCGATCCGGCCGCCCGCGGCCAGCAGGAACAGCACCCGGCTCGTGACGTTGCCGATCGCTTCGTACGGCTTGCCCGCCGCCATCAGCAGCTGCTGGCGCAACCGCGGCTCGTCCTCGCTCAGCTGCTGCGCCGTCGCCGAACCGCGGGCCCGCAGGGCCGCCTCGACCGACTCTTCGACGTCCTTCAGCCACGCCGCCGGCTCCGGCACGTTCTCCGGGTGCCCCTGCTGCCCCAGGTGCTGTTCGAGCAGTTTCCGCTGCTTCACGAGGATGTCCGCCGAGCAGCCCGCCTGCACGAGCGCCGCCGTGTCCAGGTCCGTCACGAACACCGTGCGGCGCATGCCCAGCAGGCGCAGCAGCGACCGCTCGTCGTACAGCGCTCGCTCGACAGCGGAAACCGCCGGGCCGGCGAGCCGGGCGGACGCGGACAGGTGGACGGTCGCCGGGTCGGTGGCGTGCAGCGCCACGACTCCGGCGACGGCTTCGGCCACCGTGGCCGCGGGCGCGGCCAGGTGGTGCCGGACCGCGAGGCGGGCCCGGCGCTGCTCGGTGCCGATCTCGAGACGGCTGATCTTCTGAGACACCCGCTTTTCCTACCACCCGGCACCGACAAAACCGCCTGGTCATCCGGCGCGACCAGGCGATAGCCTCGCGAAATGGTCTCCGGTACGCACTTGGCGGCCTTCGCCGCGCTGACGTTCCTCATGGTCGTGGTCCCCGGCCCGAGCGTGCTGTTCACGATCAGCCGCGCGCTCACCGTCGGGCGGCGCGACGCGCTGCTCACCGTCGTCGGCAACTCCGTGGGCGTGTACACGCAGGTCGTCGCGGTCGCGTTCGGCCTCGGCGCGCTCGTGACGACGTCCGCGGCGCTGTTCACCGCGATCAAGGTCGCCGGCGCGATCTACCTGGTGTACCTGGGGATCCAGGCCGTGCGCCACCGCCGGAAGCTGACCGACGCGATGGCCGCGAAGGTGCCCGCCACGCCCGGGCGCGTGCCGGCCGTGCTGCGTGACGGCTTCGTCGTCGGCTTCGCGAACCCGAAGTCGATCGTGTTCCTGGCCGCGCTGCTGCCCCAGTTCGCCGACCCCGCGGCCGGGCCGGTGCCCGCCCAGATGCTCGTCCTCGGGCTGTGCCTGCCGGTGATCGCGCTGGCCACCGACAGCGCGTGGGCGCTGGTCGCCGGCACCGCCCGCAGCTGGTTCGCCCGCTCGCCGAAGCGCCTGGAACTGGTCGGCGGCACCGGCGGTCTCGTCATGATCGGCCTGGGCACCACGCTGGCCTTCACGGGCCGGGGTGACTGAGCACCAGGTCGAGCAGGCCCGGGAAGGCGGCGTCGAATTCGGGACGCCGCAAGCGGTTCAGCCGCCGCGAGCCTTCGTCGCGCTGTTCGATCAGGCCGGCCGCGCGCAGCACCCCGAAATGGTGGCTGAGCGTCGCCTTCGCCACCGGCAGGTCGAACGTGCCGCACGCCTTCGTCCACTCGGGCACCGCGGCGAGCTCCCGCAGGATGCCGCGGCGCACCGGGTCGGCGACGGCGGCCAGGGCGTCCTGCAGTGAAACCCGCGCCGGGAGCGCGTGGGTGAGCCCGCGGGCCCGTGCGGTCACCGGACCGCCTCCACCAGCTCCGGCCACCACTCGCGGGGCAGGCCGTCGAGCGGGACGACCACCTGGTCGGCACCCGCGGCCCGGTACTCCCGCAGCCGCCCGACGACGGCGTCGAGGTCACCCCACACGGTGAGGCCGTCGACCAGCCGGTCCGACCGGTCCGCGATGTCCGCGTCGGTGAAGCCCATCCGCCGGAAGTTGGCCGCGTAGCCCGGCATCCCGGCCAGGAACCCCAGCGAGCCGCCGCGCACGGCCTCCCGCATCGCGGCAGCGTCGGTTCCGGCGACGACGCTCAACCCCACCACCAGCCGCGGCCCGGAACCGAGGATTTCCCGCGCCGAGGCGACGTAGTCGGTCGTCACCAGGTACGGGTACGCGCCCGCCGCGCGATCGCGCGCCAGTTCCAGCATCTTCGGCCCCAGCGCCGAGAGGATCCGATCCGACGCGGGCACGGCGAGGTCGATCTCGTCCAGGTAGGCGCCGATCGTGGCCAGTGGCCGCGGCCCGTGCGCCCCGCCGAGACCGACGACGAACCGCCCGGCAGGCAGGTCCGCGTACGCGGCTGCCACCTCGCCCGGCGGAACGCGGTCGACCGAGAGGATCCCGCTCCCCACCTGGATCCGGTTCGTGCCGTGCAGCAGCTCGGTGATTCGCGGCAGGGTGTTGCCCTGTCCACCGGAAATCCAGAGCGTGGGGTAACCCAGCTCCTCCAGTTCGGTCGCGGTGGCGACGGCGGCCGACGGCTCGGCGGTGTCCAGTGCGGTGTGGCCGGCCCCCAGCGGCCCCGGTTTCGTCATGCGCCCGGCAACCACGGAGAACGCCGGGTTGTTCCCGTCAGGCCGTTTGTTCGTCCTCGGCGGAATCGGGAGAGTCTTCGGCCACCCGCGTGAACATCCGGGTCGCCGACAGCCGCGCGACGCCGTCCGGCTCGCCCAGGTCCTCCAGGGAGTTGCGGATCGTCGAGTCCACCGACAGGTACTTCCGGCCGGCCCGCAGGTCGGCGTCGTTGCGCAGCCGCACGATCAGCGGGAACTCCGACAGCGCCCCCGCGTCGAACAGGCCCGTCGTGTAGATCAGCTGCACGCCGAGCGCCTCGGCCACCGCTCGCTGCAGTTCCAGGAGGTACCCGGCCGACGCGCGGCCGATCGGGTTGTCCAGGAACAGCACGCCCGAGTGCCGGTTGCGGGCCTTGCCGCGGTTGTTGGCCCGCAGCGCGGCCAGGGTGCAGTACAGGATGATCGCCGCGGTCAGCTGCTGGCCGCCCGAAAACACGTCGCGGATCTCCGAGACGCGCTGGCGTTCGGTCCGCAGCACCGAGTCCGGCTTGAGCATGTCGACGCGGAAGCCCTTGGGCGCCGCGGCCCGGACTCCGCGCAGCACCAGGGAAAGCCCGTCGCGCTTGACGTCCCGGCCGTCCGCCGTCTTGCCCACGGCGGCCTCGTCGACGACCTCGCCGAGCTTCTCGGTCAGCGCGTTGTCCTCCAGCTCGGTGAAGCGGATGCGGAGGAACTCCTGCCCGGACCAGTCGCCGAGACCGTCCGGCAGCCGCGAGACGCGCTGCGCCGAACGCAACGTCCGCAGTGCGCCGTCGACCATGCCCTGCAGGCGGGTGATGATGCCGCCGCGGTGCCGGTCGATCTGGGCGAGGTCGTCGGTGAGCGACCGCAGCCGCGGCCGCAGCGCCTCGGCCCACTCGGCGGCGTGCGCCGGGAGCTGGTCGCGCTTGACCGAGATGACCTGCTGCCGCACCGGCGTGCTCAGCTTCTCGAACCGCTTCTCCGTCGCGTACTGCGCGAGCTGGTCCGCGGCCGCGCGCACCCGCCGGTCGCCGGCGTCGGCGGCTTCCTGCGCCTGCCCCAAAGTGGCGTTCAGCCGTGCGTGCTGGGCGCGTGCGGTGTCGACGTCGCCGTCGTAGGCCGCCGCGTCGGTGTCGGTCACCAGGTGCGCCATCGACTCGGCGAGCAGCGCGAACCCCGAGGCGGAACTCCGAGCGGCCTCCAGGGTCGCTTCCGCGGCCGCCCGGCGTTCCTGCAGCTCTTCCCACTTCCGCGCGGCCGCCGACGCCTCCTGCCCGGCCGCGTCGATCAGCTCCAGGCCGTGCTCGATGTCCCGCGGCTTTTCGCCGTTGACGCCGTTCTGCAGCGGCAGCGCGTCCAGCTCGGCGCGCCGGGTCGACACGAGCCCGATCGCCTCGGTGCGCTCGTCCTCGAGGCCGTCCACGAGACGGCGGGCGCGCGCCAGCGCCGCCGCCCGGGCCGACGCGTCGGAGCCGTCGGGCGTCTCCAGCAGTTCCGCGGCACGCGACCGAACCGCCTCGTCCATGGCCTCCACGGCCGAGCCCGCGGAGGCTTCGGCCGACTCGGCCTGTTCCAGCTCGCTCCGCAGGTCACTGCCGACCTCGACCTTCGCGTACGCGTCGGACGCCGATGCGTACGTCCGCCGCAGCGCGTCCACCGGTTCGGACGGCGCCGGGCCTTCCGCGGCGTCGGCCGCGCCGGGCACCTCGGCGAGCTCGGCGCGCGCGGTGGTCGCCGTCCGGCGGTGGCCGTCGGCGGTGCGCTGCTCCTCCCCCGCCTGCTCACGCAGCCGCGCGGCCTTGCCCGCCGCGTCGGAGGCCTGCAGGTCGGCGCGCTCGGCGATCTCGGTCGCCCGCTCGGCTTCTTCGGTCCATTCCGCGATGCGGGCGCTGCGAACGCCCAGCTCGCCGAGCCGCCGGGCCCGCTCCTCGGCCTCGGCGGCGGCCGCCCGCAGTTCCGGGACGCGCTCGCGCAGCGACGCGGCTTTTTCGCTCAACCGGGCGAATTCCGCGTCGGCCTGCTCCAGCGCGGTCCGTGCGGTCTCCCGCGCGGTCCTGGCCGCCTGGGCCTGCTCGGCCAGGGTCGCGATGGCGCCGGGCGGGTAGTCCTCGCGCCAGGTCGTGAGCTTCCACGTCAAGGCGCCGTCAGCGGAAAGCTTGGCGGACAACGCTTCGAGGCGCCGCTGCCGCTCGGTGTGCCGCCGCGCCACGGCTTCCCGCTCGGCGTCGGCGGCTTCTTCGTCGTACATCGCGGGGTTCGGCGGCACGAGGAACTCGACGCCGGGCGCGGTTGGCACCTCGGCCTGGAGCGCTTCGGTCGTGCCGACGGCGATGATCGCGCTCGGCAGCAGACGCCGCTTCGTCAGCACTTCCCGGGCGCGGTCGGCGTGCGCGGCGTCGTTCAGCAGGACACCGGACACCAGCTGCGGCAGGGTTTCCAAGACTTCGGCGCGCCGCGAGGCGTCCAGTTTGGACAGATAGCGCCAGCCGGACCACGCGGTGATCCCGGCTTCCTCCAGGGCGTCCAGGGCGGCCTGGACGTCTTCCGGCGGCGGCAGCAGCCCGCCGGACCCGAGCGCGGCCAGGGCCCGCTCGTCGGCGGACTCCTCCATCCGCAGGGCGGTCTGCTCCTTTTCGACGGCCGCGCTCGCCTCGCGCAGCCGTTCCAGCAGCACCGGAAGGTCGCTTTCGAGGGCGACGTCGTCCGCGCCGAGCAGCTCCACCAAGCGGCTCTCGGCGGCGAGGGCGTCGGTCCGGCGGTGGGCGCGGTCGAGGTCCTCGGTGGCGCGTTCCAGCCGGTCCTGGGTGGTGCCCGCGAGCTGGTGCGCCTCGTTCACGGCTCGTTGCGCCGCCTGGAGGTCCGCCGCGACGCGGTCCAGTTCCTGCTCTCGCCGGGTCAGCTCGGCGGAAGCGGATTCGGCCGCGGCACGCGCGGCCCGCGAGGCTTCGGCGACGTCGGCGCCCGAAGGCAGCAACCCCGCACGTACGGCGGCATGAACCTCTTCGCGCAGTTCGGTGATCCGCGTGGTCAGCCCGCGCGCTTCGGCCCGGCGGGCGGCCGCGAGGTTCGCGGCTTCATCGCGTTCGGTCTGCGCCTTCTCGGCTTCGGCACGCAACGCGCCCGCGTGCGCTTCGGCCTTGTCGGCCTGCCGCTGGGCGTCCTGCGCCAGCGCGTGCAACCCGCGTGCGAGCGCCGAAGCGGCGTCGTTGCGCGCCTTCAGGGCGGGACGCGCCTTCTCCTCCCGGCTGCCGACGAGTTCGCGCAGGTCCTTTGCCTTGCGCCCCGCGTTCAACGAGTTCAGCACGGTCGCCGTCTCGCGCCAGGCCTCCGCCTCGGTTTTCGCCGCGGCGAGTTCGGCGTCGACGCGCTTGCGGGCTTCCTGGGCCTCGTCCAGCCGCAGCACCGCGACGAGACGGCGCAGCTCGGTGACGGCCGCGGCGAGCCGCCGGTGGTCGCCCTCGGCGAGCTTCTCCGCGGACTTGACCTCGGTGACGTGGTCCTCGAGCCCGGACAGCCGCGCGTTTTCGAGCTCGTTGCGCGCGACGACCCGCCCGGCCAGCGACGCCATGTCGGCCTTCGCTGATTCGGCGATCTTCCGCGACTCCGCGGCGACGCCTTCTTCGGCTGCTAGGGGGCCCAGCAGGTCGAGCGCGCCGGCCACGAAGTCGCGCTCGGACAGGAGATCCCCGCGCTGGGCGAGGTTGTGGGCGTAGGTGGCGACGACCTCGGCGAGGTCCTTGGGTTCTTCCTCGGAGATGACCGCGCGCAGCAGGA
>Ga0207678_10005186_pt1 | contig 11674 bp, 10 predicted proteins | sample KBSC63metaG_FD_184319 | JGI IMG/M metagenome (GOLD analysis project Ga0207678, IMG submission 184319) | Corn rhizosphere microbial communities from Kellogg Biological Station, Michigan, USA - KBS C6-3 metaG (SPAdes) (version 2) | ecosystem: Host-associated > Plants > Roots > Rhizosphere > Soil ... | reverse complement strand
CGCCGAGGATCGGCACGCTCGTCAGCGTGAAGCCGATCGCGGTCTGCACCGAGAGCGCTGATCCCGCGGTCCCGGGCGGCGCGAGCTCCGACACGGCCGAGGAGAACTGTGCCGAATCCGCGACGACCGACACGCCCCAGATGAGTGCCACGAGGACGACGACCGGGATCGGCGCCCCGAACAGGATGCCCGCGACGACCGCGGAGGTGGCAGATGTCGCCATGGCCGCGATCGTCGTTGCGGTGCGGCCCACGCGGTCGGCGATGGCGCCGGCGACCGCCGAGCCGACACCGCCCGCGGCGACGACCGCGAACGCGGTCAACGAGGCCGCCGCGGGATCGACGACGCCGGCGACGGCGAACGTCCCCAGCAGGAAGATCGGGATCCACGTCCACATGGCGAAGAGCTCCCACATGTGGCCGAAGTAGCCGATCGAGGCGAGCCGGACCGACGGCTCACGGAACGCGGCGGCGGCGATGGCCGGTGAGAAGCGCGGGGCCGGGACGTCGAGCGGTCCGTTACGGGCGGTCAGCCCGACGAGCGCCGCTCCGATGACACCCGCGACGCTCGCCGCGACCACGACCGGCCGCCAGTCGACGCCGGCGTACGCCCCGAGGGCACGGAACAGGAAGGGCAGCGCCACCCCGACGGTCAAGGCACCGTTCACGACGCCGATCGCGAGGCCGCGGTCTCGCCGGAACCAGCCGGCGCCCATCTTCATCGCCACGGGGTACACAGCCGCGAGTGCGGCGCCCGTCAGGAACCGGAATGGGATCGCCGAGCCTGGGTCGGTCGCGAGCAACCCGAATCCGAGGTTGGCGATCGCCGCGATGATCGCCCCGGCCGCGAACAGTCGCGGAGCAGGGATGACGTCTGGCGCGCCGATCACCGCGAGGCCGATCGCACCCACAGCGAACCCCAGTTGGACGATCACGGTCAGGAACGGCAGATCGAGCAGCCCGACCGTCCATTCCTCGCGGAGGATCGGGGCGACGGCAGCAGCCGCGAACGACGGTGACATGGCCAGGACCATCCCGACACCGAGGATCACGAGCTGCGTCCAGCGTTCGCTCGGTTCGGCAGTGACGTCGGCCGGGCGCAGCGTCGCCGCCGCGTGCGTCACGGTGGGTCCTTCGGCAGCATCGTGTAGACGACGCACGTCCCGGTAAGGACCTCCGTCCCGTCGTCACGACGGGCGATGCACCGGAGCGTCGTGATCGGCTTGTCGGCGCGCGCCTCGATCACCTCGGCCTCGGCGGTCACCGTGTCACCGATGTAGGCCGGCGCCGGGTAGTCCCATTCCTGATGAAGGAACACGCTGCCGGGCCCCGGAAGGACCTCGGCGACGAGCGCATTGAAGAGGCCCGTCGTGAGGCCGCCGTGGACGATGAGCCGGCCGGGCCTGGTCCGGCTCGCGAAGTCCTGGTCGAAGTGCAAGGGGTTTCGGTCACCGGTGAGCGTCGCGAACGACTCGACGTCGTCAGCCGTGAATGTCCTGGTCCAGGTCCCTCGCTGGCCGACAGCGGGCGGCGTCCACGCCATCCCAGGCTAGAGGCGCTCGTACCGGTCGACCGGGACGACGAAGACGGTCGCCCCGCCGACCTCGACCTCCAGCGGATACGGCATGAAGAATTCGCCTGGTTCCATGATCGGCGGCATCGGGTTCACGACCTGCGTCCGCGACGTGCACGTATCGCGGATGATCGAGAGGACCTCGTCGACGTCGTCCTCCTCGACGCCCAGGAAGATCGTGGCGTTCGAGCGCTTGAGGAAGCCCCCCGAGCTCGACACGCGGGTCGCGCGGAACTCCTTGTCGAGGAGCGCGTCGACAAGGGCGCCGGCGTCCTCGTTGTGCACGATCGCCACGACGAGCTTCATCGCGCGGAGTATCCGTGCACCACCTCCCCGGGGTCAACGCGTTTCGACGAAGCGTGGCGGTGTACGATGCGCCCTCCCGAACCCACGCGTGCAGGAGCCGACCCGTGTCCATCGACGGTCCGTCCACCGATCCGCGCACCCAGCTGCCGGGGGCGATCCAGGCGGCGACCTCGGATGACCTCGACGCCGCGCTCGACGGCATCCTCGCTGCGGCGGTCGCCGGACTCGGCGCCGATGGGGCCGCGATCCTCCTGGCCGACCCGGACCGAGCCGACCCGCAACTGGCGGCGTCGACCGGCTTTCGCGAGGGCGAGGTCGAGGCGCTCGGACAGACGACCGACATCGAAGGCGTGACGGCTAGCCCGCTCCTCATCGGGCGTGGCGGCGTAGAGGAGACGCTCGGCACGCTGATCCTGCGCTGGCCAAGCGGCACGACGGCCGCCGACCCTGCCGTCATCGACGCGTTCGCATCGCTCGCCGCTCTGGCGGCCGAGCGCGCGCGTCACGCCTCGAACGCCGTCGAACGAGCCGAATGGTTCGAGCGGATGGCTGCGACAGACCCGCTGACCGGTATCGCGAATGAGCGCACCGTCGCTCGCGTCCTCGAGCTCGAGCTTGCCCGCGCCGGGAGGCAGGGTGGCGAGGTGTCCCTCGCGCTGTTCGACGTCGACGACTTCCGCGCGGCCAACGCGACCGACGGTCGTGCCGCTGACGACATCCTGCGTCGCGTCGCGTCCGTCCTGTCGGAGTCGGTCCGGCTTGTCGACACCGTGGGACGCATCGGGGGAGACGAGTTCGTCCTCGTGGCACCGGGTGCCGCTGGCGTCATCGTGGCGAAGCGCGTCCAGGATGGCATCGCGGCGCTCCCTGGCGTCGCCGGCCGAGGCGTCAGCGTCTCGGCAGGGGTCGCGACCTTCCCGCGTGACGCGGGTGACAGCGAGGCGCTGATCGAGGCGGCCAAGGCGGCCCTCGATCGGGCGAAGTCCGCCGGAGCGGGCAGCGTCGCCGACGGCATTCCCGTGCCGGGGACGCCGGGCTGAACTAGCCGGTCGAGTTCGCCGTCGAGGTCGTCGTCCCGACGGACACCGGATCGCCGGATGGCGCCGTCATCCCGGGCCGCGGTTCGCGGGTGAGCGCGAGCACGAGACCGGGCTCCGCGGGCACGCCGCCCGCCTCGATGAACCCTGAACCGTTCGAGCCGACCGTGAAGCCACCGACCGGCGCGGGCGCCGTGTTGGGGAGGATCATCCAGGCCTCGTAGACCTCATCACCCGCCGTCGGCGCGAGGTCGCGCATCGCGATCCGCATCTGGCCGTCCGACGTCACGGCGGCGATGCCATTCGGTCCCTGGCCCGACGGCGCCGACAGGACGGCCGTCAGCGCACCCGGCTGACTCGCGGCGTCGAGGACGGACGCCACCTGCTGCTGGTACGTCTGCGCAGCGTTCAACTGGCCCTGGAGACTGAGATTCCACGCGCCGAGCAGCACGATCGCCAGGACCGCAGCGATGCCGGCCACCCACGTCAACGGGCGGCGTCTGCGGGCCGTCTCGATCGGGATGGGTTCCGAAGCCGGCGCGGGCGCGCCTGCCGGCTCCGGCCCCGTCGTGACCGACTCGGGCAGTGTCGTCACCGGCTCGATCACACGGGCGTCTGCCTGCCGACGCGCGTCGAGGTCGGCAGCGGCCACCGCCATGATCCGATCCCTGAGGGCCGACGGCGGCTCCATCAGCGGCACAGCGACGTCGAGTGCCGGGACGACGGCACCGAGCTCAGTGAACTCCTCGTGGAGCTCCGTGCAGTCGGCGAGATGGTCGCGGACGGCGTCCATCTCCGGCTCGGACAAGGCGCCCAGCACGAACGACGCGGCGAGGTCGCGGACCTCGTCGCAGGTCAGCCCTCCGGGCTGGCCATCCGGCCGTCGTGGATCGGTCATGGCGACAGCATCTCCCGCATGGCGAGCAGGCCGAGCCGCATCCGACTCTTGACGGTCCCGAGCGGTGTCCCGGTTCGTTCGGCGATCTCGGTCTGGGTCAGACCGCCGAAATACGCGAGCTCCAGGGCTTCGCGCTGGACGTCACTGAGCGACGCCAGCGCGGCGCGCACCTCGTCCGCATCGAGGTTGGACGAGACCTCGCCCCAGACGTCGGGCAGGCGCATCGCCGGCGGCGGGGCATCGTCGCGCTCCGGTAGGTCGACCGTGGCCCGCCGCCGGCGCACTGCATCGATCGCACGGTGATGCACGATCGACAGCAGCCACGTCTTCACGCTGCCCCGACCCTCGACGTATCGACTCGCATTCCGCCAGACACCAAGGAACGCCTCCTGCACCACATCCTCGGCGAGGGTCGCGTCGTTGGTGATCCGATAGGCGATCGAGTAGGCCATGGTCTTATAACGCTCGTACAGGTCGTCGAGCGCCCCGAGCTCATCGCGGGCGATCCGCTCCAACGCCGCGCGGTCCGCGTCGTCAGTGACGGTCGCCACGCGGAGCGGGAGCGGGCCCGACGACTCGCTCATCCCTTGATGCGCACGCCGCCCGCCGGCGGTTCACCGTGGGCGGCGCGGGCACGCACCAACCCGATGATCTCCTCGCTGACCTCAGCGATGGCGCGGGTCGCGTCGACGACCGCGACACGCTCGGGCTCCGCGGCCGCGATGGCCAGGAACCCGTCCCGAACGCGCCGATGGAAGGCGAGGTCATACTCGGCCTCGAAGCGGGTCACGTCGCCGGGTGCCTTGCGGGCGAGCCCAGCCTCGACGGGAACATCGAGTAGCACCGTCAGGTCCGGCCGGAGGCCGTCCGTCGCGCGGTCGTTCAGCTCGCGCAGCATCGCGACGTCGAGTCCCGCGCCGTAGCCCTGATACGCGAGCGTCGAATCGGCGAAGCGAGCGCAGACGACGGTGTCGCCGGCGGCCAGGGCTGGCCCGATCACTTCGCGAACGAGTTGACGCCGCGCCGCGTTGAACAGCATCGCGTCGGCCAGCGGGTCCGTCGGCGCGGTCGACCCGGTTCGCTCGAGCAGCAGCTCGCGGATCCGTTCACCGAGCCAGGTGCCGCCGGGCTCGCGCGTCAGGCGGACGATCATGCCGAGATCCCGAAGATGGCCGGTGAGACGTTCGGCCTGGGTGGTCTTGCCACCACCGTCCGGGCCGTCGATCGTGATTAACGCGCCACGTTGGACGCCACCTCCTGACATCGGCGCGAGTGTAGCCGAGGGTCCGGGCCGATCCCGAGCGTCCCGACTCATCCGCCGTGGCTCGTGGCGCGTACCCTCGACGCCATGGGACGCCGTCGTGGATCGCTTGCAAGACGCGTGCTCGGCGTTGCCCTCGCCATCGGGCTTGCGGCTGCGCTCCCTGCATCGGTGCTCGCCCATCCCCTCGGGAACTTCACGATCAACCACTACGCGGGTATCCGGGTGGAGCCCGACCGGGTCCTCCTCGACGTCGTGATCGACCAGGCGGAGATCCCGACATTCCAGGCGCGGTTCGACTTCGACACCGACGGTGACGCGTCGCTCTCCGACGAAGAGATCGACGCCGGGCGCGTGACCGCGTGCGAGTCGCTGGCGGGTTCGCTGGCGTTGTCAGCCGGCGGGACGAACCTCACACCGCGCCTGACCGCGGCGGGACTGTCGTTCCCGCTCGGGGTGGGCGGTCTGTCCACGATGCGCGAGGTCTGCTCGTTCGAGGCGCCCCTCGCCAGCGCGATCGGCGAACACGGCGTCGACATCGCGTTCGCGGACCGGTCCTTCGCCGAGCGGACCGGCTGGCGCGAGATCGTCGCGCAGGGTTCGGGCGTGACGCTCGCGGCGGGTGACGGGGAGCTGCGGTCGGAGAGCGTTTCGGAGCGGTTGACGCACTACCCGCAGGACCTGATCGCCTCGCCGCTTCGGGACCAGTCCCTCAAGGTCCTCGCGACGATCGGTGGCGCGACCTTCCCGCCGCTCGAGGTCCCCGATGCGAAACCGATCGTCACGGTCGATCCCGCCGCGCCGGGGGCGGCCTCGCCTCCCGCCGCCGACGTCCCAACACCGGCGCAGGCGGTCGCGTCTGCCTCGGCCGCGGCCGTCGTCCCGGGTGGGGTCGCGGCGACCGACCTGCCCGACATCTTCCGTCAAGCCGATCTCACCCCGGTCGTCGTCCTGCTATCCCTCATCGCCGCGGCCGTCCTCGGCGCGGGCCATGCGCTGACGCCCGGTCACGGCAAGACGTTGATGGCCGCGTACCTCGTCGGGACGCGCGGCTCGGCGCGTCATGCCATAGGCCTGGGGGCCGCAGTAAGCGTTTCGCACACGGTGGGGATCCTGGTGCTGGCCGCCGTGGTCCTCGCCGCGACCGATGTCGTCGCCCCAGACGTCATCGTCCGAGGCGCCCCACTGGTGGCCGCGGTCTCGATCGTCGTCATCGGCGGCTGGATGCTCCTTGGCGAGGTCCGACGACGTCGAGGCGCCACGACCTCGGGTCACGGCCATGACCACGGTCACGACCATGAGCACGACCATGGGCACAGCCATTCCCACGATCACGCCCACGCGCTCGACCAAGCGCATCCGCACGACCTCGACCACGCCCATCCGCACGATGCCGGCGCGCACCCCCACCCCCACCGCCATCCGCACGCGACGGCGTCCAGCATCACCTGGCGCAGCCTCTTCGTCCTCGGGCTCGCGGGTGGGCTCATCCCGTCGACCAGCGCACTGCTGATCCTGCTCGGTGCCATCGCCGCGGGGCGGCCCGCGTTCGGCCTCATCCTCGTGGTCGCCTTCGGTCTCGGTATGGCGGCCGTGATGAGCGGGGTCGGTCTCGTCCTCGTCACCGCACGGGATCGCGTTGACCGGGTCCAGGGCGGCATCGGTTTCGGGCGCTTCCGCGAGGCGATCCCGCTCGTCGCCTCAGTCGTCGTCCTTGGCTTCGGCGTCGTCCTGACCGGTCAGGCCTGGTCAGCCATCCAGATCTCCGGTCTCTGAACCGGCGGCGTTCGTCGTGGCCACCGCCGGTGGCGCGGATGCCGCATCGGAACCAGCCGAGCCCCAACGCAGCTCGCGGACGTTGTCGAGGACGACGATGAGTGCCAAGCCGGCGACCGCGGCGATGACGATCAGGAACAGCCCCTCCCAGACGAGGATGGCTGCGCTGACCATCGCCAGGACCAGCTCGACACGGAGCGTGAGCAGCGTGAGCCGTCGCCGGAAGGCAGCCTCGAGCACCGCGTAGCCGGCGAGCGCCAGGCCGAGCGCGACCCACCACGGGGCAAGCCGGAGCGACACAAGCGCCACGATCGCCAGCAGCAAGAGGCCGACGCTGAGGGCGGACCAGAACTCGACGATCCGACCGTACTGGACGTCGGCGGCGGGCACCGGGCTGTGCGGGTGGCGCAGATGCGCGCGTGGGTCGCCGAGATCTCCCGCCTCGACCCGGCCCAGCTCCCGGCGAAGCGCGACGAGCGCGTCGGCGACACCGGCCCGCTCGCGGCGTTGCCCCTCCAGCTCCGCGACGTCGGTCTCGAGCTCGGCTGCCCGTGCCTTGTGGAGTGGCGCCATCGCCCCGTCGGCGGCGAGGCTCCGGGTCTCGAGGTCGAGGCCCGGCAGCTCGGCGGATCGCCGCTCGATCGCATCGTCGAGCTCGCTGAGTTTCGCCTCACGATCACGGATCCGACCCCGCAGCTCGTCCGGTTGACGCGACGGCGGCGCGACCTTGTCGACCCCGGCGAAACCCAGTGGATCGTTCCACGACATCCGGACCGCGCCGGTCCGGCCGTACTTCGGACCGGCGGGCGCGCGTTCGCCGCCGAAGCGGTCGTACGTATCGAGCCCGAAGAGCCCGCGATAGCCATCGACCCACGGCGTGTCGTCGTCGATGAGTACGGGCGCCCAGCTCGAATCGGTCCCGTGGCCGACGCTGCTCCCGTCACCACGGGCGTAGTCGACGAACGGCACGCTCAGTGCACGCGAAAGGGCCGAAGCGAGGTCTCCGGGGTCGGGCTGTCGAAGCGACTCACGCCAGAACGAGCGGAGGGCCTCGAGCAGGCCACGAACGCCGCGCATCCCAGGCAGCGGGATCTCCGTGACGTACTCCCCCTGTTCGAAATAGGAGGCGTGGGAACCGGCGCCGGCATACACGACGGGGTGGTCGCCGACCGTCTCGAGCGTTGGGTCGTCCCAACGTCGCCGCAACTCGTCGCCGACGAAGTCGTGCGCTGCAGCGGCGATCCAAACGGGCCGTGGCCCACCGGGCGCGTCGTCCAGATAGACGAAGACCTGCTCCCAGTCCGCCTCGTGGTCGTTCGCCCCGTGGAACGTCGAGCGGTAGTCGTTCATGAAGTAGAAGTAGAGGTACTGGAGCACGATCCAGCCGCCGGACCGCACGACGCGCCCGTAGTACACGAGTCGCTGGTCGTCCTCGCGGGCGCGGGCGTATTTCACCTGGGCCGCCGCCGCCGTGCCGCCTGGCACCGTTCCTCGCAGCAGCAGGGAGGCCGAGAAGGCCGCGTCGACCAGGCGCGCGAACAACCCGACCCTCGCCAGGCGGCCCGGCGCATGGAACACCTGCCGATCGGGACGATTGCGCCAACGGGCGAGCTCGAGCGGCGCCATGGGACGCTGGACGAGCCGCAGATACAGCGTCTCGCCAGGGCGCGCGGCCGCCGTCGCGAGGCGTTCTGGGGTGAGCTCGCCGACCGGGACGATCACCTCGCGGTCGCGTTCCGACGACCCGACCAGGAGGTCGCATTCCCGCAGGTAGCCCTCGACGTTCGTCGGGAAGAACAGCTCCCCCTGGTTGTAGCGGACCACCGGCTCGTAGGCGCGCAGCAGCCGCAGGTCGGTCGCGACGTCGTCCTCGATCGCGAGCGTCATCGTGTCGGCCGTCCGGCATCCATCCCGACGAAGACCTCGCGGACCGGTCGGCCGTTCAGGTAGAACGCCATGAGGACGAAGATCGCCATCCGCAGGAAGTTCGGGTCGCCGCTGAAATACGCGACAAGGTTGACGACCAGCCCGAGGCCGACGATCAGCATCGTCAGACCCCACGCCGACTGGATCCGCAACAGCAGCCCCACCGCCGCCAGCAGCATCGCGACCCCGGTGATCACGAGGATCGCCTGGCCCGCCTGCGAGTCCTTGATGCCGACCAGGCCGCCCGCGAGGAACGCCGGTCCGATGTCGAACACGGCCATGAGGAAGCCGACGCCGCCGACGACGAGCAATGCCGCAACGACCCACAACCCAAGCGGCAGTGGGACGTCGGCGCGCGTGCCGACCGGTGGTTGCGTCGTCGGTCCGACCTCGGTCACAGCCCTTCCGCCCTCACTTTCCCCGTCGGCTGTTGTTATCGGCGCGTCGCCGGCAGCGGTCGAGGGTGGACACCCTACGGTCCGCGGGATACGGCACTCGCCCGAGTGTCGTCCGAGCGACCCGCTGGTAGGCTGACCGACCCATGCGAGACCTGACCGAGCGCGCACTCGATACGGCCGCGTCTCTGGGCGCCCGATACGCGGACGTCCGGATCGTGCGACGGCACGAGGAATCGATCGCGATCAAGACGGGTCGGGTCGAAGGGGTCGCCTCGAACGAGACCGAGGGCTTCGGGATCCGTGTCCTCGTCGACGGTGCCTGGGGCTTCGCGAGCAGCCACATCCTCACCGGGACCGAGGCGGATCGGGTCGCGGGTGAAGCCGTGCGCATCGCACGGGCCAGCGCGACCGCGCTGCGCGAACCGGCAGTCCTCGACGACCGACCACCGGCGTACGGGCGCTACGAGACCCCGGTCGACGAGGATCCGTTCGACGTCCCGCTCGAGACGAAGATCGCGGACCTCCTCGCGGCGGACCAGGCGGCCTCCGACGTGAAGGGGATCGCCTTCACCGAATCGATGTACGCAGCGCAGCGCGAGTGGAAGACGTTCGCCGCGACGGATGGGTCGTTCACGGAGCAGACCATCACCCATGTCGGTTCTGCGGTCGAGGCCAACGCGGTCGAGGGGGATGAGCACCAGCGTCGGTCCTACCCGGACTCTGGTGGCGGATGGCAGGCCGCCGGCTACGAGTACATCCGGAGCCTCGATCTCGCCGCGCGGGCCGAGCCCCTGGCAGACGAGGCGGTGGAGCTGCTGACCGCGCCGCAGTGCCCGAGCGGCCGGTTCACGATCATCCTCGACCCATCGCAGCTCTATCTCCAGGTCCACGAGAGCTGCGGCCACCCGACCGAGCTCGATCGCGTGTTCGGGACCGAGGCCTCGTACGCCGGGACCAGCTTCCTGACGACCGACAAGCTCGGTTCGGGATTCCGCTACGGATCGGAGCTCGTGACGATCGTGGCCGACGCGACCGCGTCCGGGGGGATGGGCACGTTCGGCTGGGACGACGAGGGTGTGGCCGCCCAGGCCGTGCCACTCGTCCAGGACGGGATCTTCGCCGGCTACCTCAGCAGCCGCGAGACGGCGCCGCGGATCGGGCGATCGAGCAGCGGCGCGATGCGCGCCGACGGGTGGAACCGGATCCCGCTCATCCGCATGACGAACATCAACCTGTTGCCGAGACCAGGCATGAGTCTCGATGACATCGTGGCGGACACCGACGACGGGCTGTATCTCGCCTCGAATCGATCGTGGTCCATCGACGACCGGCGGCTCAACTTCCAGTTCGCCACCGAGGTCGCCTACGAGATCAAGGGCGGCAAGAAGGGCCGTCTCTTCAAGAACCCGACGTACACCGGCATCACCTACGAGTTCTGGCGGTCCTGCGATGCCGTCGGGGACGAACGAAGCTACGTGATGCTCGGGACGCCGAACTGCGGCAAGGGCGAGCCGAGCCAGACCGGCCATGTCGGCCATGCCGTCCCGGGAGCGCGCTTCCGCGACGTCCAGGTCGGAGTCGGGAAGTGGTAGGCCGCGCGTGAACGACGATCGAGCTCGGGACGCGCTGGACCTCGCCGAGCGTGCCCTCGATGCGGCGATGCAGGGCGGCGTGACCGAGGCCGAGGCGCTCGTCATCGCTGAGGACGAGGCCCTGACGCGCTTCGCGAACAGCCAGATCCACCAGAACGTCGCCGAGATCGACGTGACCGTGAACCTCCGCGTCGCGATCGGTAAGCGGGTCGGCGTCGCTTCGTCGGGACGGACCGACGCCGAGGGTCTTCGCCGGCTGGCCGAGAATGCGACCGCGATCGCTCGCGTCGTCGAGGAGCTCGAGGACTGGGCCGGGTTGCCCGGCCCGACGCCCGCGGCGCCCGTTGCCGCGGGTTTCGCCCAGTCGACCGCCGCCGCATCCCCTGAACTCCGTGCCGACGCCGTCCGCCAGGTGATCTCGGCGGCCGATGACGCGGGCGTTACCGCCTATGGATCCTTCTCATCGGGTACGGAGACAGCGGCGGTCGCCAATTCGCTCGGTGTTCGGGTCGGCGGCACCCGGACGATCGCGCAACTCCTCACCGTGTCGATGGGCCCGGATGGTGGCAGCGGGTACGCCGAGCAGGCAGCCGTCGACGTCGACGCCATCGATGCGACCGCGATCGGCCGAGAAGCCGCCGGGAAGGCGCGGGCGACCGCCAATGCCGTGTCGCTGGATGCGGGCGACTATCCGGTCGTGCTCGAGGAGTACGCCGTCGTCGACCTCCTCGACATGCTCGGGTACCTCGGCTTCTCGGCCCTAGCCGTGCAGGAGGAGCGCAGCTTCGTCGAGATCGGTAAGCGCATCGGCAGCGACCTCGTGACGATCGTCGATGACGGGCAGGATCCGGCGGGCATCCCGATGGGCTTCGACTACGAAGGCGTCGCGAAGCGACGCGTCGACCTGC
>Ga0207678_10005183_pt1 | contig 11681 bp, 4 predicted proteins | sample KBSC63metaG_FD_184319 | JGI IMG/M metagenome (GOLD analysis project Ga0207678, IMG submission 184319) | Corn rhizosphere microbial communities from Kellogg Biological Station, Michigan, USA - KBS C6-3 metaG (SPAdes) (version 2) | ecosystem: Host-associated > Plants > Roots > Rhizosphere > Soil ... | reverse complement strand
GCGCAGGTTGAGCGTGCCCAGGTTGTAATACCCTTCTGGATCGCCGGGTTTGGATGCGATCACTTGCTGGAATGATTCTGCGGCCTGGTCAAGATACCCGTGCTGGAACAGCGCGACTCCATAGGTAAAGTCATTGCGCTGGAAGGCACCTTGATAGAGCTCTCCCTGGAACGGAATCGCGCGCTGCCTGCGTTCGGCAGCCGTCGTTGGAGCAGCGCTGACGTCTTCCAGGATGCGGGCGGGATCGATGGGCCCCTGGTACAGCTTGACGATCATGCCGTCCTTGTCCAGGAGAAAAGAGGTGGGAATGGCAAGGTCTCTGCGGCGGTCAAATAGATAGCGATAGATGATGTTGTAGATTCCGGCTACTTCTTCGGTCGCAAAGACGACCGGAAAGGTAAGGCCGGCTTCCTTCGCGAATGACTGCGCTGCCGGAATAGCGGCTGCATCGTCTATGTTGATCGCAACGATCTCCAGATGGCTGGCTGCGAAAGCGGATTGGTGTTGGCGGAGGCTGCGCAGTTGCTCGCGGCAGAGTGGCGCTGTGGTCGCCCAGAAGTTCAGCAGCACGAAACTGCCGCGGAATTGGCGAAGCTCCCGCGGGTTACCTGCAAGATCGGGCAACGAAAATTCGGGGGCCTTCAGGGGAGCGATCAGCCAGGTTTCCACCTGGGTAGGCAGCGGTTCGAGCGTCGGCGATGGCTCCGCGTGTGCGTATGCTTTAGGTGTCGCGGCAAAGGCTTTAGCTGCGAAGGTTTGGTTGCCTTCTTCGATCTCAATGCGGTGATTGAGCGGCAGCGACTCAAGCTGCTGCGTGAGTCCGCTGGGCCAGCGGATCGTCGCCCTTGGTGTTCCTTCCGGCTTGCCGACACCGAAGAAGACCTCCTTGGAGTGCTGTGCGAGAAATCCGGTGCCTGCCTGTAGATACTTCGTTTGGCGGAGGGCGCCCGTCTCGACGGTGATCGCCGCTCCGATCGCATCGCGATTGCTCTTGTGGCCTCGCAACCGGAACGCGATGGAGTCGCCGATGTCCTTCATCGCGTTGTGCAGGATCCGTAGCTGAGGAGCATTGCGGTTCTTGAGGATGACTTCGAGCCGTCCGTCGTGGTCGATATCGGCGAGGGCAAAGGAGCGGCTGTCCTCAAGAAAATCGAGCCCTACAACGCCGGAGACTTCGGAAAAAGTACCATCGCGATTGTTCGCGAACATGACGTTTCTCTCGTAAGCGTTCCAGGAACTGTCCGCCCGGATCAACTCATTGATGGCATTCCATCCATGCTCGTAAGCGAGCGAAGCGGTACTATCCTCAGGCGATTTCGCCACGACCTGCCGCCAGAAGAAACTCGCGATGTCGTTCCGGTCCATTGCGGAGATGTATCCGTTGGTGACGTAGAGATCGGAGTAACCATCTTGGTCGAAGTCCCAGAAGTCCGCCGACCAAGACCAGCGTCCCATCGCCACCGCAGCTTGCTGGCCGATGTTTTGAAACTTCCCGGCTCCTTCGTTTCGATAGAGCGCATTCCCTCGCGCATGCCGCTGATAGAGCGCGCGGATACTTTGCGGCGCGGCCTGGTGAAACTGCGTTTGCTCCGAAACCCTCTGGCCCGCGGCCTCCCACATGCTCGTGATGTAGATGTCCTGCCGACCATCGTTATTGAAATCAGACCAGCAGGCGCTCATCCCGGCACCTACATCCTCTATGTGCGAGTCCTTCGATGCGACCGTAAATGTTCCATCGCCGTTGTTGCGGTAGAGCTGCGAGGTGCCGAAGTCATTGGCGATGCATAGATCGGGCCGCCCGTTGCCGTTCGAGTCGCCCCAGGCACAGGCAAAGCTGTAGCGGTTGTTTTCCACGTTCAACCCGGCCGCTTCCGTCTTCTCTACGAAGTGCCCATCGCCTTCGTTATGCAACAGGCAGTTTGGCGGGCCGTTGCGCGCGTCGTAGTAGGGAGCCGGATAGTGATACTGATCGAGACCGAGGTAGTACATATAGGTGCAGAAAAAGATGTCGAGACGTCCGTCACCGTCGTAGTCGGCGATTGCCGCATGGGTGAACGTCCCCTGAGGAGCGCTCGCAAACTTGAAGGCATCGCGCTTGAGCGAAAAGGTTCCATCCCCCTGATTGACGAAGAGCAGAGGGCCGCTGCCGCAAACGACCAGAAGATCCTGGCGTCCTTTGTTCTCGAAGTCTGCAAACAGGGCGCATGCAGTGTTGTCGAGCGCACCTACTCCGGCCTTCTCCGTTACATCTTCAAAAGTGCCGTCGCCGCGATTGCGATAGAGACGGTTCGGCAATCCAGCTGGCTGGCAGACGTAGAAATCATCGAACCCGTCATTGTCATAGTCGCCCGCAGCCACACCGTTGTTGCCGTAGATATCGATCCCACAGGCACCGTCCAGAATCGTTCGCCAATGGTCTGCGCCGTGAAGCATCTGGCTTTTGTACGATTCGACGTTGCCCAGAGCCTGAGAGGTCACGTCGAGAAATGCCGTTCCAGGTCCGACGCTTTGTATTTCGTCGCCCACCTCCCATCTCTGCACCGTCCACACGCCCGATTCACTGCGCGACCATTCGGTTTTCCAGGAGCCGACTCGTTCCTCGCGATGAGTGTCTTTACGAACGGCGACGAGGTCGTATCGAATCTCCAGTTGCAGGGTGAGCGGAGTGCTGGAGATCTCATGGATCCCGTAAATCTCGAACTCCGCTGTCTCGACTTTGGAGCCGGGTCCCAACCACGCTTGGAACTCCTTGAGAAATCGCTCGTGCCCACAAGGAACCGCGGGACCAAACTGTCTCTTCGTGACATCGATCCCGTATCCAGAGCGCAACGGGACTTCCTTGACGGGGTTGAACGATGAGGCTTCGAGTGTGGTGGAGAGCAACTTCAACAAGTCCGCGGGATCGTGAGCCGATCTTTGAAGGGACTGGCTCCATTGGTTCAGAAGCGAATCAATTTCGAAGGCGTACTTCTCGGTGGTGTACTCGTCCGAACCCGGAGTGACCAGTCGAAGGACGTCCGCCAGGGAAGATTGCGCAGGATAGTGAGGCTTGAAGCGCACGTCGGTGAAAGGAAAAGCGGGTTGCTGCCCCGACGAGGCACGGATAGAGCCGGACAAGAACGAAGACCCAAAAAGAGGAGCGGAACGGAGTAGAAGCGGTGCAAAACCAACGCTCTTGAGTAGTGTCCGCCGGGAAAGCAGCGGTTTTTCATTGCCTTGATGTGACATGACTCTCAGGGGGTCCATGGACCGGTAAGCTGACCGCAGAATATCACCAGCTCTAATATGGTTATCACTGGGAGGGCGTCTGTTGCTTCGGGATGAGAGAGATCTCAAACTTTTGATTGACATTGATTCGACAGTGCGCTAGCCTAGCTATCGTCCTCGTGTAACCGATTACAGATGTTGCAGATATCAAGAGCAGCCGCCAGGCGCGAGTCGCAAGCTCAAACCTTTTAGCTGCCGCAGATCCAAGCTTTTGATGGATATCAGTTCCATGCAGGATCGTTGTGGATTGCGAACTGGTAAGCGGTTACACGGCAGTCAAACATCGGGCCCTTTTACGGCCCAGCGGATTTTAGAAGAAAAATTAACCGGAGCAGAAGAAGCCGGAACGGCAAGAAACGGATGAAATTGGAGGATACTCGGATGGCTCTTGATCGCAACGCCCTCAGTTGGCTAAGGAAATGTGGTTCTATAGCGCTTGTGTGTTTCTGCTTTTTTCTGGTCGCAACAGAGCACGCAGCAGCCCAGGTAGATGAAGGATCGATCACCGGAACCGTTACCGACACCACGGGCGCAGTTGTGCCCGACGCTGTCGTGACGCTTCTGAATACGGACGTTGGCCTGAGCCTCAAGAACACAACGAACAGCGGCGGCGTGTACACCTTCTCGCCTATCAGAATTGGTCACTACTCCGTTACCGTGACCGCCAAAGGTTTTGCGAAGACCACGCAGCAGAACATTACGGTGAACGTCTCGCAACGTCTGCAGGTCAATGTTCAGCTCAAGCTGGGCGCCGAGAGCGAAACTATCGAAGTGACCACGGCTCCTCCAGCACTCCAGACCGATGGAGCATCCGTCGGTCAGGTGATCACGGAGCGTAGCGTCAACAACCTTCCCCTGAATGGCCGAAACTTTACCTTCCTCGCGCAGTTGGGTGCTGGTACGCAGACGCCCCAGGCTGATACGCGCGGGAACGCAGCCTCCGGTGCCTTCTCGGCCAACGGTCTGCGGCCTTCCCAGAACAACTACCTGCTCGACGGTATCGACAACAACTCCAACGCAGTGGACTTCCTAAACGGCACCAACTTCATCGTGCTTCCCCCAGTCGATGCGATTCAGGAGTTCAAAGTGCAGACCGCGGACTTCAGCGCGGAACTGGGCCGCTCCGCCGGCGCCGTCCTCAACGCAACCATCAAGTCCGGTACCAACAGCTTCCACGGCTCCGCGTGGGAGTTCTTCCGCAACGATAAGCTCGACGCTGCCGACTGGTTTGAAAACAATGGTGGAATCAAGAAGGGCGTCCTGCGTCAGAATCAGTTCGGCGTCTCCGCTGGCGGCCCAATTCTCAGGAACAAGATATTCTTCTTCGGTGACTACGAGGGTTCCCGACGCGTTCAGGGGACCGTTGCGACGGGTACCGTGCCGACCCCGTTAGAGGTCAGCAGTAAGTTCCAAGACCTTTCCGATTTGATCCGGGCTCAAGCTGGCAAGGTGCAAGGAGATAACCTTGGCCGGACGATTCCTACCGGCACGGTCCTCGATCCTGCCACAACGCGGCTGGTTACTCTGGGCCAGGTGGATCCAGTGTCGGGCCGCGCAGCGACAGCTACCGGCTATGTTCGCGATCCTTTCGGGACTTGCCCCGCCAGTACCTCAACCTTCACCCTTGCCACATGCGGCTTGAATCAACTGCCAGCCGGTCGGCTGGATCCAGTAGCACTTAAGTTGCTGGGCCTCTACCCGGCCGCTACGAATCCTTCTGCGTTCTCGTCGAACTACGCAAGAAGTCCCCATCTGTTCGAGCATCGCAACGCATTTGATGCTCGCGTGGACGTCAATCCTACACAGAGTGACCAGGTCTTCTTCCGCTTCAGCTACGTGGACGATCCCCAATTTATCCCCGGCATCTTCGAAGGTGTCGCCGATGGGGGCGGATTTCAGCAGGGCCTCCAGACCGCCAAGTCGAGTCAATCTGCCCTCGGCTATACGCACGTCTTCACCCCGACAACAATTAACGTGCTGCGTGTCGGGTTCAACCATCTTCATACCACGCGCTTCGGCCCCGAGGGCGGTACCAACGGCATCCCGGACCAGTATGGCATCAAGGGCATTCCGCAGTTCCCTGAAAACGGCGGCCTGCCATCCATTGCTATCGGTGGTATGGCGACCCTCGGCAGCAACGCCTTCCTGCCCTCGGACGAGATCAGCCAGACCCTCCAGATCACGGACGACATTACAAAGATCTGGCGGAGCCATGCCTTCAAGGCGGGCATCGAATCCCAGCATGTGAAGTTCTCGACCTTGCAGCCCGGCTACTCCCGTGGCAACTTCGACTTCAACGGCCAGTACACCGATATTCCGACCAAAAATAATGGCGGGACTGGAGTTGCACAGTTCCTGCTCACTCCGATGGCGGCGACCGTCGCCAATGGAGTCGACTTCTCTGGCGGCTCCGACTCGATCAACGCCTCCAACGTCAATAAGACCTACGACGCGAAGACATACTTCGCCGCCTACCTTCAGGACGACTGGAAGCTCAATTCCAAGCTGACGCTCAACCTGGGTCTGCGTTGGGACTACTTCGGGCCGATCCGGGAGACCAACGGCGGCCAGGCCAACTTTGTGCCGTCCGGCCCGCCGAACGGAACTCCAACCTTCCTCATCCCGGCTACCGGAAAGGACGACAGGAGCCTCTCCGCCAGCTTTGTCACGCTGTTGGCGCAGGATGGAATCAAGCTGGAACAGACCGATAAATACGGGCAGGGACTGCTCCAGGTGCAGAAGACCAACTTTGCCCCGCGGGTTGGCTTCGCCTACCAGCTCAATCCAAAGCTCGTGATGCGCGGCGGCTTCGGTCTCTTCTTCAACTCCTTTGAAAACCAGGGATATGGCCCGAACATTGGCGAGAACTATCCCTTCGTCTTCAACTTCGGCTACACGCCCGTAGTTCCCGGCGGTCCCACTGGTCTTTCAGACGTTTCGCCAATCAGCTACAGCACTCCGTGGGCTGGCTGTGGCACTGCGGGTCCCGGCAGTACCGCTACCATCGGTTCCGGCCTCTCCTGCGTAGCCTTTACGCCGACTGCCGTGAACGCGTCGGGCTTGGGACTTCAGGGTCTTCAGTTCGCCTATCAAACCCCTCGTACCTTGAGCACCAACCTCACGCTCCAATACTCGTTGACGCACAGCATGTCCATCCAGGCAGCCTATGTCTTCACTCAAGGCAAGAACCTTCAACAAGGACTTGGCGCAAACAACGTGACCGCCATCTTGCCTCAGGGCACAAACACAAAAGATCTTGTGAACCCAGGCGCAGGAGGAACGGTACCTTTCCCCGATTTCTCGGGCGGAAGTTACCAGGCAACGGTTGGGCAGAGTAACTACAACGGCCTGCAAACGAAACTCGAACAACAGTATGCGAACGGCCTCTCCTTCCTTCTCGCCTATACCTACTCCAAGACGCTCTCGGATGCAGGTGACCTGTTGAACGGCGGAAGCGTAAGCGGGCTTCGCGCAGCCTCCGTGCCCGGGCTCGGTCCTATGTTCGATTGGGGCCTGGCCAACTTCGATATCCGCCAGGTCGTCCACTTCAGTGGCGGGTACGAACTTCCCATCGGCAAGAATAAACACTTCCTCGGCACATCGAGCAGGGCGGTCGATACGGTGATCGGAGGATGGTCCGCAAACTGGATCGTTACACTTCAGGGTGGTCAACCGCTCAGTCTCAGCAACTGCCCCACCGCCACAACTTCGGGAACGACTTGCCACGATGTTCGTGTCGCGGGTCAGGATCCGAAACTCGGTCTTCGCAACGACAATTCTCCTGGTCCAAATCATGGGTTGCATTGGATTGGGAACAAAGATGCTTTCCAGCAACCTTGCACTTTAGTGAAAGACCCTGTGACTGGCGTCATAGCTCCATCCAACGCACCGGCCGGCTGCATCCCCTACACCGGCAGCGCAATTCTGGGCTTCGCAGGGCCAGTCACGAAGGGCCCAGGGTTCCATCGTCTTGACTTCTCGCTGTTCAAGGCCATTGCAATCAACGATCGGTTCTCTGCACAGTTCCGGACCGAGTTCTTCAACATCCTCAACCACCCGAACTTCAATGCTCCTAACTTCGGAGGCAACGGGGTAGTGGCGATCTCCAACTCCGGCAACTTCACGAATGCCAACTTCGGCAAGATTGGGTCTACGCGGGATGCTCCTTACGATCCTCGACAGATCCAGTTCGCTCTCAAGCTGTTCTTCTAACCTAAGCTGAAAAGACCCCGGAGAGGCACACCCGTGAGGGTTCCTTTCCGGGGTTTATCATTTTTGTAGAGTATTTGTTCCTGTGTTGTAGAGCGTTTCGTTCCTGTGGCGATCATCGAGGTGGACTGTGAGCAGCAAGGCCTGGTGCCGGCGCGCTATCGTTTGTTTAGTGTTGGCCTGGGGGACCTTCGCGGCAGCTGACGACCATCTGCAGCAGAAGCTGGATCGTCAGTTTCAATCGGCAGTGGCGCAGTATGACGCGGGGCAGTTTGCAGAGGCTGCGGCTCAGCTTGAAGAGTTACTACCCCATGTGCCAAACAACTTTGAAGTCCAGGAACTGATGGGCATGGTCTATGCCGCGATGTCTCAAGACGTAAAAGCCCTCGCGCACCTCGAAGCGGCGGTTCGGTTGAAGCCCGACTCGGCTCCTGCCAGAACGAATCTGGCGGCTAGCCTCTCCCGCCTGGGTAAGTCCGAGCCAGCCGGGGAACAGTTTCGAAAAGCGCTCGCGCTGGCGCCCCATGACTACACTACTAACCACAATCTGGGGGAGTTCTATATTAAATCCGGCAAGATCGCAGAGGCTCGTTCCTTGCTCGAAAGTGCGCAACGAATCGACCCCTCCTCTTACGACAACGGCTACGATCTTGCGATGGCCGATATGGTCTCGGGACGGCTTGCAGAGGCACGACAGCTTGTCCAAAGCCTTCTGCAAAAGAAGAACACCGGAGAGTTGCATAACCTGCTGGGCCAGATCGAAGAGAAAGATGGGAAATTTGTGGAGGCGGCAAATGAGTTCGAGGCTGCTGCTCACGCGGATCCCAGCGAGGACAATCTGTTTGACTGGGGAAGCGAGCTTCTGTTGCACCGCACGTATGAGCCTGCCATCGAAGTGTTCCGAGCAGCTGCTCAGCGCTATCCGGCTTCGCCACGGGTGAGGATCGGGCTGGGCATGGCGCTGTACGCTCGGGGACTGTATGAGGACGCGGTGAAGGCCTTGCTCACCGCTGCTGATCTCGACCCGTCCGAACCTCGATGCTACCTGTTTCTATCCAGAGCGTACGACAGTTCTCCGAGTCAGGCAGACGAGGTCATCCAGCGGTTCCAACGCTACGCCCAACTCAAGCCCGATAACGCGCTGGCGCAGTATTATTACGCGATGAGTTTGTGGAAAGGGAAGCGGTCTGCGGGTTCCGGCCTGGATCTTCAAGAGGTCGAGTCTCTGCTCCGGAAGTCGATTGCGCTTAACGATGCGCTTCCCGAAGCCCACATGCAGTTGGGAAATCTGTACGCCGATCAGCATCAGTACGAGAAGTCCATCCCCGAGTATGTCCGCGCGCTCGCACTGAATCCCAATCTTCCCGATGCGCATTATCGGCTTGGGACGGACTATGTTCATCTAGGACAAAAAGATCGCGCACAGACCGAGTTTGCCGTTTACCAGAAGCTCCGGGCGCAACACATGGCCGAAGTGGATAAGGAGAGGGCAGAGGTCCAGCAGTTTGTTTATTCCTTGAAGGATGCGCCTTCTACCAAACCTTAGTGAGAGACTTGTTTGCGCAGATGCATCAGCCGGGTTCACGGAAGATTGAGTATAAGAAAGTTCGCATGAGTCTTAGGGAGATTTGATGGATCAAGGGCCATTTCGCAGCGCATCGGCGACACAAGCTCCACGAAGGTCGTCGCTCAGCCCTCAGGAGATTGCCTGGCGTCTCGGCCGCTCCAGGCGAGATTTTCTGCGGGATGCGGCAGGAATGGCTCTGGGGGCCTCGCTGATGGGCGCAACCCCCTTTGTCCATGCAGCGACTGCGGCCAGGAAGCGGAAGGTCATCGTCATCACGTTTGGTGGCGGTGCTCGCGATCAGGAGACCTTTGCACCGGAAGGCCAGATCAACATCCCGCACATGCTCGGCGAACTCATTCCACAGTCGAGTTTCTTTACTCAGGTGACCAACCAGGGGATTCTCGGCCACTACGTAGCGACCGCGAGTCTGGCTACTGGGGTATACGAAACCCTCAATAATTTTTCCGCAGTGCCGCCGGAACATCCCACGGTCTTCGAATACTTTCGCAAAGACCTTAGACGCCCTGTTTCGGACGCGTGGGTCGTTGCACCGAGCAACGGATTCAACCGGATCGGGGAGAGCGAATGCCGTTCCTATGGTGCGGGACTCGGGGCCAGAGTCGTTTTGCCAAAACATCTTCTCGGTGCGGCAACCTCCGGCTCCAACGCGGACTATGGTCACTTACTCCGGGACAATTATGAAACTCCTCTGTATGCGCCTCAGATTGGCGGAGGCGAATTCGAGCTCCAGCAACTGGAGACGATCTTAAAACTTTCAGTCGGTGACTTCATGTCGCATGCAAGAACGCTGTCGAGCCCGGACGAGCTTTCGGTGTATATCGCTAAGCGGCTGATGCAGCAGGAGTCGCCCAGTCTTCTGTGGATCACCATGCATGATATTGATATCGCGCACTCCGGCGCCTACTCGCTTTATGTCGACGCGATCCGGCGAACAGACCGGCTCTGCGCGGAGTTATGGAAGGCTGTTCAGGAGGAGCCGGAATATGCCGGCAATACGACACTGCTCATCCTCCCCGACTTTGGACGCGATGCCGATCAGGACTCTGGAGGGAACGGATTTCAGCATCATCGGACGGGTGATCCCGCTTCCCGAACTACCTGGATGATGGCCCTCGGCGCTGGCGTGCGCCCAGGCGTGGTGTATGACAGCCCGGTGCAGTCCATCGATCTGGTCCCCAGTATCGGAGCGATCATGGGATTCTCTGCCGCACAAGCACAGGGCAAGCCGATCAAGGAACTCCTTTAGCCATGCTGCCGCAAAGTCTCCAAGCCGATCAGTTCGCCGGGTATCCTCCACAGGCAAGGAAACTGGCCGTCGCCAACCTGCCCGCCTTTCGGCAGCTTCCACTCAGCTTTCTGCCCGCCCTGCTGCGCGAAGTGATCGAGTACGACTTCAAGTTTCCCGCAGAGCGCGCCGCGATCGATAAGGAGCTTGCCAACCTCAGCTCGCTCTCGTCCACACAAATCTCCGATTGGTTTCATGCGTTCTCCCTGCTCTCTCTCTCTTCGAAGCTGGAGCGTCTCGACTGGATCACTCGTCCCGCCCAGTTTGTCGAGCAGGAATCCGCCTATCTCTGGGCCACTCACCAACTCGATGCTTTCAGCCGGGCCGCGACGGACTACGGCGACCGTCTTCAGGCCGCCATTCCAGTCGAGCCGCTCCCCGTGCGCAGGCTCGGGATTGCTGTGATCGGCCAGGGCGTCGCGTCGTATGACGAGCCTCTCTTTCGCAACCTGCGCGCGCACGGCACCTACTTTGGACAGGTCAAGCCCGACAACGGTCTCGAGCTGCTTCTTGCCGAGGTCGAAGCGCGGGCGAAGTCGCATCCTGTTCCCTATGGCCATTGGTATGTAGACGGCGGCCAGGCGGCCAGGCAAAGTCCGTCTCTGACGAACGTCTGCTACCAGTCGCTCGAACCCACGCGGGCCAATCTGTTGAAGTACATGCAAACCGAGATTGCACGCCCTGGCATGGGGCCAGAGGAGTTGCGCACAGATTTGGCGCGGCTGTTGCCCAGCGACCTCGGTATGGACAAGGCCGGTGACGCAGTGCTGGATCGTTTTCAGGTCAAGCTGTTCACCGAAGGCTCCGGCACCCAGATCTTCAGCACAACCTTTGCCCAGTGGACAACGCGCGAAGCGCTGCGGCGAGCCCAGCCGCTCACCCTGCTGGTACGCTACGCACCCCGGCAACGCCAGAAGCCGATGAACGAATTGCTCTCCAATACCAACACCAGCCCTGAGGTGGACCTCACCGGTTCCCTCGTCGATGCGGACATGGCCGCCTACTATCACTGGATCAATCAGCAGCGGCTGCAAGGAGCGGAACAATCGTCCTTCCTCGCATGGTTTGAAGGCCACAACCAGGCCCTCGTCGTCTCTCCATCTTTGCCCCGTGGCGTTCAGTCCGACTCCGCGATGGACCTCAAAGGGCTGCTTGCACTGGCTACAAGTTGAAAACAAAACTGGAGCAACCTTGAGATCAACCCCATTCCGCGCCGCCCTCCTCACTCTTCTCTGCACTCTCTCCGCTTGCGCCCTCGCTGAGGAGATGCCACGCCTCGAAAAGAAGGATGGCCGCTTCGCCATGATCGTTGCGGGCAAACCATTTCTTATC
>Ga0207678_10005182_pt1 | contig 11681 bp, 10 predicted proteins | sample KBSC63metaG_FD_184319 | JGI IMG/M metagenome (GOLD analysis project Ga0207678, IMG submission 184319) | Corn rhizosphere microbial communities from Kellogg Biological Station, Michigan, USA - KBS C6-3 metaG (SPAdes) (version 2) | ecosystem: Host-associated > Plants > Roots > Rhizosphere > Soil ... | reverse complement strand
GACGAAACCCTGCTGCACGTGGCGGCCAATTTCGGTCATGCCGATGTTGTGCGCCTGCTGCTGCATCACCCCGGGACAGATGTGAACGCGCTTTTCAATGAACGAAACGATCGGGGCGACACACCACTACTTCTGGCGGCTTTCAACGGCCATCTCGATGTCGTCCGTCTGGGGTTGCAGCATCTCGGGACGGGCATGAACATGCTTGTCGACCAACGCAACGCAATCGGCGACACACTGCTGCACGTGGCGGCTGGATTCGGTCATGCCGATGTTGTGCGCCTGCTGCTGCAGCACCCCGGGACAGATGTGAACGCGCTCATCAATGAACGAAACGATCGGGGCGACACACCACTACTTCTGGCGGCTTCCAAGGGCCATCTCGATGTCGTCCGTCTGGGGCTGCAGCATCTCGGGACGGGCATGAACATGCTTGTCAACCAACGCAACGCAGTCGGCGACACACTGCTGCACGTGGCGGCTGGATTCGGTCATACCGATGTTGTGCGCTTGCTGCTGCAGCACCCCGGGACAGATGTGAATGCGCTTATCAATGAACGAAATGATCTGGGCGACACAGCATTGCATCTGGCCGTCGACCAGCGCAACGTGCAATTGGTTCGTCTGCTGCTCAGCCACGATGAAATCGACCTCACGCAGCATAACGGCGGCGGCCTCCCCGCTTTGCATCTGGCCGTTTTCATGGGCAACGTCGAAATGGTGAGCGCGATTGCCGAGCACCCCGCGTGCGACTGTGACGCCGCGAACGGGATGACCCCGCTTCATGTCGCAGTCGAATTGAACCGCCATGACGCGATCGAAGCGATGTTGCAGACCGAATGGATCGACGCCAACCGACAGGGCGGCATGCCCGGTACACCATTGAGTCTTGCGGTGCACTTCTTCACGGAATACTGCGAACAGGGGGAGTTCTCCGCCGTCACGGACCCCAAGCGCATACGCGGCGTCTTAAAGGTGCTCGCCCGCTACTCCGACAAGGTCGACTTCAGCGGCCCAATCGAAGGCAAGCCTGCGCTCGCGGCTTTGTGCCAGATGCGGCCCCGCGCCAATCCACGTGGCTATGACAAGCCGACCGAAGTGGAGCGGGCGCTGTCAATCCTAATCGGCGACATGCTGGCCGCCAGCCCTCAGGACGACCTTCAAGCAAGTCTCGCACTGTGGGAAGCCGCGACCGCAGGACATTGGCAGGTGGTTCATACCTTGCTTCAAGACCCGAGGACCGACCCGAACGCCTTGTCGACCTGGATGATCGAAGACCCCCGGCGCGCCTTCAGTGTGCTGAACAAGGTCAGAATGAGGGACGTTCTGCCCTCCGAGAGTGATATCGATCGCTTCGTTGTGCAGACGCTTTCTGAATGGGCCAAGCTACGCGCCCCGCACGCGCCCTACGTTGCCAATAGCGCGCTCGGTGAATACTTGAAAAACGCAGTCGTTGCCGGAAGTTCAACTTCGGCCACGTGCTCCAAGGAACCGTTGTTCTACTTCAGCCTGGCACTCGAGCAAGCGCTTGCCGCCAGGGACTTTGCCAGCCTGTCCGAGTATTCAGCGCAAGTGCTGAGCGTGGCACCGCCCCACATGCGGTTCTTCAACGTGAACGGCGTCGATGTCTCGCGCACCGACCTTGAAACCTGGGCAGCCGGCAGGCTGCCCGAGGGCTTCGTCAACATGAGCATCGAAGCGAACACGGCCGATGGTGGAATCGACTCCCACGTGGACGGAGTGCTGGTTCAGGCACGCAATCTCATCGAGGAGATCAAGTGCCGCCTTGCGCCTGAGCAGCAACTGTCGGTCGACGCGACCATCAATGCGATAAAAGCCGCCATGGACACCGCCCAGTTCAGCCCAGACGAGCAAGAGGCTATGAGAAGCGGCCTGGCCCATGCGCTGTCGGAGGATGGGCACGTCGCAGAAGGGCTAAACACCAACGTGCTGGACACCAATGTGCGCGAGGCGCTGTCGATGATGTGGAGCCACATTGCCGCTAGTCCGCAGCCGCTTCGGCAAAACCTGACCGAGGCGCTGCTTTTCGGCCTGAAGGATATCGATAAGGAGTCGCCGTGCAACACAGGTTGCGTCACGCGCATCGTCTTCTGCGGCCAGGGCATTGACCTGTCCCTGTACCCCTCCGAGCCGACGACGCACATCATTGCTGACCAGATCAACGAACTCGCTGCCCATATCAACAACCGGTTCGAGGAGCTCTACGGCGACAGCGCCACCGATCCGGGCACGCTGAACGAAGACGGTACCGGCAAGTCTGTTATCCCGGCAGTACAGCGGCTTCGAAACGCCATCTCGGGCTTTTTAGCTCCGCGTTCAAAAGATGTCCCGTCCAGTTCGGCAGCCGGTACGCTGAGTCCCGCTGAACGCAAGCTGATCGCTCGATACCAGGACGGAAACGATATTGACGAAGACGTGGTCCTCAAAGTCAAGCAGGACATGCTCGAGGCCGCTGTCATGGCAGACCTGGTCGACAGGCGCGGCTGGAGCGCGAGCAAAGTGAAGCCCCAACTCGAACGCATCAAGGAGTTCATGAAGTACACGTGAAGTTGGGGTGAACTCGCTTCCGGTGCAGATCCTTGCGGTGACGGCTCGTGCCCTCTCGGGCCATGCAATAGTCGTGGCCCGCTGCGGGCATCAACGCGGCGCGCGGAGAACCGTCGGGCGGCTTGGATCGGCCAAGGAATTCCCAGAGTCTGCGGGTCCCCGGTTGGCGCGGCTGGCTCGTGCGCCTCAAAGCCGGCGCGACGCGGGCACGAGGCGGTCGTTGCGCGGAACGTCCGTCCCGGACACGATTTCGGTCGCGATTTGCGTACATACCGCCCGGCACAGCATGGCGGCGCGTTCACTCTGGATGCGGTAGAAGATTTGCGTGCCTTCACGCCGGCGCGCCAGAATGCCAGCGCGGTACAACGTGGCCAAATGCTGCGACATGTTGGGCTGGGTCGCGTCGATTTCGGATAGCAATTGCGACACGTTCTTTTCGCCCTGGCACAACGCGCTGATCAGCTTGAGCCGCAAGGGCGTCGACAGCACGGAAAACAGCTCTGCCGCAGCGGCGAACACCTCGTCGGACTCTTCGTTGGCCACGATAGGCTCCTTCGGGTCGGCAACGCCTTGAGTTTATGCGCAACGACTCATTCGATACTTCAATCAGGCTGCTGCCGCTCCATCAACACGAAACTGTTGTACGCGTTCATTCGATTGGACGCATCGAAAAGCGGCAGGCCGCGAAAGCGCGACCAATCGGTTCGTACGCAGGCGTTGTCGATCGGCAGATCCAATGCCTGCTGCGCGACCTGATGAGACGCCAGTGACAGTCATTCAAGGCTTGAAGTACGCGTAGCCCTGCTTCTGCAACCGGGTCACGCGGACTGCTCCTGAGGGCGTGAAGTCTGCTTCCTGAACGAACTGTTCCTTCTTCAAGTTCCGCGTCCTCAGCGTGATCTCGCACACTTCAAACTTCACGCCACGCGCGGCGAGTGCTGCAATGGACCCAGCGTAAGAGCCGTTGTTGTGATCCTTCGCGCCTTCCATTTCCATCAGGAAGTCCACGCCTTCGCCATGCGTCACGAAGATGATCTTCGCCGATGGGTCGATGTCGAGTTGGTTGCGCGCGTTGCGCAAACCGGCAAGGGCCTGCACCTTGCTGTCGGTAATGTGGTAGATGACCTGATCCTGCGCAAACGCGGCGGCGGGGCTGAATACAACTGCAGCGCAGATGAGGAGTTTCTTCAACATGTTCAGCATGGAGGATCCATTTCTTTATGCGAGTCCGGAGTTGCCCCGCACGCCAATGAGTTGCGGCGTGTTGAGTGGGCGTGGCGCGACGCGCCCCTTCGCCTTGAGCCAGGACTCAAGCACGTCCCACACCTGCTTGTTGCCGGCTCCGCGCGCCTCTTCAGCCACGGGCGCCCAGCCGGCGACGCGGTAGGTCTTGCTCGGATCTAAGGGCCGCCCGGCGAGACGCAAGTCCTGGATCCGGTTGCCCATCTTCTCGCCGGGCGCGCAGGCATAGGTCAATCCGCCGACACGCACCATGTCTCCGCCTTGCTGATAGTACGGATCAGGGTTGAAGAGGTTGTCGCACACGTCCTCGAGCACGGTCTTGATCGTCTGGCCGCTTATTTCCGTGACGGTAGCGTATGAGTAGGTCGTCGCGACCTGGCCCATCAGTTCCTCACGAGTGATGGCGTCGCCTGGCAGGAGTGACGTGCCCCAGCGAAAGCCTGGTGAAAATGCAATCTCGGCTTCTTGCACGTCCATCAGGGCATCCAAGATCAACTGGTCCCAGCTGCCGTTGAAATTGCCGCGCCGGTACAGCAACCCGTCGGTCACAGCCAGCGTCTCGGCGAGCTTCGCCTCGTAGGGGGCGCGAAGCTTGCGGATCAGCGCCTCCATCTCGGGGTCGGCCCGAAGCTGGTTCGAAAACACCGGCAACAGCCGATAGCGGAAGTCACGCACGGTGCTGCCGGCGACGTCGAAGTCGAGCACACCGAGGAACTTTCCGTTGGAGCCGGCGTTGGTGACGATAGTCTTGCCGCCTGGATTGCCCACAATCACCGGCACCGGCATGCCATCGTGCGTATGACCGCCGAGGATGGCGTCGACGCCGCGCAAGCGACTGGCCATCTTCAGGTCGACGTCCATCCCGTTGTGCGACAACACGATGACCAGCTTCGCTCCGTTGGCACGTGCCTCATCCACCACCGCCTGCATGTTCTCTTCCTGGATGCCGAAGCTCCAGTCGGCCACCATGTAGCGCGGGTTCGCGATCGGCGTGTACGGAAAAGCCTGCCCGACTATCGCCACTGGAACGCCATCGATCTCGCGCAGGGTGTACGGCTTGAACACCGTATCGCCAAAGTCGGCGGTCTTGACGTTCTGGGCGACGAATTCGGTGCAGCCCTTCAGGTCCTTCTCGACAATCTCCTTCACGCGGTCCTGGCCGTAGGTGAATTCCCAGTGGCCGGTCATCACGTCGACACCCAGCAGCTTGCACGCGTCGACCATGTCCTGCGCATTCGTCCAAAGCGAGGTCGCGGAACCTTGCCAGGTGTCGCCGCCGTCGAGCAGCAAGGCGCCAGGGCGACTCGCCCTCATGCGCTTGACCAGCGTGGCCAGGTGAGCAAAGCCGCCAACACGACCGTAGCGGCGCGCCCCCTTTTCGAAGTCGAGCGCAGTAAAAGCATGCGCACGTGCACTGCCGGGCACGATGCCGGTCCTGCGCAGCAGTTGTTCGCCGACCAGATGAGGCATCTGGCCCGACATAGCCCCGACACCGAGGTTGACGCTCGGCTCGCGGAAGTGAAGCGGCAGCAGTTGCGCATGGCAGTCGGTCATGTGCAGCAGAGACACGTTGCCGAAACGCGGCAACTCGTACAGCGCGTTCTCTGCGCGGCCTGCATCGGCATCGGCATGGCGACCCAGCGCCATGCCGGCCACCGAGGCACAGGCGAGCATTTGCGCGAAGTCGCGCCGGGACAGGTTCATGCGGACTGACTCGCGGCCACTGGTGCTACTGGTTAACGGGGGACTTGGGGTCGAGCAACAGCGCCATCAAATCGCGAATCTGTGCCTCGTTCAGTGCTCCGGCGTGACCAAAACGCGGCATGTTGGAGCAGGCGTTGGTGGCCTTGGCGTTCCACAGCTTGCCCCATGTGTACTTGACGATTTCGATGGAGGCCGCATCGGCTGGGTCGCTCACGCCGCGCAGCTTGCCGTAGTTGTGGAGGCTCGGTCCGATCGTGCCGAACGAAATCTCGGCCTTGGCAATCTGGTGGCAGTTGTAGCAGTTGCCGCCGCCGGGGACTCCGGCCTGGTCGGTCCAGGTCATGCCGCGTCCGTTCTGCGCGAGCTTCTCGCCTTCCTTCCAGTCGCCTAGATACTTGCCATCCTTCGGCCATTGGATGGTGGTAAGCGCCTCGGCTTCCAAATTCTTCGTGACACTTTCTGTTGGAGGTGTCTGCCCCGAGCACGCCTGCTGCGCGCCGTCCTGAGTCAAGCGGTCCATCGTGGCGATGCCCTGTGTGCTGAACGAGCCCTTGATCATCTGCACTGCAACTTCGTCGTACTGCTTCTCGCTCGGCGCCGAGGCGCAGCCGGCCACCACCGTGATCAGCGCAAACAATGCCGCGCCCATCACCGTCTCGTTCAAATGGAAGTTCATCTGCGTTTCCTCAGAGGCTGAGAGTTTTTCGAGCGTGCCCGAGCAGCGCGTCAAAAGGCGCCTGAGCAAAGCGCAGCCATAGCTCGTGCTATGGCGAGCATTTGCAACGACGAGCAGGCGTCTTTTGACGTGATGAGTGGGCATGATCGAAATACTCTCAGCCTCTCAGCGCTTGATGGCGGGCGCGGTGCTCGGAACGCCCTTGCCATTGACGCCCATGTAGGTTGCCAACGCGATGGTCGCGTCCGATACGAAGCCCGGGTACGGAAAGCGCTGCTGCCGGAAGCAGTCGTTCAGTCGCCGCTGCATGCCCCACAGCTCTCCGCTCGAGACCCGGTAGGCTGGCCAGGCACCAAAGCCCGCGCCGGCGCCGGCATTCTTCGTCAAGTTCGGAAGGTCCTGCAGGCGAATGCGCTTGCCGTCTTCGGCGTGGCAGGTCGCACAAGCAAAATCGTAGGGGCCGCTGCGGAAGTGGAAGATGCGTTTACCGGCCTCGTAGAACTTGCGCTCTTCTGGGTGACCCTGCGGGAGATCGAGCTTCATCCCGCGCGACTCGGCCGCGATGTATGCCACCAGCCCTTCGAGGCTGGCCTGCTCGCCCTTGCCGAACGGCGTCTTTGCGATCTCGGCCGCGTTAAAACCCTGCAACATTTCCATGCAGCTCAGCAGGCGCGACTCGAGGTCCTGCACCCGACCGGTGTCCGTGAAAGAGCGCGGCAGTTCGACAAAGGCGCCCTTGACGACGCCCGGGCCCTTGCCGAGGTCGCAGCGTTCGAGTGACACATTCTTCGGCCCGCGCGCCTTCTTCCACAGGTCTTCACCCTTGACCTCAAACAGCTCGGCCGGATTTCCTTCAGCAAGCAAGGCGCGGTATTCGGCGATGCTTTCGGCGGCGCTCTTCGTCTGGGCCTGCGCGCATGCGGCCGCGACGGCCAGCGCGACAATCGTCGATGTCTTGAGCATGTCGTGTCCGGCTCAGAGGTCTCAGGAAACCGTGGCTTCGTCGGTTCGTGTCTCGCCGCGGTTGTCGACCCATGTGATCGCAACCTTGTCACCCGCCTTGGCGCCCTTGATCGTGAACTGCATGAACGGGTTTTTTGACACCGCTGGTCCCCACTGTGCCGACAGCACCGCTTTGCCGTTGTGCACGGCGCTAACCTGCTGGATATACCAGGCCGGAATCGTCTTGCCGGCCGCGTCCTTGCGCTGGCCGGTTTCCATCTCGTGACTCATCAGTACGCGCACGGTAGCCTTGTCGCCAGCGGCCTGGGCGCGGATACGCATCAAATCTGCCATTGTTCAAACTCCATCAATGAAGCGGTGCTGGATTGACGGCTGGGCCGTCCCAAGCGATTTCTAAATCGGCCCGGTCACTTGGCCCGAACTTCAAAAGTTCTGAGAGGCTGAGAGTTTTCCGAGCGTGTCCGAGCAGCACGTCAAAAGGCGCCTGATCTAGGCGCAAAGCGCAGCCATAGCTTGGCTATGGCGAGCATTTGAAACGACGAGCAGGGGTCTTTTGGCGGGATGAGCGGGCATGATCGAAAAACTCTCAGCCTCTGAGAAGCACCAGGGGCAAGCGGCTGCCTTGACGGGCAGCGTCGAAGGCGACTCACGACAGGGTCATTCAGCCGCCGCAACCGCCAAGGGTGACTTTTATTTCCTTCTGCGCATAGAGCACACGGCCATCGGCGAGCATCGCGACAGCAAAGACGTTCGACGATTGGCCCATCTTCACGCGTGTCGCAACCGTCGGCTCGACGGCGTCGGTGAACTCGAACATCGCGGTGAGCATCGCCGGATTTTTCTCGACCATCAGGAGCATGCGCTCGACACCAGGCAGCGCGGTCGACGCGCCCAACGGCACGACCGCACCGTTCTCGGCGATGTCGGGACTCTGGATCGTGATGTCCTTGCTTTCGGCGGGTGCTGAAGCTCCGAGCGCCTTGATCACGTCGGCCATCGTCTTCGCCTCAAATGCGGGAGTCTGATAACCGGCCATCTGTGCGAGCGCCACATTGGGCAGCAAGCCAGCGCCAATCAACAGCGACGCGACTGTGGCGCTCGTCTTCAATACTTCTCGGCGTGTCTTCATCTGATGTCTCTACTTCAGTGGATGCTAATAAACAGAGAGACGCATGCGCGTCGGTGTGATCCCTACTTTGGCTCCCTGCGGGCGATCCATTGGGTGATGGCCGTCAGATCGGCTTCGGGCAGGTTCTGCGCCGGCATCGGGATCGGACCCCACACGCCGGAGCCACCGGTCCTGATCTTGCCGCTCAGGTACGCCAGCACGTCGCCCCGCCCGGCATATTTGTCGGAGACGGCCTTGAAGCTGGGGCCGACGATCTGGCTGTCGATGCCGTGGCAAGCCGTGCAGCTGTGCTGCTGAAGCAAGGCAGTAGCCGACACAGCGGCAGGCTGTACGGCCGTGGGTTGTATCGCAGCGGCAGGTGTCGTGCCCGCCGTGTTCGCTGTGTGTGCGCCGCGTTGCGCACCGACCAGCCGGTTCTGCTCGGCCAGGTTGCCGTGCGCATTGCGGGCGAAGTCGGGCAACATCGACGCCACCCGCGGCTCTGCGCCGCAGTTCGTCATGCAGCGCGATCCCTGCACATCCGGGTGAGGCGCGCCGCCCAGATCCTTGCCCGGCCACAGCGCGTGTCGCGTCGTCATGCCGTTGCGGTTAGGCAGGAGTTTCTGAACCTCTGCCATGTTGCCGTTCGACAGCACAAAATCGTCGGGGACCACGCCGCCCAGGTTCAGCAGGTAGGCAGTGACGCCGTACACCTCCTCGACTGTCAGCGACTTGGGCTGCGTCCACGGCATCGCGCGGTTGATGTAGTCCCACAGCGTCGAGACGGTCGAGACCTTCATCAGCGTCGTGCGGCCGGGGTAGCCTCGGTCGTCGAGACGTGCAACGTGGCCGGTTTTCAGGTCGTCCTTCGTCGTACCGCCCACGACGGGATTGAACACCTCGTTGGAGTCGCCGAAGACGCCGTGGCAGGAGGCGCATTTGTCCTCCCACACCGCCTGGCCGCGGGCCACCGATCCAGAGCCGACCGGCAGGCCTTTGAAGTCGGGACGCACGTCGATGTCCCAGGCAGCGACCTCCTTTGGAGTCGCGAGTCGGCCTATGCCAGCGAAGTCGGGCAAGTCGGACGCCGCCTGAGCCGATGCCGCGCAGAAAGCCAGCGCCGCACCTCCGACGAAAACAAGGTCACGACAACTGAACATTGCACACTTCTCCGCTTTCCTGTACCCACCAGGTCTGGATCGAGTTGTTGTGATAGATCGAGCGGGTACCGCGCACTGCGCGCATCTGCCCGTAGGTGGCCTGGATCTGGCCGGTGTCGTCGGTGGCGCGGCTTTGCACCAGTGCGGCATCGCCCTTCCACACCCAGTCGAGGTTGAAGCGGGTGAGGCACTTGCTCAGAACCGGCGACTCCAGCCGCGCTTCGCGCCAGTTGCGTCCGCCGTCGACAGACACGTCGACGCGACGAATCTTGCCGCGACCCGACCAAGCCAGGCCCGAGATGTTGTGAAAGCCCTTTTCGAGCAGCACTTGGCCGCCGGACGGCGTGGTGACCACGCTCTTGACCTCCTGGGTCGAGCTGTACTGCCGGTGCTGCCCTCCGGGCAGCAGGTCGACGTAGTGGATCGTCTCGTCTTTCGTACCGTAAGGCTGATCACCGAGCTCGATGCGACGCAGGTATTTGACCCAGCTCACGCCTTGCACGCCCGGCACGACCAGCCGGAGGGGGTAGCCCTGCTCGGGGCGCAGCATTTCACCGTTTTGCCCATAGGCGACCAGAACCTCGCCGCTCTCGACTAGCGAGATGGGAATCGTGCGTGTCATGGATGACCCGTCGGCGCCTTCTGCCAGCACGAAGCGGCCAAGCTTCCAATCAGCGCCGCAGAAATCGAGCAGCGTGCGCAGCGGCACGCCGGTGAATTCGCTGCAGCTCAGCATGCCATGCGTGTACTGGCAGGTCGGCACCGCCACGTTGCCCCACTCCATACCTGTGTTGGCGCCGCATTCGATGAAATGAAAGCGCGACACGGACGGCAACCGCATGATGTCGTCCATCGTGAAAACCTTGGGCGTCTTCACGATGGCGGGGTCGGAACCATTGACCATCAGCCGATGCGTGGTTGGGTCGACGTCCCACCACCCTTGATGATGGCGCTCAAAGTGCAGGCCGCTCGGCGTGACGATGCCGAACAGCGATTGCAGCGGGGCGAAAGACACCGATGCCTGGCGCGTCTGGGTCAAGCCCGGGCTCTGACGGCGCTGCACGTTCGCTTCGTATCGCGAAGGCTTGCCGTAGCCTTCGGTGGCGACGCCCTGGCCGAGGCCAGTGCTGTGCGCGGGCAGTTGCAGAATGGTCGGGTCGCCGTCGCCCGGCACAGCGGGACCTTGCGCCAGCCCCGCCGGCGCAGCCAAGCAGGCTACGGCGCAAGCGTAGGCTTGGCGAAGAAAATCGCGTCGACCGTCTCGGGCCTCGGCCCACACCATGCGAACGTCGTCGTGCGCCAGGAAGTTTTCAGGCGCCTTCATCAGGCGGCCTGACGCACGGTGATGTCGCTGCACGATGGTCTCCGGTTGCGTAGATTGCAATATAAGCAAATGCGAATATACGTGATGAACGAGCCTTGACAGTTCGGTAGAAACGCTGAGACAAATGATCCATTGACTTCCAGCATCGAGCCGGATACTGCTTGATATCGCAGACCACCGTGCAGGCCGTCCTATGGGTGGCCTCGTCATTGAGGTCGTTCTTGGTGAAGTCACCTAGTCCACTCTTTCCCTCTTTACGAGTGCAGCAATCGTGCGCATTGCAACGACAATGGCGTGCGTCTATCCATAGCGTCATAGCCCAGGTACGTCGAACGCATGTCGTGCCCAATGGCGAGTAACTGCCGGTTGGCCGCGACTCGCACGCCGTGATCGAGGAGGCAAAAGCGGCCGGCCTCTTCGTCTTCGGCGAGAGCGCGTGCTCAAGCGCATCAACGCACGCGTGCGCTTCATTGAGAGGCTAACGCCGGCGCAGCAGCACCAAGCTCCCCCCAAATGCCATCGCGACCGCACCGAACAACAGATCTTCGCGTACGCCTTAAGCAAGCTCGGTGAGCATGGACTCCTTGGCATCAAAACCGAAGCCGAGAAGATGCTCATGCTGGCAGCGCTGAACTTGGTCGAGTGCGTTGCCCTGAGTGCTCCAAAGACGAAAGGACGAACGCGATGACATCGCAATTCCAGTTCGTCCTGGAGGGGGATGAATCAATAACCCTGCCGCCGTTGGATTCCACGGCCTCCGAGTAAGTGGAGAACGGCAACTAGTATCGCGTCAAGCCTCAAATGTCGGCTGCTCGCTTGCACTTGAAGTGGATTGCGTTGTGCCTGCTTGCCATAGCACGGCTATGACTCATTGAAACGCCTTGCAGTGCGCCCCGACAGCGGCGCGATCAACCGACACTTGAGGCTTGACGCGAC
>Ga0207678_10005180_pt1 | contig 11682 bp, 9 predicted proteins | sample KBSC63metaG_FD_184319 | JGI IMG/M metagenome (GOLD analysis project Ga0207678, IMG submission 184319) | Corn rhizosphere microbial communities from Kellogg Biological Station, Michigan, USA - KBS C6-3 metaG (SPAdes) (version 2) | ecosystem: Host-associated > Plants > Roots > Rhizosphere > Soil ... | reverse complement strand
CTGCGCGGCCCAGAACGAGCACCGGCGGATCGGGGTGCCGCGTGCACGCTCGTGACCGCGAATTGCTCGCCGCGCTCTCGAAGGTCAACTCCCAGATCGGGAGCGTGACGGTCGAGCTGCTGTCCCTCCAGCCGGACGACGCAGCCTACGCCGCCGGCCTGCGCACCGTCGGCCGCCAACTCCTCCACATCGGCGTTGCCCTCACCCGCCGCGCCGGCGAACTCGACGGCACCGAACTCGATCCATCTGCCCTGCTCAATGCCCCCGACACAGAAACCCACGACCGAACGGAGCGGTCTGAACCGTGACCGAAACTGCCCTCCGACCAGCCGTCATCGCCCTGGCCGGCGGCCTGCGCGAAGCCCGCAACGAACGCGGCATCGGCCTGCGCCGACTCGCCGACATGATCGGCATCTACCCCGCCGTCCTGTCGAGCTTCGAACTCGGCCACCGCGCACCACAGGACACGATCGTGGCCCACATCCTCGGTGTCCTACGAGCACCACAACACGTGCGCGAACACCTCATCGACCTGGCCCGCCGGTCCCACGACCACGACTTGATCGACCGCACCGGACGCGCCGAGCACTACCTCCGCACCGCCTTCGAACAGCGAGCCACCCGCGTCACCGAGTGGGCGCCGACGCTCATCCCCGAGGCGCTCCAGACCGCCGAATACGCCCAAGCGTTGCGGGACACCGGCCTGCTCGACCCCGAGGCCGCCGACGCGGGCTGTCTTCTCCGCGCCGCACGTCAACTCGCCCTGACCGACGAACCGGGCCCGCCGCACACCTTCCTGATCGGCGAAGCCGCCACACGCCCCGACGCCTGCACCCCCGACGTCCTCCGCGACCAGATCGACCAACTGTGCACCTGGACGGGAAACCCGCGGATCGCCGTCCGTATCGTCCCCGCCGCCGACTGTCCACCCGGCCTGGTCGAACCGTTCACCCTTTACGAACACCGCGCCGACGCCATCGCCGTCGCCGTCGCACTGAGCCACCACCACGGCGCCGTCTACTCCACCCACCAAGCAGCCTTGACGACCTATCAGAAGGCCGCCCGCTCACTGAAGCGTCACGCCACAGAGAACGCGTGGCCCTAAGCCCCCGGCCAGTACATCCTCCTCTGATTGCAATTTGCAATCTTCAATTTCCGCCCCGGGCTTCCAGCGGGACCACGCGGCCGACTAAGGTTCGGGTCCTCTCCGGTTCCGGGCGAAGGGAGATCGGGTGACGGCTGGGATCGTCGCGATCACCGTGCCAAACTCCGGCGGCGAGCTTCCGGAGCTCGCCGCTTGGCTGCGAGGCGAGGACCAACTCCGCGGCCGCGTCCAGGTTTTCGACGCCGTCGTGGTCGGGGTTTCGAGCACCTCCGCCGATGTCTTCTGCCGCTCGCTCTTCGGATGGCTCGGACGGAGCCGGGAAGCCCGCGTCTCGCTGAAGGTCAAACGCTCGGGCGCCGCCGAGGAACTCGAGCTCGATTTCGGCGCCGCGAGCGACGCCGATCAGGTTCTCGGTGCCGTGCAAGGATTTCTGGACAAATCCTGAACCAGTACTGAACGACGAAGAAGGCCCGCACGGTTCTCCGTGCGGGCCTTCTTCGTCGTGCGGTGGATCAGGGGCCGGAGGACTTCGTCGTCGTCGGGAACAAGCTCTCCGCGACGGAGACGGTGACCTGCTGGTCGTTGTTGATCTGGCTGCCCGCCTTCGGGTTCTGGCCGGTGATCGTGCCTTCCGGCTGCCCGCTGGTCCGGTCCGCCCGCTGGCTCAGGGTTCCGGTCCAGCCCATGCTCTGCAGCTTCTGCTGGGCCTCGTCGACGGTCATGCCGGCCAGGCTCGGCATCTGGATCTTGGTCGGCTGGCTCTGGTCGGGGCCGGTCGACACGGTGAGCGTGATCACCTCGCCGATGGCCAGCTGGCCACCGTTCGGGTTCTGGGTGATGACCGAGTCCTTCGGCACCGTGTCGGACGCTGCCTCGTTCTTCTTCGTCTTCCAGCCCGCGCCTTCCAGCGCCGCCTTGGCCTGCGAGTACGGCTTGCCGGTGAAGTCGGTGACCGTCTTGAGCTGCTTCGACTTGCCCACCGTGATCTTCACGCTGGAGCCCTGGGAGGCCTCGGTACCCGGGGGCGGGTTCTGGTCCTGCACCAGGCCGGCCTGGTTCGGGTCGCTGACCTCGACCTCGCCGATGGTCGGGTCGAGGGTCAGCTTCGCCTCGGTGAGCGCCTGCTCGGCCTGGTCGCGCGTCTTGTTCTTGAGGTCCGGGACGCTGGCCTTACCCGGGGCGACGCCGACGTACAGCGTGATCTTCGTGTTGGTCGCGACCGAGACCCCGACCCCCGGATCGGTCTTGATGACCTTGGTGATGTCGTCCTGGCCGCACTCCGGGTTGCCGCCGGTCGCCTGCACCGTGCAGGTGACCTGCTTCTGCTCGATCGTGCCGTTGAAACCCTTGTTCTTCAACGTCTCCCGAGCCTGCGGCACCGTCTGGTGCAGCACGTCGGGGACCGCGACCGTGGTGTTGTCGTTGCCCTTGAACGAGCCCGCCAGCCACATGATCAGCAGCACCGCGCCCAGCACGAACACCGCGGCCACCGCGGTCAGGATCGTGCGGCGGCGGCGCTTGGCCTTCGGGTCTTCGTCCGGCTCGCTGTACTCGTCGTAGCGCTGCGGCTGCCGCCGGTCGGCGTTCATCACCTGCGTGCGCTCGTCCTCGGACATCACCATCGGCGCCACCGGGCGCTGGCCCGAGAGGGTGCGCACCAGGTCCGAGCGCATCTCCGCCGCCGACTGGTAGCGGTTCGCCGGGCCCTTGGCCAGCGCCTTGAGCACGACGGCGTCCAGCTCCGGCGCCACCGCCGGGTTGACCGACGACGGCGGGTTCGGGTCTTCGCGGACGTGCTGGTAGGCCACCGCGACCGGGGAGTCCCCGGTGAACGGCGGTTCGCCGGTGATCAGCTCGTACAGCACGCACCCGGCGGCGTAGACGTCGGAACGCGCGTCGACCGACTCGCCGCGGGCCTGCTCCGGCGACAGGTACTGCGCCGTGCCGATCACCGCGGCGGTCTGGGTCATGGCGGACTGGCCGTCGTGCATCGCGCGCGCGATGCCGAAGTCCATCACCTTGACCGCGCCGTTCTTCGTGATCATCACGTTGGCCGGCTTGACGTCGCGGTGCACGATGCCGTGGCGGTGCGAGAAGTCCAGCGCCGCGCAGACGTCGGCCATGACCTCCATCGCCCGCTTCTGCGACATCGGGCCCTCGGTCTTGACGATGTCGCGCAGCGTCCGGCCTTCGACGTACTCCATGACGATGTACGGCAGCGGCCCGAACTCGGTGTTGGCCTCACCCGTGTCGTAGACCGCGACGATCGCCGGGTGGTTCAGCGCGGCGGCGTTCTGCGCTTCCCGGCGGAAGCGCTCCTGGAACTGCGGGTCCCTGGCGAGGTCGGCACGGAGGATCTTGATCGCGACTTCCCGGCCGAGACGCACGTCGTGGCCGTGATGGACCTCGGACATGCCTCCGTAGCCGAGCGTTTCGCCCAGCTCGTACCGGTTGGAGAGCAGTCTGGGTGTGCTCATCTCTGGGTGCCGTTCCATTCCGTCCAAGGTGTGGTCATGATGCCTTGCCGGCCATCGTCGGTCGTACCGGGAGTGTCCGCCGGGTAGCCGCTCGAGGACTGCTCCGCGGGCGCCTGTCTGCCCGGGACCACCTGGCTCTGCGGCTGGCCGTTCTGCGGCGCCGAGCCGTTGCCGCCGCCCAGCATCTTCGCCACCAGCACGATGCCCGCCACCAGGACAACGAGCAGGATCGCGGCGAGAAGCGCCCACCAGCCCCATTGCGTCTTCTTCCGGGGGGCCGGCAGCATGACCTGCCGCGGGGCGGGCCGGGACGGCGGGCCGATGGCGATCATCGGGTTCATCGCGGGGGACGGCGGACCGCCCGGCATCTGCGGTTGGTGCGGGGGAAGCTGCTGCGGCGGGATCGGCACCGGCATCGACGGCGGTGGCTGCTGCGGCACCTGCTGCGGCACGACCGGTTGCTGGCCCGTCGTGTAAGTGGCGTTGACGAGCCCGGACGGCGTCGGCAGCGGCAGCCCGGAGCGGACCGCGGCGACGGCGGCCGCGAACTCGCCGCCGTTGTTGTAGCGCTGCCGCGGGTCCTTGACCAGGGTCGCCTCGATCACCGCGCGCGCCGCGGGCGGCACGTCCGGCGGCAGGGGCGGCGCGATGTCGCGGATGTGCATCATCGCGACCGTCACGGCGTTCTCCGACAGGAACGGCCGGTGCCCGGCGAGGCATTCGTAGCCGCACACCGCCAGCGAGTAGACGTCGGACGCCGGCTCGGCCGGTTGCCCGAGCGCCTGCTCCGGAGCGATGTAGTGCGCGGTGCCCATGACCATGCCGGACCGGGTGACCGGTGCGGCGTCGGCCGCCTTCGCCACGCCGAAGTCGGTGATCTTCACCTGCCCGGCCGAGGTCACCAGGATGTTGCCCGGCTTGACGTCGCGGTGGACGAGACCGTGGGAGTGCGCCGCCTGCAGGGCGTTGCCCGCCTGCTCCAGCATGTCGAGCGTGAACTCGGCCGACAGCCGCCCGTGCTTGGCCAGCAGCCCGGCCAGCGGGTCGCCGTCGACGAGCTCCATCACCAGGTACGCGATCGACAGGTCGCCGTCGATGATGGTCTCGCCGTAGTCGTGCACCGCGGCGATGCCGGGGTGGTTCAGGGACGCCGTCATCCGCGCTTCGGTGCGGAAGCGGTGGAGGAACTCGGCGTCACCGGAGAGTTCGGTCTTGAGGATCTTGACGGCCACGGTCCGGTCGAGCCGGGTGTCGCTGGCTTGCCAGACCTCGCCCATCCCGCCGACGGCGATCCGGCTCGTCAGCTTGTAGCGGTCGGCCAGCAGCTGACCGGAGGACAGCATGCGCTATCCACCCCCGAGCTTCGCGTTGATGGCCGCGCGGCCGATTTCCGCCGCGACCGTGCCGCCGGTGGCCGCGAGGCCGCGGTTGCCGCCGTCCTCGACGATCACGGCGACCGCGATCTGCGGGTTGTCGACCGGGGCGAAGGCGGTGTACCAGGCGTGCGGTGCGGTGTTCTTGGAGTCCGTGCCGTGCTCGGCGGTGCCGGTCTTCGACGCGATCTTGATGTCGTCGCGCTTGCCGCCGCCCTTGGTGAAGCTTTCGGAAGCGACCATCATGTCCTTGAGGATCGCGGCGTTCGACGCCGACAGCGCCGGGGTGCCGGTGAGTTCGGTCGGGCTGTAGTCCTCGATGGTCGACAGGTCCGGTGCGAGGACCGACTGCACCAGCTGCGGCTTCATCGCCATCCCGCCGTTGGCCACGGTGGCCGCGAGAATGCAGTCCTGCAGCGGCGTCAGCCGGACGTCGCGCTGGCCGATGCCGCTCTGGTAGAGCGCGCCCTGCGAGTCGAGCGGGCCGACCGTCGACGGGGCGACCTTCATCGGCACGGTCAGGTCGGTCTGCCCGATGCCGAAGTTCGCGGCCGTCTTCTTCATCTTGTCCGGGCCCAGCTGGCCGGCGAACTCCGCGAACGGCACGTTGCAGGAGTGCGCGAGCGCGTCCTTGAACGTGTTGCCCGGGCACGTTGCGCCGCCGTAGTTCTCCAGCGTCGTGTTCGTGCCGGGGAGCTTGGTGTTCGCCGCCTGGCTGACCTGGGTGTCCGGGCCCTTGCCGTCTTCGAGCACGGCCGCCGCGGTGACGAGCTTCATCGTCGAACCCGGCGGGTAGGTCTCCGAGACCGCCCGGTTCAGCATGGGCTTCTTCGGGTCCTTGATGTTCGTGTTCCAGGCGTCGGTCTGCGCCTTCGACGTGTGCGCCGCCAGCTTGTTCGGGTCGTACGACGGCGTCGACACCATCGCCAGGATCCGCCCGGTGCTGGGCTCCAGCGCGACGACGGCGCCTGTGTAGTTCTTCTGCGTCATCAGGTCGTACGCGGCCTTCTGCACGGCCGGGTCGATGGTCAGCCGGACGTTGCCGCCGCTCGGGTCGCGGCCGGTGACCATGTCCGACAGCCGTCGCACGAACAGGCGCGGGTCCGAGCCGTTGAGGACGTCGTCTTCGACCTTCTCCAGGCCGCCGGCGCCGTAGTTGATCGAGTAGAAGCCGGTGACCGGCGCGTACATCGGGCCGTCGGCGTAGGTGCGGACGTACTTGTACTTGTCGTTCGACGGGCTGACGCTGGCCAGCACCTCGCCGTTGGCCTGCGACACGATCTTGCCGCGCTGGCGGGCGAACTCGTCGTAGAGCACGCGCGCGTTGCGCGAGTCGGTGCGGTAGTCGTCGGCCTTCACCACCTGGATGTAGGTGGCGTTGGCCAGCAGCAGGACGACCATCACGAGCATCGCCATGCCGACCTTGCGGAGCGGGGTGTTCATGCCTGCGCGCCCCCGTCCGCCGGCGGGCGCTGCACGAGCACGGTGTGCGCTTCCGCGATCGGGGCCTGCGGCTGCTGCTGCGGCTTCGGGCGGGAGGCGGGCTTGCGGGCCGCGTCGGAGATGCGGAGCAGCAGCGCGACCAGGATGTAGTTCGCGAGCAGCGACGAACCACCCTTGGACAGGAACGGGGCGGTGATACCGGTCTCCGGGATGAGTTTCGTGACTCCGCCGACAACGACGAAGATCTGCATGACCATGGTGAATGCGAGCCCGCCGCCCAGCAGCTTGCCGAACGTGTCGCGCACGGCCAGCGCGCTGCGCATGCCGCGCATCGCGACCAGCAGGTACAGCATCAGCACCGCGGCCAGCCCGATGAAGCCGAGCTCCTCGCCGATCGCCGCGGTGATGAAGTCGGTGTTCGCCTCCGGGACCATGTCCGGGCGGCCCGCGCCGAGCCCGGTACCGCCGACACCGCCGGTGCCGAGCCCGAACAGGCCCTGGGCGATCTGGTAGCCGCCGCCGGCGTCGTCGTAGGTGGCCAGCGGGTCCAGCCAGTTCGCCACGCGCTGCTGGACGTGCGTGAAGAGGTTGTAGGCGATGATGCAGCCGACGGCGAAGAAGCTGAGGCCCAGTACGACCCAGATGACCCGCTCGGTGGCGACGTACAGCATCACCAGGATGACGCTGAAGAACAGCAGCGACGTGCCGAGGTCCTTCTCGAACACCAGGATGCCGATGCAGGCGAACGCGGCGATCAGGATCGGGCCCAGGTCGCGGGCGCGCGGGAGCTCGACCCCGACCAGCTTCTTGCCCGCCACCATGAACAGGTCCCGCTTCGACACCAGGAACGAAGCGAAGAAGATCATCAGCAGGATCTTCGCGAACTCGCCCGGCTGGATCGAGAAGAACGGCAGCTTCAGCCACACCTTGGCGCCGTTGACCTCGGACAGGCTCGACGGCAGCATCGCCGGCAAGGCCAGCGCGAAGATCCCGACCAGGCCGGCGGTGTAGCCGTAGCGGGTCAGCGTGCGATGGTCGTTCACCACGATCAGTACCACGACGAAGAACACCAGCGAGATCACCGTGAACAGCACCTGCGCGGTGACGGCCGGTGTGTAGTCCTTGCCGTTCTGCGTGGCCCGTTCGGCCAGGGCGAGGTCGATCCGGTGGATCATCACCAGCCCGATGCCGTTCAGCAGCGCGACGCAGGGGAGCAGCACCGGGTCGGCGTACGGCGCCCACTTGCGGACGGCCAGGTGCGCGCCGGTCAGCACGCCGAGGTACGCCAGGCCGAGCCAGATGATCGACGCGGTGAGTGCCTGCTCCTGGTTCGCTTCGACCAGGACGAGCGCGATGGTGACGATGACCGTGGCGAACCCCAGCAGCACCAGCTCGGTGTTGCGGCGGGTCGGGACCTCGCGCGGCGGGTTCGTCTGGAACTGCGCGGCGAGCGGTTCGGCGGAACGCGCGACGGGCTGACTCATCAGTTACCGCCTCCCGTCGTCGGTGCCGTCGAACTCGGCGTCGAGCAGTCCCTCCCCGCTGGCTGGTTCGCCGACGACGGAGTAGTGGAGCCGGCCGGAGCCGACGGAGTCGTCGTCGGCGTGGCCGTAGGGGTCGGCGTCGAGGACGGCTGACCGCCCGCCGGCGCGCAGTTGTTCAGGCGCTTGCGCAGCTGCAGGAAGTCGTCGATGTACTTCCGCGCTTCGTCGAGGCTGTCCTTCTTGACGCCGTTCTGCACCGCCAGCCGCGCGTCCTCCTGGAGCTGGGTGACGCGCAGCTTGTCCGTGCACACCTGGGTCGGCGGGCAGGACCCCTGCTCGTAGGCGTGCAGGTCGATGCCGAGAATGCTGCCGGGGACGCCGCGGTAGATCACGACCTCCCCGTCCGAACCCTCGCCGACATAGTACTGACTCAGCACGAAGTAGCGGGTGGCGATGGCGGCCGCGGCGAGCACCACGAGGACCACCAGCGCTCCGGCCAGCCAGCGGAACCGCTTCCGGCGACGGGCCTTCGGGTCCTCTTGCGGCTGCGGCAGTTCCTGACGCGGCGGAGGGGGCGGCTGGGTCAGCGCCCTGGCCCGGGCCGCGGGCGAGTCGCCCTGGTGCCGTTCGTCGCTGCCGTCCCCGGCGGCGCCGCCCACGATGGGCGCGTCCTCGCCGAAGTCGACGTCGACCACGTCGGCGATGATCACCGTGACGTTGTCCGTGCCGCCGCCCTTGAGCGCCAGCTCGATCATCCGGTCCGCGCACAGCTGCGGGTCCGGGATCTGCACGGCCTCGGCGAGCGTCTCGTCGCTGACCATGCCGGACAGGCCGTCCGAGCAGATCAGGTACCGGTCACCGGAACGTGCTTCGCGCACGGTCAGGCTCGGCTCGACCTCGTGCCCGGTGAGCGCCTTCAGCAGCAGCGACCGCTGCGGGTGCACCGCCGCCTCTTCGGGCGTGATCCGGCCCTGTTCGAGGAGCTCGTTGACGAAGCTGTCGTCGCGGGTGATCTGGGCGAACTGGCCGCCGCGCAGCAGGTAGGCCCGCGAGTCGCCGACGTGCACCAGCCCCAGCCGGGTGCCGGCGAACAGGACGGCGGTGAGCGTGGTGCCCATGCCGTCCAGGTCGGGGTCCTGCGAGACGAGTTCGGCGATCGCGGCGTTGCCGTTCGCCACCGCCTCGCGCAGCTGGGCGAGCAGGTCGTCGCCCGGCTCGTCGTCGTCGAGAGGGGCAAGGGACGCGATGACGACCTTGCTGGCGACTTCGCCCGCCGCGTGCCCACCCATGCCGTCGGCGAGCGCGAGCAGGCGAGGGCCGGCGTACACGGAGTCCTGGTTGCTCGAACGCACCAGGCCCCGGTCGCTGCGGGCTGCGTAGCGGAGGACGAGAGTCATGGGCGAAGCTCGATCACCGTCTTGCCGATCCGGATGGGGACTCCGAGCGGGACCCGGAGGGGTGCAGTGACCTTAGCCCGGTCGAGATAGGTGCCGTTCGTCGAGCCCAGATCTTCCACGTACCAGTCCTCACCGCGCTGCGCGATCCGCGCGTGCCGGGTCGACGCGTAGTCGTCGTCGAGCACCAGCGTGGAGTCGTCGGCCCGGCCGATCAGGATCGGCCGGCCGTCCAGCGCGATGCGCGTCCCGGCGAGCGCGCCGTGGGTCACCAGCAGCTGCTGCGGCGACTTGCTGTTGCGCGGCTTCTTCTCCTTCTTGCGCCCGAAGGTCGGCACCTGGACGCGCATGCCGGACGCCGCGTAGAGGTCCGAACGGACGACTCTGAGCGCGGCGAACACGAAGAGCCAGAGCAGCACGAGGAAGCCCACCCTGGTGAGTTGTACGACCAGCTCTGGCACTTGGTGTGTCCGCTCCCGACTCGTCCGTGCAGCCGCGACGCGGGTACGCCGCGGTCCCCCCGCACGTCAATTCTGCGGGAACAGTATTCCGGGTCCCGAGTCAGCCCTGTGTACGGAACACGAGGGACGAATGACCCACCCTGATGACGTCGCCGTCGGCGAGCTGCCAGGTCTGGACCGGGGTGCCGTTCACGGTCGTGCCGTTGGTCGAGCCGATGTCCGCCAGCGTCGCACTCTGGCCGTCCCAGGTGATCTCCAGGTGGCGGCGCGAAACCCCGGTGTCCGGCAGGCGGAAGTCGGCGTCCTGGCCGCGGCCCACGACGTTCCCGCCCTGCTTCAGCGAGTACGTGCGGTTCGAGCCGTCGTCCAGCTGCAGGCTCGCCGCGAGCTGGCGGCCCGGCGCCGGCGGGGCGTAGCCGCCCTGCTGGCCGTACGGGTCCGCGGCCGGCTGGCCGTACGCCTGCTGCTGGCCGTACTGGTCGTAGCCGCCCTGCTGCTGCTGGCCGCCGTACTGGTCGTACCCACCCTGCTGGTAGCCGCCCTGGTCGTAGCCACCGCCCTGGGGCTGGGCGTAGCCGCCCTGGTCGTAGCCACCGCCTTGCGGCTGGGCGTAGCCGCCCTGGTCGTAACCGCCGCCCTGGGGCTGGGCGTAGCCGCCCTGGTCGTAGCCACCGCCCTGGGGCTGGGCATAACCGCCCTGGTCGTAGCCACCGCCCTGCGGCTGCTGCTGGCCGTACTGGTCGTAACCGCCACCCGGCTGCTGCTGGCCGTACTGGTCGTATCCGCCCTGCTGCTGGCCGTAACCCTGGTCGTACCCGGGCTGCTGGCCACCCTGCTGTCCGTAGCCGTACTGGCCCTGCTGGCCGTACGGGTCACCCTGGTCGTATTGGCCGTAGCCGGGGGGCTGGCTCATTGCTGGGTCTCCTGCGTTGCTGGGTCGTGCCGACCGCGGTGTACCGGCGCCGGAGGGGCGGGCGTCGGGATCGACGGACGAACGGGTCTTGAACTGTCCAGTATGCAGCGCCTCGTTGCGCTCGAGTGATACGACGACGTCACCATAGGTGTCCAGGCCTTCGGCGGCGAGGTGTTCCGCCACCGCCTTGGCCAGCACCTGGGTGACGCGTTGCTCGTCACCGGCCATGCGATCGTGGTCAGCCGTCCCCAAGGACACGATGTAGTGATTCGGGGCGAGCTGCCGACCGCCTGCCAGCTCACGAACGTTCTCCTCACTCTCCCGCTCCAGGGCGATCGCCACTTCCTGCGTGACGACGTTGCCACCGAACATGCGCGCGAAAGTGTTCCCCACCAGGTTCTCGAGTCGCCTGTCGAATCGTTCGGCGCGGCCCACCGGGGAAAACCTCCTCACACGTGTGCTTCCGCACCGATCCTATCCGGGTGAGCGAGCCTCGACACGGCCCCCGGTGAAACCGGCAGAAACGACCTGCTAGTCTTCTCTTCGCTGCCGCAAGGAAGCACTCGGGCGAGTGGCGGAATGGCAGACGCGCACGGTTCAGGTCCGTGTGTCCGAAAGGACGTGAGGGTTCAACTCCCTCCTCGCCCACGCTGTTAAGGGCCCCGATCGCTAGCGCGATCGGGGCCCTTCCCATTTGCCTTGTGTTTCCCGGGGGCCGAGCCCCCGGACCCCACGGTGCCTTCCGTCACCTCCCAGCGTGGTCCGGTGGGCTAGGTCACCTTGTTCGCCCTGGGCGAAGTTACGCCGTGTGGGTGGCTATCCAGTCCGCGATGACGTCCGCACGGCTCGTCGTCTCGATGCCCGCGTGGGGGCAGCCCGGTCCGGTCGCCTCCAGCGAGACCAGCTGGGTGCCCGAGAAGTACGGGGCTCCCGAGTCGTACGTGCACGCGCTCGTCGTGATCTCCGGGGCCGCGCCGCGGACGCCCAGCGTGGTCGGGTCCACCTTCGCGATCGCCACCGTTCCCTGCTGGA
>Ga0207678_10005176_pt1 | contig 11686 bp, 10 predicted proteins | sample KBSC63metaG_FD_184319 | JGI IMG/M metagenome (GOLD analysis project Ga0207678, IMG submission 184319) | Corn rhizosphere microbial communities from Kellogg Biological Station, Michigan, USA - KBS C6-3 metaG (SPAdes) (version 2) | ecosystem: Host-associated > Plants > Roots > Rhizosphere > Soil ... | reverse complement strand
CTATTTCGGCGGGATGAGGGTCGAGCAGGTGCTGGCCGGATTTCCGGTGCCGCTCTTTCTCACCCTTGCCGGGGTCACGCTGATGTTCGCCCAGGCACAGGGGAATGGAACCCTTGACCGCGTCGCGCAGCGCGCGGTGCGGATGTGCCGGGGTATCGCCGGCGTGATACCGATGATGTTCTTCGTGATGACAGCCGCTCTATCCTCGAGCGGACCAGGCAACATTGCGGCGACTGCATTGATGGCGTTAGCCGTACGGGGATTTGAGAGCCAAGACGCGAAGAAAGTAAGAACGTGCGAACCCCATACGGGGCAACACGTATAGGAGGCTGTGCGGGCCTGGTAATACACGTCATCATCTGCGATGCCCGGCATGGCACAAGGATGACAAACCAGATTCACGCGGGCCCCTCTGGGAAGGGGCGACGTTGCGGACGCGAAGCTCTCGGGGGGGGGGCGAGTGGTGGAAGCTCCTCCAAGGAACGTGGTGTTTCCTTTATTGAATCTGAGTTTGACCCGTGGCGGTGTCGTGCACGCAAAGGCTGACCTGTTGCTGTGCAGTCTGTGGTTTATGCAGCAAGCGCTCCCAGAACGAGCGAGCCGGCGCGAGATTGAAGATTCGCAGGGCGAAGCGATGCTCGTCCAGCCATTCGCCCACTGGTCCATACACCTGTCCAGTGGGCAGTGGCGGCAAGCTCACCGGCTGGGTATCGATCCATAGCCAGGGGCCGCGCACCCAAATGTCAGTTCCCCAATATGGGGAGGATGAACTTGAAACATTGCAACGATGGCGACTCCAGAAGTAAGCGATGCGGCGGTACGAGGACGAATACGCAACGCACAGCCTGTCCTCGTAGACCAGCGAAAGCGGCTGCTCCTCGCTCGCCTTGAAGCCTGCAACGATGAAGTCGTCCCTCTGAAACTGACCGAAGAGTTGCACGCAGAACCTGCGATGTTGGATGGCTCCGACGAATCTTGAGCTCCATGCCTCGTGTGACAGCAACAGGCGTAGCAGCGCTGCGAATGGATGCCGTGGCCCTCCACTCTGAGAAAGCCACGAGTCCCTGGCCGGGCCGGGCGGCGGTGGCTCGACCAGTGGGGGAGGTTGGTCCTCGATCCGTGTGCTCACAGGCGGCAGCGGTGTCAACTTGCTGGGGTCGATGATGCGGCTGGGTATGGTGTCTTTATCGCTGGCATACACCAGCCAATCGTTGCCTTCGGTGCCTTTGACCTCCAGTCGGAGGGTGGAGGACCACTCTTCGTCATTGCGGGGTTGAATGTCGTACCAGCGGCGAGTCGGCAGGTCGAAGACCAGCAAGCCGTTGATGTGAAAATAGACCATGTCCTCGGGGCGCTGCAGAGGATGATCTTCCGGGCCATCGATTTGCATCCATATGCATCGCTGACCGCCCCATGTGAATGAATTGAATTGGTCACATCCGTACTTCCTGGGCACTGCCACCAATTCGCCGTCCACCCACAGACGATAGCCATCGGCAGACCTCACACCAATATGCAACCCGTTCTCCGACAAGCGGCGGATCAGAACCACTGATCCATCGAACGTCCGCCAGATGAGTGACTCTTCGTGTTTTTCGTGATGAAAATCCCCGCATTCCACGCAGTCGCGATGTGTGGCCTGGGTCAATAGCTGACCGTAGTAAACCTCCTCCCACAGCGCGGGGCCAATCAGCGATTGCAATGAACCGGAGAACACTCCCCATGCCTTCAGCAGCCAGCCATGGAACGACAGATCGGCATAGGCTCGATTGATGATTTCTTCGGTATACGGTGAATCGACAGTCGCTCTTTCGAAGTCAGCTATTTGTACTTGGTCATCCATTGCGGGCGAATTCTTTTATGTCGAACGGGACATGATCAAGGCGCTTGAATATGCAAAAACACCTGAGGACGATGCGAGCTGCTCCCCAGGCGATTCTCGATCAATGTCGCCGGTCAGAACCAGCTCTTGAGCTTGTCAACGGCGGACGACGCGGCGTTTGAAATCGCATCGCGCGCGCCGCTGGAGTTGGCCAGCCAAGCCACGCCAGCGCCCACGGCCGCACCCACGATGGTGCCGGCAACCGGAACCACTGACCCAAAGGCCGCACCCGCCGCGGCGCCCGCAGCGATGCCCGACGCTGTGGCCGCAGCGCCCACGACCACGTCGGCGCTGACGTGGCCAATGGCCTGGGAATCCCCGCGCATGAGTCCCTTGCGGTTTTCGTAGACCGAGAAGCCCGCGCTGACGACCGTGCCTACTACCGTGCCTCCCAGTGCGCGCGAGCCAATGGCCCGAGCGGCAGCTCCCGCCTCGGCCGCTTCGGTGGCGGTAACGCCCGACCGCAGGGCTTGCGCCTTGGCGGCGCCGCGTTCGATAACGCCGCCCACCACCTTATCCATCACGGGCGTGACCACCCGTTCGGCACGGGCGGCCACCGCGCCCGCGCCTGCGCCAACGGCAGCTTCCCGCGCCACTTCGCCTGCACTGTGTAGGCTGAGCTTGCCATCGGCGCTCAGGCGAATAAGGGTCACCACGCCGCTGACCGCCGCGCCCGTGACAGCGCCATGCTTGACCGAGCCCAGTTCAGTTCTGGGCAGTGCTGCGGTTTCCGGCGCTGGCTCCCCGAACTGGCGTCCCAGGTACTTCATGGCTGCTTCGGGGGTGGGCACCTGTGCTTTGTAGAAGGTGTTGGCCGTGAACTTTTCGCCGGGGTGTGCGCTTTCCCACTGCGTCTTGAAGCGTGCGAAGTCGCCGGACGAAGTTGCTTTGCTGACGGCGTTCTGCCCCATTTCGCGCAATTCGCCCACCGAGTAGCGGCGCTGCCCGATGGTGATGGCCCGATCCGCTTCATTGCCTACCGCTTTGGCCAGCGCATCGAGATTGGGCGGAGAGGTGAGGTTGGGAAATCCGGTTTCGCCGGGTTCGCTCAGCGCGTAGAAGCCCATCTTGCGAGGCTGGTCTGGCGTGCCTGCCTCACGCCATGCTTGCTGGCGAGCGAGCTGTGCCTTGGTGCTATTTGCCGTGGTAGCAAGGGTGCCCATGCCATGCTTGACACTTTCTGCATGCAGAATGGAAGGATCCTTGCCCGTCATGCGCAGCGTGTCTAGGTCCACCTCGGCATGCAGTTTGGCGTCAACCTTGGGCAGGCCGGAGCCTTTCATGTCTTGGCCGGCTGCCACGTCGTGGGCCACCTTGGTTGCTGGGGTCAGTTCGGGGTCTAGGGCGTGCTGGCCTGTGCGGGTCAACTGCGCCACCGCACCCTTGAAGTCATCCATGGGGTTGGACGCTGGCTTTGTCTTTCCTGTGGCAGTGCTGGCGTGCTCTTGAGTCTCGGGCGGACCTAATCGCTCGATGTGCTTCTTCAAAGCCCCGTTGATTTCAGGCTCGATCTTTTCGGCCAACAGCCCTGCGCCTACGCGGCGCAAGGCGTCCTTTGCTTGTGCGGCTTCCACGGGACTCAGGTCGCTGGTGCGTGTGCGGATGGCTTCGACAATTTTCTCCACCGCCTTGTCTTGCATGCCGATCTTCTTCAAGGCGTTCCGTACCTTGTCAGCTGTCTCAGCGGACACCCCTCGCCGAGGTGATGCCCGTTCGTAGGCCTTTTCAGCCAGCTTTGTGAAGCTGCCATCGGGTGCTGCCTGCCCTTTGCTCAAGCCATCGGCTTTGCGAAAGCCTTCCATCGCGCGGCCATCGTGGTTAATGGGCTTGCCCAGGGTGATGCTGCCCACGGTGCCGGCGGCAAGTGGGGCGCTCCCGAGGCTTTCATCCTGAGCCGGCGGATGTGCAGGAAGCTGTACCGCCTGCGCCGTGATCAAGCGCTCGGGCAGGTCAGGGTTGGCCGCGCGCAGCGCTTCGGTATCCACGCCGTAGCGTTGGGCGATGTCATGCAGTGTGTCGCCCGATTGGGCGTACACCTGCCCGGACCGGGTGGCCGTGTTGGTTGCAGCGGCGGCGCCTGCTGCGTAGCTTTCGATTCTCATGGAGTCTCCCTGTTGGGGGTTCAAGATGCCCCGAAACGGACAAGCATCAAGCGATGCTTTCCTCATCGGGCATTACCTTCACAGTTGGTTCAGCCTGTGCGATCAGGCTTGCATTCGGGCAACGTTGATACGTGAGCTGTGCAGGGATTTGAGAGGCAAGAAGCGAAGAAAGTAAGAACGTGCGAACCCCGTACGGGCCAACACCTATAGCAGGCCAGGCCGGCCTGGAAAGGGACAGCTTAGCGGTCGCCATCGGTCGCACAGTGATACCGCGAACACGAATGGTCACAGGCAAAAGGCGCGTGTCATGGGAGTACCCAGGGCACACTCGCCCCCGTTCAGCCAACGACCTGTGGTCGACCCTAGCTAGTGCGCGCACCGTCTATCGGCGAGACGGTTCATCACCTTTAATTCACTCCGTCGACCAACGCAAAGCAAGCCCGCCACGAAGCGCGGCGAGCCTGCAAGGTGGCAAAGGAAGGTGGTGGTTGTGTGAGGCGCAAGGAGCGTCCCCATGCAGCCGCGGCGACAGGGAGGTCCTGCAGCCAGCCATCGGTCAAGTGAAACATGGGTGCGTACGACGCGCCTGAACAGGAGAAGCAAAATGTCTGGAGCTTTGAATAGCGTGATGGGTGGTGGCGGCGGTGGCTTGCTGGGCGCTGTTGGTGGCATCGTTGGTGGGATGTTTGGTGGTCCCATCGGGAGCATGATCGGGCAGGCAATCGGCAACATGTTGCAAGAGGCGGTGGGCGACGCGACCAAGGGAGCAGCACAGGAGCTGCAGCAAGAACATGGCATGCCGAAATTCTTGGGGGACCTCATCTCCAAGGTGGTGGACGAGAAGCTGGAGCAGCTGGGCCAGAATGACGTTCAACCAGAAGCACAGCAGCAAGCCCAGGATCAGTTTGGGGGAGCAGTCGATGACTTCCGCGGCCAGTTGCAAAGTAGCTTGGTGAAGAACACGCTCGATGAACTGAAGGACTCCGGTTCTGAGGGGTCGAACGGCAAATACAGCGGCGGCAGCTGGCTCGTCGCACTGGCCAAGGCGATGGGTAAATCTCTCGGTCAGAAGACGGGGCACTTGGTCGATCTGAGCAATCAACTCAATGCCCTTCCCAAGGGCTCCAAGGATCCGAAAGTTGCCGATAAAACTACGGCGTTGATGACTGAAATGCAAGGCGTTAGCCAAGAAGTCAAGATGTTTCAGGAAACGGTCTCAACCGTGTTGAAGAGCATCGGCGACGCCCTGTCCGGTATGGCACGCAAGCAGTAACGAACTCGGTACGTACTCGGCGGGCCTGCATCAGCGCAGGCCCGCTTCTTTCATTTCCGGAGCTGGTCATGACCCCCATTCAACCAGTCCGCCGAGCGGCGGCCCTGCAACGCTATTCGACCATATTGCTGCTTTCCGGTAGCCTACTGGGCTGCGGTGGTGGTGGTGGCGATAACACTGCCCAAACAGTACCTGTGCCGCCGGTGGACGGTGCGCCTGTTGCGCCGTCGCCGACGGTCTCAATCGATCATCCCGAAGGCCAGTACTGGAGCTGGACTACCGAGAGAACGCTGTTCCTCTCGCCGGACGGATGGCCGTACTATGTTAGTCTTTTCAAGTACGTTTTCCCGAAGTTCTTCGACAACGGCTTGGTATATGTCGGCCCACCTGTGACCCGCCTTGCCGACCTGCAGTGCAACTCGCCAAGCAGGGATGTCAATGGCAATGATCTGTGTGTTCCATACACAGTTGAGAACGGAAAAATCAAGATTGGTGACGCCGATGCCCAGCCGATCAGTGCAATGGCCGCAGGTTGGTCCATTGGTGGCAAAAACTATCTGTCATTGGCGCCGCAGCAGGAAGTGCGACTCGACGGTTTGTACATCTCGCGGTCATGCTACCTAGCTACGTGCTCCCAGGCAGAATTCGTATTCAAGCCTGACGGCACGTTTACTGCCTCCGGCCACAATATCTACGCCAACACAATTGCCAATGTCTTTATGGGCGTTGCCGGCGGTGCAGATTCGCATGGTACCTATCGCGTCAAAGACTATTCGATCACCATCATGGTCAACGGTGCCCCTGAAGGACAAATGTTTTTCTTCAGAGATGGCGACTCGCTGCAAATCGCCGAAGACCGCTATGTGAAGCAATGAGACATTCAGGCGTGGTTACACCTTGTCCCAAACATGAGGGGCGCCCGAGTGCAATCTGGTGGGATGCTTTCGATATGAAATCTACTTTGACTTCCACGTCGAAACTTTTGGCCGTCGCGGGCTGCTTGCTGACTTCCTCTGCATTTGCCTACGACGCGGACTACTTCGCATATATCGCCGACTCGAACATGCACTACGCGATGTTGAGGGAGATGGGCAAGCGTGCCGAAATCTCGCGGCAGCTGACCTATGGATACGGCCGGGGCGCGCCGTCGAACTTACGCACGGCGCCGGCTACCACGGTGGCTGTGTTAGCAGCGTCTCCCGCCTTCCCTGCACGTATGGCTGCGACCTTCCCGGAAAAGTCTCGCCCCGAGGCCGAACGCGTCTTCCGCGAATTATTGGTGGCCTACGGAGCTATTGAGCAAAAGTTCGGCATCCAGAAAGGTGATGTGGCTGGCTCGATTGCCGCTTTCGTGGCGGGCAACTACATGGCCTATCACAACACGGGCTTTCCGGACAAGAATTTCAAGTCGCTGGTCAGACAGATGCAGCAGGTGCTCGGCTCGAACGGCGATTTTCAGAAATCAAGCGTGGCCGAAAAGCAGGAGCTTTACGAGCAGATGGCGACTGTCGGGATGTTGATGGCCACCAGTCAGATGGCACTGGCAAAGCAGCCTAATGCGCAGGCAGCGGACAACATGAAGCGGACCGCCAAGGGCTACCTCGAACAGTTTCTGAAGATGAATGCAGACAAGGTCGAGATCACGGCGCAAGGGATTATTGTTCGATGAGCTTACACCCCTTCAATCCGAAGTCCGGAGCGCGGGAGATGGGCGAGATGAACGACGTGTGGACCAAGCTCAAGGGCAAGTGATTCTCAGGAGTTCGGCCTCTAGGCGAGCACGGCCGTCGCGCCTTTCGACAATCGTAAAGCAAGGCGGGTGCGACAGTAAGCAATGGTCGCTGTCGACGAGCATGCAGCAAGGCCATTGCAAACAAGTTGCTGCTCTGTATTGGAAAGCTCCTGTCTTCGCGCTCTCAATGGCTTTGCTCGCCGGTCACGTTGAAGCGCGCGACTCAATCAATGCAGGGCTCACGGGGCAGTTCTGGTATTCACTTGACGGCGATTACTACAGGACAGATGCCTCCACTGGCAAGACGGTAAAGATTGGGCGCAGGCCGAGTCAAAGGCACTACCTGCATCCACGTCATAGACATCAATGTCCATGTACTCGCGCTCGCCAAAATCCGCATGTCCATGTTGAGATACAAGAAGATATCGCGTGCCGTCGGAGAATGACCGCCAAGGGCTACCTCGAACAATCTTTCTGAAGATCGTGGCATCAAAGGCAGGTGATGCTCAGGCGCATGGGCGGTACGTTCATTTAAAAAAGTACCTACGTTTACGCCATCCCTAACGTGAAGGGCTCACGCTCCCGCTGCACGTTCGAGAATCCGCCTCTCGATAGTTATCCGCTTCAGGGAAGAAGTCGCACCGATGCGTAAGCCCTTGTGGGTACTGCTTGGCGTTCAGCGATCTGGCGTGCGGGGAGGCGCGCCCGCGCTTTGGCGCCGCTGATAGTACTCAATGACAAAAGGGTGGAAGATATGTGGTTCATGCGTCTTGCTTGCATTTTTGCAACTCTCCTAGCGCTTATGGTCGTTGGATGCAGTAGGGGTGACGACAGTGGCGGAGGTGTCTCCGCTCCTAGCCCGCCGCAAGCGTCGGGTGCAACCGTCAATACCTATGGCAACACCAACCTGCCAGGCAGGCTCATCACCAACTCGCCGCAAGGAGCCTCTGCCTTCGATTTGCGAACGGGTCAGCAAGTCTCGCTTCCGAAGTCCACTGCTACCAATGATCCCGGCAGGGGTCGCTGGGAAGGCACATCCATTAACGGAACTACCGCTCTGCGCTGGTATGTCAACGTATCTTTGACGGGCGCCGCGCCCATTGTTCTCGTTGACTCGACCAGTTGGCAGCAGAAGGGCACGTTGGAACCGAAAGCCGAATTTCGAAAGCCTATGTTGTCGCCGGATGGTCGCTATATCCTTTCCTTTTGGCAGAACCTCTCTGCGGGTGAAACGGCCGAGGACGAACGATTGACCATTTTCGATGTTGCAACCGGCCAGCCCATCAAGCGGGGCTCACGGCTGGACGGCGTATTGATGAAAGGCAGCCCGGCCGCGTGGTTGCCAGATGGACGCTACGTCTACACGGTGAGGAATAAGCTTTATCGCTCTTCGCCGACCAGCAGTGCATCCGAGTTGATTGCCACCTTGGCTTTGCCGGGCAGTTCGCCCGACGACGGAGTGCCCCTTGCCTGGGGAAATACATTGGCGGTCAGCCCAGATGGAAAGAGGCTCGCATTCACGTGGTCAGAAGCTTCGCGAAATACCAGTACGGACACTCATATTTGGGTTGTGAATCTGGATAGCACCGGGTTGCACCGCCTCACGAGTGCGCCCGACCCGCAGTCGGCTCTGAACTATGCGTTCACAAGTCCTACATGGTCGCCTGACGGCCAATGGGTGGCTGGCGTACTTGACATGGGTGGGGTCGCGGTGGCCCCAGTTTTCCCGCCGGATCAGTCGTTCCCAGGCGTCCCCGGGGAAATTATTGGCGCCACCGGTTGTGCTTCCAGCCCAGTGTTTGTGCTGCCCGTCAACGCTGAAAACGTGCCCATTTCCTGGCCGGCTTATGACGTCAATCATGGCGTGAAAGTCAGAAACCCGTCCGGCGATGGCGGTCGATGGGTGTCCGCCTGTGACTCAATTGCGTGGATACCCTGACCACGTCAATACAGCCGCGGTAGCGCGATCTGGTCTTCGGGTGGAAAGGCCATCGGTTTTGCCGTCGGCACATGCCAACTGCTCAGGGAAATAAAGGATTCATCAATGCGAAATTTCTTGTTGGCCGTCTGTGCCATGGCGGTCGTCAGCCCCGCGGTGGCGCAATGGCTGGGCGCGGATTATGCGGCGAGCGGAGCACAGTACTCAAGCTTCGCTGCATCAAGTTTCGTCAATCAAAGCATCATCAACGGTTCAATGCTGAAGGACGCGGAGGCGACCCGTCGTTCGTCAAAGGGTCGCCCAACTGCAGCGGCCAGCATCACAGTCGCCGATGGTGAGCGCCCGGTCGCAACTTCGCGTGAGTTGGCTGCACGGTATCCAGCGGCTCAACGCATTCAGATTGAACGTGCCTTCAATGAAGCCTTCATGGGCTATCAGAAGATTGAAGCGCAGTTCGGCATTCCAAGACACGATGTCGCAGGTGCCGTGGCCGCTTTCATTGCCGGCAACTACATGGCCTTCCGCAACGTCGACTTTCCAGACGAGCACTTTCCTTTGCTTGTTGATCAAGTGCGCACTGTGCTGGCTTCCAACCCTGTGTTCACCCGCGCATCAGCGGCTGACAAGCGACAGTTGTATGAACAGATGGCCATCATTGGTACGTTCATGGCAGTCACGAACGAGGCGTTCAGGCGAAATCCCAACCCCGAGGCTGAGCGCAACTTTCGTCGAACCGCCCAGGCAAACCTGGAACAGTTTCTGAAGAGCGACGCCGATCGTCTCCAGATCTCCGACTCGGGGCTCATCATCCGCTGATCAACGGCGGATCCGACGAAGGAAACTGCCGACGCTCACTGCCGAGCATCCTTCACAAATCATGACGCCTGCCCACTGATCGCGACGGCATTGGCGCCGACTTCCATATGCCAGAGGCCGGCGTCCCCGCTTTAGCCCGCGAGCTCGCTAATCGGGATGATGCGATCGGGCTGTTCTTCATGCCCCGTGAGAGTCAGATTCGCAAAGATCCAAATCGCGTCTCCATGCTTCTCGATGCAGGGGTTGCCCCAGTTCTCTTCGCGCGTCGGATGAACGAGACGGTATGCGCCACGCTCCGCGTCATAGATAAACAAGCTCAGGATGCGAGGAAACTCCGCGTAAGAAAGTTGAAGCGGATGGTCTTTGGGACCAGGCACGAGCGAGACTAAAAAGCGATCGTCAATCCAATGTCCTCCGACAGGAGGTTCATGAAAGGGACAACTCCCGCCTTCAACGTAATGCACGCGCTCACCATCCACCCAAAGCTCAGACCCGTCCCACGTGGGTTCGCTCCAGAAGACCGCCCGGTGCTTGTCATGTGGAGAGATTTCAATCTCGATCATCCTGCCGTAGTGGCCGCTGTGTTTGTTGGTGGGGTCGAATTCGAATCCTGCTGCGGCACAGTCCTCGTAACTGGCTTCACGCAGCAATTTCAAGATGAAGTCCCGAAAGGTTTCGCGGCCAAGAATGGCGTGGTATCGAGGCGGGTTCCAGAGCCACTCTGCAAGCACCAGACCATTGGGTGACGTGCGCAACCGGTCTTTCCATTTCAAGACATCCGTGCCCCAGGTCAGCAATGCCTGCTCCTCTTGGGTGTTTTGCGGCGCGGGCGCAATACGTGGCGGCGCCACGACGCGACCTAGCCCTAGCCGTTCAACCACGTTCTTGACTTGCGCCGCCGCGCTCGGGCGAAAGATCGGTTCGGGACAGTGCCGTGCGCGCATTGGCTGCGGCATCGGCCAACGCGTTCGCGGGCGCACCGGTAACGGGTTCGCTGGTGCTGTTGGCGATGCGAAAGCCCTTGATGGCTCGGGTCTGTGGGTCCAGGGGTTGCGCTGCGATGCGCGCCGCCTCGGCACCTGCGGCGGCAATGGCGTCGTCCGAGTTCGTGTTGGGCGGCCCATTGTTAGCGCCGGCAATTCCCGAGATTCCGTTGGTCATGCAGTTCTCCTTGTGGTTCGATTTGTCATTCACGATTCCTACAGCGGGAAGCGGACACCGCCGGAGGAATCGCTGGACGGATCAGTTGCCCGAGGTGCTTATGCGAGGCACTCGGCAAGAACCATCAGACGTGTCCGTTCCAACGAGCAAGGGTGAGATCGATGCCAACGAAGCGCGCAGATTGACGTCAATGTGGGGCGCGCGGTACTGGCCGGTGGCTTCGTTGAAGTTCGGCGTGCCGCCCGGATACATGCGTCCACCGCCCGCGTGAGCTGGCTCACGCTGCGTGTCTCCTGCGTCGTGCAAGACCTTGTTCAGCGCGCCCATGAACATCCCCGTGAGGCTGATGCTCAGCAAGCTGCCGAGCATGCGGAATGCGTCCTTGTATTGGTTCTGAAGTTTGTCGGCGCCGCCTTTGAGAAGGTCGGTATCGTTGATGTAGCTTTGATCGACCTTGCGCACCATGCCGTTGTCGTCCACCGCCACGAACCCTTTCCCGGCGGGATTCTCCTGGACCACATTGCCGTCGGCGACAGCCCAGTCGAGCACCTTGCCCCAGCCCTTGGCTTCGTCGATCTTCAAGTCGCCGGTCTTATTGGTGTCGATGCCAGAGACTTGCGCGCCGTAGTCTCCGTTGGTGATGGTCACCTTCGACGACAGCGTCATGTTCGGATTGTTCGCCCAAGGGGTGGTCTCGATGGTGACCTTGGTGCCGTCTTCGAGCTTGAGCGTGGTCGTGCCCCAGAAGTCGAAGGCGTGCTGGCCGTCGACGTTCATGTGC
>Ga0207678_10005171_pt1 | contig 11689 bp, 9 predicted proteins | sample KBSC63metaG_FD_184319 | JGI IMG/M metagenome (GOLD analysis project Ga0207678, IMG submission 184319) | Corn rhizosphere microbial communities from Kellogg Biological Station, Michigan, USA - KBS C6-3 metaG (SPAdes) (version 2) | ecosystem: Host-associated > Plants > Roots > Rhizosphere > Soil ... | reverse complement strand
GTACGCGGCGACCAGCGTGGCCTGGTCCTTGACCAGGTCGGTGCCGAGCAGGAAGAAGTCACCGGGCCGCAGCCGGTCCCTGACCCGGGCCAGGAACGCGGACCGCGGCCCGGGCTCCAGGTTCCCGATCGTGCTGCCGAGGAAGGCGACCAGCCGGGGGGACGGAGCCTCACCGTCCGCGGGGAACCCGAGCCGCTCCTCGAAGTCGGACACCACGGCGCGGACGTCGAGCCCGGGGTATTCGGCCGACAGTGCCTTCCCCGCGGCGGCCAGCGCGGGCTCGCTGACGTCGACCGGCACATAGCAGCGCAGCGTGCCGGCGTCGCGCAGCGCGTCGAGCAGCAGCCGGGTCTTGTCCGACGACCCGGAGCCGAGCTCGATCAGCGTCCGCGCGCCGGTCTGCGCCGCGATCCCGGCCGCGTTCGCGCGCAGGATCTCCCGCTCGGCGCGAGTCGGGTAGTACTCCGGCAGTTCGGTGATCTTGTCGAACAGCGCGCTGCCCTGCGCGTCATAGAACCACTTGGGCGGCAGCGACTTCGGGTCCGCGGTCAGCCCGGTCCGGGCGTCGGCGCGCAGTGCTTCCTCGAGGAAGCCGGGCGGTAGCCGGCGGTCGAGGGTTGTCATCGGATCGCGATCCTTCCGTCCTCGGTGTTCTGGTCGGGTGAAACGGGTGGAACAGGTGAAGCAGATCGAGCAGGATTACCCGGTGCGGCCAGCCGGGCCACACTGACCTGCTGCGGCGTCGCGGTCATCACGGAGCCGTCCGGCACCTCGGTCCAGCCGGGCTCGTCGTCGCCCGGCTCCGAGGCCACGACCACGGCGTCCCCGGACGCGCGGTAGCACAGGGTGTCGCCGGCCGCCGTGGCCGCGATCACGCGCCCGTCGGTCAGCAGGAAGTTGAACCGGCCGCTCACGCCCGCGGCCCGCACCGCGCAGACGGTGTCCGCCAGCGCATCCGCGGCCCCGAGGCCGAACCCGAGCCGGTGCCTGACCAGCGCCCACAGCAGCGCCGAATCCACCCGGGCCTCCAGCCCGAGCAGCGACCCGGCGGGCAGCGTGCCGGCCAGCCCGGCGGCGGCCGCCGGCCAGCCGTCGAGCACGCCGTTGTGGCTGAACAGCCAGCGGCCCGACGCGTACGGCGCGACCGCGGCGATGCCGGGATCGGTGCCCGTGGTGGCGCAGCGCACCGCGGCCAGCACCGCGCCCGACGACGTCACCCGCGCGACGTCGGCGAAGGACTCGTCGCCCCAGATCGGGACCGCTCGCCGGTACCTGGCCGGGTCCGGGTCGTCCGGTGCGTACCAGCCGACCCCGAACCCATCCGCGTTCACCGTCCCGTGTCGCTGCCGGCGCGGCGCCCAGGCCTGCCGGTACAGGCCGTGCGGCGGGTCGATGAGCACCGAGCGCAGCGAGGCGGGCGGCCCGAGGTAGGCCAGGTGGCGGCACATCAGGCGGTCTCCGGCGTGCCGGACCTGGCGGTGCGGAAACCGGCGAAGATCTGCCGCCTGATCGGGTAGTCCCAGTTGCGGAACGTGCTCCGGCTGACCACCGGGCTGACCGCGAACGACCCTCCGCGCAGCATCTTGTACTCCGGGCCGAAGAACACCTCGGAATACTCCTTGTACGGCCAGGCCTCGAACCCCGGATACGGCGAAAAGTCCGAGCTCGTCCACTCCCAGACGTCGCCGATCAGTTGCCTGGCCCCGCACGGCGCCGCGCCCGCGGGGTAGGACCCGGCCGGCGCCGGGCGCAGGAAGGCCTGGCCGAGGTTGGCGTGCGAGGTGTCCGGATCGGCGTTACCCCACGGGTACCTGCGGGTCAGGCCGGTCGCGGGATCGAACCGGGCCGCCTTCTCCCATTCGGCCTCGGTGGGCAGCCTGCGCCCGGCCCAGCGAGCGTAAGCATCGGCCTCGTACCAGGACACGTGCAGCACCGGTTCGTTCGGCACAATTGGTTCCTGCCTGCCGAACACCCGGCGGGTCCACTGCGGGCCCTCGCTCCGCCAGTACAGCGGCGCGGTCAGCCCGGCGTCCTGCCGGTGCTCCCAGCCGGCCGCGGTCCACCAGCGCGGGTCGTCGTACCCGCCGTCGTCGATGAACTGGGCATAAGCGCCGCAGGTCACGGGGGTGGTGTCGAGGTAGAACGGCGCCACCTGGACGGTGTGCGCCGGGCGCTCGTTGTCCAGCGCCCAGGGCTCGGTGGAGGTGCCCATGGTGAACGGGCCGCCGGGTACCAGTACCTCGGACGGCAGCCGGAACGCGTCGGCCGGCGCCGGGTCGGGCGCCCGGGCCGCGAGCACCGGCGCCCCCGCCCTGATCTGGTGGGTGATCAGCATCGTCTCGTCGTGCTGCACCTCGTGCTGGGCGATCATCCCGAACGCGAACCCGTCGCCGAGCAGGCGCGTCCCGCCGAAAGGGGCACGGTCGAGCAGGTCGAGGACGCGACCGCGCACCTCGTGGCCGTAGGCCCTGGCCTCGGCGGGCGGCAGCAGCGGCAGCGTGGGACGTTCCGAGCGCGGGTGCTCGAACGCGTCGTAGAGCGGGTCGATCTCCGGATGCATCGGCTCGCGCCCGCCGACCTCGCGCAGCAGCCAGAGCTCTTCCTGGTTGGCGATGTGCGCGAGGTCCCAGACCAGCGGGGACATCAGCGGCGAGTGCTGTCTGACCAGGTCGGCCTCGTCCACGCTGTCCGTCAGCAGCGTGGTCCGCTGCCGCGCGCCGGTCAGTTCGCGCGCGATGATCGCGCGCAGGGTTTCCGGGTCGAGCTGTACCTCCGTCATCGGGCTCCCTCCAGTTGGTCGTCGGCCGGACATCGGTCTTTCTGCACGTAGCGCTCGGTGAACTCACTGACGGCCTGGCGGATCTCGGTGGGCGCGCCTGAGCGCACCAGCGCGGCCTCCGCCGTCTCGAAGCACTGCCTGCTTGCGCGAGCGATGACCGGGTCGGCCGGGCCGCACCTAGCCGCCCGTAGCCACGGGTCCTCGGCGTCCGGTGATCCTTCCCACACCGGCTCGGCGGCGGCCAGCGCGTCGTCGGCGGCCCGGCCGTCGTCGGTCAGCGCGGTGACCACGGCCGCGGGCACGATCCAGCCGTCGCCGGGCTGCGCGTCGATCATCCGCAGCTCCATGTGCCCGTGCGGGCGGACCGGCGGGAACAGCGTGGACAGGTGATAGTCCAGATCCTCGGCGGTAGGTGCCCGCAGCGTCCCCGACCCGCCGTCGCGCAGCCAGTCGCGGAAGGTCACCCCGGCCGGCGCGGTCCAGTCCTGCGAGCCGGGCTCGCGGACGCACATGAGCTCCGCATCCAGCGCGTAGGCGGCCCAGGCGTCGCGCGGGTCGCCGCCGGACGCGTCCAGCACGGGAGCCCGGGTCCGCCCCGGATCCATGTTGGACCACACCTGCTGCCGGGCCGAACGCCAGCCGGTCGGCTTGCCGTCCCGCAGCGGGGAGTTGGCGAACGCGGCCACCAGCACCGGCCCGATAGCGTGCAGCATCCGCCAGCGTGAGCGGTATCCGGACTGGCTGCCGCCGTCATCGCCGGCATCCACGCAGACCTGGACCGACGCGGTGCCGCACATCATCTGGCGGCCCCACGGGCCCTCGCGGTCGAAGAATTCCTCCATCGCCGCATACCGCGGCAGATCGAGCAGGCGGCGGGGCGGGCGTAGCGGGTCGAGACCGTAGCCGCATAGTTCCAGGCCGGCCCCTGCGGCCGCGTCACGCAGCGCGGCCAGGTCGCGCCCGGTTACCTCGACGAGCTCACCGAGCGTGGCGGCGGGGGCCGAGCTGAGCTCAAGCTGCCCGCCGGGCTCTACTGTGAGCGAGGCACCAGAAGGAAGGGAAAAAGGTTGATACCGAACGGTCTGGGCTTCTTGCCCTGGGTAACCTTCCTCGTCCGAGCGGGCTTCGGGTCCGAACCCGGCTAGGGTGGCGGTTACCTGTTCCGCCTGCACCGGGAGCGCGGGATCGCGACGATCGCGCGCGAGCCACTCGAGTTCGACGCCTAGTCGCTCCGGCGGGCCCGTCTTGAAGCAGATTCCGTGAACATGCGCTTCCGCGTCGGCTTCGGTAAACCGCGCCCCCTTGATCACGATTTCAACCCTACCCGACCCCTCTGACATTGCTGGGGGACCGCTTGCCCAGGGCGCTGGCGGCTAATCGTCCTCCCAGCTAAGTTTCAGTTTCAGGTGGTACCTTGCGGCGCATCGCGCACGACTGCTAGTGACGTTAAGTTGCTAAAAGAGTGACACGCCGTAATGCCAACATGGCCATTGGCGCGTTTCTGCTCTGGCAGGATGGAACTCGATGAAGGCGCCGTCCGTGAAGCTTCCGCTGCTGCACCGGGGTAAGGCTGGGGAGCCGCCCGGGATCGTGGCTGTCGCGCGCGTCGACCACCGGACGAAGAACATCACCAAGCGCCTCAGCCCCGGCGAGATCGCCATCATCGACCATTCCGACCTGGACCGGGTCAGCGCCGAGGAGCTCATCAGGCGCAAGGTCGCGGCCGTCGTCAACGCCTCGGTCAGCATTACCGGGCGTTACCCCAACCTGGGCCCGAAGCTGCTGCTCGACGCGGGCATTCCGGTCGTCGACGGGGTCGGGCAGGACGTGCTGGTCAAGGTCGCGGACGGTGCCGTCGTGCGGCTCGATGAGGAGACCCTCTACCTCGGCGACACCGTCGTGGCCAAGGGCACCCCGCTGACCGAGGACCTGGTGCAGACGGCGATGACCGAGGCCCGGGCCATGGTCGGGGTGCAGATCGAGTCGTTCGCCGCGAACACGCTCGAGTTCCTCCGGCGCGAGCACGAGCTGCTTACCCGCGGCATCGACCCGCCCGAGATGGACACGGAGATGAACGGCCGGCACGTGCTTGTCGTGGTGCGCGGCTATCACTACCGGGAGGACCTGGCCGCGCTCCGGCCCTACATCCGCGAGTACAAGCCGGTGATGGTGGCCGTGGACGGCGGGGCGGACGCGCTGATCGAGGCCGGCTACCAGCCCGATGCCATCCTCGGCGACATGGACTCGGTGTCCGACGAGGCGCTGTGCTGCGGCGCGGAACTCGTCGTGCACGCCTACCCCGACGGCCGCGCGCCCGGGCTGGCCCGGGTCCGTGATCTCGGCCTGGATGCCGTCACCCTCCCGGCCCCGGGGACGAGCGAAGACGTCGCCCTGCTCGTCGCCGACGCCAGGGGGGCCAGCCTGATCGCCGTGGTGGGCACCCACCACACGCTCGAGGAGTTCCTCGACAAGGGCAGGCCGGGGATGTCGAGCACGTTCATCACGCATCTGCGGGTGGGATCAAAGCTGGTCAACGCGCGCGGCGTGCACCAGCTCTACCACAGCCGGATCTCCGGCTGGTCGCTGCTGGTGCTGGTGCTCGCCGCGGCGGTGACCGTGTTCGTCGCCGTCGTGTTCTCGCCCGCCAGCCCCATCCTGGCCAGGTACTTCGAAGCGACCTGGCATTCCTTTACCTACTGGCTGACCGGAAAACTCTAGTGATCGACTTTCGCTATCATCTCGTCTCCATCGTGGCGGTGTTCCTGGCCCTGGCGATCGGGATCGTGCTCGGCTCGACCGAGCTGCAAGGTCCGGCGTTCAGCTTGCTGGACAAGACCACCTCGAAGCTCCAAAGCGAGCTCGGCCAGGTCAGCAGCCAGCGGGACACGGCCCAACAGCAGGCTACCGAGGGCGAGATGTACGCCCAGGCGGTCGAGCCCGCCCTGCTGCACAACCTGCTGACCGGGCACCGGCTGCTGATCGTGACGGAGCCGGGGGCGCAGTCCTCGGTGGTCAGCGGCATCACCGCCGCCGCGATCCACGCGGGCGCCACCGTTACCGGGCAGATCAACCTGCAGCCGAAGTTCTTCGACACCAGCGGCACCGCCCAGGACAGCCTGAACCAGACCACCCTGGCCGTGGCCCAGCCGACCGGCCTCCAGCTGGACGCCAGCGCGACCTACCAGCAGCAGGCCGCCCAGCTGATCGCGAGCGAGATACTGACCGGCGCGCCAGGGTCGGCGGCCGGGGGAACCGGCGGCGCCCAGGGCACCAGTACCGACGCGTCGACGATGCTGCAGGCCTACGCCGCGTCGCAGTTCCTCAGCACCAGCGGCCAGCCGGGCACGCCGGCCAGCCTGGCCGTCGTGGTGACCCCGCAGACCGCGCCGTCGGACGGCAGCGCGGACCAGCTCGCCCAGGTTCTCGTCCCGGTGGTCCAGGAGCTGGCGGCCAAGAGCGCGGCCACCGTGGTGGTGGGTTCGTCGACGGGCTCCGGCGCGGGCAGCCCGATCGCGGTGCTGCGCTCCAACAACGTGTCCAGCCGGGTTTCCTCGGTTGACGACGCCGATCTGGCGGCCGGGCAGACCGTCGCCATGCAGGCGCTCGCGGTGGAGCTGGCCGACGGCAAAGCCGGCAGCTACGGGTTCACCGCCAACGGCGCTACTGCCATCGCGCCGAGCCCCGCGCCCACGCCGAGCGCCTCCGCGAGCGCGACCCCCACCTCCTCGACGAAAAAGAAGGCCGGCACATGAGGCGAGCGGGATACGCAGTAGCGGCCGGAGCCTGCGCGGCGGGTGCCGCCAGGCTCGCCTACTCGGCCATGAGCCGGCGCCCGCCGGGCGGCCCTAAGGCCTGGTCACGGACCAACCACCGGGGCGAGCCTGTCACCCTGCTCGAGGGGCCCGCCGTGGCCGCGGGGGCACTGGCCGGCGTGCTAGCTCAGGCCGGGCTCGCCCAGGCCGGGCTCGCCCAGGCCGGCCTGGTACCGGCGTCCGGCTCGCCGGGCGCGTCGGGTCCTGCGGGGTCTGCGGGTTGGCGCCGTGCCGCGGCCATGGTCCTGGGCGGAGCCGGCGCGGCCGCCTTCGGGGCCTACGATGACCTGGCCGGGTCCGGGGACCGCCGCGGCTTCCGCGGCCACCTCGGCGCGCTGCGGCAGGGCGAGGTGACCACCGGCGCGGTCAAACTGGGCGGCATCGGCGTCACCGGGGTCGTCAGCGCCGCGCTGGCCGGCGGCTCGCCCGTGGACATGATCGTCAACGCCGGCCTGGTCGCCGGGGGCGCGAACCTGCTCAACCTGTTCGACCTGCGGCCCGGCCGGGCCATCAAGGTCGCGGCCGCCTCCGGCGTCTTGCTCGGCGCGGCCGGGCAGGACAGCGTCGCGGCGCCGCTGGGGGCGGCGCTCGCGCTGCTGCCCGAGGATCTGGGCGAGCGGGCCATGCTCGGCGACGCCGGCGCGAACGCGCTCGGCGCCATGCTCGGCGCCTCGGCGGCCGGGCTGTCCCGTACGGGCCGCATCGCCTTGCTCATCGCCATCGTCGGCATTACCGCGGCCAGCGAGAAGGTCAGCTTCACCAAGGTGATCGCGCGCACCCCGGCGCTGAACTGGCTGGACATGCTCGGCCGCAGGGCCGCGCCGCAGACAGAGCCGTCCGGGACAGAGCCGTCCGGGACAGAGCCGCCCTCGCCGCAGCCCCCGGTCATGATCCCGGCCCAGCGGCCCGAATCGGGCGGGTGAGCACGCCCGTCGCCGAACGGGGGAGTGCTCGGCAGCGGGGCGGGGGGATCGGCCGGGCCGCCGTACTGATCGGCGCGATCACGATGCTCGCGCGGGTCGTCGGCTTCGGCCGCCAGGTGGTCTTCGCGCACACCGTCCAGGCCTCGTGCCTGGGCACCGCGTACACCACCGCGAACATGGTGCCGAACATCATCTACGACATCGTGGCGGGCGGCGCCCTCACCGCGGTGGTGGTGCCGGTGCTGGCCGGTCCCGCGCGGTCCGACCCCGAGCAGGTACGGCGGACCTCCGCCGCGCTGCTCACCTGGACCGTGGTGCTGCTCGTCCCGGTCAGCCTGGTGGTCGCGGTCATCGCGGAGCCGCTCGTGTCGGTGCTGCTCGGCGGGACGCCCGGCTGCCCCCGGGCCGACATGGTGACGCTCGGCGCGCGGATGCTCGTGGTGTTCGCGCCGCAGATCCTGCTCTATGGCCTGGCCGTGGTGCTGTACGGCATCCTGCAGGCGCACCGCAAGTTCGTCGCGCCCGCGCTGGCGCCGGTGCTGTCCAGCCTGGTCGTCATCGGCGCGTACTTCTGGTTCGGCGTGGTGGGGAGCGGCTACCAGGACATGACCAGGCCCGTGCCCGCCCCGGCCTGGATCGTGCTGGCGGTCGGCACCACCGCCGGGGTGGCGGCGCTGGTCGCGACCCCGCTCATCCCGGTTGCCCGGCTGCGCCTGCGGCTGCGGCCCCGGCTGCGTTTCCCCCCGGGGATCGGCGTCCGGGTCCGCTCGCTGGCCGCGGCCGGCGTGGCGACCCTGATCGCGCAGGACGCCTCGGTGGCGGTGGTGATCGTGCTGGCCAACTCGCGCGGCGGCAGCGGCGCGCTGGTGCTGTACAGCTTCGCCTGGGCGGTCTTCTTCGTGCCGTACGCCGTGCTGGCCGTGCCGATCGCGACCAGCGCCTTCCCCGAGCTGTCCGCGCGCACCGACAGCTTCGACAGCACCAGCGCCACCTCGACCCGGGCGGTCACGGTGGCATCCTGGCTGGGGGTGGCGGGGATGGTCGGCACCTGCGTCCCGCTGGCCCGGGTGTTCCAGTCTCACGTCAGCCAGGCCGCCGATGCCCGACAGCTGGCGATCGCACTGGCCGTGTTCGCGCCGGGGCTCGTCGGGTACGGGCTGACGGCGAACCTGTCCCGGGTGCTCTATGCCGACGGACGCAACCGGGCCTCGGCCCTGGCGGTCAGCGGCGGCTGGCTGTTGATCATCGTGGCCGACCTGCTGATCGTGCCGTTCGTGCCCCGCTCCGCCGTGGTGCCCTGGCTCGCGGCGGGCACCACCCTCGGCCTGACCGGCTCCGGGGTCGCGCTGCTTTTCCTGGTCCGCCGGTTCCGCGGCCGGGACGCGCTGCGCGGCTGTGCGCGCGCCGCCCTGGCGGGCCTGGCCGGCGCGGTAGCCGGGACCGCGGCCGGCCTCGGCGTCGCGGCCGGGCTGCGGGTGACGGGCTTCCTGCCTAACGTCGGCGTCACGCTGCTGGCCAGCGCGGCCGTGCTGGTAGCCTTCCTCGCCGTGGTGGCGGTGGCCGACGGAGGGGATCTGCGCGCGGTGACGCGCAGGGTGATCCGCCTATGAAGGTCGCGTTCGTGCTCGGCACCAGCACCGGCGGAACGGCCCGGCACGTGCGGACGCTGGCGGCCGGCTGCGCGGCGCGGGGCGTGACGGCCGGGGTGTTCGGCCCCGAGCAGACCGACCGCGACTTCGGGTTCAGCCGCCTGGCCGGCGGCCAGGTCTCCTTCACCCCGGTCGATATCGCCGATCGGCCCCGCGTCACCCGCGACCTGCGCGCGATCCGGCGGCTGCGCCGGCTGCTCGCCGCGTGGCGGCCGGACGTGGCACACGCGCACGGCCTGCGGGCCGGCGCGCTCACCGCGATCGCGCTGGCGTTCGTCCGGCCCACCGTCTACCATCCGCGGCCCGCGCTGGTCGTCACCGTGCACAACGCGCCCCCCGCGGGGGGCGCCACCGGCGCGGTCTACCGCGTGCTCGAGCGGATCGTGGCAGGCCGCGCCGACTCGGTGCTCTGCGTATCACCGGACCTGGAACAACGCATGCGCGCGGTCGGCGCCCGCCGGGTCGGCCGCGCCCTGGTCCCAGCGGCCGTCCCGGCGGCCGTTCCCGCGGAAGCGTCCGCGGCCCGGCCGCTGCCGGGCGAGCCGGCCCCGGATCGCCCGCTGGTGCTCGCCGTGGGCCGGCTCGCGGCGCAGAAAGGGTTCGGCACCCTGCTGGAGGCGGCCGCCGGCTGGCGGGACCTGCGGCCGGAGCCGCTCCTGGTCATCGCGGGCGAAGGCCCGCTCGAGGCCAGCCTGAAGAGCGAGGCGGCCCGCCTCGGGCTCGACACGCGGTTCGCCGGGCACCGCGACGACATACCCGCCCTGCTGGCCGCGGCCGCGGTGTTCGTCCTGCCCAGCACCTGGGAAGGCCAGCCGCTCATCCTGCAGGAAGCCCTGCGCGCCGGGGTGCCCATCGTGGCCACCCGGGTCGGCGGCACGCCCGTGCTGACTGGCGAGGACGCCGCCGTACTCGTCCCGCCCGGTGACGCGCGGCGGCTGGCCGACGCGGTGCGCGCCGTGCTCACCGACGAGGTGCTGGCCGCCCGCCTGCGCAAGGCCGCCGCCGCCCGCGGGCACACCCTGCCCAGCGAGGACGACGCCGTGACCGCCGCCCTAGCCGAATACAAGCTCGTCACCGGTACCAGGTAAGCGTGACGCGGCGTGGGCGCGTTGAAAGAGCGTGAGCAACCAGCGAGCCGACTTCGCGGAGTTCTACCGCCGGTCCAGGAATGACTGCCTGCGAGCGGTCCTGGTCAACGTGGGCGACCAGGACACGGCGCAGGATCTCGTGGCCGAGGCGTTCGCCCGGGCCTGGGCGTCGTGGCGTACGGTCAGCAGGCACCCGGCGCCGGCGGCGTGGGTGGTACGCACCGCGCTGAACGCCGGCGTCTCCCGGTGGCGGCGGCGCCGCCGCGAGATTCCGCTGCCCGACCCGGGCAGCCTGGCCAGCCTGCCCGCGGCCGCCGGCGCCGGTGATGACCCCGTCGATCCGCAGGTCATGGCGGCGCTGCTGCGGCTGCCCGCCCGGCAACGGCAGGTCGTCGCATTGCGCCTGTTCCTCGACCTGGACACCGGCCGGACCGCGGAGGTGCTCGGCATCGCGCCGGGCACGGTCACCGCTCATCTGGCTCGCGCCATCGCCGCGCTGCGCCACGACCTCATGCCCGTCCTACCGCAGGAGACCTCATCATGAACGACGACGCGCTGCTCACGGCGGTCAGGGAAACCTTCGCCGGCGTCCGCATGGACACGCCGCCCGAGCAGATCGTGCGCCGCGGCCACGCCGTGCGCGCCCGCCGCCGGCTTCCCCGCGTGGCCGGGACGGTAGCTGTCGCGGCCGGGACGGCAGTGGCCGTGACCGCGCTGCTGCCAGCGAGCCACCAGCCGGGAGCGCACCTGGCCGCCTGGACGGTGGCCAGGCAGGGCGACGACGCGATCCTCGTCACTATCCGCCAGCTCACCGACCCGGCCGGCCTGCAGCGCACGCTCCGCGCCGACGGCGTGCGGGCCACCGTCACCTTCGACGACCAGCAGAACCCGGCCTGCCGGAACTACTCCAGGCCGAGCTCCGCCCTGACCAACAGCGTCATAGGGATGTCCCTGGGAAACCGCGAACTAACCCTCGTCATCCACCCGTCGGCCCTGCCCGCCGACGCCGGCGTGCAGATCTCCGCCGGCCGCCTCGAGCATCCGAAGCAGGGCGGCATCGCCATCGGCCTGGGGTTCGGCCTGGTCCAGGCGAGCGCGGAGTGCACCGGCAGCTGACCCGGCGCAGGCGTTACGGCGCGAGCCAGTCGCGGGCGATGTGCCCGGCCAGCTCCTCCAGCAGGGGACCGGGCTGCTCCAGGCAGCGGGTCAGGTCGGGTTCGATGTCGGCGAGCGCGTAGGCCTGAGCGATGCCGGTCGAACGTAGCTGCTCGGAGGACAGTGAGCACACCCCGGCGACCGCCACCACCGGCACTCCCGGCGCGGCGGCCGCCACCGCGCGCGCCACCCCGGCGGGGGCCTTGCCGTGCAGCGTCTGCTCGTCGAGCGCGCCCTCACCGGTGATCACCAGGCGCGCGCCGGGTAGCCGGCCGGTGAACGC
>Ga0207678_10005169_pt1 | contig 11693 bp, 14 predicted proteins | sample KBSC63metaG_FD_184319 | JGI IMG/M metagenome (GOLD analysis project Ga0207678, IMG submission 184319) | Corn rhizosphere microbial communities from Kellogg Biological Station, Michigan, USA - KBS C6-3 metaG (SPAdes) (version 2) | ecosystem: Host-associated > Plants > Roots > Rhizosphere > Soil ... | reverse complement strand
CGGCTCTTGAAGTTCCGTCACCGGAGTGGCCTACTGGCCGCCGCCCCGCCGATCCGCCGCGACGCCCGGCGCCATGAGCCCGACAACACGTTCCAAATCATCGACGGTCGCGAATTCGATGACGATTTTGCCCTTGCGCTGACCCAGCTGCACCTTCACGTGAGTGTCCAGTGCATCGGACAGCCGGGCCGCGAGGTCGGCGACGCCGGGCATGGTCAGCGGTTTGCGGGTGGGCCGGTTGCGGCGGGTGCTGGTGGTCCGCATCAGGGTGACGGCCTCCTCGGTGCCGCGCACCGACAGTCCTTCCGCGACGATGCGGGTCGCCAGGTCCTCCTGCGTTCCGGGATCCTCCAGCGATAGCAGCGCGCGAGCGTGTCCCGCCGACAGGACGCCGGCGGCCACGCGGCGCTGCACCGGGACGGGCAGGCCGAGCAGCCGGATGGTGTTGGAGATGACGGGTCGGCTGCGGCCGAGCCGGGTGGCCAGTTCCTCGTGGGTGACGCCGAATTCGTCGAGCAACTGCTGGTAGGCCGCGGCTTCCTCCAGCGGGTTGAGGCCGGTGCGGTGCAGGTTCTCGAGCAGCGCATCCCGCAGCATCGCGTCATCCGCCGTGTCACGGACGATCGCCGGGATACGGGTTAGACCCGCAGCGATGGCCGCCCGCAGCCGACGCTCGCCCATGACGAGCTCGTGGCTGCCATCTGAATTCGCCGGGCGAACGACAACGGGCTGCAGAACGCCGAATTCTCGGATCGAGTGGGTCAGCTCCCCGAGGGAGTCCTCGTCGAAGACCTGCCTCGGCTGGCGCGGGTTGGCCCGGATCGCCGCAACCTCGAGCTCGGCAAATTTGGACTCGGGGACGCTGAGCGCCTCAGTCGGCTCCGTGCGTTCCACCTCGGGCGACGGTGGCGCCGAGGGTGGCTCCGGCCGACGGTCTCCGTCAGGAGTAACGCTCGAGTCGAGGATGACCTCGCCCGAGGGATCCGAGCCGGCGGCGGGGTCCAGCACTGCCACCGATCGCTCGGCTTCTTCTGGCCGAGGATTGGTGCGGATCAACGCGCTTAGTCCCCGGCCCAGACCGCCCGGCGCCCCATGCCGAGTGCTCATGACACTGCCTCCTGAATGCGCCCAGCGAGTTCGTACGCGGCTTGTAGGTAGCTGATGGCCCCGCGCGATCCGGGGTCGTAGGTCATTACGGTCTGGCCGTACCCGGGTGCTTCGGACACCCGGACGTTGCGGGGGATCACCGCCTCCACAACCAGTCCGGTGAAGTGGTTGCGCACATCCGCGGCGACTTGATCCGCGAGCCGAGTACGACTGTCGTACATGGTCAGCAAGACGGTCGTAATCCGCAGCGTCTTGTTCAGGTAGCTCTGGACCATCTCGATGGTGCCCAACAGCTGCGCGAGACCCTCGAGCGCGTAGTACTCGCACTGGATCGGGATGAGCACCTCCCGAGCCGCCACCAAGGAATTCACGGTCAGCAAGCCGAGTGACGGCGGCGAATCGATCAGCACATAGTCCGGCGGATCATCCTGCTTGAGCAGCTCCTCGACCGCCCGTCGGAGCCGGTACTCCCGGGCGACTTGGGAGGCGAGTTCCAGCTCCGCACCGGCCAGATCGATCGTGGCCGGGGCGCAGCGCAGCCCGCCGGCAACCCGCGGGACGGTCACGAGGATGTCCCGGAGTGGCCGCCCGGAAAGCAACACCTCGTACGTGGACGGGGTGCCTGCGGTGTGCTCGACGCCAAGCGCGGTCGACGCGTTTCCCTGTGGATCCAGATCGATCACGACCACCCGCAGCCCGTGCATGGCCAGCGCCGCCGCGATGTTGACGACACTCGTCGTCTTTCCGACGCCGCCCTTCTGGTTCGAGACCGTGATGACCCGGGTCGCCTCTGGCCGCGGCCAGGGGCCGGCGTGATCATCGAGAACGGCGGCCGCGCGATATGCCTCGGCCGCGATGGGCGTGTCGAGCGATGTTTCACGTGAAACGTCGAGGTTGGACGCGTCCATCGCGGGATGACCGGTGCGGTTACTCGTCAACGACGCGATGTCGTCGACGCGCGCACCGTCCCCTGCCGTGCCCTCATCGGGCGGTGCGGTCGCTGAGGTTTCACGTGGAACATGGTCGCGAGGCTGCCTGGTCCGAGACTCGTCTCGTTCCACCACGATGACCTCGGAGGACTGGCCTGGAAACGCTCCGGCATGCTCCGCGGACATGCTGTTCCTTCCTGCGCCGCGAGGTGCCCCGGTCGGCTCGCGCCAGGCGCCCAGCCAGTACGGGGGCGGTCATCGCACCCTATCGAGTTGGACAGCGTTCCCCGGGTAGCAAACGCCGTCTTGTGGATGAATGCAGTCGACCTGTTTCACGTGAAACGTCATTTCCGCCGTCGAATCACGATGACGGTGGTCGGCGACGCGAGCAAGTCAACGCCGCACAATACGACATGCTGGTCAACACCTCCGAGCCGGCCGATAGCGTCGCGATGCTCGTCGAGTTCTTGCGCTCCGCGGCGACCTTTCAGTGCCAACAGGTGTCCACCAGGTTTTAGGAGCGGCAAACACCACGCGGCCAAGCGATCCAGCGGAGCAACGGCTCGCGCCGTCACCCAGGCCACCGGCGCTACCCGACGGATGACGGCGCGCTCCTCAGCGCGACCGCGCACCACGCTGACCCGCCCCGCCAACGCCAACGCGGCTACTGCTTCCTTGAGAAACGTCACTCGGCGGGCCATGGGCTCGACGAGGTCGATGCGCAGATCAGGCCGTGCACAGGCAAGGACGATGCCGGGCAGCCCCGCTCCCGACCCGATGTCCGCCACTCGCGCGGCACGCGGTAGCAACTCGCTGACCACCGCGCAGTTCAGCAGGTGCCGTTCCCAAATCCGTGACGCCTCGTGCGGACCCAGCAGTCCGCGCTCCACGCCGGATGACGTGAGCAATTCCGCATAGCGGCGGGCCAGGGGCAAACCAGGCCCGAAAACCCGCTCAGCTACCTTCGGCGGCTCCGCCTCGCTCAGCGCGACTCCCTGCGCCCCTACTGATCGATGAGCACGACGACCTGACGTTGCGGTTCCTCGCCCTCGGACTCGCTCCGCACGCCATCGATCGTGGCAATAACGTCGTGCACGACTTTCCGCTCGAACGGATTCATAGGCGTAAGTCGCACCGGATCGCCGCTGTCGAGCACCGTTCGAGCGGTCTGCGCGGCCAACGCGCCCAGTTCTTTGCGTCGCGCCTGACGATGTCCGCTTATGTCAAGCATGAGCCGGCTCCGGGTGCCGGTCTTCTGCTGGACGGCCAGCCGGGTGAGCTCTTGGAGCGCGTCCAAGGTCTCACCATTCGAGCCCACCAGAGACTGCAAGCCGGTACCGACGATGGCAACGACGGCGCGGTCGTTCTCGACGTCGAGGTCGATGTCCCCGTCGTAATCGATGATGTCGAGCAGTCGCTCGAGATAATCCGCGGCGATATCGCCCTCTTGCACGAGCAACGCGGTTGAGACGCGGTCGGAGGCCACGACGGAGCTGTCGACGGTGTCGTCGGTCGCGGCCAAGTCATCAATGTCAGTCACGGAACGTAGTTACCCTTTCTCGTAGCGTGGCAACATTCTGATCGGTAACCAGGCTACGGCGCGATTACCGTCGCTTTTTGGACTGATTCGGACGCTTCCCGCCCGGGCGGCTCGAACTGCCCGCGCCCTGCCGGTTGGGCCGTTGTCCCGGACGCGGTGTGCTCGACCGTGGCGCGGATCCGCTCGATCCTCCGCTCGCGCCGCCCCCTGACGCTGTCGCGCCGTCAGGATTGTCCGCGGCGGATCCGGCGGAGCTGCCGTCCGGTGTTTCGGGCGGCGGGGTGACGACCCGTCGGTCAGTACGGACCGGTTTCTGCCCGGGCTTCGGGGCAAGGCTCTTGCCGAGCTCACCCGCTGGAGGTGCCTCTTTGGGAACGTGCGGATGGAACTTGTTGATGTAGAGCTGTTGGCCCATGGTCCAGACGTTGCTCGTGAACCAGTACAGCAATACCCCCAGCGGGAAGAAGAAGCCCGAGAACAGCACGCTCACCGGGATGCCGAACAGCATGAGTCGCTGGACGGTCGCCGCCGTACCGACCGGAACGGTTACCTGTGACTGGCGAACCAGGATCTGGGTGTAGAACGTTGCCGCCGCGCTGATGACGACCAGCACGATGATCACTACTCGGGTGGCGGTCACGTCGCCGCCTAACAAATGAGTGATCGTTGCTGGGGAATCGCGGATGTTCGCCGCGAGCGGCGCCCCGAACAGTTTGGCCTGCGCGGCATCGCAGGTCTGGGTCGCGGTGAACGAGTACAGCGTGAGCTTTGGGTTGGGCGGCACGCCCGGAGGGCAGAGGCTGACCGAGTTGGACAGGTGCCTCAGCACGTGGAACAGCGAGATGAAGATCGGGATCTGCAGCAGCATCGGCAGACAGCCGGCGAGGGGATTGAATCCCTCCTCCTGTTGCAGGCGCATCATCTCGCGTTGCTGGGCCTGCCGGTCGTTCTTGTACTTCTCCTTGATCGCCTGCAGCCGGGGCTGCATCTCCTGCATGTTGCGCTGGTAGTGCACTTGCTTGAGGAAGAACCGGAACAGCAGTAACCGCGCAGTGATCACCAGGAAGATGATCGACAGTGACCAGTTCACGCCGCTGGCGGCATTCAGGCCGAGGAAGGTGAACAGGTCGTGCCAGCGCAGCAACACCCATGAGACGCCGGTGTAGAGGAAGTCCAACATGGGCGGTTCTCCTAGGAGGGGACTGAACGATGCTGCTCGTCGCGAGCGGCGGCCGGATAGGTGAGATGCAAAGAGGAAGCCATACCCGAAGGTATGGACGACGCCGGGGTCCCCGACGAGGAGAACAAAGCAGATCGCGTAGCTGGGTCACGCGCGGCAAAGCGATGCATCGTTCTGTCCCTCCTAGGCGGCCGGGCGGGCGGACGCGGCGTTGTGCGTTCGCGATGCGCGTGGACCGGTCTGACGGGACTTGGCCGCCAGTGCGGGCCGGACGGAACGCGCACGACGACGCGAGACCGACATCACTGACGCGGGGCTCGGGGCGGAAACGGCTGGCGGCACTGGATCGTGCCCTCCACGGTGCCACGGGTGACAGCGCCCGAGGCGGCGAAGCCCCAGCCAAACCCCGCGGACGAATCCGAATCGCTCGATTGCCGTTGCGGTATAGACGCTGCAGGAGGGGGTGAACCGGCAGGTCGGTGGCCGCCAGGAGCTCACCCCGACCTGCCAGAGCACAATGAGCGCGCGCGCAGCGCGAGCGGCCGGGCTCACACCTCTCCTCCAGCCCGCTCCAGTCGCATCACCCGGCGGAGCGCCCCGTCGAGGTCATCACCCAACGACCGGTAGTCGTCCGCTGCGGCGGTAGGCAACGCGCGAACGACCGTCCCCGATCCGGCCGGGAGCACGGCAAGTCGCGACCGGAGCTGGGCGCGCAGCCGGCGACGTACCTGGTTGCGGACCACGCTGCCGCCGACGCCGGACCCTACGACCAGCCCGACACGTGGTGCCGCGTCCCGGGCGGTCAGGGTTGGCTGGTGGTACAGCACAACGCTGCCGCGGCGGGCCCGCGCCCCGTGGTGAATCACCGTCGCGAACTCATGCGATCGCCGCATCCGATTGGCAGAGGGAAGCACGGGATGCGGTATGTCAACGAGCGGATCAGGCTGATAGCTCGCTGCGGCCCTTACGGCGGCGCGCAGCGATGATGGCCCGTCCGGCGCGCGTCCGCATCCGTAGTCGGAAGCCGTGCGTCTTGGCCCGCCGGCGGTTGTTGGGCTGAAAGGTCCGCTTGGTCACGGTGAGACTCCATCGGTCGTCAGGTGCTTCCGGGCAGGACGTCAGGCCCGTCCCTGAACCGGTATCGGTTCCCTACGGTACCGGATCGGCCACGGACCGAGCCAAACCGTGCCCGCCCCCATCTCGTCGGCTCCCCACTGGGATCATGGGACGCACGCACGTCACTGGATCGCCTAGCACAGTTGGGTTAACTCCGTGGTCAACGACACGCCGGACGGGATTGTCCCGCGCGTCGTCCGGCTGTTACGTTGACCAGCCGTGCCGCCCGCCGAAGCACGGCACATCCTCACTGGGTTCTCCCCATAGCCTGCCGAGGGACATGCACAGGCTGTGGACAGGGCTGTGGACAGCCATATTTCGAACGGCAGTTCGACTCGCACCTGACGTGCGAGGTCGCGAGGCTCCGTGAGATCGTGTCGACGGTCGGCGGTAAACGGGTGGGAGTGGACACGGCGAAGTGGACGACAGTACCGACCTGGCTCGTGTCTGGACACGCGCAGTTTCCCGCTTCGACGACAACACGATTCGCCCCCACCACAAGGCCTGGATCGGTCTGACCCGGCCCGTCGGGCTGGTCGAGGACACCGCTCTCATCGCGGCGCCGAACGAGTTCGCCCGGGACTACTTGGAGAATCGGCTCCGGCCGATGATCGCGTCGGTGCTCAGTGACGAGCTGGGCCGGGAGATCCATGTCGCGGTCACGGTGCAGCCGCAGGACGAGCCCAACGACGCCAACGACTTCTTTGACAGCGTGTCCGGCGAGCCGGAAGACCGCTTCGCCCCCGACTCGATGTATGACGAGTGGACGGCTCAGCTCCGATCAGTCGGGCCGAACGGCGGGGACCGCCCTCGCGACGCGACGCCAGCGGATCGGGAAAGCCGGCTGAATCCCAAGTACACACTCGAAACATTTGTTATCGGTGCAAGTAACCGGTTCACCCATGCGGCTGCGGTTGCCGTGGCCGAAGCGCCCGCTAAGGCGTACAACCCGCTATTCATTTACGGTGATTCCGGCCTCGGCAAGACCCACCTATTGCACGCGATCGGTCATTACGCGCAGCGTCTCTTTCCCGGTCTCAAAGTTCGCTATATCAGCAGCGAGGAATTCACCAACGACTTCATCAACTCGCTGCGGGACGACAAGATGCCTGCGTTCCAGAGTCGCTACCGGTCAGTCGACTTGCTGTTGATCGACGACATCCAGTTCCTCGAGCGAGCCGAGCGCACGCAAGAAGAGTTCTTCCATACATTCAACACATTGCACAACGCCAACAAGCAGATCGTGATCAGCTCTGACCGATCGCCCCGGCAGTTGTCGACTTTGGAGGACCGACTTCGGACTCGATTCGAATGGGGCCTCATCACAGATGTGCAGGTGCCAGACCTCGAGACGCGCATCGCGATTCTCCGCAAGAAGGGGTCACAGGAGGGAATGAACCCGCCGCCTGAGGTCCTCGAATTCATCGCTACGAAAATCCAGAGCAACATTCGTGAGCTCGAGGGTGCGCTTATTCGAGTTACGGCATTCGCCAGCCTTAACAAACAAGACGTCGAAATGGGTCTGGCCGAGATCGTGCTCAAGGATCTCGTAAGCACCACGGAAGGCACCGAGATCACGGCCGCCACGATTATGGCGGTGATTGCCGAGTACTTTTCGGTGTCGATGGACGACCTGACCGGTGCGTCCCGCAGTCGGGTGCTGGTACAGGCCCGGCAGATCGCGATGTACCTGTGCCGCGAGCTCACCGAGCTGTCGTTGCCGAAGATCGGTCAGACGTTCGGCGGTCGGGACCACACCACAGTCATGCATGCCGATCGGAAGATCCGATCCCTGATGGCCGAGCGCATGAGCGTCTACAACCAGATCACCGAGCTGACGAGCCGGATCAAGGCTCGAGCGCGCTCGTGAGATTTCGCCACACCGTCAGGCCATTGCTCACATGGTGTGGGCAAACCTGTGGAAAGCTCGGGGCATGATGTGGACAACGGGCGCACGGGTGTCGGCTTCCACCAGCAGGCGGCCGTTCGACCAGGTCCCATCCACGCACCGTCCACAGTCAGCCCGTCGGGGTTTACTGGGGCTCGTAACGTTATCCCCAGTGTCCACAACTGTGATGACGACAACGAGAATCTCTATACCTACAACCAACAACCAGATCATCCACCGTCCATGATCTGAGGACGGACCGATCTGAGCTATGTCAGTGGAGGCGGCATGAAGTTCCGGGTCGAGCGTGACGCGTTGGCTGAGGCCGTAGCCTGGGCCGCCCGGAGCGTGTCTACTCGTCCGACCATCCCGGTGCTTGCGGGACTGTTGCTGACGGTCGACGATGCACGGCTGTCAATATCCGGGTTCGACCTCGAGGCCTCCACCCAGGTCGATCTCGACGTGGCAGCGGGCTCGCCGGGCAGCGCACTCGTCTCGGGTCGGCTACTTGCCGACATCAGCCGGGCCCTCCCACCGCATCCGGTTGAAGTAGCAGTCGACGGAGCCCGCCTGACCATCTCATGCGGTTCCGCGCGATTCACGTTGCCAACCATGCCGGTGGAGGACTATCCGACTCTGCCCAGCATGCCTACGACCGCAGGCACCGTTGACGGCGAGACATTCGCCGCTGCCGTCGCCCAAGTGGCAGTTGCTGCCGGTCGGGACGACACGTTGCCAATGCTGACCGGTGTTCGGCTGGAGATCGATGGTGACCGGCTCACGCTCGCTGCGACTGACCGGTACCGGCTGGCGGTCCGAGAGCTGGGTTGGCAGCCGAGCTCCCCGACGGCCGCACCGGCTGCGGTGCTGGTGCCAGCGCGCACGTTGGCCGACTCGGCGAAAAGCCTTGCGCACAGCGATGTTTTGACGATCGCGTTGTCAGCACCGGGATCGGCCGGCAGCCCTGGCGAAGGAATCATCGGTTTTTCCGGGAGTTTCACCGGCCGCGCCAGTCGGGCAACGACGCGTCTGCTGGACGCGCAGTTCCCGCCGTACCGGACGCTCCTTCCAACGGAATGGTCGGCGACCGCCGAGGTTCCGGTCGCACCGTTCGTCGAGGCAATCAAGCGGGTTGCGCTCGTCGCTGAACGTGGCACACCTGTCCGACTGGAATTCGCGGAGGGCGGTGTCGGTCTTACCGCCGGTGGCGAGGACGAGGGCCGAGCCGAGGAGGCCTTGGAGGTCGCCTACGAAGGCGAGCCGATGACGACAGCGTTCAATCCGTCGTTCCTGCTGGACGGGCTCGGGGCATTGCCGGCGCCAACCGCGCGATTGATGTTTACTTCGCCGAACAAACCGGTAGTGCTGCGCCCGGTGTCGACGGGCGATGCCGGCAAGCTCGACGGCGACTACACGTACTTGATCATGCCGGTGCGGCTGCCCGGCTAGTCTCGTGTCGCTCTCGTGTACGTCCGTCATCTGTCGCTCGTGGACTTCCGCAGCTGGGCGGGCGTCGACCTGACACTCGACTCCGGCCCTGCGGTTTTTGTCGGTGCGAACGGACGGGGCAAGACGAATCTGGTCGAGGCAATCGGCTATCTGGCCACGCTGCGCAGTCACCGGTCGGCCACCGATGCTCCGCTCGTGCGAGTCGGCGCCGAGCGGGCGATCGTTCGAGCAGCGGTGGTATCCAACCGCGAGACCAGCAGCCGGGAGATGCGGGTCGAAGTGGAGATCACCCCGGGCCGGGCGAATCGAGGGCGAGTCAACGGCACGGCGTTGGCGCGCGTCCGGGAGGTCCTCGGTGTGGTCCGCGCCGTGGTGTTTGCGCCCGAGGATCTGGCAATCGTGCGCGGTGATCCCGCAGAACGCCGGCGGTTCCTCGACGACCTGATCGTGCAACGCAGCCCACGGATGGCCGGCGTGCGGGCGGATTACGATCGGGTGCTCAAGCAACGGGGCGCGCTACTGAAAACAGCCGGTGCAGCCCGTCGTGGCCGAGATGATGCCGATCTGCGAACACTCGACGTCTGGGATGCCCACCTGGCCGCGCACGGAGGGGAACTGCTCGCGGCCCGCCTGGCTGCGGTGGCGGCACTTCGGCCACATGCGGTGGCCGCATACGCCCAGGTGGCACCCACGAGCGTCGAGCTTGATCTTGCCTACGCCAGCTCACTCGGCGACCGGCTGCCACCCGGGCAACCGCCGGCGCACGTCTTGGAAGCGGAGTTGCTCGCGGAACTGTCCCGGATGCGTAGCCAGGAGCTCGATCGTGGCCAGAACCTCGTCGGGCCGCACCGGGACGACCTCGAGCTACGTCTCGGGCCCCTGCCAGTGCGAGGCTATGCGAGTCATGGGGAGTCCTGGTCGACCGCGCTGGCCCTGCGCTTGGGCTGCTACGAGCTGTTGCGCGAGGAGTTCACGGCAGGAGGAACTCCGGTGTTGATTCTCGACGACGTGTTTGCCGAGCTCGATGCGAGCCGCCGCGAGCAGCTTGCCGTGGCCGCTACCAAGGCTGAGCAGGTGCTGGTGACGGCCGCGGTCGGGTCCGACGTCCCCGACCAGTTGCGAGGCCTGTGGTTCGACGTACAGGAGGGGATGGTGAAACGTGTCGCCTGACCAGGAACGGACCGAACGCGGCGTGACCCAGGCCACTCCGTTATCCACAGATCGTGGTGGAAAACCACCTCAGCCTGTGGACAACAACGACGATCAGCCGCCCGGGTCAGGTCGCGACCTGGCCCGCGCAGCGCTGGCCGATGCCCGAAAGATGCGTCGCATCGGACCTCCGACGGGCCGGGACGAGCGTCGGCGAGCCGCGATCCGTCAGGCGAACCTCGCCCGACCGGGTGGGTACTCCGGGGCCGGTGCCGATGAGCGTGATCCGCAGCGGCTCAGCGATGTGTTGTCGGCGTTGCTGGCCGAGCGGGGGTGGGCCACGCCGGTCACGGAGGCTCGGCTGTTCGCCGATTGGGCGGGACTCGTGGGCGAGGATATCGCCACACATTGTGAACCGGTGAGCCTGCGTGATGGCGAGCTCCGGGTCGCCGCCCAGTCCACGGCGTGGGCGACCCAGCTCCGGCTCATGGCGCCGAACATCCTCGCGGCGCTGCGGGCCGAGCTTGGGCCGGACGTGGTTCACCGGCTACATGTGACCGGGCCGGTTGGGCCGACCTGGAAGCACGGTCCCCGATCGATGCAGAGCGGCCGCGGCCCGCGTGATACCTACGGGTGACCGTCCGCGGTGATGTCGAGTCGACGACCCATCCCGTCGCCGGCGGTGGTCGTCGCGGTTCGTCCCGCCCGGTGCGGTCGTCACGTGGTCGAATACCGGTGTGTTCGTCCGAATCTGGGATTACGACGTGCCGGATGAGTCCATGGCAGCGTTTCGTGTTGCTTACGGAGCGCAAGGTGCTTGGGCTGAGCTGTTCCGCCGAGCCCCCGGGTTCCTCGGTACCGAGTTGTATCGCGACGGGAATCGCGGCGATCGATTTCTGACCATCGACCGTTGGCGCAACGAGCAGAATTGGCGTTCGTTTCAGGCGGCATTCGGCTCGGCTTATGAAGCGCTCGACGCTCGGCTGGACGGACTCGCGGTGGCGGAGCGAGCACTGTTCGAAGGAACATCCGAGCTCTGAGCGAGAGAACTCGGCGGTGGACCACTCCCGGTGGGATCGTCCGCGATCCGTAAGCCCTCGACCGCTGCCGCCGCACGACCAGGCCACTAGCGTGCGTGCTGTGCGGGCCGTGGTGGCGCTGCTGGCGTCGGTGAGCGTCTTTGTTGGCGGGTGCAGCAGCGACCCTGCTCCGGCACGCTCAGCGGGCGCCCCGGCGTCCCCAAGCGCGGCATCTTCGCCGACCGGAGAGCCGCGAGCAGCGGCGACGAGCAGCAACCCGGCGAGGGCGTCGGCGACTGCGCGGGCCGGCGTCACG
>Ga0207678_10005168_pt1 | contig 11693 bp, 11 predicted proteins | sample KBSC63metaG_FD_184319 | JGI IMG/M metagenome (GOLD analysis project Ga0207678, IMG submission 184319) | Corn rhizosphere microbial communities from Kellogg Biological Station, Michigan, USA - KBS C6-3 metaG (SPAdes) (version 2) | ecosystem: Host-associated > Plants > Roots > Rhizosphere > Soil ... | reverse complement strand
CCCCCGCCCGCGCTGTCCCCACCCGCCGTCGCGCTTCCCCCCGGAGCACCCATCGCCCCGCCCGTCTTGTCACCGCCCGCGCCCACCTGCTGCCGGTAGACGCTGAGCACCTTCTCCTCGAGGTACTGCCGCATCTGGTTGTTCAAGGGATGCGCGATGTCCTTGAACGTCCCGTCCTTCCGCTTCTTGCTCGGCATCGAGACGAACAGCCCCTTGGGCCCGTGGATGATCTTGATGTCCGTCACGACGAAGCACTGATCGAACACGATGGATACGAACGCCTTGAGCTTCTCGTCATCGACCGGGATGACCTTGACGTCTGTGATCTCCATGTTGTCCGCTCCTTCCCTGGTCCAGACCTCGAGCGCGTACCCGCGCCGGCTGCGCCCACAGCCGGCGGTACTGATCGAAGGAGAGCGTCCGGCCGCGCAGGGCTTTCAGCCCGCGCGCCACCAGCCGCGATTGGGCCTTGCGGGCCCTTTCGGGGTCGTCGAACAGACCGAAGTACGACGCCCCGCTCCCCGAGAGTGAGGCCATCAGGGCTCCCTCTCGAATCAGAATACCCCGGATGAGGCCGACCCGAGCCGCCAGTTCGGGTGCCTCCTCCAGGGCCGGTCGCTCGAGGTCGTTGGACAGGATGGGGAACGCCGTCCCATGGCCCGCCAAGTCACTCGATATAAAGCGAAAGATTCTATTCGCCCCGTCCCGCGGTGTCAAACTCGCGTCGAGCCGCCGGAACACGGCGGCGGTGGAAAGAGGACGCTCGGCGTCCACGATCACCACCTGGCCGCGCACCTGCCGCCACAGGGGATAGACCTCGTCGCCGCGGGCCAGGCCGAGCGCCGTCCCGCCGATCAGGAAATACGGCACGTCGGCGCCCAGCCGCCGAGCCAGGGGAAGGAGGCCGGCCGCTCCCAACCCAAGCCGCCAGAGGCGGTCGAGGCCCATGAGCACGGCGGCGGCGTCGGAGCTGCCGCCCCCGAGCCCTCCGGCGACGGGGATCCGCTTCTTCAGCGTGATCTCCACGCCCTGGGTCATGCGGGCAAAGCGCTGGAGGTCGCGCGCGGCGCGCACGGCCAGGTTCGTCTCGTCCGTCGGAACGGCGGGGTGATCGCAGCGGATGGTGACGCCCTTGCCCTGCGGCCGGAGGGTGATGTCGTCGTGGAGCGAGATCGTCTGGAACAGGGTCCGGAGCTCGTGGTAGCCGTCCTCGCGCAGGCCGAGCACCTCGAGGGCGAGGTTGACCTTCGCGTGCGCCCGCAGGTGGAGGATCTTGCCGGATCCCGCCATCAGCGCGCGCTCCAGAGGGCACGCGCCTGGTCGGCGTCCACGGACCGATATCCCGCGTGCGCCGGCTCGGTGAACGCGGACTCGCCGAGCGTGGTGGCGGGGGCCTGGGCGTCCTCGACCGTGGCCTTGAGCCGCGCGCCGTCGGGGAGGATTGCGTCGATCTGGCGCGGGAGCGACGCGCCCCAACGCACGCGGTACTCGCGGACGCGCGGCGAGCGCACGCCGGTCAGGAGGTCCATCACCTCCGCGGGAGAGAGCGCGACCCCGAGCAGCGATTCGAGGTCCTCGGCGCGCGCCGCTCCGGAGTAGATCGCCCGCTCCCCCGGGAAGACGGCCCACAGCTGGTCCCCGCGCGCCACCGCCACGAGACGGGCGCCGGTGGGACCGGGTATCTCGATGCGCAAGCCGTCGGGTCGCTGGAAGGCCAGGAGGACGCGCGTGCGCGCGCGGAGCTCCGGGCCGCGCAGGCTGACTCCGAGACGCGCGCTGTAGGACGGTACGACGCGCGCCTGCTCGACCACCGCGGCGGGGGGAACGGCCAGCGGCGCCGCGCAGGATGCGGCGGCGGCGGCGGCGACGGCGACGGCGATGACGAGCCGGGGAACCCGGGCCCGGCTAGGGTCGCTTGACCTGGGCCGCGTCATTCAAGCTGGCCTGGGCCTCGCGGATCTTCCGCTCGACGACGGCACGATCGAGGTCTTCGCCGTCGTCCTCGGCCTTCAGGGCCTTGCGCCAGTATTCGACGGCCTCGCGCACGGAGCCCCGGCGGCGCAACACGTCGCCCAGGTGGTCGAGCACGACCGCGTTGGCACCCGGCTTGTCCACGGCGCGCCGCAGGAACTGCTCGGCCTTGTCGACGCGGTCCAGCCGGTACAGGGCCCAGCCCAGGCTGTCGAGGTAGGCGCCGTTCTCGGGATCGAGGGCGATCGCCTTCTCGATGAGCTGCAAGGCCTCGTCCACGCGCACGCCGCGGTCGGCGTTCATGTAGCCGAGGTAGTTGAGGACGGGGGCGGAGTCCGGCTCGACGCCGAGCGCCTCGCGGAATATCGCTTCCGCGGCATCGCTGCGCTTGAGCCGCTCCAGCACCGCGCCCAGCTGGAACAGGATGCGCAGGTTCTTCGGCTCCACCTCGCGCGCGTGGCGCAGCGTGCGCTCGGCGTCCGAGTAGCGCTTGGCCTTCTGGTAGAAGTCGGCCACGGCCACGAGGACGTTGACGTCGTCGGGCGACTTCTGGCGCAGCTTCTCGATTGCGGCCACGGCGGCGTCCACGTCGCCGCGCGTACGCAGGACGTTCGCTTCCACCGCAGCCAGCTCCGGGTCGTCGGGGAAGCGACCGCGAGCGGCGCGCACCTCGGTGAGCGCCTTGGCCTCGTCCTTGGCCAGCAGGAGCGCTTCCACGTATTGCCCGAGGAGGTTCGCGTCGGGATCGCTGCCGGTGGCCACGGCGCGGCCGAACGCATCCGCGGCCTCGCGATGACGCTCGAGCTGCTGGTAGGCGAAGGCCAGGTGGACCAGGAACACGCGGTCGGTGCTGGCCGTGTCCGGCTCCTGCTCGCCCGTCCGGGACCGGGCCAGCAGGGCTTCCAGCGCCTTGGCCGCGCCGGCGAAGTCGCGGCGGCCCTCGAGGATCGTGACCTTGAGGTAGGCGGCCTTGAGATCGGTGCGGTCCTGGGCGAGGAGCGCGTCCGCGCTGGCCCCCGCCTTGTCGAACTCGCGCATGTCGCGCAGGGCGCGCGCCTGCAGGTCGAGGCCGAAGCGGTTCTTGGGATCGGCGGCGAGGACGGCTTCCGCCTCCTTGAGCGCCTCCGGATTGCGGCGGGCGCGCGCCAGGACCTCGCCCAGGCCCAGGTGCAGGCGGACGTTCTTGGGCTCCAGCTCCAGCGCCTTGCGGTAGTTCAAGATCGCCTGGTCGTTCTGCTGCGCGCGCGCGTAGGTCTCGGCGAGGGCCTGGTAGGCGCGCGAGGAGGACGGGTCGAGCTCCACCGCCTTCTGCAGCGCGGCCGCCGCGTTGTCCGCGTCGCCCTTGGCCAGGTACTGCGAGCCGAGCTGGACGTAGGCCTCGAAGCTGCCCGGACTGACGTCGAGGAACCTCTTCCAGGCCGCGATGGCCTTGTCGGGCTCCTGGAGCTGCGGATAGACGTTGCTGGCCAGGATGAGAAGGGTGGCCGCGTCCGTGGGGGCGAGCTCGAGCGCCTTCTCGTATTCGACCGCGGCCTGCCGGAGCGCCTTCTCGTCGTTCTCGGTCTGCGCCTGCATGTGGCGGAGCTGGGCCAGGATGAGGTGCGCTTCCGAGCTCGCCGGCGCCGCCTTCACCGCCGCCTCCGCCTCGGCCAGGGCCTCGGTGGTCTTGCCCGTCTGCTGGAGCAGACGCGCGACGTCCGCCCGGATCTCTCCCGCTTGCGGGTCGAGCCGCTGCGCCTTGCGCAGCTCGGCCAGCGCCTCGTCCATGTCGCCGGCCAGGCGGGCCTGGAGGGCGAGGCTGTAGTGCAGGTAGGCCGACGCGCGGTCGGTGGCGCGATCGGCGGCAGGGGGACGGGCGACGGCGAGCGCGAGCAGAAGGGTCAGCAGGATGTGGTCACTCCCAAGAGAATGATTCTCACACGCGCTGCGCGAACGAGTCAAAGACGCCGGGGACGCGCGCCTTTCGCGCCCCCGGCGGTCGACACGGACGCCTAGGCCGCGCGCGAGGCGCGGTACTCCCCCAGGATCCAGTCCTTCACGCGCTTCACCTCGGCGGACAGGCCCTCCGCCGAGCGCAGGTAGTCGAAGTACTTGCGCTCCGTGCCCGCGCCGAACGCGCGCGACGGGAACGTGACGTACACGTCGCCGTCCGTGCTGCGCCAGAGGGAGAAGCCGACCAGCTTCATCCCGGACAGGGGATCCTCGTCGAAGAGGATCTCCGCATCGCACACGAGCCGCTCCGGCCCGTTCACCTTTTCCACGAACTGCACCCGCATGACTCCTCCAGAATGTGACAGGAGGCCGGCGGGAGAGATCCGGCCGGTCAGGGCGGGAAGCGCCGCCCCGGCGCCGTGTGCGGCGGCGCTTGAGGCGGAGGAGAGCTTAGCCGCCCGCGCGGCCAGGGCAGGTCCGCCGCCAGCGGCCAGCGTCGCGAATGTGTGGCTCCGTCAGGACACTAGGTGCGTCCGAGCGCGTCGAGGATCTCGCGCAGCGAGCGCGCGTCCAGCGACGGCAGGACGAGGTCGGCGCCCTCCATGGGCAGCGCGCACGTGACCGGGTTGGGGACGGCCACGCAGCGCATGCCGGCCGCGCGCGCGGCACGGATGCCGTTGGGCGAGTCCTCGAACACCACGCAACGTCCGGGGGCGACGCCCAGGCGCGTGGCCGCGAGGAGGAACAGGTCCGGCGCCGGCTTCACGCGCTCCACGTGGTCGCGCGAGCAGACGGTGTCGAAGAGGGCGCGGATCCCGTGACGCTCCAGCCAGCCTTCGACCCAGAGGGACGTGCTGCTGGAGGCGACCGCGGTCTTGAGGCCCGCCGCGCGCGCTTCCTCCACCCGCCCGCGCACGCCGGGCAGGAGAGGCATGGTCTCGCAGCGCGCGAGGATCCGTGTCTTCATCGCCGCCCGCATCTCGTCGTGATCGAAGGTCTCGCCCAGCTCGGTCAGGTGCGCGCAGGGGTCGTAGGTCCCGTGCGTGCCCAGCGCGTGCTGCCAGACGTCCATCCCGAGGTCGTGGCCACGCGCGCGGAACGTGGCCTGCCACTCCTCGAAGATCGGGGTCTCCGTGTCGAGGATGAGGCCGTCGAAGTCCAGGACGAGGGCGGCGAACTTCACGACCCGTGCGGGGCCGGTCCCCGCCAGACCTCTTTCCGCGTTCCGGACGCGTCCAGCGACGTGGCCACGTCCTGGCCGTCCTTGCGGTCGATGAGGAGGAGCGCCCCCTTCGAGTAGTTGAACTCGGGCGTCATCCCGACGTCGATGAGGAAGAGGCGCCCGCCCTTGGTCTGGATCGTCCCCTTGTCCTTGAAGGCGCCCGGGTCGTGCCCGAAGACGATGTGGGCGGCGGGCAGCGCGGCGAGGTCCTTGTCGTCCGTGTCCCCCTTCCACCACTTGCGCGCTTCCAGGAGCGAGTCGTCGCCGATGAGGAACGGGTTCTTCCACTTTCCGGAGTCCACGACGGCGCGGAAGTGGTCGCCGATCTGGACGAGGCTCATCCCGGACGTGGAGCCCCCGTGCGCGAAGAACCAGGAGTTCACGCGCGCGGCCATGGGCAGGTTCCGGAGGAAGCGGCCGTAGTCGTTGCGTCCGGCCGCGACGTCGTGCAGGTCGATGCCCCGCTTCTCCAGCTCCTTCTCGAAGTCCTCCGTCTTCTCCTTCTTCCCGGGCCGGGCCAGGAACTCGGCCTCGTGGTTGCCCAGGGTCACGATCACGTCGCCGCCCGCTTCGCGCGCGCCCGCCTGCAGGCTCATCATGAGGTCGAGGACTTCGAGGGACTGCGGGCCCTTGTCGATGAGATCGCCCACGGAGACGAGCGTCCGCTTCCCCCCCGCCCAGGCGTAGCCTCCCTTGGCCTTCGCGTCCGCGCGCGCGATCCCGCCGACCTGGAGGAGATGGAGCAGGCGGTCGTATGCACCGTGGACGTCGCCGAGGGCCACGATCTCCTCGCTCGTCGTCCGGTCGACGACGGGCGGAAAGCGCGTCCAGTCACGGGACCCGGCGTCCGCAGCCTTCCCCGCCGCGCCCGCTTCCCCTCCCTCCGCGGCCGGGGCCTCCGCGGCCGGCGAGCCGCCGAGGGCGGGGATGGTGACGGTCAAGCCGCTCTTGAACTTGATGCGCTCCGGGTCGCCCTTCAGCATCACCGTCGCCGCGATGGCGACGATGAGAGCGACCGCGAGCGCCGTCATCACCTGGAGACCGACGTAGAGGTGGTGCAGAGTCCGGAACTTGCGCTGGTTCGCCTCCGCCACGCCGTGTGCCTGCTCCGCCATCTCGTCGAGGAGCTCGGCACGCGTCACGCGCTGCCAGGCGCGCTGATAGTCGCCGAGGTCCCAGCGCAACACGTCTTCGTAGTGCCGGATGCCGACCGGAGCCTTGGCGTCGCCCGCCCTCCGCCCATGCGCGATGGGCGGCTCCGCCTCTTCCGGGCGCAGGGTGCCGATGGCGAGCAGGAACATCGTCATCACCAGGGCGGCGTAGACGATGACGCCGATCGCGACGGGCACGCGCTCCGGCGGCGGTATGGCCCCGAAGATGTCGCCGTTCGCGATCAGGGCCAGGAGCAGGAAGTTCAGGGGACCGAGGAGCATGAGGGCGAGGCGTGTCTTGTTGTCGGCGGTCTTCCAGAGCTTGAGGCCCTGCTCGAGGACCTCCTGGGCCGCCCGGTAGGCGCGGCGCGCGGACAGGGGCTCGCGCTCGGCGGCCAGGCGCTTCAGCTGCTTGCGCCGCCGGCGCGCGGCGGCTCCCGTCTCCCGCATCCCTCGGTCCTCGCCCTGAACGTACCACGCCGGCAGCGGCGGCGGCCGCGCGGTGCCGATCGCGGCCTACCGAAGGCGCGGGGGGGTGCGATAGACTCGCGTCCATGGCGATCCATCCCGATCTTCTGGAGATCCTGGCCTGTCCGGTGTGCAAGACCCCGGTCGAGGTCGTGAAGGACGGCGCAGGGCTGCGCTGCGGGCAGTGCAAGAGGGTGTACCCCGTCCGCGACGACATCCCGATCATGCTGCCCGAGGAAGCGACCGTCGAGGCCTGAGCTGGGCCGCCTCGACCGGCTGCAGCTCGGCCTCATGGCCGCCATCGCGGCCACCTGTCCCGTCTCCATCTTCGCCGCGCAGAGCGTCGGGCTCTCCCTGGCCGTCCTCGTCTTTCTCGTACGAATCCTGCGCGGGCACACGCGCCTGGAGCGCAGCCCCCTCGACGGGCCCATCCTCGCCTTCACGGTGTGGACGCTGCTCTCCGCCGCCTTCTCTCCGGATCCCCTCACTTCGCACGACAGCGCGAAGAAGCTCGTGCTCTTCGCCCTCTTCTACCTCTCGGTGGAGGCGCTCACTCCCGAGCGGGACCGCGAGCGCATCCTCGACGCGGCCCTCCTGGGCGGGCTCGCCCTGGCCGCGGGGGTCCTGCTCGAGTACTACTTCCTCGGCTACGACACGCTCCTCAACCGCCCGCACAGCTTCCTCGGCCACTACATGACCGCGTCGGGGCTCGTCATGGCCGTCCTGGTCCTCGCGGCCGCGCGGCTCGCGTTCCTGCCCGGCCCGCTCCTCCGCCCCTCTTCCCACGACTGGCGCGCGCTGGCCCTGCTCGTCGCCGGCCTGTGCGCGGTGACGGCCTGCCAGGCCTTCGACCTGTTCGCGGTCGAGGCGGAGCGGCTGTTCGTGGCCGGGCTGGCCGCGGGCGGCGCGTACGTCGCGCTCTCGCGCGGACCCTGGCCGGGGCCGGCCACCAGCACCGCGCTCGCGCTCCTCGTCGTCCCCGTCGCGTCGTGGGCCGTCGTGGTCTCGCGTACGCGCAACGCCTGGCTGGGTACGCTCGTGGGCCTGGGCCTCGTCGCGGTGCTGCGCGCCCCGAAGCTCCTGTGGGGCCTGGCGGCGGCGGTGGCCGCGGTCGTGATCCTGCGCCCGGCGCCGGTGGTCGGGCGGCTCACCGTCGTGGACGCGAGCAGCGTGGACCGCTACTACATGTGGCAGGCGGGCATCGACATGATCCGGGACAAGCCCGTGTTCGGCCAGGGTCCCGGACGCATCCTCGCCGTCTATCCGGAGTACCGCTGGCCCCAGGCGCCGAACGCGCTGCAGCCGCACCTCCACGACAACGCGCTGCAGATCGCCGCCGAGCGCGGGCTGCCCTGCCTCGCCTGGTGGCTGTGGTTCGTGGCCGCGGCCATGGGCGACGCCTGGCGCGAGGTGCGCCGGGGCGCGGGATGGCCGGCGGTGGCCGCGCTCGCCTTCCTGGCCGCGTTCATGGCGGCCGGACTGTTCGAATACAATTTCGGCGACTCCGAGATCCTCATGTTCACGCTGCTGGTGGCTGCGATCCCCTACGCCTTGCGGCGGCAGCGCGCGCGCACGGCCCTGGCCGCATGACCCTCTCCCCCTCGCGGGTGCGCGCCCTCCTCAAGGCGATGCGCGGCGGGCGCGTGCTCGTGCTGGGCGACGTGATGCTGGACCAGTTCCTGTGGGGCAAGGTGGCCCGCATCTCGCCGGAGGCGCCCGTGCCCGTCGTCGAGATCGCGTCCGAGACGTTCCACCTCGGCGGCGCGGCCAACGTGGCCGGCAACGTGCGCGCGCTCGGAGGGCAAGCGGTGGTGGCCGGCATCATCGGGGACGACGCGCCCGGATTGCGCGTGCGCACGGCCCTGGCGGAGGCTGGAGTCGAAGACGCCCTGAGCGTCGCCGACGAAGGCCGGCCCACGACGGTGAAGACGCGGATCATCGCCCACCATCAGCAGGTGGTGCGGGCGGACCGCGAGGCCTCGGCCCCGGTGGCGGGCGCGCTCGAGCGCGCGCTGCTCCAGCGCGTGCAGGCCGTCCTGCCCTCCTGCGGCGCGCTGATCCTGTCCGACTACCACAAGGGAGTCGTCACGCCCGCGGTGATGAAGGCGGTCCTGGCCCTGGCCCGCCGCCGTGGGGTGCCCGTCCTCGTGGACCCCAAGGTCGCGCACTTCGGCCTCTATCGCCGCGTCGCCCTCGTCACGCCGAACCAGGGCGAAGCGGAGCAGGCGACGGGCGTACGGATCCGGTCCGAGGCGGACGTCCTCACCGCCGGCCAGACGATCCTCCGCCGGCTTCAGTGCGCGGCCGCCCTCATCACCCGCGGCGAGCAGGGCATGTCCCTCTTCGAGCCGGGCCGCCGTCCCCTCCACATCCCGACCGCCGCGCGCGAGGTCTTCGACGTGACGGGGGCGGGTGACACCGTCATCGCCACCATCGGCCTCGCCCGCTGCTCGGGAGCGGGGCTGCCGGAGGCGGCGCGGCTCGCGAACCTGGCCGCGGGCGTCGTGGTCGGCAAGGTGGGCACGGCCACCGCGACGCCGGAGGAAGTGGTGGCAGCGGCGGGCACGGCCGCGGGCTAGACTCTCCAGTCTATGAAGGTGGCGGTCGTCGGCGCGGGCCCGGCGGGGGCGCTGGCCGCGGCCTGCCTCGCCCGCGACGGCGCCCACACCGTCGTGTTCGACGCCTCCCATCCCCGCGAGAAGCCGTGCGGAGGCGGGCTCACCGCCAAGGCGCTTCGGCTGCTGCCGACCGCACCCACCGACGACCCGCTGCCCGTCCGCTTCCTCGATCGCTGTCGCTTCGATTCCGGTGCCGGCGACTCCGTCGAGGTCCGCCTCGATCGGCCCGTGGGCATCGCCTCGCGGCGGGCCCTCGACGCCTGGCTGCTCCGCCGCGCGGTCGCGGCCGGAGCCAGACACGTGGCCGAGCGCGTGATCGCGGTCGACTCCGCCGGCCGCGTGCGCACGTCGGGCGGACGCGACGAGACCTTCGACTTCGTGGTGGGCGCGGACGGCGCGGGGAGCCTGGTGCGGCGGACGTTCTCGTCGCCCACGCCGCCGGCGCGGCTGATGATGGCGGCGGGATGGTTCGCGCGCGGGGACGCGGAGATGGTGGTCCGCTTCACGCCCGACCTCCTCGGGTACCTGTGGCTCTTCCCCCGGCCCGGCCACGTCGGCGTCGGCATCTGTGCGCCCCGGGCCCGCGTGCCCACCGCGCGCCTCCTCGACCGGCTGTCCTCGGAAGTCGCACGCGCCTTCCCCGCCCTCGCGGACGACGAGGCCCCGCGCTACGCGCACACGATCCCTTCTCCGAGCGCGGATCCGAAGTCGCTGCTCGAGATCGCGGGCGAGCGCTGGGCCCTCGTGGGCGACGCCGCCGCCCTCGCCGATCCGATCACGGGCGAGGGCATCTACTACGGGCTGCGCTCGGCGGAAGTGCTGGCGGAGACCCTGCGCGAGGACGGCTCGCTCCGCCGCTATCCGGAGCGCGCGCTGGAAGCGTTCGGCCGCGAGCTGCTCAAGGCGGCGGCCCTGCACGATCGCTTCTACGCGCCCGGCTTCGCGCGCCGGATGGTGCGCTTCGCGGGACGCAGCCGCGCCGTGCGCACGGTGCTGGCGGACCTCGTGCTGGGCGAGCAGGGATACGAGGGGCTCAAGCGCCGCCTGCTGCGGGCGGGACCGCGGTTCGCGATGGAGTACGCTGCTTCCTCGGTGGGTGGACCGTGAAGGCACGAGCGGGGTCGATCGCGATCGCCTCGTTGGTCGCGGCGGCGGCGGCGGGAGCCGCGGACGCGCCGCGACCCTCGCCCCGGCCCGTCTTCGAGGCGCAGCTCGACCTCGTCTACGTCACCGTCACCGTCACGGATGCGGCCGGGAAGGTGGTGGCCGACCTTCCCGAGTCCGCGTTCGAGGTGCGCGAAGACGGGTTCCCGCGCCCCATCTCGGTCTTCTCGCGAGCCGCCGACGAGGGCATGGCGCTCGACGTCGCCCTGCTCCTCGACACCAGCGGGAGCATGGACGCGGAGCTGCAGAACGCGCAGCGCGCGGCCCTGGCCGTGCTCGAGAAGGTGCCGCGGCTGCGGCGCCGCATCATCATGTCCTTCGACACCGACATCCGCTTCTGGCGGCCGGAGACCGAGCCGGCGGAGCTGCTCGCGGACATCATCGCGGCCCGGCCCGCCAACGGCGCGTCCGTGATCCGCTCCGCGGTCGCGAAGGCGATCGAGGAGCTCACCGACGAGGGCACGCCGCGCAGCGTGCTCATCCTTCTCTCCGACGGCGTGGACTTCGGGAGCCCGGTCACGGAGACGCAGCTGTCCCGTGCGGTCGAGTCCGCCAACGTGGGCATCTACCCGGTTCCCTTCGTGCCTTCGACGTTCCTGCCCGCCGCTCCCGGCTACCGCGTCGGGCCCTTCACGCGGAGCGGCGGGACCTATCAGCGTGCTCCCAGCGCTCCCGACACCCTGGCCGGGCGGAGCTTCCTCACCCATCTCGCGGAGGCCTCGGGAGGCCTGGTGGTCGCGTCCGCCGGGCACGGCCTGGCCGGGGCGCTGGACCGGCTCCTCGAGGAGCTGGGAGCGCAATACGTCGTCGGCTTCTCCCCTTCCTCGGGAGCGCCGGGGCGGAGCCACAAGCTGGAGGTGCGCGTCAGCGACCGGCGCCTGAAGTTGCGGCACCGCACGCGTTACCGGTCGCGCTGAAGCGAAATGGGTGCCGCCTGGAGGTGCAGCATGAAGATCGGACACGGACGGTGGATGCACGTGGCGGCGGCGGCGGGTCTCGTCGTCACGATGGCCGCGGCCGCGCGGGGCGATACGCAAACGGAGGTGAGCGAAGCGGACGCCCTCAACAACCGCGGGCAGGTTACGGGCGCCCTCTGCCTGCCGGGCTGCGCCGGGTACGTGGCCTACGTCAAGACGCGGGGGCAGGTGCGCGTGCTGGGCCACGAGG
>Ga0207678_10005165_pt1 | contig 11698 bp, 10 predicted proteins | sample KBSC63metaG_FD_184319 | JGI IMG/M metagenome (GOLD analysis project Ga0207678, IMG submission 184319) | Corn rhizosphere microbial communities from Kellogg Biological Station, Michigan, USA - KBS C6-3 metaG (SPAdes) (version 2) | ecosystem: Host-associated > Plants > Roots > Rhizosphere > Soil ... | reverse complement strand
TGGCGGAGGCGGCGCCTCGCAGGGCGGCGGCGGCTCTCACGGTGGTGGTCGTCGCTGATCGCTGCGCAGATCAAAACAAGGAACGGGCTGGAGAACTCTCCAGCCCGTTCTTCATTTATCCCACAGAGTTGCGGCCGATTCAGATCATTGATTGCCCGCCAACCGCAACGCCATCTTTGCGATCATCTTTACTGCATCGGGATGGGCCATAGTCCGCGCCCGCTCCCCCATCTGTTGCCTGCATAAATCATCCGCCAACAGCTTCATCAATGTTTCCAGCAGCCGCTCCTCAGTCAACGAAGGCTCAACGATCATCTCCGCCGCTCCTGCGGCTACGAATACATCCGCATTCTTCCGCTGGTGGTCGTCCGCAGCCTGCGGGAACGGCACCAGGACCGCTGCCCTGCCCGCCGCTGCCAGTTCCGCCATGGTGCTCGCTCCGCTTCGGCACAGGATCAGGTCTGCGGCCTCGAACTGCCCCGCCATGTCGTCCAGATACGGCGTGACCCGCACCCGCTCGAAACCGACTCCGGCGCTCATGTACGCTGCCAGTGTCGAATCTCCATGCCGTCCGCCAGTCTGATGCACCACATCCAAATTGGGGAACGCGTTCAGCAGCCGTCCCATGATCCGGGGCATCATCTCATTCAGCACGCGAGCGCCCTGACTCGCTCCAAAGACCAACAACCGCTTGCCTTCGCTCTGCGGTTTTTTCCCAATGGTAAAGAACTCGGAGCGCACTGGCGTGCCGGTAACCTGCGCCGCACGAAAGTAGCGCCGGGTCTCCTCGAAGTTCACTGCCGCCGCCGTGACCAGCCGCCCCACTAACCGGTTCGCCAGACCCGGTACAGCATTGGGCTCAAACGCCATGGTCGGGACACGCAGCAGAATCGAAGCCATCATCGCCGGCCCGGAAGCGTAGCCTCCCACCCCGATAACAACATCAGGCCGGAAGCTCCTCAAAAGACCGATACATCGCCCCACTCCCAATGGGAGATCCATCAACGTACGAAAGCGTGTGGTGAGACTGACATTCTTCAGCTGCCCCACGTGAATCAGCTCCAGTGGAAACCCCGCCTCGGGCACCAGCCGGGTCTCCAGCCCTCGCGCCGTCCCCACAAACCGGACCTCGGCATCGGCGGTGTCCCGCAGCTCCCGCGCAATCGCAAGCGCCGGGATCACGTGCCCACCTGTCCCTCCGCCCGCAATCAGTACCCGCAAAATAGCTCCTTTGGCTCGCTAGTCGATCTCACGCGTCACGTTCAGCAGCACGCCCATACAAGCCATGGTCACAAATAGCGAAGTTCCGCCAAACGAGATGAAGGGCAGCGTAATTCCTTTGGTCGGCAGCAGCGCCACCACGACACTTATGTTGAAAAATGCCTGAATCAATATCGCCGAAGTTATGCCGAAGGCTAAGAACCGTGCAAACGGGTCGGTTGAAAGAAACGCAGCCCGCAGTCCTCGATAGCCAAGAAATACAAACATGGCAACCACCAGCACCGCTCCAATCAGCCCAAGTTCTTCGCAGATATTCGCGAAGATGAAATCCGTATGCGGCTCCGGCAGGTAAAACAACTTTTGACGGCCTTCCATCAAACCCAGTCCGCGAATCCCACCTGTCCCAACGGCAATCAGCGATTGCAGGATATGAAATCCGGTCCCCCTTGGGTCGGCCTCGGGGTTTATAAATGCGAGCATTCTGGCCCGCCGCCAAGGCACGCGGAAGAGCAGATAATAAAGCACCGGCATCGAACATGCCAGCGCGATTCCGATGTACCGCACCTGCAATCCAGCCAGATACAGCATCAGCATCGTCACTGCCGCGCAAACAATTGCCGTTCCCAGGTCCGGCTCTAAAAGGATCAGCCCGACGAACAGCAGCGGCGGAAGTGCTGCACGCAAAACAGTCCCGCGCCAGTCGTCCATCTTGTGCATTCGACTCTGCAGAAAATAAGCAAGAAACAGAATCAGAACAGGTGTCGCAAGCTCGGATGGCTGAAAGCTCAACCCTCCTCCAAACCGGAACCAGCGGTGAGTGTTATGCGAGTCGCGGCTGGCAAACACGCCGACCAGGAGCAGCATCGTTCCCGCAATCACCGGAAACACGACTCTGGGGTTGTTGTACCGCCGATAGTCTATCTGCATCAGAACGACCAGGGCGATCATGCCAAAGCCCGCCCAGATCGATTGCCTGATCATAAAGTAATACGCCGAGCCGAACTGCGATTTGGCCATCACCGCCGATGCCGAAAACACCATCACCAGCCCAAACAGCACCAGCAGCAGCACCACTCCGAAGAGCCACTTGTCCACCCCTACTCTCTTCGCCATTCCATCCGCTTCCTGCTAACTTAAATCGCTTACCAATTGCCGAAAGATCTGTCCCCGATGCTCATAGTTCTCGAACTGGTCGAAGCTGGAGCACGCGGGCGCCAGCAGAACCACATCTCCGGCCTCGGCTGCCTTCGCCGCTTCGGTTACGGCGGCCTGCATCGTACCCGCTGAAACTATCTTCACCACTCCCTGCAACTGGCGCTCGATCTTTTCCGCGGCTGAACCAATCGTATAAACAACCTTGACCCGCTCCTTCAGCAGTGGGGCCATGGTCCCGTAATCGGAGTTCTTGTCCTTGCCGCCCAGAATCAAATGCACGCCGCCGGCAAACGAACTCACTGCCTTCATCGCCGCATCCACGTTGGTCGCCTTGGAGTCGTTATAAAACTCCACACCCCGCAGCAGCCGGACAAATTCCAGCCGATGCTCCACGCCTTTGAAGCCAGCCACCGAAGCGCGAATCTTCTCCGTCGGAATTCCCGCCAGTCGCGCTGCGCAGACCGCCGCCAGCACATTCTCAATGTTGTGCGCGCCCTTCAGCGTAATCTCGGCCACCGGCATCACCGGCTCGGCCTTTGCGCCTTCTTTCGCAATAAAAAAGATGCTCTCGCCATGCACGAACGCTCCCTGCTTCAATGGTCTCCGCGGACTGAACCAATAGATCTGTGCCCGCGTCTTCGCCGCCACCATCTGGGTCGGCTTGTCCTCGGCGTTCAGCACCAGAAAATCATCAGCCTCCTGCCGCTCCGTAATCCTGGTCTTCGCCGCCGCGTAGTTCTCGAAGTTCCCATGCCGGTCCAGGTGGTCGGGCGTAATATTCAACACCACCGCAATCCACGGACGAAATTGCTCGGTTGTCTCCAGTTGGAAGCTCGATACCTCCAACACACTCACCGTGTCGGCCGTGCTCGTCGCCACCAGATCAATCACAGGCAGCCCTATGTTTCCACCCACCAACGTCGAGATTCCCGCGTCTCCAAAGATCTTGCCCACCAGCGTCGTTGTGGTGGTCTTCCCATTCGATCCAGTGATCGCCACCACGCGGCCATTGAGAAACCGGCTGGCCAATTCCAGCTCGCCGATCACCGGCAGCCCAAACGCCTTTACCTGCTTCACCTCGGGAGTATCCATCGGCACTCCCGGCGATACCACGATCAAATCCTGCCTCCGAAAGGTCAGGAGCCCATGGCCGCCCGACTCCACCATGATGCCCGCCTCGAGCAGTGCCGGAATCTCTTTGGCCAACGCCTCCGCGCTGCGAGTGTCGCTCACCGTCACCTGCGCCCCCTGAGCGCGCAGGAAGAGTGCAGACGACAGCCCGCTTTTTCCCAAACCCACCACCAAAACTCGCTTGTTTCTTAATTCCGTTTGCACTGATGCCTCATCTTTTCAAAACAATACTTCTCCTTAACGAACTACTCTGTTTTCGTTAGGTACGACCAAGATTTCTTCATTCTTATGACTATATCGATAAGGATATTGAGAAAAAATACAGACACGTACGCGATTACAATCTGTATTGGCTGTGACACTGTTGAATGTCGCAAAGAGAACTCCACTATGCCAAGGCAGACAGCAAGCTCAATGATCCAGAAAGCAATCGCACGATTTCTCGTGCGTCGAGCATTATGCTTTGGCGGCTCTTGAGTGCTTATTTCTCCATTACCAGCCATTCGTCATCTCCTGATTACCGCAACTTCAACGTCGTCAAAGAAAACAGCGCAAATACCAATGCCAAAATCCAGAACCGCGCAATCACCTTCGATTCTGACCATCCCATCAACTCAAAATGATGGTGCAGCGGGGCCATCTTGAAGATGCGCTTTCCATTGCGCAGCTTATAGCTTCCAACCTGGAGCATCACGCTGACTGCCTCCAGAATAAAGACTCCGCCGATAAACGGCAGCAGCAGCTCCTGCTTGATCACTACAGCGACCGTCCCAATCGCCCCGCCCAGCGCCAGGCTCCCGACGTCGCCCATAAATATTTCGGCTGGATGAGCGTTGTACCAGAGGAAGCCGATACTCCCCCCTACCATCGCCCCGCAAAACACCGTCAACTCGCTGACCAGCGGCATCCGCGGCAGCTCAAGATATTCGCTGAACACCGCGTGCCCGCTCACATAGGTCAGCACTGCCAGGGCACCCGCAGCAACAATCGTGCAACCAATCGCCAGGCCGTCCAGCCCATCCGTCAAATTCACCGCGTTGCTCGAAAACGAGACCACCAGCGTCACAAAAATAACGAACGGGAAGAAAGCCAGCCACCAGAGATTGGGCATCTGCAGCAAGCTGTCGATGATGAGACTCGGACGGAAGTTCTTCGCAAATGGGACGATCAGTTGCGTCGAATAGGTCCCATGAAGCTCCATCGCAACCAGTGCCACCGCCACCGCGCAGCTCACCAGAAGCTGTAGGCCCAGCTTAGCCCGCGCCGTCAGCCCCTGGTTCCGGCGATGCACTACTTTGATGTAGTCATCGGCAAACCCGATCGCACCAAAGGCCAGCGTCGACAACATCACCAGCCATACCAGCGGATTCGATAGATCCGACCATAGCAGTGCCGGCACCAGGATCGATATCAGGATCAATACGCCGCCCATGGTTGGCGTCCCGCTCTTCTTCTGGTGCGACTGCGGCCCTTCCTCACGAATGTATTGCCCGATCTGAAACTCGCGCAGCTTCTCAATCACATACGGCCCAATCAGCAGGCCGATCAACAGCGCAGTCAGGGTCGCGAATACCGTACGAAACGTCAGGTAGCGAAAGATGCGAAAGAGACGAAAGTAAGGAAATAACTTCTGATACAGCAGCCAATAGAGCAAAACGTCTCCGCCTTCAAAATCACGATCGCGCTCAACGGCGCACGTCCAGCCGCGAACTCATGGCTATCTTAACAGGCATACGCCCGCTCGCAGCCGGCATTTTCCTGCGCGAACCAAACCACATTCCCGCTGATTATGCCGTCAGACCCGCTAAAGCCCGCTCCAGCTTCACCCCGCGCGAGCCCTTCAGCAGTACAGCGTCTCCGGCACGTATGTTCTGCTGCAGCCACTTACCCGCCTCCTCGGCGTCAGCCACAAACACCGCCTCCAGACCCCGGGACTGTGCAGCCTTCACCATGCTCTCCGCCGCCCCGCGAACGCCCACTAACAGGCTCACTCCGCGTTCCGCCATCCGCGTTCCGCATTCGGCGTGAAGCCCCTCTGCTTCCGGCCCCAGCTCCAGCATCTCTCCTGCAACCACAATATGCCGCTCGGCTGGCATAGCCATCAGCGCATCCACCATCGCATCCAGCGCACGAGGGTTCGAGTTGTAGCTGTCGTTGATGATCGTCGCGTCCCTCCATTCCACGATCTCACCGCGCTTATCACCGGCCTGCATCCGGCCAAGGGCCGCCGCGCATTCCTCCAGAGGGATCCCGCTCCGCAGGCCCACGGCAATGGCCGTCAGCGCGTTCGCGACATTGTGCCGCCCCAACATTCGCAACTGCACACTGGCCCGTTCGCCATAGGCTTCCACGGTAAACACCACACCTTCGGCTCCCATCTCGGCGATGTGCACAGCACGCACCTGCGCTCCTTCTCCCAATCCATAGAAGATTGCGCGGTCACCCATTCCTCTGGCGAAAGAGGCGACATATTTATCATCGAAGTTCAGCACCGCCAGCCCGTCGGGCGGCAGCGCCTCGATCAGTTCATACTTGGCCCGCGCCACTCCGGCAATGCCGTCCTCAAAAAATTCCAGGTGCACCGGCCCTACGTTCGAAACCACCGCCCAGTCCGGCTCCGCAACCTTGGCCAGCGCGGCGATCTCTCCGGCGTGGTTCATTCCCATCTCGATCACTGCAACCTCATGCTCCCGCTCCAGCCTCAGCAACTGCAGCGGTAGCCCGAACCCGTTGTTCAGATTTCCCTGAGACTTCAGCACCTTGAACCGCGCACCCAGTACCTGCGCCACGGCCTCCTTGGTGGTGGTCTTCCCCGCGGAGCCGGTTACTCCGATCACTCGTCCACCCCACTCTCTTCGGACCGCATGTGCCAGCTTCTGCAACGACAGCAATACACAATCCTCGCCATCGGCCACCCTCAGCAGCCTCGACTCGTCCACCTCCGCAGGCACAACCCACTGGTTGCTCACCACCGCAGCGACCGCGCCGTTTGCAAGCGCTGCCTGGACAAACTCATGTCCATCCAGCCGCTCGCCCTTTACGGCAAAAAACAGCTCACCCGGACCAATCGTCCGCGAATCAATCGAATACCCCACTGCCTCAACGGATGTATCAAACTCCCCACCTGCATGAATCCAGTCAGCAATTTTACCCAGCGTCAATCTCATCGCATCCTCTCCAGAACCGCGGCAGCAGTTGTTACATCGTCGAACGGAACAGTACCCTCTCGCAGAATCTGTACTTTCTCATGCCCTTTGCCAGCCAGCAATACTATGTCTCCCGACCGGGCAGAACGAATTGCAATCTCAATTGCCCCTTCTCTGTCTTCTTCTACGATGCAGTCCGTGCCCGTTTCATTCACCCCCGCAAGCGCTTCTTCAATTATCGCCATCGGTTCTTCGCTCCGCGGATTATCACTGGTCAGCACCACCAGATCACTTCCCTCGCCCGCAGCCCGTCCCATGCGCGGCCTCTTCGTCCTGTCCCGGTCGCCGCCGCACCCAAACAGCGTAATCACTCGTCCACCACGGGCCTTCACCAACTCCCGCGCCAGCGAGATCAGATTCCGTAAAGCATCCTCCGTATGCGCATAGTCCACCACCACCGTAATCCCGGTATCCCCGGAAGGCACCACCTCAAACCGGCCCGGCACCTGCGCCCCTGTAGCGGCGCCAGCAGCGATCTCATCCAGTGTCAATCCCCGAGCCCACGCGGCCGCGCTCGCCGCCAGCAGGTTATAGACATTCACCCGCCCCGTCAGCGGAGATTGCATCTCCACCACTCCTGCCGGAGTGATCATCCGAAACCGGGTCTCTCCTGCAAGCATCCGCACCTCTTCGGCGCGAAAATCGCCTTTGCCCTTCATCCCGTACCGCAAAAGCTGCGACATCTCCGCACTTATCGTCAGCCGCTCAGCATAGCTATCATCCGCATTCAATACCGCAACCCGAGGCGGCGGCGCTCCAACTCCTTCAAACAACCTGGCCTTCGCCGCAAAGTAGGCCTCCATGGTTCCGTGATAATCCAGATGGTCCTGGGTCAAATTCGTAAAGATAGCCACATCGACCGGCAGTCCCCACACGCGCTCCTGCTCCAGCGCATGAGACGACATCTCCATCACCGCCTCGGTCGCGCCCGCCTTTACGCCATCTGCAAAGATCTCAAGCACATCCCGGCTCTCCGGCGTGGTATGCGGAGAGATCCGCACCTCGCTTCCGACATGCGTCTCAATCGTTCCAATCAGAACGCACTCCCGCCGAACACTCCGCAGCATCGCCTCCAGCAGAAATGCTGTCGTCGTCTTCCCATTCGTTCCGGTCACCGCGCTTAAGGCCAGCCGTCGTTCCGGATGCTCCATCACCGCCGCACTCACCTCCGCCAAGGCCCGGCGCCCATGCTTCACCAGCGCCGCACCCGCCGAAGGATACTCCCGTCGGACTCGCTCGTAAGCCTCGCGGGAGTCTGTAACGACCGCTACGGCTCCCTGCCCGACCGCCGCATCGATGTATCGGTTTCCATCCGTCAACCCGCCGCGCATCGCCACAAAAACGTCGCCAGCTCCCACCTTGCGCGAGTCATACTCCACTCCGGCGATCTCCTCCGCTGAGTCCGCGCTCTCCACCACCTCAACATCCGTAATCAGATCCGTCCACCGCATATGACCGATTCTAAGCGGTTCCGGTTCCCACCTTTTGTTAGCGCGTAAACCGAACCACGATCTCCGTCCCACCCGGCACCATGGTTCCGGCCACAGGCACCTGCTCTCGCGCGAGGCCGCTCCCGACAGGTTTTAGCCGCAGCCCTGCCGCGTCCGCCCGCTCCACCGCAGCACGTAGCCCCGCTCCCTGGAACGAAGGCACAGCTACACGTTTGCTGGCATCCACCAGCACATCGTTTCCGCCCTTTGTCTGGATTGCGGGCGTTGTGCCCGCCTGAGACAGACGAGTGGATTCCCCGGCAGCCGCGTCCGGCATCGATGAACTCGCTGCTCCATTTGCTTTGAATGCCGATAAAATCTTGTTCGGAAGCATGCTCGCAATCCCCGAGGACTTCTTCGCCGCCGCCGCGTTCACAGCTGCCGCGTTCTCCTTGTCGTCGTCCGCCACTGCCGGAGCAGCGGCAGCATTCGGATTCCGCAGCGGATCGTCGGCCGGCAGATTGTTGGCATCGTCAAACATTGCCGTCAGGTCAGCGATGCTATTGTCCGGCGCGTCGTCCACGGCATCCTTCGCCGTCAATACAGTCATCGTTTTCTTCGTCTTCAGCGGCTGATCGTGCGGCACTCCAAGATACTCGAGCACCTCCTGCGCCACCTCGCCGAACACCGGAGCGGCGACTTCCGCTCCATATCTCATCCCGACAGTCGGCGTATCGATGACCACCGTCACCGAAATCGCAGGATTGTTCACCGGGGCAAATCCGGCAAAGCTCGTAACTACCTTCGTGTGCGAATAGGTGTGCGTTGCAGGATCAACCTTCTGCGCCGTTCCCGTCTTTCCCGCGGAGCTGTAGCCGTTCAGCTGCGCCTTCAGGCCTGAACCTTCAAGCACAATTCCCTGCATCATCTTCCGCATCTTCGCCGAGGTCAACTCGGTGATCACTCGGTGAGCTCCATCCGGCAACGGGTCCGGCAATTCGTCCTCCGGATGAAATGCCACCGGCTTCAGCCTCGGATCGCCCTTCATCGCATCGGTCGAATTCAGCAGAATATGCGGAGGCAGATAGACGCCGCCGTTGGCAATGGTGCTCACCATCGTTACAAGCTGAATCGGGGTGACGCCCACCTCCTGCCCAATAGCCAGTGATCCAATACTGGTCGCGCCCCACCGGCTGGGAGGGCGCAGCAGTCCCCTCGTCTCACTCGGCAGCTCAATGCCGGTCCGATCACCGAACCCATACGCCTTGATGTAGTGGTAGAACTTGTTTGGCCCCAACTTCAGCGCCATCTTTACGGCAGCCACGTCGCTCGATTTTTCGAGTGCCCGCTGTACCGTCACCACGCCCATGCCGCGATCGGAGACGTCGTCGTGAATCGTCCGCCCGAAGAGCGTAATTGCACCGCCCTGGCAATCGACCAGGTCGGTCGGCTCCACTCCCGCCGCATCAATAGCGGCGGAATACGTCACCAGCTTGAACGTCGATCCCGGCTCATAGATGTTGCTCACCGCGAGATCGGTCAGTGAACCCGGCAGCATGTGCCGTGAGTCGTTCGGGTTGAATCTGGGAGAGATGGCCAGCGCAAGAATCTGCCCTGTATGCGGGTCCTGAATCACAATCGTCCCGTGCAGGGCCTTGACCTTTTCCATCTGCGCATCCAGCGCGCGCTCCGCCATGTACTGGATATTCGCATCCACCGTCAGCACCAGGTTTTCGCCCGGCAGCGGCTGGCGCTCTTCGCTGCCAAGCACGTGCCGTTTTGCATCGAGAGCCGTTAGCATGTGCCCCGGCGTGCCGTGCATGTCGTCATCAAACTTCAGTTCCAGCCCACCCAGCCCTTCGTCATCCGTTCCTACATAACCGAGCACCTGCGCGGCCAGATCATTATTCGGATAAAACCGCTTGAACTCCTTCTGAAAATAGACTCCCTTCAGATTCAATTCACGTACCCGTTCCGCGGTCTCGCGGTCCACCTTCCGCGCTACCCAGGCGAAGTTTCTCGAAGCATTGAATCGCCCCAGAATCCGCTTTTCCGACGTATAGCTGTCTCCCGGATCGGAGTGCACGACCTGTGCCAGTAACTGTGCCGCATTCTGGCGGTTATCTCCAAGTTCCGACGGGACCGCATAGATGCTGTCCACCAGCACCGTCATCGCCAGTTCGCGAAGGTTCCGGTCGTACAGCATCCCGCGCCGTGGTGCGACTTCAAATGTTCGCTGCTGCTGCTGCGCCGCACGATGAACAAATTCCGTGTGCCGCACCACCTGCACCCAGCCCAGGCGCAGCACAATCAGGCCTGCCCAAACGCAAAAAAAAGACGCCACGTAGACGAAACGGATTCTCCGTATCGGAGCCGTCAACGTCTGCCGTGGCGCCTGCTTCATACTTCGTTTAACTCCCGCTCCGCGTGCTTCGCCGTACCCTGATCTCTATCCTACTGTCCGACGAACTTCGGGAGATGGGCCTGCGCCAGCACGGTGGCATTGGTTTCGATGCCGTCCGGTCTAACGACCTGTCCCGGCTGCGGTGCGCTCAGGCCCATTTGCTTCGCCAGCACATCGATCCGTTCCGGATCGGTCAGTTCCGCCTCGGTAAGCCGAAGCTGCCGGTTCTGCTCACTCAGATGTTCCACCTGCACCTTCTGCGCCTCGATGTTGTAGCCCATCTCGATCGCCGAAAAGTGCTGCCAGACATAAACCATTACCAGCACGAACAACACGCTCATCACCGCCGAGAAGGTGCGCATCTCGCGCCGCCGTTCCGGGTCATCCGCCTTGACGATGCGACTGTTATCGATGTGCTTGGCAAAGAAAACCTCAGGCGTCGGCCCGCGCCGCGCCTTGCGCTGCAATTCAAAAAGCTCCCGGTTGCGCTCGGCCAATGTCGCCGCGCGGCTGCGCGGCTGCCGCCGTGCGCCCATTAATTCCATCTGTGGTCCTGCCATCACCGTCGCTGCCATCGCGCACCTCTTGTGCTCTTACCTTTAAAACTCTTGCTGCTCTTCAAACAGTACGAACCGGGCCGGGATTGCTATTTGAAGGAAGGGACTGTTTGTTACAAGTTGTCTTTCGCCTGAAAGAAGGTGGGACAACCCCGACCCGATCACTTGCTGCCGCCCATTTGGCATCGTCCTCCCAAACAAGCAACGAACCCTGCTACTAAATTCTCTCTACCGCCCGCATCTTTGCACTTCTCGATCGCGGGTTTCTCATCTCTTCCTGCTCGCCGGCAACAACCGGCTTCTTCGTCAAAACCTCATAAATCTTGTTCCGGCCGGCCTCACGGAACGCGTCCTTCACCAGCCTGTCCTCCAGCGAGTGGAAGCTGATCAGCACCAGCCTTCCTCCCGGTTTGAGCAGAGATGGCGCGCTCTCCAGCAGCGTCCTGATCTCTCCCAGCTCATCATTCACTCGAATCCGAAGCGCCTGAAAGGTCCGTGTAGCGGGATGAATCTTATCCCCTTTCATTGATGGGGCCGCGGCCGATACCACTCTGGCTAACTCCGCCGTCGTTGTAATCGGCCGGGCCCTCACAA
>Ga0207678_10005164_pt1 | contig 11699 bp, 10 predicted proteins | sample KBSC63metaG_FD_184319 | JGI IMG/M metagenome (GOLD analysis project Ga0207678, IMG submission 184319) | Corn rhizosphere microbial communities from Kellogg Biological Station, Michigan, USA - KBS C6-3 metaG (SPAdes) (version 2) | ecosystem: Host-associated > Plants > Roots > Rhizosphere > Soil ... | reverse complement strand
GTATGGCTGGAAGCCCGCGGTCGACAGAGCGAAGGCGTCACTGATCAGCCCATATTGATCGACCGCAGCGAGGCCGGGCATCGCCCGGCGGAGCGCTTCGCTCTGATCGGGCGCATAGAGCGTTCGGAAATAGCCCGTTTGGCCGGGGTTGATGAGCAACACGCCGCACCCGGGCGCTTCGATTTGCTGCGTGCGGCCCTGAGTGATCGTCAGGCTCGCCGAGCCGTTCCCCGCGATCGCGCGGACCGGCACGTGCCAGTTCAACGGGCTCGCCATCGCCTGCTGGCGGCGGTCGTTGGAGAATTGCGTCTGCGTGATCGTCGCCTGCGTGCGGCCGTTGACGCAGCGCGATGGGCCGACCGTGATCAGCGGAATACCGGGCTGCATCGTGAAGTCCCGAGCGACCTGCGTGAGGTTTTTCGCGCCGGCGCCTTCGACCGCGGCCCACAGGTCCGCGGTCCGCGTGTTCTTGTATTTGAACTTGGCCATATAGGCGCGGATGCCCTGCCGCCACACGTCCGCACCGACGAAGCCTTCGAGCATGGAGATGACCGACTGGCCCTTCGCGTAGGTGATGTCGTCGAACGCCTGATTGGCCTGCTCGACGGTGCGCACATGCTGGACCACGGGATGGGTGGTCACGAAGGAATCGAGCGCCATCGCCTGCTCGCGGTCCGCGACCTGGTCGACGTCGCCGCCCCAATCGGGGTGGAAATGCTGCGTGGTCTTGTTCGCCATCCAGCTGGCGAAACCTTCGTTGAGCCACAGGTCGTCCCACCACGCCATGGTGACGAGATCGCCAAACCACATGTGCGCCATTTCGTGCGCTTCGGTACCGAAGATGTCCTGCTTGCGCGATTCGCTGGTGATGTCCGGATCGAGCAGCAGCGAACGCTCGAAGGTGAAGATCGCACCCCAATTCTCCATGGCTCCGAAGAATTGCGACTGGCCCGGGCCGGCGACGTTATCGAGCTTGGGCAGCGGGTAGGGGGTTCCGAAATATTCGTTGTAATAGGGCAGGATCTGCGCCTCGGCGTCGAGCGCGTAGCCCGCCTTGTCGCCATTGCCGCGGGACATCACGACACCGACCTCGCGGTCGCCGGCCTGCTTCGTAATCCGGTCGAAATCCCCGGCGGCGAAGAACAGCAAGTAAGACGACATGACCGGGGTCGTCTGGAACGTCACCTCTTTCAGGCCATTGCCGACGTCCTTCGAGGAGGCTTGCGGCATGTTCCCGACCGCCATCTGGTCCGCGGGGATGCGTGCCGTGAGGTCGAAGCGAGCCTTGTAGTCGGGCTCGTCCCAGCTCGGCACGAAGCGCCGCGCGTCCGATGCCTCGAACTGCGTGAACAGCGCTCGCGCGGCCTTGCCGTCGACGTTGGTGTAATCGAGCGCGAACAGGCCGTTGGCCTGCTGGTTGATCTTGCCGGCATAGCGGATGTCGAGCCGGTAATCGCCGGGCTGCAGCGTCTGGCCGAAGTCGAACGTCGCGGTCTGGGCGTCAGCGTCGGTGCTGATCTTCGCCGCGGCGGCCTTGCCTCCCGCCGGGGTGACGGTCGCCGAACCGATGGTGAGGTTCGCCGCGTTGAGCACGAGTGTGCTCGTTGGCTTGATGACCTTCAGGTCGATCGCCACCGTGCCGTCGAAGGTCAGCTGATCGGCGTGCGGCGTAACCTGGATCGCGTAGTGCGACGGGATCGCAGTCCGCGGCAGCTGCGTCGGAAGGGTCGCGTCGACCGTGTCGGAACCGCTTTCCACGGCTTGCGGCCCGGAGGTGGAACGGCAGCCCGCGACCATCCCGGCCAGGGCGACGGCGGCAAGCAGCGCGATGCGGTTCTTCAAGGCTCTCTCCACACTGACGGGCTCGGGACGGCTGGGCTTTGCCGAGCCTTCGCGGAAAGCGGAAATCTACGAACGGGCTTCGGGCCGCTGCGATCCGCGGCAAAGAAAATCCCGGGCGGAGCAGGCGCTCCGCCCGGGATGAAGGTTCAGCCGTTCGCGGCTTACTTTCCGCGCTCGCCGCGCTCGACCGGCGGCGGGGGGGGCGGAGGCGGCGGGGGCGGCGCCGGGCATACGCTCGTCGCCAGGATGACCGATCCGTCCGGGCACGTCTGCGTCGCCGGGGGCGGCGGAGGCGGCGGCGGAGGGGGAGGAGGCGGGGGCGGCGGGGGAGCTGCCGAGGCGAAGTTGTAAGACAGGCTCAAGAGCACGCTGTGCGAAATGAACCGGGTGCGCGTGCCGATATCGAAGACGCCGCCGCTGCCGGCGCCGACGCCGCTGAAGGCCACGCTATCATCGAAATTCAGATGCCCCGTGTGGAAATAGCGATACTTCAGTCCGACATCGATATTGTCGCTCAGCGCCGTCTTGACGCCGGCGAGGACCTGCCATGCCCATGCGCTGTCGCTGTCGCCAAACTCCTTGACCCGCGCGCGGCCGAAACCGGCGCCGCCGAAGCCCGAGAAGCCGCTGTCGCCACCGAAATCGACGAGGCCGTTGACCATGCCCGACAGCGCGCTGACGTGACGGCCGAACAGGTCGTCGGAAGTGAAGGTCTGGCCTGAGCCGCCGTTGAGGGCCGTGAGGAACGGTCCGGTGCCGACCGCGTCCTTCACCGAGGCGCGCTTGTAGCCAAGCTCGCCCTCGATCCGGAACAGCCCAAAGTCGTAGCCGGCGTTAAGGTCGACGTCATAGCCGGTCTTGAACTTGACCCGGGCCACTCGGCTGTTCGCGAAGTCGACGGAGTTCGCGTTGGTGAAATCGATCGCGCCGTCGATATGCTGCCGGTGCGGAAACAGCGCGCCGCCGTCCACGCCGACATAGCCCGATCCGTCGCGGGCCACGGCAGGAGTTGCGACCACAATGGTCGCGGCTGCCGCAAGCAAGAATCTACGCATAGAAAATACCCCTTCTGTGGTGGCCTTTTGTCGCGACCCGAACATGCGCGGGGCGCGAAGGTTGCAGCAAGTGAAAATCTGCCCCGAACCTGTTGCAGCCGAGCCACAGTCGGGGCGTTGCCGGGTCGCGGCGGGCCGCAACGCGAAGAGGCCGGGCGTCGCCGCCCGGCCTCCCGTTACCTCAGCAAGCAAGGGGCTTAGGCGCCCGCGATCTCTTCCAGCGCGACCTTGACGCCCGGGCCCATCGAGGAGCTGACGGACACCTTCTGGACGAACTTGCCCTTGGCGCCCGACGGCTTGGCCTTGACGATGGCGTCCATGAAGGCGCGGAAATTCTCGCCCAGATCGGCCTCGGAGAAGCTCGCCTTGCCGATGCCGGCGTGGACGATCCCCGCTTTCTCGACGCGGAACTCGACCTGGCCCGACTTGGCGTCGGTGACCGCCTTGGTGACGTCCATCGTGACCGAGCCGAGCTTGGGGTTGGGCATCAGTCCCTTGGGACCGAGGATCTTACCCAGCCGGCCGACGACCCCCATCATGTCCGGGGTCGCGATGACCCGGTCATAGTCGAGCTTGCCGGCCTGCATTTCCTCCATCAGATCCTCGGCACCGACCCGGTCGGCCCCGGCCGCGGTCGCTTCGTCGGCCTTCGCGCCCTTGGCGAACACCGCGACTTTTACGGATTTTCCGGTGCCGCGGGGGAGGTTGACGACGCCGCGCACCATCTGGTCGGCGTGGCGGGGATCGACGCCGAGGTTCAGCGCGACCTCGACGGTCTCGTCGAACTTGGCGGTCGCGTTCTGCTTGACCAGGCCAATCGCCTCGTCGACGCCGTAGAACTTCTCGCGGTCAACGCCCTGAAGCGCCTTTTGCCGCTTTGTCAGCTTCGCCATCGCCTTAGCCCTCCACAACCTGGAGGCCCATCGCGCGAGCGGAGCCTTCGATGATCTTGGTCGCCGCGTCGATGTCGTTGGCGTTGAGGTCCTTCATCTTCGCCTCGGCGATCTCGGCCAGCTGCGAGCGCCGGATCGTCCCCGCGCTCTCCTTGCCCGGCTCCTTCGAGCCCGACTTGATCCGCGCCGCCTTCTTCAAAAGGAAGGACGCGGGCGGCGTCTTGGTCGCGAACGAGAACGAGCGGTCGGCATAGACCGTGATCACGGTCGGGATCGGAGCGCCCTTCTCGAGCTCCTGCGTCGCGGCGTTGAACGCCTTGCAGAATTCCATAATGTTGACGCCGCGCTGGCCCAGCGCCGGGCCGATCGGCGGCGACGGATTGGCGATGCCCGCGGGCACCTGCAGCTTGATGTATCCGGTGATTTTCTTTGCCATTGTTCACTCCGAAGTCCGCCGAAGCCCCGGGAGGGGCGAAGGAGGATCAATCCAGTTTAGTGGTACGAACGTACTCCTTCGCACGAGGCTACGGAGCACTCCCACAGACGGATCCCATCAAAGTGGTACTTTGACGGGGACCCAGGTTTCCAATTGCTTGGAAGGCGCGGCCCTTAGCGGAAGGCCATAGGAAAGGGAAGGGTTCACGCCGAGACGCGGAGACGCGGAGACGCGGAGGGAAGGGCGCTACGCTCGGTGGCGCGGCTGTGCTATCAGCTGCTGCTCAAGACAAAAGGGGGCATGTCATGAAGCGCATTTTTCTCCTGACCGCAGTCGCAGTGATCGCCGCGCCGCCGGCCGTCGCGAAGACGGCCCGGCACCATCACGCCGTCGCCACGAAAGCCAAAGCCGCCGCGACGCCGGCCGAGCTCAAATGGATGGACGGCCCGCCCGGGCTCCCGGCCGGAGCGACCTTCGCGGTCAAGAAGGGCAATCCCGAGGCCAAGGGCGCCTTCACCATCGGCATCAAGATGCCGCCGGGCTATGCGGTCCCGCCGCACTGGCACCCGAGCGACGAGCATGTGACGGTCGTTTCCGGCAAGGTCGCATACGGCATGAGCGACCGCATGAGCCGCACCGACGCGACCGGCCTGAGCGCCGGCGGAAGCGTGGTGATGAAGGCCAAGGAGCACCACTGGGTGATGACCGCCGACGGGGCCGAAGTCGAAGTGAGCGCGACGGGGCCGTTCGTGATTACCTATGTGAATGCGGGGGATGATCCGCGGGGGACGGCGAAGTAGGGCAGATGCGTCGCGGGAGTGAATCCCGCGACCACGTCGGACGGGTTCGTCGGGCTCAGGCCCTCCGCCCCGCCGGCCGGGTCAATAGCGTCTCTTCGCGCTGCTTCGGCGACGCTGCGCTCGGCGCTACTTGACGCGCTCGACCTGCTCGAACTCCAGCTCGACGGGGGTGGCGCGGCCGAAGATGCTGACGCTGACCTTCACGCGGCCGCGGTCGAAGTCGAGCTCTTCGACGACTCCGTTGAAGCTGGCGAAGGGGCCGTCGAGGACCTTGACGGCGTCGCCGATCTCATAATCGACGCTGATCTTCTGCTTGGGCGCGTGGGCGGCGGCTTCGTCCTTGGTCGAGAGCATGCGCGCGGCCTGGGCGTCGGGGATCGCCTGGGGCTTGCCGTTGGGGCCGAGGAAGCCGGTCACCTTGGGGGTGTTCTTGACCAGATGATAGACGTCGTCGTTCATCTCGAGCTGGGCGAGGACGTAGCCGGGCATGAACTTGCGCTCGGACTCGACGCGCTTGCCGCGCTTGATCTCGGTGATGGTCTCGGTGGGGACTTCGATCGCTTCGACGAAGCGGGTCAGGCCAAGGCGGTTGGCCTCGCTCATGATCGCGTCGCGGACCTTGTTCTCGAAGCCGGAATAAGCGTGGATGATGTACCAGCGGGACATGTAATTGACCTTTGTTTGACCCCTCTCCCCAACCCCTCTCCCTCAAGGGGAGAGGGGCAAGGAGGTGCTAGCCGAGCAGGCTGAGCAGGAACTTGACCAGCGTCGAGAAGAAGGCGTCGACGCCGAAGAAGAAGATGCCGAGCAGGCTGGTCATGATCACCACCATGATCGCGGTGGCGACGGTTTCCCGCCGCGTCGGCCAATGGACCTTGGCGGTCTCGGCGCGGACCTGACGGATGAATTCGCCGGGGGAAGTGCGTGCCACGTGTGCTTGCTCGTCTTTCAGATAGAAAAGCGCCCCGCGAGGCCAAAGCGGCCGGCGGGGCTGGGGGTCACTTAGCGAGGCGCGGGTGAGTCTTCAAGTTATCCGTCGTCCACTGTGAGCCAGGGCTGATCGGCGTTAAGAATGCGCCTGAAGGGGGTGCGTCGAGTGGGGGTGTGGGTCCTGACGATCGCTGCCGCTGCCGCGGCGCAAAGCGCGCCGCCGGCGGGCGAGGGCCCGTCCGCGATCATCGTCACCGGCGAACGGGCGAAGCGGTCCCTGAAGGACACGTACTCGAGCGTCGCGGTGTTAGACGGCGACGACATCGAGCAGATGGCCGCGCCCGACCGCATCCAGAACCTGCTGGCGATGGTGCCCAACGTGCTCGTGCCGACGAGCCGCGACGCGCCGACCATCCGCGGCCAGACGGCGGTCGGGGTGCTCCAGGCACTGCCCGCGTTCCTCGGCGGAGCGAGGCCGCGCACGGTGATGCGGATCGACGGGCGAACCGCGACCTTCAACGAATTCGTCAACAGCACCGAAGGGCTGTGGGACGTCGCCCATGTCGAGGTGTTCCGGAGCCCGCAGACGACGACGCAGGGCGTCAATTCGATCGCCGGCGCGATCTTCATCCAGACCGCGAAGCCGACCGATGACTTCGAGTGGCGGGCTCGGCTGATCGGCGGGCAGGCGAGGCGCCGGCAGGCGTCCGCCGTGATCTCGGGGCCGGTCGTCGGCGACCAGCTCGCATTCCGGGTTTCGGGCGACGTCTATCGCTCGCACACCTCGACCCGGATGAAGGGCCCGGTGGTCGGCATCCGCAACCTCAACACCGACCGCTACTGGACGACGCGGGCGAAGCTGCTGGCCGAGCCCGTCGCCGTGCCGGGGCTCAAGGTGCTGACGACCTATGCGCACACTCACGCTAAAGCGCCGCAAGGAGAGGTCGCCAGGCCGCCGTTCCGCGAGCGCCGCGACGAGGACTATCGGTTCGGCTATTTCAAATCCGACGTCGACTCGGTGACGAGCGAAATCAGCTTTCCGATCGCCGGAGCGCTGGAATCGCGCACGACGCTAAGCTGGGGCAAATCGCATTTCCGTCGCTTCGCGCCCGAGGGTTTCGGGCAGACGCAAATCCACGCCCGCGACGTTTCCGCCGAGAGCGTCGTCGACTGGAAGCCGGCGGGCGCAGTGAGCGGGGTTGGCGGCATCAGCTTTCAGCGGGTTAGGCTCAACCAGTTCATCAACCTTCAGCTCGCCCACCTCGGCACAGGCTCCTTCAAAGACCGGCAGGCGAGCGCCGGGCTGTTCGGCGAGATGACGTGGCGCGCGACGGACCGCCTCTCGCTGACCGCCGGCGCGCGCTACCAAAGCGACGGCAAGCGGCGCATCGGAGTCCTGCGCATGACGCCGGACCTGCCGCTCGACTACGACAAGACCACGCATGCGTTCCTGCCCAAGCTCAGCGTGGCCTATGACTTGAACGATGACGTGCGGGTCGGGGTGCTGGTGCAGCGCGCCTACAATCCGGGCGGAGTCACGCTCGATCCCGCGCATCAGGCGCAACTGGAATTCAATCCGGAATATCTGTGGGATTATGAGGTATTCGCGCGGGCGAGCCTGTTCGGCGGGCGCGCCAGCCTGACGGGGAACCTGTTCTACAACGCCATGCGTGACGCACAGCGCGAACACGATATCGACTTCAACTCGCCGGGCGGCACGGTTGGCCTATTGCAAATCCTCAGCGAGCCGCGGGCGCGGAGCTACGGCGCGGAACTGGAGCTAAACGGAAAGCTGTCGTCGGCGCTCATGGTGCGCGCCGGCCTGGGGTGGCTCAACACGCAAATTACCCGGACGGTCGACCCGAACGACCCGTTCCTGGGCAAGGAGTTCGGCGGAGCGCCGCATTTCACCGGAGCCGCCGGCGTCGATTGGGCACCGGTGAGGAAGCTGCATATCGCCGCGCAAGCGCGCCACAACAGCGGGTTCTGGGGCGAGGATAGCGAGGATCCGCTGTTCCGCACGACCGCCTGGACGATCGTCGATGCCCGCGCCAGCTGGGACGCCCGCCGCTTCACGGTCTTCGCCTATGCTCAGAACCTGTTCGATACGTTTCATGTGATCGGCTTCGCGGGGCCGCGCGATGATCCGGAGGCCGAAGTCGAGCTCGCGGATCCGCGCGAAGTCGGCATAGGCATCGAAGCGCGCTTCTAGGATTTGCGGAGCTGGTAATCCGGGCGCACGCCCAGCGCGCGCCAATAGTCGACCAGGCCCATGCCCTCGCACAGCGGGAGAAATCGCGGGTCGGCGCGCATCACCGCGCATGGCGGCGTGAAGAGATATTGCGTGTTGACCCGCCAGGTGGCGTCGTTGAGGTCGCTGTCCCGCGATGACTTGCCCTTCGCGAAGCTCGTCGTGGTCGCCGAGCGTTTCGTGACAATCAAGCCGCGCGAAAGGAGGAAGCCATTCGCGATCTCGAACGCCGCGTCGATCTGGCCGAGCGCCGAGAGGATCATGACGCCGTCCACCGCAAAAGCGCCGATCGTTTCGGCAGCGTTGAAGCAGGCCTCCCGCGTGGCGGCGATCGTATCCGATGAGCGCCTGTCGAGCGCGACAAGGGCCGTTCGCCACAATGGCAACTCGCCAGAACCTTCAAGGAATGCCGGGTTAGCAGCAGCGACGGCCTGAGCCGCGCGTGGTCGGCCCGTCATGGCATAAATCAGGAATCGCACCCAGCCCGGCCACGGATCGGTCGGATACAGCGCCTGAACTTGATCGATGACCTTGTCGGCCTGCGGAGTGTCCCCCGCGATCCACAGCTTCAAGGCGCGCTTGCTGAGAAAGTCGAAGGAAAAGGGCTCGAGGGCGATCGCGCGCTCGTTCCAGTTCCACGACTCGCGATTGAGGCCCGCGGCTTGCGTCAGAAGGACGATCTCTCCAATCGCGGGAAGGTTCATGGGGTCGATCGCAATGATCTGCCGGAGCCTCTGGTCTCGCGTCGCCCAATCGAGTGTCGAGCCCTGAAGCTCGAACATCGCCAAAAGCGCGTACGGGTCCCTGGGGTCGAGCGCGAGCGCTTTGGCCGCGGCGTGTTGCGCTTCCTTGAGCGCAGGTTCCGCGATTTTTGGATTCGCAGATACCGTCCCAATGCTTGCGAGGTATGCGAGCAAGCCCCAGGCCCTGGCGCTGTCCGGGCGAATGGAGATCGCTTCCAGCAGTTGCTTGCGAACTCCGGAATCGTCGGATGTCCCTTTTCGGACTTTGTCCTCCGCGCTCGCGATCAGCACTTCGAATCGCCGGCGCCGGCCGACGATCGACCAGCCCGCGATCCCGCAGAGCGCCGCGACGCCGATCGCTCCGCCGGCTACCTGCCTTCGGGACAAGGATCGCGGGGGCCCATGAACGGAACTCGCGCGAGAAACGGTCGCGCCAACCAGCCGATACCCGGTCCGAGGTATCGTCTCCACTTCAAACGTCCCGCCGACGGCCTCGACCGCGCGGCGAAGGGCGGCCACCGCGCGATTGAGACTGTCATCGCCGACGAACACTCCGCCCCAGCATCGGGCAAACAGCGTATCGCGGGTGACGACCTGACCGGCAGCATCGGCGAGCACGAGCAGCACCTGCATGATGCGGGGCTCCACGTCCGTACTTCCACCTGGTCCTCGGAGAGTCCGCGTCGGGGGGCTGACGGTGACTGAACCGAGAGCAAAATCCTCCCGCGCGGCGACATCAGCCGTCGTCAGAAACTCGCTGCTCGATTGCCTTGCAACGTCCATGGTGTGGACGCGCCTCCCCACATGATCGCCAAATCATCGGCGGATCGTCAGGTCTTCATCATCCTCTTTCGCCTTCGACTGCGCAAGCACGCGGTCGCGGCAAGTCGCCGTTGCGGCTTTGGCCAATGAAGGAGGATCAGATGAGAAAGCTTTCAATCGTGGCGGGGATCGCCGCAATGACCGTATCGACCGCGGTGACCGCTCACGACACGGCGACGGGATATCCCTCTCGCGGCGCATGCGAGGCCGCGAGCGCGGGCATGAGCAATGATGAGAACGCGTGGCTGGTCGCGACCTTTCCGCAATTCTTCGACACGACGGGCGAGGCGGCGAGCTTCCTGACCAGGGCATTCACCTGCGACCGCAACTCCTCCGACGGACTCTATTACATCACCGACCACATCGAGGACGTGCTGGGCAGCGACTGGTTCGCACAGCGCAATCACTAATCCCTTTCGACCGCGCAGATCACTGGAGGAACCTTCGACATGTCGATCGTAAAGGGTACCGCGACGGCCAACCATCTCGTCTGAACGGCCTTGGCCGACACGATTTCCGGGCTCGGCGGCAATGATATGCTGGAAGGTCGCGGCAGCAACGATCTTCTTCAAGGAGGCACCGGAAGCGACACGTTGTACGGGGGCGCGCGCCGACACGCTCGACGGTGGGGCCGGCAACGACACGCTGAGCGGCGGCGTCGGCAATGACGTGTTCCTGTTCGCGACCGGCGGAGGCAAGGACATCATTACCGATTTCGCCCTCGGCGACCTGGTCGAAATCTCCGGCTACACCTCGCCTCAGTCGATCGTTCAGGTTGGCACCGGCGTCGTGGTCACCCTGTCGTCGACCGACAAGGTGACCTTGCAGAATGCGACCCTGTCCACGGTCAAGGCAGCGTTTCAGTTCGCGAGCGGCTCAGGCGGAAGCATCGGCGGCGCCACGATCACGGGCACGAACGGCGACGACACCCTCAACGGCATTGGGCTCGGCGACGTCATCCTGGGCCTCGGCGGATATGACGTGATCAATGGGGGCTTTGGCAATGACCGGATCTACGGAGGCTCGGCGGCGACAACCTCCGCGGGGGCGCCGGAGCAGATGTGTTCGTCTACACGACGACGCAGGACGCGCCGCCTTACGGACTGATACGCAAATCAACTTCTTGAGTGAAGTTCGCGTTGCAATCGAACCGCCCGGACTTCGTCCGCTGTGGCTTACGCGCGCCTTGGCTCTTGACTGGCAGGAGTGGAGGGACTCGAACCCACGACCCTCGGTTTTGGAGACCGATGCTCTACCAACTGAGCTACACTCCTAGGCCGAGCGCGAGGTAGCGATGGCCTTCGGAAGGCGCAAGCTCGGCATTGACCTCAATCACTTGCAGCGGCCCCCGTGTGTTCTATCGCGCGTTTGATCCGAGGCAATTCGAGGTGGCGAGTGAGCGACAGGACAGGTTTCGACACGGCGACGCGGATCGCGGCGGGCGACGACGGAACGACATACGACGGGATCGCGATTTTCCTGCATTGGGCGACGGCGGTGCTGGTGTTCGCCAATTTCGCGCTGGGGCAGACGTGGGATGGGTTCGCGAAGCCGACGCGAGTGCTGATGGAAGATACGCACATGTCGTTCGGCGTGCTGCTGACGGCGGTGCTGGTCGCGCGGTTGGCCTGGCGGTGGATTCCGGGACATCAGGTGTCGGCGCTCGAGGCGGGATGGATGCGCCTGACGTCGAAGACCGTGCACTTCCTGCTCTATGCGCTGCTAGCGGCGGAAGCAGCGCTCGGCTTCGCGTTCCGCTGGGGCGCGGGCAGGCCGATGGAATTCTTCGGCCTCGGCATCCCGCCGCTGATCGGCGAGATCGCGAAGCCGCTGCGGCATGACCTGCGCGAGATCCACGAATGGATCGGCTGGGCGATCATCGTCCTCGCGCTGATCCACGCGCTCGCCGCGCTGTATCACCATTATG
>Ga0207678_10005161_pt1 | contig 11710 bp, 12 predicted proteins | sample KBSC63metaG_FD_184319 | JGI IMG/M metagenome (GOLD analysis project Ga0207678, IMG submission 184319) | Corn rhizosphere microbial communities from Kellogg Biological Station, Michigan, USA - KBS C6-3 metaG (SPAdes) (version 2) | ecosystem: Host-associated > Plants > Roots > Rhizosphere > Soil ... | reverse complement strand
GCATGGCAGCAGGGACGCCGGGATCGCCGAGGGCCGGGGAAGCCGCGCGCACGTACGCGTTCACCACCCTCCGGCAGGCCATCCACAGCGGGGACCTTGCGCCGGGGCAGCGGCTGGTCGAGGAGGAACTGGCCGGGATGATCGGGGTGACGCGGCAGTCGTTGCGGGCCGCGCTGCTTGATCTCACGGCCGACGGGCTCGTCGAGCGGATCCCCAACAGGGGGGCGCGTGTCCGGGTCGTCACCACCGAAGAGGCCGTCGCCATCACCGAGTGCCGGATGGCCCTAGAAGCCCTCTGCGCCGTCAAGGCGGCGGAGCGGGTTAGCGACGGGGATGCCGCCCAGCTGCGGGAACTCGCGGAGGACCTCAAGCGCTCTGTCGCCGAGGCGAATCCGCTGAAGTACTCCGAGCTCAACCGGGAGCTGCACCGCCGGGTCGGGGTGATCTCCGGGCAGGCCGTGGCGGTCGGGCTCCTTGAGCGGCTGCACGCGCAGCTCGTCCGGCAGCAGTTCCAGCTCGCCCTGCGGCCAGGCCGTCCCGAGGTGTCGCTCGGTGAGCACCTGGCGATCGCCTACGCCGTCGCCGACCGGCGGCCCGAGGACGCCGAGCGCGCCGTCCGTGCCCACCTGGCTAGCGTCATCGAGGCGCTGCAGGCAGATAACGAGGCGCCGCGGGCCGACAATAATGCTTCAGATCACGAAATTTCGGTATAAAAGGAGCCTAGTTACCAATGCTGAACGTCATCGTCACCGACCCGCCGCGCGCTGACCTCGCCGAGGTGGACAAACTCGCCACCTACGGCGTCGCCACCGTGCACGAGGCGATCGGCCGTGACGGCTACCTCGGCCCGACCATCCGCCCGAACCAGCAGGGCACCCGGATCGCCGGAACGGCGCTAACCGTGCTGTGCTGGCCGGGTGACAACCTGATGATCCACGCCGCCGTGGAGCAGGCCAAGCCGGGCGACATCATCGTCATCGCCACGGCCTCGCCGAACGGCGACGGGGCGTTCGGCGAGCTTCTCGCCACCTCGCTGGTCAGCAAGGGTGTCCGGGGCCTGGTCACCGGCGGCGGCCTGCGCGACACCCAGGAACTGCGCGACATGGGCTTCCCCGCCTGGCGGGCGCACGTCTCCGCGCAGGGCACGGTCAAGGCGACGACCGGCGCGGTGAACGTGCCGATCTCCGTCGGCGGCCAGCTCATCCGGCCGGGCGACGCGATCGTCGCCGACGACGACGGGGTATGCGTCGTGCCGCGCCTCGACGTCACGAAGGCGGTCGCCGCCGCCGAGGCCCGGACCGCCAAGGAGGACGCCAACCGCAAGCGGCTCGCGGACGGCACCCTTGGCCTGGACATGTACGGCCTCCGCCCGAAGCTGGCGAAGGTCGACTACATCACCTACGCCGAGTACGTCCAGCGCGCGGGCGAAGGCCTGTAAGAGCAAAGGGAAGCCGACATGAGCGATGCTCGGTTTGATGGTGTTCGGGCGATGCAGATGCGGGGCGGGACGTCGAAGGGACTGTACTTCCTTGCCGACGACCTGCCGGCGGACGTCGCCGAGCGGGACGACCTGCTGCTACGGGTGATGGGGTCGCCGGACCCCCGGCAAATCGACGGGGTCGGCGGGGCGCACCCGCTGACTTCCAAGGTCGCCGTCGTCTCCCGGTCGGCACAGCCCGGCATCGACGTCGATTACCTGTTCCTGCAGGTCATGGTCGATCAGCCGGTCGTCACCGACAAGCAGAACTGCGGGAACATCCTGGCCGGCATCGGGCCGTTCGCGGTCGAGCGCGGCCTTGTCGCCGCCACCGGGGACGAGACGAAGGTCCGGATCCGGATGGTCAACACCAACGGGATCGTGACCGCCACGATCCAGACCCCAGGCGGCCGGCCCCGCTACGACGGCAGCACCGCCATCGACGGCGTACCGGGAACCGCGGCGGCGGTCGTGCTGGACTTCGAGGACTCCGGGGCGGGGGCAAGCGTGTTCCCGACGGGCAATGTCACCGACGTCTTCGGCGGGATCCCCGTGACCTGCGTGGACAACGGGATGCCCGTCGTCGTGGTAGCCGCGTCCAGCTTCGGCAAGACCGGCTACGAGTCAATCGCCGAACTCGAGGGCGACGCGGAACTGAACAAGCGCGTGCAGGAACTGCGCCTGGAAGCAGGCAAGGCGATGGGCCTGGGCGACGTCAGCGGCACGACGGTGCCGAAGATCTCCCTGGTCGCGCCGCCGGCGAACGGCGGCACGATCAGCACCCGGACGTTCATCCCCGTGCGCGTGCACCAGTCGATCGGGGTCCTAGGCGGGGTCAGCGTCGGAACGGCGATCGTTATCCCCGGCGCGATCGGTCACGACCTCGCTTCCTTTGACGGCGGCCCCCGCCTGTCCGTCGAGCACCCGAGCGGCGCCCTCCAGGTCGAGGTGGAACTGGACACGGCGGTCACGCCGCCCAAGGTGATCCGCTCGGGCGTGGTCCGCACCGCCCGCAAGCTCTTCGACGGCACGGTCTTCCCGCGCTAGCGCTACGTGGATGTGCCGTTGCTGTCGGTAGGGCGGCAGCAACGGCACATCCATGTGGCGGCTGAGTCAGTCGTCGGGGTCCTCGGGCGTGGAGATCAGGCTGAAGACGGCGCCCTGGTTGTCGGCGACGATGGCCATCCGGCCGTACGGGCTATCGCTCGCCGGGCGGATTACCCGGCCGCCGTGGCCGACGAGCAGTTCGACCGACTTGTCGGTGTCGGCGGTGCCGAAGTACACGCTCCAGAACGGCTGGTGGGCGTTGTCCTCCCCGCCGGGGAAAGCGCCGAGGCCGCCGACGACCTGCTGGCCGTTGATCAGCAGAGTCGCGTAGCTGAACCCGTCGCTGGACATGTCGCCGTACTCGTAGCCAAAGACCGCGGCGTAAAAAGCCTTCGCGCCCTCGAAGTCGCGGCTCATGTGCTCGCACCAGGTGAACGCGCTCGGCACGTTCGCGACCTGCACGCCGGTGTGGTTCCGCGCCTCCCAGGCGCCGAAGGTCGCGCCGGTGGTGTCCGCGGCGAACAGCATCCTTCCGGCGTCCATGACGTCCATCGGCTCCATCAGCAGCGTGCCGCCAGCGCCCTTGATCTTGGCGGCGGTGGCCTCCACGTCACTGGACGCGAAGTACGCGGCCCAGGCGCTCGGGGTGCCAGGCGGGCCCATGATCGGCCCAATGCCCGCGACGTTCTTCCCGTCGAGCTGGGCCATCGAGTAGCCGCCGACCTCTGGGCCGCCCTGCTGCGCTGACCAGCCGAACTGGGCGGAGTAGAAGTTGATCGCCTTCGAGATGTCGCTGGTGCTGAGATCCACCCAGCAGGGAGTTCCATCGGGCCAAGGGGTGTCACGGGTAACCATGCTTGTCACCTCCGTGTCTTAGGCAGCACGCTCCGTCGCGACCACGCTACCGCAGACGGTAACACCTCAGGATCTGACTCTCCGCTGCGACGTACACCTCTTCTAAAATGGGGCAACCATGAGTGAGGGAGCGATGTACAGCAAGACCCGGCTCGGCTGCGATCAGATCGAGGGCGCGCTCTCGCTCTCTCCGCGCGGGAAGCGAATCGCCTACCTCATCGTGGGCGTGGTGCTCGCGGCTGGCCTGGCGATCGGCATCTGGAGCGCGGTCAGCAGCGACTCCTACGGTACTTCGGCGAACGGGTGCGTCAGCCTGACCCTCCCGAGCACAACCGGAGCCGGCACGCTGCACTACTGCGGCGCGCAGGCCAAGGCGTTCTGCCGCAACTCCTTCGCTCAGTCGGACCCGGTGTCGCTGGCGGCGCGGCCGCAGTGCGACCGCGCGGGCCTCACCAAGGCTAAGGTCGCCGCTGCTGGCTAGAGTCTCGTCGGCTAGAACTCGACCAGGATCGTGATCGGGCCGTCGTTAACCAGCGCCACCTTCATGTCGGCACCGAACTTCCCCGTCTCGACGCGGGCACCGAGGCCGCGCAGTTCGTCAACGACGGCGGTGACCAGCGGTTCCGCGACCGGCCCCGGGGCGGCGTTGTTCCAGCTTGGCCGCCGTCCCTTGGCCGTATCGGCGTAGAGGGTGAACTGGCTCACCACGAGCAGCGGAGCGTTGACGTCGGAGCAGGACTTCTCATCGTCGAGGATCCGCAGCCCCCACAGCTTGGCCGCCAGCTTCCGCGCCTTGTCCGTCGTGTCGTTGTGCGTCACGCCGACGAGGACCAGCAGGCCCGGCTCGTCAATGGCGCCAATGACCTGACCGTCCACGGCGACGCTCGCCTGGGTCACCCGCTGCACTACTGCTCGCACGAGAGTTCAGCCTAACCTGTGTTCTGTCGTGAACCGACCAGTGTGCTGTTTAGGTCGTTAACGGACGCCACTGCACTTATCAGGCGGAAATTGACGGGCGGCGGGTACCGACCGGCCATAATGTCTCGCGTGACCCCTATAGAGGAGTTGACCGTGAGCGACGTGGTCGCCAACCCCGTGCTCGCTGAGGTGACCCGGTCCGGGTTCGTGGAGTCCCGGCACCGCGGCAGCATCGTAGCGATCGGCCCCGAGGGCATGTTCGCGTTCACCGCGGGCAGCGCCAACACGCCGGTCTACCCGCGTTCGTCCAACAAGCCACTGCAGGCCGCGGCGATGCTCCGGGCGGGGCTGCCGATCGAAGGGGAACTGCTCGCGCTCGCCGCCGCCAGCCACTCCGGCGAGGACTTCCACGCCCAAGGGGTGCACGACATCCTTGACCTCGCCGGGCTCACGGCGGACGACCTGCAGTGCCCGCCCTCGCTGCCGCTCGACGTGCCGACGGCGCGGCGGCTGATCAGGTCGTCGCCGCCGGACACGGGGCTTGCTAACACGGGCCCGGAGTCGCGGGTACGGTTCAACTGCTCGGGCAAGCATGCGGCGATGCTGGCCACCTGCATCGCCAACGAGTGGCCCACCGAGACCTACCTCTCCCCCGAGCACCCGCTGCAGGTCCACATCAGGCGGACCATCGAGGAACTCGCGCGGGAGCCGGTCGCGGCGGTCGGCGTGGACGGCTGCGGCGCGCCGCTGTTCGCGCTGACGCTGGGCGGCCTCGCCCGGGCGTTCCGCGCGCTGGTCCTCGCGGCGCCCGGCACGCCAGAGCGCATGGTCGCCGACGCGATGCGCAAGTTCCCCGAGTGGACCAGCGGGACGACTCGCGATGAGAACAAGCTGATGGCCGCGGTCCCCGGGCTGTTGCTGAAGGGCGGCGCGGAGGGCGTGGACGCCTTGGCGCTCCCCGACGGGACCGCCGCCGCGCTGAAGATCGACGACGGGAACTCACGCGCCCGCACCCCGATCACGGTCGCCATCTTGGCCATGCTCGGCGCGCAGCCGCCCGCCGAACTCGCCGTCGCCGAGGTACACGGCGGCGGCAAGCCGGTCGGCGTCATCCGGGCCGCCCGGCTCGCCTGAGGTCAGTCCGCTCAGCAAGCGTTAGGGCTGGGTTACGTGATGGGCGGCGAGCGTGAAGCGCGGGTCGGGTGCGGGCTTGCCTGTGGCCAGGTCGGTGATGATCTCGCCGAGCAGCGGGGCGAACTTCGCGCCGTGCCCTGAGCAAGGTGACGCCACGGCAAAGGGGCCGGACCGGTCAAGGATGAAGTCTTCGTTCGCTGTCCGGGTGTACAGGCAGGTGACCTCGTTGGCCGGGGTGGCGGACAGGCCGGGGATACGCTCGGCGACGAAGCCGACGAGCCTGGCCCGCTCGGCCGGGTCGATCCCGAAGCCGCGGTCCGTGGCGGTCGTCGCGCGGACGGCGGCGTGCTCGCCGAGCTTGATCGCGCCCGGCACCCCGCCGTCACGGCCGCCGGGCAGGCCATAGTAGTTGTCCTCGCCACTCTGGTAGATGAAGATCGGCCACGGTGCCGTTGGGGTTGCCTGTGTCCCGGCTTGCGGCTCTGGCGCTGGAACGGGGGCGAAGTGAGCGATCTGCTGCTGGGTCACCGTCAGCGGCGGCAGGTCGACCACGCCGCCGAGCAGCGGGGCCAGCCACGCGCCGGCCGCGACCACGACCACCGGCGCGGTGAAGCTACCGCTGTCGGTGTGCGCGACCGCGCCGTCGCCGGACGCGGTCGGCGCAAGCCGGGCGACCGGGGTGTCGAACCTGACGTCCGCGCCGCGCGCGGCCGCGAGCCTGAGCATCGCGGCCATCGCGTTATGCGGGTCGAGGACGCCCGCCTCGGCGTGGAACATCACCTCGCCCGCGCCGGCGAAGTCGAAGTACGGCCAGCGCCGCGCCGCCTCCTCGGGAGGCATCAGCTCGGCCGGGACACCGCAGCCGGTCAGCACCTCGTGGAGCAGGCGCGGGTCGCGGTCCGCCCCGAAGTCGAGGCCGCCGGTCAGGGTGAGCAGCGGCTCGCCCGCCTGTGCTTCGAGTCGCCGCCATCGCTCCCCCGCCGCGCCGGTCAGCCGCACGTACAGGGGATCCGGGTAGGCGCGCCGGAAGATCCGCGCGCTGCCATGTGAGCTGCCGTTCTTGTGCCCGGGGCCGAACGCCTCGAGCACCACGACGTCGAGGCCACGGGCCGACGCCGCCCAGGCCGCGGCCGAGCCCGCGAGTCCAGCGCCAACGATGATGAGGTCCGCGGTTGTAGCCACGCAGGCCGCCTTCCGTCCGGGGGATGTTGATCGTCATCGCCATGCTGATACCCAGTCCGCTGCGCCAGCAGGTCTGCGCGAGTATGACGCCGCGCCGTCTCACGGGGCTGATCGTGGGCCATCCGCGGGATGCGGTGGCCGGAGTGAGAGGGTGGTGCCGGGAGGTAACAGTCATGAAGGTTGGGCTGCAGATTCCGGACTTCTCTACGCCGCGGGGGCCCGAGGCGCTCGGCCGGGAGCTTGCCACCGTCGCGCGGACCGCCGACGACGCCGGGTTCGAGTACATCGCGGTCATGGATCACTTCTTCCAGATCCCGGCCGTGGGACCCGCCGAGAAGGAGATGCTCGAGGGCTACACGACGCTGGGGTACCTGGCCGCGTGTACCTCGCATGCCGCGCTGGTCACGCTCGTTACCGGGGCCGTCTACCGGGAGCCCGGGCTGCTCGCGAAGATCGTCACCACGCTTGACGTGCTGTCGAACGGGCGGGCGTGGCTGGGGATCGGTGCCTCGTGGAACGAGGAGGAGTCGCGGGGACTAGGCATTCCCTTCCCCGCGGTCGCCGAGCGGTTCGAGCGGCTTGAGGAGACGCTGCAGGTCTGCCTGCAGATGTGGCGGGGCGACGAGAAGCCGTATGCGGGCAAGCACTACTCGCTTGCGCGGCCGTTGAACTCGCCGCAGTCGCTGTCACGGCCACATCCGCCCATCATGATCGGGGGCGGCGGGGAGAAGAAGACGCTTCGCCTGGTCGCCAAGTACGCCGACGCGTGCAACCTGTTCGCCGGCCGGGACGAGGCCCGCAAGCTGGACGTCCTGCGCCAGCACTGCGAGGCGGTCGGGCGCGACTACGACACGATCTACAAGACCGCCTACTACTGGTTCGACACGTCGAAGGGGCCGCAGCGGATCGTGGACGAGCTTGGCGCGCTCGCCGCACTCGGCTTCGACGCCGCGATCGGTGCGGTCGCCAGCGTCTGGGACGTGACCCCGCTTGAGGTGATCGGCTCCGAGGTCATCCCGGTCGTCGCTGATTTCTAGCGGCCGCCCGTCGGCCGGGGCACGAGCTAGAGAGTTGCCGGGGATGTGAAACAAGAAGTCGTTCTGAATTATCTTGTTCTTACTATCAGCCCCGGGAGAGGAACTCCTCGATGGAAACCGCGAGCGAGACCGGGGTCTCGAACATCGGGTAGTGGCCTGTGCCGCGGAGCACCTCGAGTTCGGAGTTGGGGTAGACCTGCAGCCAGGCCTGCTCCATGAACTCGGCGGGCTGGGTCGGGTCGTACTCGCCGGTGATCACTTTGACCGGGACCTCGTTGCCCTTGACCCTGGCGAGGATGTCCGCCTTGGCCCAGGACGGGAGGTAGGTGCCGAACGCCTGCTCCGTCGAGTAGTCGCGCGAGTGGCGGACGATCAGGTCGACGAACGCAGGGGTGAGGCGGCTGCCAGTCGAGTAGTTGACGATCATCTCCCTGCTGGCGACGCTGTGGGCGGCGGACTTGAACAGCGCCCATTCGGACTCGCCCAGGGGCAGCCCGGTGGCCGGGACCGGGGACACGCCGACCAGGCGGCGCACCCGGTGCGGCGCCTGGTGCAGGACGTGCTGGATCGCTACGCCGCTCATCGAGTGGCCGATGAGGCTGAACCTGTCCCAGGCGAGGTGATCGGCGAGCTCGATGGCGTCGGCGGCGGCCTCGGCCATCGTGTACTCGCCAGGTTCGTCCCGGCGGGAACCGTAACCGCGGAGGTCGGGGAAGACGTAAGTGAACTGCGCGGTGTCGAGGTAGTCGGTCAGGTGGCCCCAGCCGAGGGCAGAGCCGAACCAGCCGTGCAGCGCGATGACGTGATGGTCACCGGATCCGACCGCAACATAGGAGCCAGCCATGGAACGTAACTTAGCGGAAATTACGCGTCAATCCAGACCAGACAGCGTCGTAATTGGGTTGCCGCCAGCGAGCTTCCATGGCCTGTTTGGTTGGCAAGATCGTCCAGCGGCTTTCGAACATAAACGCAAGTGTTCCGTCGAGTTTCTGTGGCTTGAGTTCTGCGGTGGATGCCCGCGCGTAGGTGTCCGCGTCCGGGCCGTGGCTGGCGTACGTGTTGTGCAGGCTCCCGCCGCCCGGGACGAAGCCTTCCGCCTTGGCGTCGTACACGCCCGTGACCAGGCCCATGTACTCAGACATGATGTTGCGGTGGAACCACGGGGGGCGGAAGGTGTTCTCGCCGACCAGCCAGCGCGGGGGAAATATCACGAAGTCGCAGTTGGCGAGGCCCGGCGTGTCCGTGGGGCTGGTGAGCACCGTGAAGATCGACGGGTCCGGGTGGTCGTAGCTGATCGTGCCGATCACCATGTAGTGCGCCGTGTCGTACTTGTACGGGGCGTAGTTGCCGTGCCAGGCCACGACGTCGAGCGGCGAGTGGTCGTAGTCCGCGGCCCAGAGGTTGCCGCCGAACTTGTTCACGACCTGGACAGTGTGGTTGCGCTCCTCGAACGCCGCGTGCGGGTACAGGAAGTCCCGCTCGTTGGCCAGGCCGTTCGCACCGATCGGGCCGCGCTCGGGCAACGTGAAGTTCGCGCCGAAGTTCTCGCACACGTAGCCGCGGGCGAACTCATCGGCAAGCTCCACCTGGAAGCGGATGCCGCGCGGGACCGCCGCGATCTCGCCGGGGCGCAGGTGCAGCGGGCCGAGTTCGGTGTGGACGATGATCGTGCCCAGTTCGGGGACGAGCAGCAGCTCGCCGTCGGAGTCGACGAAATAGCGGTCCCGCATCGACCTGTTGGCCGCGAACAGGTGGATCGCGATGCCGTTCCTGGTCGTGAGGTCGCCGTTGCCCGCGATCGTGAACAGGCCGTCGACGAAGTCCTGCGGCTCGTCCTCCGGGGGGAGGGGAAGCGGGTCCCAGCGCAGCCTGTTCGGGTCCGGCGCCAGCTCATTGAACGGGGTGCTCTTCAGGTTCCCGTTGTCAATTCTCCGGAACGACGGGTGCTTCGCGCTCGGGAGTACGCGGTAGACCCACGTCCTGCGGTTCACGGCCCGGGGCTGGGTGAACGCGGTGCCGCTGAGCTGTTCGGCATAGAGGCCGAGCGGCGCCTGCTGTGGCGAGTTGCGGCCGACCGGTAGCGAGCCGTCGACCGCCTCGGTTGCGAACTCGTTCCCGAATCCGCTGGAGTACTGGAACTCGTCGTCTGCCATAGGGCCGCCTCCTCGTACGTTCGTCCTTCCCCAACACGATCATGCATCCACGATCCGGCGTATGTCAGGCGGGGCGGCTGGCACGGCCATTACCTGGGTGATCTTCTCCTGACTCAATGCGAAATTCACCACTCAAAAACAGTAAACAACAGTTACTGTAGAGATCAGCTCCTGCTACAGATGTTCGAGTAGGGAGGTTTGATGCCCGGTAACCGCTGGCTGACCTTCGACTGCTACGGGACGATCGCGGACTGGAACACCTGCATGCTCGGCGCGCTCCAGCCGATCGCGGGTGCGAACGCGGCGTCGCTGCTCAGCGCCTATCACCGGGCTGAATCCATCCTGGAAGCCGGACCAGCGTGGCGGCAGTACCGGGACGTCCTCCGCGACGGGCTCGTGCTCGCCGCACGCCGGGCCGGCGAGCCGCTCGCAGACACGCAGTGCGATGCGCTGGTTGCCGCGTGGCCCTCCATGACGCTTTTCCCTGATGTCGCCGAGGCCCTCGGGACGCTCGCCTCCTTTGGCTGGCGGCTGGCGATCCTGACCAACTGCGACGACGACTTGTTCGCGGCGACCGCCGCCCAGCTGCCCGTGCCGGTGGAGCTCGTGGTGACGGCGGAGCAGGTGCGGTCGTACAAGCCGGACCTCGGGCATTTCCGGAAATTTGCGGAACTGACCGGGGCGACGCCGGCCAACTGGATCCACGTGGCCAACAGCTGGGTGCACGACATCCTGCCCGCCGCCCGGATGGGGCTGCGCTCGGTCTGGGTCGACCGGGACCTCACCGGGCACCCGGCCAAGTTCGCCGAGCGCCGGGTGACCACGATGCGCCGCCTGCCGGAAACGGTGATGGACGTGAGCGCGCTGCCCGCCTGGCCTGTGCGCTGACCTTTCCTGCGCTGGACAATAATTGACCTATGGCAACTACTGCGGATCTGCTTATCGACGGGTTCGGGCGAATCCGGGAGAACGTGGCTGACGTGCTGAGCGGGCTGACGCCTGAGCAGCTCACCTACCGGGTCACCGCGGACGCCAACCCGGTGAGCTGGCTCATCTGGCATCTCACCCGGGTCCAGGACGATCATGTCGCGGCCGCTTTCGGGGAGAAGCAAGTGTGGTCCACCGGGTCGTGGGCCACGCGCTTCGGGCTGCCCGCCGAGATGATGGACCACGGGTACGGGCACACGTCTTCGCGGGTCGCCACCGTGGCCGCGGCCACCGCGTCCGCATCGCTGCTGCTTGAATACCACGAGGCGACGTACGCGCAGTCGGTGAAGCTCGTGTCCGAGGTGGCTGACGCTGACCTCGACCGGGTCGTGGACACGCGGTGGACGCCGCACGTGACGCTCGGGGTGCGGCTGGTGTCGGTGCTCGACGACGACATGCAGCACGCGGGGCAAGCCGCCTATGTGCGCGGGCTGCTGCCGAAGCGGTAGGACGCGCTACGCGTCCGTGCAGATCAAGCCCCAGGGCTTATCGCTTACCCGGGTGATGACCACGGTCGCACGCGCCTTACCGGACAGCTTCAGGCGGCGTCGTATCTGATCGACGTCGCCTGCGAGGCCCCTGCGGCGGATGTCGACCGCTCCGATGCCCAGCTCGCGCAAGCGCTTCGCGAACTGCTTTTCGTTCCACGGGGCTGAGTGAGCAACGCGCAGGGTGCGGGCGAACGGGGTTTGCGCGTTCCTGTCGAGCGTCAGGAACGCGATCTGCGGGTCGATCTTCGCCGCGTCGTCGCCCAGGGTGCGGGCCAGGTCCTCCACCAGGCCGGCGCGGGTGACCGCTGGGTTCGGGTCGAGCAGGTACTCCCCCGGTTCGCGCAGCGGGACTTGGGCGCCTTCGCGGGCGACGAGGGTGTGCGAGCCGGGGACGCCGCCTGTCTTCGCGGTCGCTAGCACCGTCGCGCG
>Ga0207678_10005159_pt1 | contig 11710 bp, 11 predicted proteins | sample KBSC63metaG_FD_184319 | JGI IMG/M metagenome (GOLD analysis project Ga0207678, IMG submission 184319) | Corn rhizosphere microbial communities from Kellogg Biological Station, Michigan, USA - KBS C6-3 metaG (SPAdes) (version 2) | ecosystem: Host-associated > Plants > Roots > Rhizosphere > Soil ... | reverse complement strand
GCCTGGTAGAGGTCGACGAGGTTCTGTGCGGACTCGAGTTTCGTTTGCACGAGAATCTGCTGCGCGGAATAGGACGAACGCTGCGCGTCGAGAGTCGCCAGGAAATTCTCGATTCCAGCGCGGTAGCGCGCTTCGCTGAGCCGTAGCGCGTCGGCTGCGGCTGCGGCTTGTTCCGTTCGCGCCGTCAGCTCCTTACCCATAGTTCCGCGCCTCGCCAGCGCATCGGAGATTTCGCGGAAGGCGGTCTGGATTGCCTTCTGATACGCGGCGACCGCGGCATTCCTCTGGGCTTCCGACAGCCGCACGTTGGCGCGGCCCGCGCCCCCCTGGAAGATCGTGTACGTCGCGTCCGCGCCGGCGCTCCAGCCGAACGCGCCGCCGGTAAACAGCCGGCTCAGCGCTTCGCTGGCGAGGCCGAGCAGACCGGTGAGGCTGATTTTCGGGAACAGTGCGGCCCTCGCAGCGCCAATTTGGGCATTGGCGGCGCGAAGCTGGTACTCGGCCTCCACTACGTCCGGGCGGCGCAGCAGGATCGAGGAGTCGAGCCCAGCCGGGAGCTCGGCGACCGTGGGCGCCGCCTGGTCGATCGACTTTGGCAGGACGACCGGATCGATCGGCGCTCCGACCAGTAATTGCAGGGCATTGACGTCCTGCGCCACGGCCGTTGTCTGCCGGGCGACATCGGCCTCCGCTCCGGTAAGGATCTGCTGCGCCTGGCTGAGGTCGGTTCGCGGGGCCACGCCGCCCTCGAGCCTCGCCCGGGTCAGCTTGACCGTGGTCGCGGCACTCTTCGCGGTGTCGTTGGCAATTCCAAGCAGACTCGAATCGGCGCTGTAGACCAGCCACGCGTCGGCGATGCTTGCAACCAGCGCCAGCCGCGTCGCCCTCGCAGCCGCCTCCGTCGCGAAATAGCGTTCCAGCTGCGCATGGCTGAGCGAACGTACCCGTCCGAACAGGTCCAGCTCGAAGCTTGGGACGCTCAGGCCCGCGTCGTAGCTCGCATTGACGTTGCCGCCCTTGTCGCCGGTCACCGTCGTTCCGGCGCCGGCGTTGACGACCGGCAGCTGGTTCGCCCGCTGGATCCGGTATTGCTCGCGCGCCGCCGCGATATTGGCTGCCGCCGCCATCAGGTCGCGATTGTTGACCAGCGCCTGCTGGATGAGCGTCTGCAAGCGCGGGTCCCGGAAGATGTCCTTGTAAGTGACCGCCGGAAGGCCCGCTTCACTCTGGGCCAGATAGGAATCGCCAGCCGGCCAGGAGGCGGGAACGGCGGGTTCGGGCCGCACGTAATGCGGCTCCAGGGACATGCAGCCGCTTGCCAGCAGCGCGAGGAGGGCGGCGGCGCGCCTCATACCTTGCTTTCCCTCCGGCTACGCCAGCGTTCGCGGATGATGACGATGCCGTCCCGTACGCCACGGCGGACCAGGACATAGAAGAGCGGGATGTAGAAAACCGCGAGGATCGTCGCCGTCAGCATTCCGCCGATCACCGCAGTCCCGATGGCGATACGGCCGTTGGCGCCGGGGCCGGTCGAGACGGCGAGTGGAAAGACGCCGAAAATGAAGGCGAAGCTGGTCATCAGGATCGGGCGGAGCCTGATCTTGGCGGCTTCGATCGCGGCATCGATGATCCTTTTGCCTTCCCTCTCCGCGCGCTCCGCGAATTCGTTCATCAGGATCGCGTTCTTCGAAGTCAGGCCCATGGTCGTCAAAAGGCCGATTTGCAGGAAGACATCGTTCTGCAACCCGCGCAGAGTGACCGCCAGGATTGCGCCCACAAGGCCGAGGGGAACGACCAGCAAGACCGCCAGCGGAATCGACCAGCTTTCGTAAAGGGCGGCGAGACAGAGGAAGATCACGATCAGCGAGATGGCGTAGAGGAGGGGCGCCTGTCCGGATGCGAGCCGCTCCTGATACGACTGGCCCGCCCACTCGACGGTGACTCCGGGGATTTGCGACGCGAGCTTCTCCATTTGTGCCATCGCATCGCCGCTGCTGACGCCTTCCTTGCCCTGACCGGAAAATTCGAACGACGGATAGCCGTTGAAGCGCGACAACGACGTCGGCGTGGTCATCCATTCAGTCTGCGCGAACGACGAGAAGGGCACCATTCCGCCCTGGTTGTTACGGACGAACCAGCGGTCGATGTCCGATGGCGCCGAGCGGTAGGGCGCGTCTGCCTGGACATAGACTCGCTTGACGCGGCCGCGATCGATGAAGTCGCCGACGTAGCGGCCGCCCCATGCGGTCGAGAGCGTATTGTTGACGTCGCTGGTGTTGAGTCCAAGCGAGGCGAGCTTGTCCTGGTCGATATCGACCTTCAGGCTCGCCACGTCCGGGAATTCGGTTAGGCGCACCTGCTCGAGGTCAGGGTTGTCGTTGGCTTGGGCGAGCAGCTTGTCGCGGGCTGCGGCGAAGGCCTCGCGCGACATTCCGCTCGTGTTTTCAAGCTCCATGGTGAAACCGGCGGACTGGCCGAGTCCGCGGATCGCCGCCGGGACCAGGGCGAAGACCTGGGCGTCGTGGAGCTTGCGGAACTCCTTGGAAGCGCGATCGACGATGGCCTTGGCGCTATTCTCGCTGCCCTCGCGCTCGTCGAACGGCGCCAGGTTCATGAACATCCGGCCGCTGTTCTGGCCGTTTGCACCGCCGCCGCCGCCGACGACGCTGAAGAAGGAATGGACGTTCTTCGCATCGGGCCCGCGAAGGAAATAATCCTCAACCTTCTGCTGCACGACGCCGGTTCGCTCGACGGTCGAGCCTGAGGGAAGCTGGTATTGGACCATCGCGCTTCCCTGGTCCTCCTGCGGAAGGAATCCGGTCGGAAGTCGCAGGAAGAGCACCGCCAGCAAGAGGCACACGCCAAGGTAAATGAGCAGGAACAGCCACTTGCGCTCCACGACCTTGCCGACGTTGGAAACGTACCAATCGATCGTTCGCTGGAACCGCTCGTTGAAGCCCTGCCGAGCGCGCTCCATTCCATGAGCGAAGGCCGGGGCCCGGCGGCCTATCCAGGTTTCCTCGACGCTCGCATGTTTGCGGCGAAGCAGGTTGGCCGCGATCGAGGGGCTAAGCGTCAACGCGACAAAAACCGACAGGACCATCGCCGAGACAATCGTCGCAGAGAACTGCCGGTAGATGACGCCCGTCGAGCCGCCGAAGAACACCATCGGCAGGAATACCGCCGACAGCACCAGCGCGATGGCGATCAGCGCCATCTGGATCTGGCCCATCGATTCGGCGGTCGCTTCCTTCACTGTCAGCTCGGGTCGCTCGTGCAGCAGCCGTTCGACATTCTCCACGACAACGATGGCGTCGTCGACGAGTAGCCCGACCGCTAGCACAAGGCCGAACAAGGTCAGGGTGTTGATGGAGAATCCGAGCACGTAGAGGACCGCGAATGTGCCGGTCAGCACCACCGGGATCGCAATTCCCGGAACCATCGTCGCCCGCCAGCTCTGAAGGAAGACGAACATGACGAGGATGACGAGCGCCATCGCTTCGGCGAGGGTCTTCACCACCTCGTAGATCGACAGCTTGATGAAGTCGGATGAATCGTTGGCGTAGGTAAAATCATAGCCCGGCGGCATCCGGTCCTTCGCCGCCTCGACCTTCGCCTTTACGAGCTTCGACGTCGTCAGCGCGTTCGCCCCAGGCTCGAGATAGATCCCGATGCCGGCGCCGGGATAGCCGTTGACGTGGATGATGTTGCCATAGCTTTCGGCGCCCATTTCCACCCGCGCGACTTGCGACAGCTGAACCCGCGCTCCGCTGGCGTCGGATTTGACGACGATCTTGCTGAACTGTTCGGGAGTCTGGAGGCGCGACTGGCCCGTCACCGTGGCATTCAGCATCTGGCCTTCGGGCGACGGCGCAGCGCCGATTTCTCCCGCCGCGACATCGACGTTCTGGTTCTGGATCGCCGTCACGATATCGCTCGGCATCAGCTGGAAGTTGGCAAGCTTGTCCGGGTCGAGCCAGATCCGCATCGCATATTTGGCGCCGAAGACGTTGACGTCGCCGACACCCTGCGTGCGCGACAGATCGTCCTGCAGGTTGTTGGCGAGCCAGTCGGAGACGTCGACGTTCGTGCTCTTACCGGTCTTGTCATAGACAGCGACGATCATCAGGAAGTCGGGCGAGCCCTTCGTTACTCGCACGCCCTGCTGCTGCACCTGCTGGGGAAGCCGCGAGATCGCCGCCTGGATCTCGTTCGAGACCTGGACCTGCGCGATGTCGGGATCGATCCCCTTGTCGAAAACCGCGGTGATATTGACCGACCCGCGCGAGCTCGACGAGGAGGTGAAATAAAGGAGGCCCTGGAGGCCCGTCAGCTCCTGTTCGAGGATCTGCGTAACGCTATTTTCGAGCGTCTCGGCGGAGGCGCCGGGATAATTCGCGCGGATCGAAATCTGGGTCGGCGCGACGTCGGGGTACTGCGCAATCGGCAGCGACACGATCGCGCCAATGCCTGACAGCACGATGATGATTGCAATGACCCAGGCGAAAATCGGCCGTTCGATGAAGATCCGGGACACGTCAGTCGGTCTTGCCGCTTGATTGCGCCTTCACCGCCGCCTGCGGAGACCCCGGTTTCGTCTGGGGCGCCTTGGCGGGCGTGGGCCGGATCTGGTCGCCGTCGCGAAGATTGCCGAGACCTTCGGTGATGACTTTCTCGCCGGCGGCGAGGCCTCCGGTGACGACCCAATAGGGACCTTGGGTCCGAGTGGCGACGACGGTCCGCTGCACGGCGCGATTGCCGGGGCCGACCACGAACAAGGTCGCATTGCCCTTCGGATCTCGCGACACCGCCTGCTGCGGGACGAGGAATGCGGAGGTATCGACCGCCTGCGCGAACTGCGCCGTTACGAACAGTCCCGGAAGGAGGACCGACGCCGGATTGGCGAAGCGGGCGCGCAGCGTCACCGTGCCGGTGTTCTGGTCGACGATCACCTCACTGAACTGGACCGTCCCGGTCAATCCGTAGTCGCTGCCGTCTGGAAGCTTCAGGCGGACCTGCGCGGACGTCGGCGCAACGCCGCTTTGGCTCAGCGCCCGGCGCAGGGCGATCAGGTCGGCCGCCGATTCCTGGATATCGACGTTGACCGGGTCGAGGCGCGCGATCGTCGTCAGCGCGTCTGTCTGGTTGGCCGTGACAAGCGCGCCTTCGGTGACGGCCGAAATGCCGATCCGGCCGCTGATCGGCGCCGGGACCCGCGTGAAGCGAAGGTTGATCTGTGCCGCCCTGAGCGCCGCCTGGTTCTGCGCAATCGCTGCCTGCGCCTGGCGGGCGGCGGCGACTGCATTGGTATAATCCTGCTTGGATACCGCCTCCATTGCCACCAGCGGCTTGTAGCGAGCCGCAAGCGCATTCGCCGCGTCGGCGTTGGCGCGCGCGCTCTGAAGATTGGCGGAGGCCTGTGCGACCGCCGCCTGATACGGACTGGGATCGATCTGATAGAGCGTCTGCCCCTTCTGGACGACACTCCCTTCGGTGAAGAACCGCCGCTGGACGATTCCGGACGCTTGCGGCCGGACCTGCGAGACTTCGAAGGCCGAGACCCGGCCCGGCAATTCCTTGACGAGCGGCACGCTCGACGGTTGCACGACGACATAGCTGACCACCGCCGGTCCGCGATTCATCCGGCTGTCCTTGTCGTTCCCCGAGCTGCAGGACGCCAGCAGCATCGCCGCCGCGACAATCGTCGCGCGAACGATCCTGAATCGCCGCAGTTTGCGCGCCTGGAACAAATCGACCTCGTAACTGGAGTTGGCCGGCCCAAAGAGGGCTTGGCGCGCAAATGCAAGGCCGGCATCGACGAACGGCAGATATATATCCCCAGCGGCCTGCAAGGCGGGCCCCGCACTGCTGCTTTTCAGGAAGCGTTTAGCGGGGGTTCAGAAATCTCCGCGCGCAACCGAGCGCGCTTCGAGGAGATCGAAAAGGCCGCGGTTCTGGAGGAGCATCTGTTCGCCGCCGAAGCCGAGGGCGCGCTCCTTCGCGGGGCTGTCGCACTCCGCGTCGATGACTGCGAGAACCGACGCTTCATCGGGCAGAGATGGAGAAGGCGATTCAATTCCGGCACGCGAAGCGGCGCAATCGAGCAGGCGGCGGATCGGCCACCAGTCGGAGACGAGCGCCGTCGCCGCGCCCAACGCGCATCCGCGACGTTCCGATTTGGCGAGGATTTCCAGTGCATGCCGTTGGGCAAGCAGGGTCGCCTCGGTTTCGGCCGCGCCCGGAGTGCTCGGAATCGGCCCGACCGCCGCGGTCAATCGCAGCAGGTAGAGGCGCTCGCGCTCGAACCCATCGGCCGCGCGGCCCAGCCATTGCCGTCCGGGACCATCGGTGCACAGGTCGAGTGCGAGCTCGATCAGACCCGGGTGATGGCCGTGGACGCTGCACAGCAGGTGAATGGCATCGGCGACGTCCCTAGCGGAATGCTGACCCGATCCCTCCACCAGGGCCGAGAGATGCGGATGGCGCGCACAGCCTTCCCCGCCGACGCGGGCAAGTTGAGCTTCGGCAGCGCTGACCGCTTTTCGGTCGACGAACCGGTTGATCGCCATTCGAGTCCTTCCCTTCGTCCAGGTCTGAGGACGGCTCTAGGGGGATGGCGTAACGCAACGGCGTAAAGACGAGGTTAGCGCGGGGTTAGGATTTCAGTGACCGCGTTGGACATGACCGCCGGCGTCCAGATGATCGGAGCGGAAATCTTATCCACAGGCTTATACACCGATTGCCACACACATATTTGCGAGTCGTGGCGGAATCGGACTCGACTCCGAGTGCCGTTGCGCTATTCTCATCTCGTGCTTCGGACCTTCGGGTCAGAAGTATGGGAACCCCGCCGGGTCAAACCGGCGGGGTTTACCGCATCTGGGGCACGGGATTCCCCAGCGCGGATGACTGCCTCAGGCGGCCAGGCGGTCTTCCGACACCTCTCGATCGACGACCTCGGCACTCGCTTCGCCCTGCGAAGCGCTGTGTGCGCGCGGTTTGCTCGCGGCGGGGAAAAACCAGCGGGTCGCGGCAACGACGAGCCCGAGTGCAAGATAGAGCCCGACGATCACTTCCGGGTTCCACAGGATGAGCGCCGCGAACGGGACGCGTAGCCAGTTGGGGTTAATTCCAAGATCCTGGCCGATCGCCTCGAACACGCCAAGGAACGTGTCTCGACGCAGCGGAAGGGGTGTGTGGCTGTCGTCGTTCTCGTACTGGCCGGCGGCGGTCGACATCGAAAATCTCCTGTTGGCGTTGTCGCCAAAGTCTAAGCAAGCCGCGTGCCAAAACGCGTTAATGCTGGAATTCCAGCTTCTTGGCGGCGGCGCTCACTTCCCGGTTGGGGAATTTCCCCACGCTCGGGAGCCGACAGTTGGGAATTTAAGCCTCATGCTGCAAGTGCGATATTGCGCCGCAACACTTGATTCTGCGCCGTACAGCTCAAATGTTTCGACAGAGCGACTTTTTGCAAGGGAGCAGCCCAGGTGATGCGGGTGATGCTGAAATCGAAAATCCATCGGGCAACGGTCACGCAGGCGGACCTTCATTACGTCGGCTCGATTGCCATTGACCGCGCACTAATGGACGCGGCCGACCTGCTGGAGAACGAACAGGTCGTGATTGCCGACATTACCAACGGATCGCGGCTCGAGACCTATGTCATTCCCGCGCCCGCGGGCAGCGGTATCGTCGGGATCAATGGCGCCGCCGCGCATCTGGTCGGCGAAGGCGACCTCGTCATCATCATGAGCTACGCCACGGTCGAAGACTCGGAGGCGCGGGCGATGAAACCGCGGGTCGTCCACGTCGACGAGAAGAACGGAATCGTCGCGCTGGGACAGGACTCGGGCGAGCCGGTCCCGGGAGCCATCGACCAGGAACGTGCCGTTCCGGCGATCTGAAACTTCAGCGCTTCCACCACATTTTTGAAATCACGTTGCGGCCCCACAGCTTGTTCGTGGCCCGGCGAATGAGCGGTTTCGGAGAGCCGGTCTCGACAGAGCGTTCAACGGCGCGCGCGTCCGCGGAAAGGCGGGCGAGGCGATAGAGGAACGAGGTGATGCCCATGCCGGCGCTCCTTCGAAGGCGAAGGAGATTGCTAGGCGGGCGAGAAAGCGGCGGCAAGCTCTTGCAGTTCGACCGGCCGGTAGAACTCCAGCCCTGCGGTGAGGCCGTCCGCCCAGGCGACTCGAGCGGCGATGAACAGGTCCCCGCGACGAAGGACGACGTCCGACCCGGCCTCGACCGGAACCTGGCATGCCAGTCCCGCACCGTCGCTGGTGAGGTCCTTGACGCGCACCGTCTGTGCCGCGTCGGCCCCGATCAGGGTCGCTCGAAGGATCACGCGCTTGCGCTGGTTGCGCCGGGCGTCGCGCTTCAGGTCGAGTGCGTGGACTGTCAGTTCGGCCTCCGATTGCTAAGCGGCAGCAGCGAGACGGAAGGGGCGTCTTGCTCGCTCCCGCCCCTCCCGGCTCGGAAGACAAAAAGCCGCGGGCGGCGATTGGTTTCGCAAGCCGCGCAATTGTCCCGGGATGACGCAGCATTTCGGTAACCAGTTTCGGTCACTCGGTCCTAATCATCGATTGGCAGAGCTTGGGCCGGCGGCGTCGCTGAACTTTAGCGAGCTCCGGCGGCGTCGCCACCGCGATCAACTACTAATCATTGGATATTAGTGCCGCAGCATTGACGCAGGGCTGTAAAGCGGCTTGTGTACAACCGCTCGGACCATTCGGTAGATGTCGTGTTGCGGCCGGGCAGCTCTGAATTAGGGAATTCGAATTGCCAGCTGGCGATGCTCAATCGTCGCGGGCTCGCGCCCGTTTGAATGTGGTCAAACTCAGTGACCGCGCTCATCCTTATGTTTCCGCGATCGTTCTGGTTTTGGTCGCGTTCGCGATCCGTTACGCGCTCGATCCGGTTCTTCTGGAACGATCGCCACTCCTGATTTTCACTGCCGCGATCGTCATCGCGGCCGGGCGCTACGGGACGGCACCGGGTCTCACGGCAATGGTGCTCAGTCTGGCGCTCGGAACATTGGCCTTCATGGGGCCGGGCTTGCCACCGTCACTTTCAGCCGATGACATTGCAAGCCTTGGCGTCTTCATTGTCACTAGCGGCGCAATGCTCAGCTTTGCAGGCCATTTGAGGCAACTGCGCGAACGGGAGGCCGAGTTGCAGGCGGAACTGAGGCAGGTTCAGACCGAAACCGCGATGGGAACGATGGCGGCGACGCTCGCGCACGAATTGAACCAACCGCTGGCGGCGGCGGTGAACTACATCGGCGCGGGAAAGCGGATGGCCAACCGGCTTCAGGGAGAGATGCAGTCGGCACTCCTCTCGGGCCTCGACGAGGCAGAGGCCCAGATCCATCGCGCCGGCGAAATCGTTCGCCAGGCGCGCAACCTGGTGGCGAACGCCTCCTCGACACGCAGGGCCGTTTCTCTCCGCAGCATGGTCGCCAGCGCCTTGAAGCCCCTCCAGGCTGCCGGCGCCTGCGATAAGCTGCAACTCGAGATTGAAGTCGAACCGGGAGCCGATCGGTTGCTCGTCAACGAAATCCAGATCGAGCAGGTGCTGCTGAACGTGATCAGGAATGCCTGCCAGGCGGCGGCGCCGGACGACCCGGCGCCGGTGAGGCTCTCAGCCCGCCCCGGCGACGACGATGTCACGGTCGAGGTTCGGGATTTCGGCCGCGGGATCGACAGCGAGAAGATGGCGACGCTGTTCAAGCCGGGCGGCTCGACGAGCGGTGGCCAGGGCTTGGGACTTTCGATCAGCCGGACGATCGTGGAGGCCCACGGCGGGAGGATGTGGGCGCAAAACGCCGACGACGGCGGCGCTTCGTTCTTCTTCACCCTTCCAAGGGCGGATAGGCCCTGACGGGCTTCGCTCTGCAATCAGGCCGGCTTGCCATCGAGCATGGCGAACCCACTGTCGAGCGCTGCAGTCAGTTGATCGGCGGAAAAGGGCTTGCGAAGATAGGCGGCAAAGCCGCGCCGCTCGGTTTCCGCTGTGATCATCGGGCCATTCTCGCTGGTCATCAGGATCATCGGCCAGGATATCGCCATGGCCTCGAGGGCGGTCTTGAGGTCGTACCCGTTGAGGTTCGGCATTCGAAGATCGGTCACGATGCAGCCGGGCCGGAGCGACGGAAGGGCCGCTACGAACAGGTCGCCGTCGGCAAAGCATTCGACGTCATAGCCCGCCGATTGCAGCAGAAACGCGGTCGAACGAAGAATCGCAGGATCGTCATCGATCACGTAGACCAGCCTGCTCGTCATCGTAACGGACTCCTGCCGAGCAGTTTCGCTAGCCTCGCGACCCGAAACTGGTCCGTTTGCCCCAAAACAACCGGGGTGAAAGCCAATTCACGCCGCATGCATCAGCGCGTCGTGGACGGAATGAAAATCGTGGCGTCCAGTGTGGCCGGCCGCGGAGAAGACGGGATCCTTGCTTGGTGCATCCGGGCGGGAAGCCCGGCGGTCCGCTCGCTCATGCATCGAACAATAGTGCCGGGCAAGCTCCAGATAGGCGATCCGCGAACGCTCCGACGGAGCCGCGAGCGCCTTTTCGAGAACCTCGCTCAGGCGGTGCATCCAGAAATCCTTGGACGTCGTGGTCATTACCCAAACCCCTCAAAAAAGAGCCGCGCGGGAGCCCGAATTGAGAAGGCATTCCTTCATCGCGGCGGCCCCCTTATCGGTCAGTTCGACGAAGACCCTGCGTCGGTCGAAGCGGTCCTCGGTCCGCGCCACGAAGCCGGCGGCGATGAGGGTGTCGAGCGCCCGCAGCACGGTCGTTCCCGGCACTCCGCTCCGCTCGGTCAGCGTCTGGATATGGATCCGGTGCTGATAAACGTGCGACGCGTAGAGCTGGAGAAGGACGGCCCAGCAGGAATCGCTTCCAAGCGCGCCGGGGAAATGCTTCTTCTGCTGCTTCCGGACCACGGACAGCAGCTGCGCCAGACGGCCGGCAATGCCAGCCTCGGGAGCAACGGCCGCCGCGGCGAACGGCTGGACGCCGTGGTCGCGGGCAGCCAAGGCGTTCCCCCAATAAAGATCCCCCCTCCTGTTCAGCGCTGCGTCGGCCAATGCCCGTCCCCTGTTGAGTTGTTCGGTGGGGTGGCGTTTGCTCCGCATTGGAGCGGCGCGACATATCGGAATGTTACTTACCGTAGTCATACGGTGCCGGGTCGAGCACGCCTTAGAACCATCGCAGTTCACCGGCGTTGGCAAAGGCGGTGACATAACGATGTTAGAGACGGAGCGCCGCGACGGCACCGGCCCCGAGGAGCGGGTCAAGCGTGCCTACATCGTCGATGACGACGACGGATTTCGCAAATCGCTCGAGTTCCTGCTCTCCTCTCATGGCTGGCTGGTCGAAGGATTTGCCTCGCCCGAAGCGTTCGTCGCCCGCGCCGCCGAGCTGGAGCCGGGGCTTCTCCTACTCGACCTGAACCTGCCCGGCACGAGCGGGCTCGATTTGCTGGAGTCCGGGATCCCAGAGCTGGACCGGTTCGCGGTCATCATGGTGACCGGCGCAGGGGAAATCCGGACGGCCGTGCGGACCATCAAGGCCGGGGCTCTCGACTTCATCGAAAAGCCGTTCGCACCGGCGGAGCTGCTGGAGCGGCTCGACGCGCTGGACGCGACGCTGGCCGGCACCCTCGGCGAAAAAGCCGCGGCGGCCGAAGCGAAGCGGCTGGTCG
>Ga0207678_10005157_pt1 | contig 11711 bp, 11 predicted proteins | sample KBSC63metaG_FD_184319 | JGI IMG/M metagenome (GOLD analysis project Ga0207678, IMG submission 184319) | Corn rhizosphere microbial communities from Kellogg Biological Station, Michigan, USA - KBS C6-3 metaG (SPAdes) (version 2) | ecosystem: Host-associated > Plants > Roots > Rhizosphere > Soil ... | reverse complement strand
CCGTCACCGCCCACAATAAATATACCGACTGGCTGCCGGCGCTGAACGCGGTCTATGAGCCGACGCGCGGCTTGCTGGTTCGCTTCGCTGCATCGAAGACCATTGCCCGGCCGATGCTGCAGAACCTGACTCCGGGGACGACCTCATTTTCCAGCGGCCTGTCGAGCTCCGGCGCGGCGCCCACCGCGACTGTCGGCAATCCCTATTTGAAGCCGTTCCGGTCGACCAATTTCGACGTCAGCGTCGAGCGCTATTTCGGCCGTGGCGGACTGTTCGCCGTCGCCGCTTTCAGCAAGCACATCAGCACGTTCCCGCAGCAGATCGCACTCGAAGCGCCGCTGTCGGACGTGTTCGAGCCGGCGATCTACCAGCAGATCCTGCAGAACATGACGAGCTCGACGCTGCGCGCCTATACCGAGGCGGGGGGTCCGTGGGCGGTGCGCCAGTTTCGCGATGCGCCAGGCGGCAACATCCGCGGCGTCGAGATCGACGCGCAGACGAACTTCACCTTCCTGCCGCATCCCTTCGACGACATGGGCATTACGGCCAACTACACGCACATCTGGTCGAAGCTGAACTATCTCACCAACACCGTTCTGGCGGTCACGCAGAAGGGGTCGAACCCGCAAGTCAGCAATGCCTACGCGACCGCTCCATGGCTCAATACCTCGCCGGACTCGTTCAATGCGACGCTCTTTTATGAAAACAAAATCTGGTCGGCGCGGGTCTCCGCCGCTTACCGCACACGCTATGTCAATCGGTTCCCGCTCGTCAGCGGCACCTGCGATGCGGGCCTGACGACGAACAACGGCGGTCCATGCAACTCGCCGGTGATCGCCGACTTCCGCTATCGCGAGAACCAGCTCAACGTCGATGCGGCGCTCGCTTATAATATCACGCGCTATGCCGAGATCAGGCTGGAAGGGCGCAATCTTACGAACGCACCCGACTATGAGACGATGTATGCGGCGAGTCCGGTGACACAGACCTACGCCAGCACCGGCCGGGTCATCACCGCCGGCCTCCGTCTCGTCTTCTGACGCTCGAGCGGCGGGAAGACATGCTCATTCGGCCGACACGCCGGGAGCTGCTGCGCGCGAGCGCCGCACTGGGCGGCGCCGCGGCGCTGGCTGCGGCGCGGCCGAACGATCCGTGGGGGCAGGCGAGGGCGATCGCGGCGTCGCTCCGGCGACCGGTGTTTCCGGCGCGGGCATTTCCGATCACCGCCTTCGGCGCACGCGGCGACGGAGCCACGCTGGCGACCGCCGCCATCGCGCGAGCCATCGCCGCATGCGCGCAGGCGGGCGGCGGGCGGGTAGTTGTGCCGCCAGGCCGCTTCCTCACCGGCGCGATCCACCTGCGCTCGAACGTGGAACTGCATCTCGCCCGCGGCGCTACTCTGCTCTTCTCGACCGATCCCGCGCATTATCCGCTGGTGCGGACGCGCTGGGAGGGGATCGAGCTGATCAACTACTCGCCGCTGGTCTACGCTTACGGTCAAAGGAACATTGCCGTCACGGGCGAGGGCACGCTCGACGGCCAAGCGAGCACAAGCCATTGGTGGGCGTGGAAGGGGCCGTGGCACGGGACGGTCGACAACGGCTGGCGGGAGGGCATGCCGGACCAGCGCCCCGCGCGCGCACGGCTGATGCAAATGGCCGAGGCCGGCGTTCCGGTCGACAAGCGCGTCTTCGGCGACGGCAGCTATCTGCGGCCGTCGTTCATCGAGCCTTACCGCTGCGAGAACGTGCTGATCGAAGGCGTGAAGCTGCGCGGCGCGCCGTTCTGGCAGGTTCACCCCGTCCTCTGCCGCAACGTCACGGTGCGCAATCTCGACATTTACGGACATGGCCCGAACAACGACGGCTGCGACCCCGAGAGCTGTTCGATGGTTCTGATCGAAGGGTGCACCTTCGACACCGGTGACGATTGCCTCGCGGTGAAGTCGGGCCGCAATGCCGACGGGCGGCGGGTCCACGTCCCGAGCGAGGACATCGTGATCCGCAACTGCCGGATGAAGGAAGGGCACGGCGGAGTGACGATCGGCTCGGAGATTTCCGGCGGAGCACGGCGCGTCTTTGCCGAGAATTGCGTGATGGACAGCCCCAACCTCGATTATGCGCTCCGCTTCAAGAACAACGCGCTTCGCGGCGGACTGCTCGAGCATTTCTACTTTCGCGATATCCGCGTCGGCGAGGTCGGCCGCGCCGCCATCGCCTGCGATTTCAATTACGAGGAGGGGGCTAACGGCCCATACAAGCCCGTGCTCCGTCACATCGTCGTCGAGCGGCTGCAGGCTGCGCACGCCAAACGGGTGGTCGACAGCCAAGGGCTTCCCGGAGCGCCCGTGCGTGGCCTCCGCCTTTCGGATTGCCGGTTCGACGGGGTTACCGACCCGAGTATCGTGCGGTTCACCGAAGACGTCGTTCTCGATCGCGTGCTCGTGAACGGACGCCCCGTGCGCTCTCTCACCTGACTATCGGCTCAGCTAACGCATGCTTCCATTCCTCCTGATCGCAGCCGCGGCCGCAGCCCCGCAGCATCTCGCCTTCCCGGGCGCCGAAGGCGCGGGCCGTTATGCGCTCGGCGGCCGAGGGGGGAAGGTGCTGATCGTCACCAACCTAGAGGACAGCGGCCCCGGCAGCCTTCGTGCAGCCGTCGATGCGCCGGGACCGCGCACGATCGTGTTTGCCGTCTGCGGCACCATCAAGCTCCTGAAGCCACTGCGGATCAGGGAGCCGCGGGTGACGATCGCCGGCCAGACCGCGCCTGGCGGCGGGATCACCTTGCGCGACCAGCCGCTCGAGGTGGCGGCCGACGACGTCGTCATTCGCTTCATCCGCTCGCGCCTCGGGGACGAATCGCGCACGCAGTCCGACGCGATCTGGATTCTCGCCGGTCACCGGATCATTCTCGACCATGTGTCCGCGAGCTGGTCGGTCGACGAGACGCTCTCGGCGTCGGCGAACTACTCGCGGCCGGGCGAAGGTTTTTACGATCTCACCGTCCAATGGTCGATCGTCGCGGACTCGCTAACCCATTCGCTGCATGCCAAGGGTGAGCACGGTTACGGCAGCCTGATCCGCGGCGGACGGGGCGCGAGGATCAGCTTCCACCACAATTTGTGGGCCAATCACGAGGCGCGAATGCCGCGGCCGGGCAATTACAGCGGACCTGACGTGGATCCGGTCGGCGCGTTCTTCGATTTCCGCTCGAACGTGTTCTACAACTGGGGGCGGGACTGGTCGGGATACAATGCCGACACCGCTACCCTGTCGCGCTATAATTTCGTCGACAACGCCTACGTGAGCGGCCCGCAATCGAAGAAGCTCGTCGCGTTCCACGAGTCCGATACGCTGGCCCATGCCTATTTCGGCGGCAACAGCATGAACGGCGTCATTCCCAGTGATCCGTGGAGCTTGGTCACGGGTATCCAGCCGCAGGGTTATCGTCTCGCAGAGCCTATTCAAATGCCGCCGGTGACGCGCGACCCCGCGCAGATCGCGTATCGCAAGGTGTTGGCGAGCGCGGGCGATTCACTTGTCCGCGACTCGGTTGATGCTGCGATCATTGCCGGCGTTCGGACGCGCACGGGACAGCAGATCGACAGCCAGCGCGACGTCGGCGGCTGGCCCGTGCTTGCAACCGCGCCGGCGCCCCGCGACAGCGATGGCGACGGCATGCCGGACGTGTGGGAGCGGCGGCATCATCTCGATCCCGCACGCGATGACAGCGCCGGCGATCGCGACGGCGACGGCTACACCAATCTCGAGGAGTATCTGAACGCGCTCGCGGCGCGTACTCCAGGCGCGTGAGGACTCAATAGTTGTACGCGCGCTCGCCGTGATCGGCGATGTCGAGTCCCTCGCGCTCGGCGTCGCGGGCGTGGCGGAGCGGCATGATCGCCCTCACGATTGCAAAGCAGATCGCCGAGCCCGCGGCCGACCAGCCGATCGCGACACCGACCGCGGCAACCTGCCTGACGAGCTGCCAGCCAAGCGCGTAATCCGCACCCCCGTGTCCGCCGAGCAGCGGCAGCGCGACAATGGCCGTACCGATCGATCCGGTGATGCCGCCGAGGCCATGAATCCCGAACACGTCGAGGCTGTCGTCGAGCCGCAGCCTGTTCTTGAGCGACCCGACAAAGCCGTAGCAGACGACGCTCGCTGCACCCCCGAGGAGCATCGCGCCGATGGGGCCGCTGGCGCCGGCGGCGGGCGTGACGGCGACCAGCCCCGCGACCGCGCCCGACGCGCCGCCGAGCATCGACGGCTTGCCGGAGATCAGCCGCTCGGCGGCCATCCAGGTCAGCAGCCCCGCGGCCGGAGCGACCAATGTATTGACCATGGCTACGGCGGCGAGCCCGTTCGCCTCGAGCGCGGACCCGGCGTTGAACCCGAACCAGCCGACCCAAAGCAGGCCGGCACCGACCATCGTCAGTGCCAGCGAGTGCGGCGGCATCGCTTCCTTAAGGTGGCCGATCCTCGGTCCGGCGAAGGCGACGCCGACCAGGCCCGCGACGCCCGAATTGATATGCACCACCGTGCCGCCGGCAAAGTCGATGGCACCGAACTTGAACAGGAAGCCGTCGCTCGCCCAGACCATGTGCGCGAGCGGCGCGTAGACGATCGTCAGCCACAGCGCCGAGAACAGCATCATCGCCGAGAAGCGCACGCGCTCCACCAGCGCCCCGATGACCAACGCGCCGGTGATCGCGGCGAAGCTCATCTGGAACGCGGCGAAGACCAGCTCGGGAATGGCCTTGCCTGAAGTATTGACCGGCCAGAGGCTCTCCGCGCCGATGCCTGCGAAGCCGGCCTTTCCCAAGCCGCCGATGATTGCATTGCCATCGTAGAAGGCGAGGCTGTAGTCCCACAGCACCCAGCTGAGGATCGCGATCGCGCTGATTCCGAGCACCTGGCTCATGACGCTGAGCAGGTTCTTGGCGCGGACCAGCCCGCCGTAGAACAGCGCCAGTCCCGGCACGATCATCAGCATCACCAGCCCGGTCGACACCAGCATCCAGGCCGTGTCGCCGCTGTCGATGGTCAGCTGCCCCGCCATGCCGCCTCCGCTTGCTGCACCGCACAAGCTACCTGCAGCTTCGCGGCGGGCTATGTGAAAGCTTCACCTAGGGGGTCGGCGGCTCCGGATGAGCGGCCTTCCACTCCATTGCCCGGCGCACACGCGTCTGGACCGACGGGTGATCGTAGAAAATGATCTCGTCGAGCCTGCCCGGCCGCGGGTAGCGGTACTCGGCGGTCTTCACGAGCGCCGTGGACAAGGCGTCCGGGCGGTTCTCGGTGCGCAGCGAATAAAGGTCCGCCTGCGTTTCGAGCGTGCGGCTGAAGCTGTTGAGCAGCGGGAGGCAGAGCAGCCCGAACAGCGAGATCATGAAGGCGATCACCGGCAGTCCGCGCGGATCGCTGATCGGCGCATCGGTCCCGAAGGCTCGGGCAAAGCGTGGGTACAGCCGGTCGGAAAGCCAGAACAGCACCGCCGCCAGGACCGAGAAGAACAGCACGCCCCACCAAGTGTGCTTGAGCACATAATGGCCGATCTCATGTCCGGTAACGGCGCGGACCTCGTCGAGCGATGCGTTCTTGAACGCGACGTCGGAAATCGCGACGCGCGCCGTGCTCCCGACGCCGCCGGCGTTCGCCGTAAAGTTATTCGACTGGCGCGAACCGTTGTACATGTAGACCTTGTTCGGCGGGATGCCGGCGCGCTGTGCCATCTCGACCACGGCGTCGCGTACCTGTCCTGGCGGCACCGGCGTATATTTGTTGAACAAGGGTTCGATCAGGATCGGCGACAGGAGCATCACGAAGGCGAGCCCGATCGCGGCAAGTCCCGCCGACCAGATCCACCAGCGCTTCCCCGAGCGCCGCATCAGCCAGTAGACGCCGATCAGGAAGACCGAGACGATCACGGCGCTGATCAGGGTCGCAAGCGCCGACTGGGCCAGGTTGTCGGCGAGCGGCTGGCTGGTCCGGCCGTAGCTCCTCTCGCGCCACCAGTCGGCATAGATCGCCCAAGGCAGCGACAGGATCGCCGAAAGGATGACATAGACGAAGCCGATCACGAACACGCGCAGGTTGCGCCGGCGTTCGGCAATGCGCCGCTCGATTGCATCCAGCACTCCGGAGCGGACGATCAGCCAGGTCACCACCGCCGAGACGACGAGCGCCCACAGCAGCATCCATTCCTTGCCGACGGTATAGTCGTGCGCCTTTTGGAGCGCCGCCGGCCCGAGGCTGTCGATGTAGCGTGCGGTCGCTGCGTTCGGGTCGAATGTCATTCGTGGCTCCCCTTGAGAGACATGGAGCCTAACAGCGGTGAGGCGGGGCGCAACGGGAACGACTGCGAGCGCTGCGCGATTGTCTGCGAATGACCATGAGTCCCGTTCCGGCACCAATGGAAGCACTGCTCGCGGCCGAACTGCCCGAGGGCAAAGGCTGGCAGTTCGAGCCCAAGTGGGACGGCTTTCGTTGCCTCGCGCGACGCGACGGCGACGAGGTGACGCTGACGTCGAAGTCCGGCAAGCCGCTGGCGCGATACTTCCCGGAAGTCGCGGAGATGTTGCGCGGCCTCAAGACAAGGCAGTTCCTGCTCGACGGCGAGCTCATCATCCCCGTCGGCGATGCCTTGTCGTTCGACGCGCTGCAGCTGCGCCTTCATCCGGCCGAAAGCCGCGTGCGCAAGCTGGCGAAGGAGACGCCGGCCGAACTCATGGCTTTCGACCTGCTCGAGCTCGACGGTCGGTCGCTCACCGAGCTGCCGCTGTCCAAGCGGCGCGAGATGCTCGAGCAGTTCTTCGCCAGGAATGAAGCGCCGGCATTGCAGCTCTCGCCTATGACCTGCGACCGCAATGTCGCCATCGGCTGGCTCGAGCGCAGCGGCGGCGCGCTCGACGGGGTGATCGCCAAGCGCGCCGACCAGGATTACCGCTCGGGCGAGCGGGCGATGATCAAGGTCAAGCAGCAGCGGACGGCCGACTGCGTCGTCGGCGGCTTTCGCTACGCGGAAAAGAAGAAGGTCGTCGGCTCGCTCCTGCTCGGCCTCTACGACGACCAGGGGCTGCTCAACCATGTCGGGTTCACGTCGGCGATCCCGTCCGCCGAACGGGCGGCGCTCACCAGCGAGCTTGAGGCGCTTGTCGAGCCGCCGGGCTTCACCGGCAGCGCCCCCGGCGGGCCCAGCCGGTGGAACACTGCACGATCAATGGCGTGGGAACCCTTGAAGCCGGTGCTGGTCGCCGAGGTCCGCTACGACCAGGTGACGGGGCGCCGCTTCCGTCACGGCACCGGTTTCGTCCGCTGGCGACCCGACAAGGACCCGAAACAGTGCACCTTCGAGCAGCTCGCGCCCGAGCTGAAGCCCTCCGAGCTCAAGGAGCTGTTCGGCCAATGAGCCTGCTCTTCGACACGCCGCTGATCGCTGGGCTCAGATATGAAGAAGCGCTGATCGGCGAAGCCGACGAGCGCGCGCTGATCGACAAGCTGACCGCGGCGGATCTCTCGCCGTTTCGCTTCCATGGCTGGCTCGGCAACCGCAAGACGCAAAGCTTCGGCTGGCGCTACGACTTCGAAGACGCGAGCTTCGCGCCTACTGAACCGATTCCTGACTGGCTGCAGCCGCTGCGCGAGATGGCCGCTGCGTTCGCCGGATTACAGCCGGGCGACTTCGTCCACGTCCTCCTCGCCCGATATGATCCCGGCGCAGGCATCGGTTGGCACCGCGATCGAGACGTGTTCGAGAAGGTGGTCGGCGTGTCGCTCGGAGCGCCCGCGACGCTGCGCTTCCGCCGCCGCACGCCGTCCGGGTTCCAGCGTGCAAACCTGGAGGTGATGCCGCGCTCGGCCTATCTGCTCGCAGGCGAGGCGCGGCACGACTGGGAGCACAGCATTCCCCCGGGCCAGTCGCTTCGCTTCTCCATCACTTTTCGGACCTTGTCCGATAAGGGCCGTCGGATCGCCGCATCCACTACGTGAGCGGAACGAGCCGCCCGCGGAACGGTTTTGCTCCCATGGCGCGTAAGCTGCTGCTCCTGCTCCTCACGCTTGCGTCCTGCTCCAAGGGACCCGAGGCTGACCTGCAATATGTCAGCGACGCGCGCTCGGTCGCCGCCGAATGGGCGCTCGTCAACGAGCAGGCGGCGCATGGCAAGCTCACCCGAACCTATGTCGACAGCATGCACCAGTGGCTGCGGCAACAGATGCAGACCGATTCGTCGTCTCTGAGCCAGCCCAAGTCTGCTTATGCCGCCGAGATTGCCGCCGTGCTCGATCAACCCGACGACGCTGCACCGGCGCAGCTGAGGAGTTACGCCGACAGGCTCAAGCAGATCGAGGACAGCCTTGAATCCGCTTGAGCTGACGCTCGGCATCATGACGGCGGTCGGCGGCTTCGTCGACATCAGCGAGCTCGTCTTTGCCGCCAAGGCCGGATCGACCTTCGGCTATGCGCTGATCTGGGCGTTCGTGCTCGGCACGATCGGCATGAGCGTGTTCGGCGAAATGAGCGGCCGCGTCGCGGCAATCGCCAAGCAGCCGGTGTTCAACCTCATGCGGCATCGGCTGGGGCTGAAGCTGGGACTCGTCACCTTGATGGGCTCGCTGATCAGCACGCTGATCACCTGCGCTGCCGAGGTCGGGGGGATGGCGCTGATCCTCAATTATCTCACAGGTTGGCCCTACCCGCTGCTCGCGCTGTTGAGCGTCATCGCGCTGATAGCGTCGATGTGGATCCTGCCCTTCAAATGGATCGAGCGCACCTACGGTCTGCTCGGCCTGATGATGATCGTTTTTGCGGTTGCTCTCGTCGCAATCCATCCGCCGTGGGCGAAGCTCGCTGGAGGAATCGCGCCGCAGGTGCCGCCAGGACTCAGCACCAAGGAGCTGCTCAACTATTCCTACTTCATTGTCGCCATCCTCAGCGCCGTGATGTTCCCTTACGAGTCCTATTTTTATTCGTCGGGCGGAATCGAGGAGGGCTGGGGCGCCAAGGACCTGCTGACCAATCGCGTGACCTGCACCGTAGGCTTCGGTCTGGGCTCGTTGCTTGCCATCGCGATCCTCGCTTCGTCGGCGCAGCTGTTCGGGCCCATCAACGTCAGTCCGGAGATACCAGGCACTTCGGCGCTCGAGGCCGCAACCCCATTCGGCAAGGCGGGCCTCCTGCTCGCGCTGCTCGGAATGCTGTTCGCCGTCGCCGGCGCAGCGGTCGAGACCTGCATGTCCAATGCTTATGCAGTCTCGCAATTCTTCGGCTGGGAATGGGGCCGGCACGCTAAGCCATCGGAAGCGCCGCGCTTCACCGTGGCCTGGATCGCCGTGATGCTGCTGGCGCTGCTCATCGTCCTGACCGGCGTCGATGTCATGAGCCTCGTCGAATATGCCGTGCTCTTTTCGATCATCGTCCTCCCGCTCACCTACCTGCCGCTGATGCTGCTCGCCAACGACAAGAGCTACATGCGCGAACATGCCAACAGGTGGCTGGCGAAGGCCCTCGGCTGGTTGTTCTTCGTTGTCGTGACGGCCGCGGCGGTCGCGGCGATCCCGCTCTACCTGCTGACGTCGGGAGGTGGGGGATGAGCGCGCTGGCAAATATCAAGATCGTCAGCCAGCTGCTCGACCTTCCGATCATCGACAAGGACGAGCGCTCGTGCGGCATCGTGGATGACATCGAGCTCAGCGGCGCGGCCGGAAAGGAGCTGCGCGTGAGCGCCCTGCTCGTCGGCCCCGGAGCCTATGAGGGTCGGATGCCCCGCTGGCTCTATTGGCTGACGCGCAAGATCGCCGGCGATCGAATGGCACGGGTGCCGGCCGATCAGATCGTCGAGATCGGCAGCGTGGTGAAGCTCAAATCACGCGGGGAGACGCTCGGGCTTCACAAAGTGGAGGACAAGGTGCGCGCATGGATTCCGCGCAAGGGCGCACTGTGATGCGGCTCAGCGATCTCCGTGGCGCAAAAGTGAAGACGCTCGACGGCGAAACGCTGGGCCGCGTGCACGAAGTTCATGTCGAGAAGGGACGCGTGGTTGCGCTGACGTCGGGCCCCGGCAGCGTAATCGAGATGCTGACCGCGAAGAAGCATGGACGGCGCATTCCCTGGGAGTGCGTGCGGAAGGTGACTCCGGATGCGGTCGTGGTGGTGCCGGACCCGCCGCAGCGGATCGTCAAGGGCAGCGCATCTCGAAGCCGCAAAGGCACTCGGCGAGCCAGCGCGCCGCGGTCAAAGCGCTGAGGTCGGTCGGGTCGAGCGGGGGATCCCATTCGGTGAGATCAATGACGCGTACGCGCCGGTCAGACGCGAGGCGGCGGACGGCAGAGAAGAAATCATGTACCGCCATTCCGCCCGGCCGCGCGCCCGGCGCGGCCGGAAACTGTGATCGATCGATCACGTCGATGTCGCAGTCGACGACGATCGCGTCACAATGCGCGACATGCTTGAGTGCGCGCTCGATCGCCCGTTCGATGCCGTGCGCGCGCACTTCGCCCATCGTAATCGCGAAATTGCCGGCGGCGAGCGCGTCCTCGTGCATCTTGCGGCTGTTGGCAAAGCTCGCGAGACCGACCTGGGCGATGTTCGTGCCCGGCAGTCCGTCCTCGATCAGTGCGCGCACGGGATTGCCGTTGCTGAGGCCCTGGTCGAGGTCGCGCATGTCGAAATGCGCGTCCAGCGTGATCAGGCCGACTTTGTCGAGCGGCAAGCCAAGGCCGAGAACGCCGGGCCGGGTCACTGCATTGTTGCCGCCGACGAGGAGCGTCAGAGCATGGGCACCGGCGCTTGCCGCGACTGCATCGCGGATCAGCGGAGTCGCTTGCTCGATGTCGAACCCATCAAGCGCAACATCGCCGCGGTCGAGAACCACGGTCGCCAGTTCGCGCTTTGTCTCGACTTCGTAGCGCCCGATCCGCTTCAGTGTCTCGCGCAGCACCTGCGGCGCGAGGTCGCATCGGCCCGGTGTCACGGAGCCCGCGGCAAGCGGCGCGCCGACGAGGCCGACAGATGCGCCGTGGTTCGCGTCCGAAATCAGCTCGGAAAGATTGGGCCAGCTGCTCACGCTTTGACCGTAGCAAGGCCGCTCGCCTAAGGCGACGAGCATGTGGGACCGGCTGCTCGTCGACTGCAATATCGCGACACTGGAGGAACGGCCGGGGAACCCGCTCGGGCTGATCGAGAACGGCGCGATCGCGATTTCGGACGGCAAGATTTTGCGCGTCGGCAAGCGCACGGAGCTCGCCGGCTACCGCGCGAAGCAGGTCGATGCGCTCGGCGGCGCGTGGGTAACACCAGGTTTGATCGACTGCCACACGCACCTCGTCTTCGGCGGCACCCGGGCCGACGAGCATGCGATGCGCCGCGCGGGAGCGACCTACGAGCAGATCGCCGCGGCGGGCGGGGGGATCGCGTCGACGGTCAAGCGCACCGCCGCCGCGTCGGACGATGAGCTGCTGGAGCAAAGCGGCCGCCGCCTGCGCGCGCTGATGCGCGGCGGCTGCACGACCGTCGAGGTGAAGTCGGGCTACGGCCTGGACACCGAGAGCGAGCTCAGGCTCCTGCGCATTGCAGCCGAGCTCGGCGAGGGCGAGGCGGTGCGGATCGTCCCCACCTTGCTCGCCCTTCACGCAATTCCCGCCGACCAGCGGGATCGCCGCGCCCATTATGTCGGCGAGATCGTCGACAAGCTGATTCCCGCCGCCGCG
>Ga0207678_10005154_pt1 | contig 11713 bp, 13 predicted proteins | sample KBSC63metaG_FD_184319 | JGI IMG/M metagenome (GOLD analysis project Ga0207678, IMG submission 184319) | Corn rhizosphere microbial communities from Kellogg Biological Station, Michigan, USA - KBS C6-3 metaG (SPAdes) (version 2) | ecosystem: Host-associated > Plants > Roots > Rhizosphere > Soil ... | reverse complement strand
TATCAGGATGGCGACGGGCTTCACTTCATGAACCAGGAGACTTTCGACCAGGTGCAAGTGCCTTCCGACGTGGTGGGGGATTACGAGAAATATCTCCAGGAGGGCATGGTGGTGAATCTCGCCTTGCACGAAGGTGTCGCGGTCTCCATCGATATCCCGCAGAAGGTGACGCTCGAGATCGTGGACACCGAGCCGGCGATGAAAGGACAGACAGCGTCGGGCTCGTTCAAGCCGGCCATGCTGTCGAACGGCGTCCGCACCATGGTGCCGACCCACATTGTCACCGGCACCCGCGTGGTGGTGAGCACGGCCGACGGCTCCTACGTCGAGCGCGCCAAGGACTAATCCACGTATCCTCGCGAAAGCGGAGCGGCAATGAGCGGAGTGGCGTCTACACCCTCACACTCGCCCGCACTTCCTTTGGAAAAAGATCGTCGGGGGTCAACCTCTTTGCCGTTACGCCCTGCGCGTGCGCGAAGCGGCAGAATGCGTCCAGCGTCTTGCGGTTGTCTTCCAGTCCGTATGGAAAGGGGTTGTCGCCGAAATTTTTGCTCCATTCGCCGGCGACCGCGGCAGCCCAGGGCACCGGAATGCGTGACGCCGTCAAATCCCGGATTCGCTCCAGACTTCGCCGTTTGGCCTCGTCGAAAGCCTTGAACAGGTTCATCGCCGTCCAGGGATAACGTTCAAAGACAGCGCGGCGCATCGCAATCACGTGCATGATGGGATAGATGCCGGTCGCAGCGTAGTAGCGCGTCTCCTCGGTGCGATAATCCGGATAAAGCCGCTCAATCTTTCCCCTGCCCTTTTCGTACGCATCCGGAACGCGGGCCGAGATTGCTGCATCGATTTCGCCCGAAAGCAGCATCGCCGAGATGCTGGTGTCGCGCCGCTGCTCATACTGGATGCCATCGGGCAGCTTGAATTCGACCTTCTCCTCGCGGCCGGCCTCATTCATGCCCGCCTGCACCCAATGGATCTTGCGCAAATCCACACCCGCCGTTTCCGAGAGGAACCCGCGTGCATAGATGCCTGCGGTCTGCGCCCATTCCGGAATGCCCACGCGCTTTCCTTCCAAATCCCTGGCGGTGGAGATGCCACGGTCGGTGCGCACGTAAAATGCCGAGTGCCGGAATACGCGTGATGGAAAGACGGGGATCCCTACAAAGGGCGAATTGCCTTGCGAGGCGTAGCCGATGAATTTGCCGAAGGACATTTCCGAAACGTCCCACTCGCGATTCTTGATAAACCTGTAGAAAATCTCCTCGACCGGAAGCACGAAAGCCGTGAGCACAGTGCCCTCAGCCCGTACGACGCCATTCACGAGATCGCGCACGTGATCATAGTCGGTCGTTGCAAGCGTCAAGTGCAGACGCGCTGTACCGCCACTTTCGATGATCTCGGTCTCGCGATCGGCACTCGAGGCCGCCGTCAAATTGGCTTCACGCACCGTCATGATTTCGTGGACCTCCAGAATCTCCGAGAGCATCCGAGCGGACGCTGCGCCGCACCCTACACCAGGATACGACCCTTGTATGCCGTGGTTCGATGCTCTTAACTTAGCCTCACGATATTTTCGACCCTTCGCTGGCGGGGCAGAACGAGGGAAGCCGGATTGAAACGCGCCTTTCTTGTCGCCCTTGCTTTGCTCATCTCCGGTGGCGCCCCGGCGGAGGAGATGAAGGCTCCGCACATTTCTGTGGCAACGGTCGACTGGGATGCTGCCGCGGCGAGCCTTCCTGACGGCGCGGCGGGCTCATCGGCGGAGGCCTTTGCCAAACTCAATATGGCCGCCGAAGTGGTTTTTCCGAACATCGCCAACAGTACGGTCCCGGTTCTTCTTCCCTTCGATACCGATGGTCTCGTTAAGGATCTGGCTGCCAACCCGGCGCAGCCGCCGGATAAAACGGCGCAAAGCGCTGCTCGCTTCATGCGATCGGGATTTCAGGCGACGAAATTCTTCCTGACCGGGCCTGCCGGCTATGATTCGGCATTCTCGCTGGCGCTGGCCGGCGTTCCGGATCTTTCGGACATTCGTTACGCGGAGCCAGTCTACGTCCTGTTTTCGGGCTTCGGCATGACCTACCAGCTTGATGGTCCGGCCCTTCCCGGAGGCGAACTGGTAAAGGTCCTGCAAAACGATTTCCCGGGACTTCGCCGCTATCTGCATGAGTCCTACATCCGCTACAGTTTTGAACGTTACGGCGTAACTTATGTTGCTGCAATTTATTGCCTCGACACTCGTCCGCGCTCAAAAATCCTGACTTGCAGACAAGCCGACCGCGTCATGGAGCGCTTCCTGCGCGCGCTGAAGCTCGCCGGGGGGACCCCGTCAGCCAATCCGACGGTCGATACGCTGCCGCTCGACCGGCCAAAAGAGGAATCAAAGGATTTTTCCTATTTCAGTCCGGGTTTTCTCATCCCCAATTCAGGATTGAAGAAAGAAATCGGGGGGCGTCCCGATTACACGATCTACGCGCGGTTACGCTTTCCACTCAGAGAGGCTCCGGCCTTCGCCAATTCGCAGTCGTTCAACAATTGGGGTGATTGCGATTTCACTGGCCGCTCGGTGCGCAACCCGCGCAGAAAAGACCAGCCGTATTCATGCAATGTCAACGGACGGCCGCTCGTATTCAACGAAGCTGCTCCCGGCAACTACTCATACCCCTGGCGTGATAATTTCTGCGAGCATCGCCGCTACTTCGTTGGCCAATGTCCGGGTGGCGAAGGTCATCAAGGCCAGGATATCCGGCCAAGCTCCTGTACGCTCTTCAATGACGGTGCAGATCGTTGCCTGCCCTACCAGCACGACGTTGTCGCCGCCCACGACGGATTTATCCTGCGCGCGCCCAAACAGGAGGCCGTGTATCTTTTCGTGAATACCGCGAACACGCATGTGCGTGTGCGCTACATACACATGAACCCCAATCAACTCGACGCCGACGGCATCGTCAGCGGCAAACTGGTGCATGAAGGTGATCTGCTGGGCAAAGTCGGCAACTACAACAATCGCGAGCGTGGCACCACATATCACCTGCACTTCGACATGCAGGTGCCGACCAGGCTTGGCTGGGTTTTTGTCAACCCTTACATGACGCTCGTATCCGCTTACGAGCGGCTGATCGGCGCGCGCGGCACGGAAATCAAGGCTGGCGATGCGGTGCCCGCAGTCGCTGGAATACCGCCAGCGATCCGGAATCCAGAGCCGGTCACGACAGTGCAAGACCCCGTAACAATGCGCACCGAACAGTCCGCGGCCATCCGCGTCAAATCGCACAAAGCCACCGAAAAGCCGCAGAAGAAGCGCCGGCATGTAGGCAAGCGCGGCCGTCGCAATTCGGGTTAGTGCGGGCTGCACATTGTCTGCACCCGGTCGTTTACTAGAATGCAGGTCATGCCGCGAATCTCGCATACGGCTTCGTTTACGACTCGCCGCGCTCTTGTAGCCGGCGCCCTCGGTATCGCGGCAGCGTTCGCGGTGGGGCGCGCAAACGCCGCGCAATCTCCGGCCTTCGCTCACTGGGTTGCTGGATTCCGCCCGCGGGCGCTCAAGCGCGGCATCTCGGAGCAGACGTATGACCGTGTCATGGGTGCGGTGACGCCCGACACGAGCGTCTTTGAACAATATCGCTCGCAGCCCGAGTTTACCGAACTGATGTGGCAATACATCAATCGGCGCTGCTCCGACTGGCGCGTCACCACCGGAAAAGAGCGCGCGAAAGAATATGCCAGCCTGCTGTCGCGCGTTGAGAAGGACTATGGCGTCGATCGCTACATCACGCTGGCGCTGTGGGGAATGGAGTCGTCGTTCGGCGATGTTGTGACCAATCCGAAATATATGCGGCCGGTCATACCGGCACTCGCCGCGCTGGCCTCGGGCGAACCGCGCCGCCGCGCGTACTGGGAAGCGGAGCTGCTCAATGCGCTCATCATCGTCGACCGCGGCTGGGCACAGCCCTCGGAAATGATCGGCTCGTGGGCCGGTGCCATGGGTCACACCCAGTGGATGCCGGAGGTGTGGCTGCATGTTGGGGTCGACTATGACCGCGATGGCCGCGCCTCGCCGTTCGGCAAGCCGGACGATTCATTCGCCGGCACGGCGCGCTATCTGCTTGAGCGGGGCAAATACCAGCGTGGGGAGGCCTGGGGTTGCGAGGTCACTTTGCCTGCGGGCCGCGGCAGGCTCGCTGACAATCGCACCATGCGGTCCTATGCCAAATGGCAGGAACTCGGTGTGCGGCGCGCCGATGGTGCGTCTTTCGCGCGGCCTGGCGATCAGGTGAAGCTCTGGTTGCCGGTCGCGGGCGGGCCAGCATTCCTGGTCGGTCAAAATTTTCGTGCGGTCTATTCCTACAATCCTTCCACGAGTTACACACTGGCGCTCTGCCACCTTGGCGACAGGATCCGCGGTGATCTGCCCTTCCGCCAGCAGTTCCCAGGAGGGGAACGCGTGCCGACCCTGGACGAGGTCAAGGAAATCCAGCGCCGTCTCAACGAACACGGCTTCAAGACCGATGGCGTCGATGGGCGCACCGGCAGCGACACGATCAGGGCCATCCTCGCCTATCAGAAAAAGGTCGGTATGGACCCCGCCGACGGTTACGCCGGCCTCAAAGTACTCGCCCGATTGCGTCAGGGCTCGTAATCCGCGTTTGTGCGTTCTGAATAATCCTGAGCGGTACTAAAACGTCCAGTTTCGTTGGCGTTTTCAATTATCGATGTGTGCCATAGTCCGGCCGGGTACCAGATAGTACTGACCAGTTCGGCGGCAATTTTGAAATGCCCCGCGACGGTGCCACCATATTCAGCGGCCTCACCGGCAGGCTCGACCTGTTGCGTGTAACCTGTGACAAGTGTGGCCGCGCCGGTTGCTATCGGCTCAATCGCCTCATCGATGATCGAGGTCGTGCCGCCAAACTTGTCGATTGGCCCGATGAGATTGCCGGTGACTGCCCGAAACGGGTCACGATGAATTGGAATGACCGGTGCCGGGCGCAGTGCCCGGATTTGCCGAAGGTGCTGTAGGATCGTCATTGATGCGTATCATCGCCGCCATCCTTCTGATGTTGAGCCTTGCTGCGCCGGTGTTGGCCGGTCCGCTCGAAGATGCTGACGCTGCGATGAAGAGACACGACTACAAGACTGCCCTGCGCCTTATTCGTCCGTTAGCCGAGCAAGGCAACGCCAACGCCCAGTACAATCTCGGAGTATTTTACGACAACGGCTTGGGCGTTCCGCAGGACCGCATCAGGGCGTATATGTGGCTCAGCTTAGCTGCTATGCAGGGCAGAGAAAGAGCAGCAGCCTTCCGAGACCTCATCGCCCGGCTTATGACTCCTGGGCAGATAGCCGAAGCGCAGAAGCTCACAAGCGAGTGGAAGCCCACTAAGTAGTCGTCAATGCCCGGCGCAGTGTCCGCAACTGCCGAAGGTGCTGTAGGTCGCCGAAATCCGATGTCCGCTCTACCCCCCGAAAGCGGACGTGCAGTGCAACTTGGCATGTCTGCTTTGGGCCATAAGCGGACATCTCGAAAGCCGAAAGAACGATGTATTTTTAATTTGGTTGAGGTTGAGTGCCGATAGGGCTGCCAAAGCTCAAGAGGTAGCCATTAGGGTCTTTGATGGCGAACTCGCGGAGGCCGTACGAAAAATTCTCAGGACCCCATTCGGCCTGACAGCTTCCCTTAATTCCGTCCCACAGCGCATCAACGTCATCGACGGTGAAATACTGGGTTGCCGTTGCGCAAGGCTCTCCGAGATGAGCATTGTTCATGAACATGATGGAAACGCCATCACGACTTAGGCAACACCATCCATCTGCCTTCGGCCCCGTCCGCTCGAATCCCAAAACAGCCTCATACCAAGCGACGGTCCGATCCATGTCTTTGGTTTGGAGCATCGGCACCAGTTTTCGGAACTTCGGCATGGAAACCTCCGAGTTTCAGTCATTCACAGAATTCCAATTCGAGGCGTAATATCCTCCCAATGAGGTTGCAGCGGAGAGAGCTTATCTATGACGTCTTCAAAGACAGCGACACTTACCGGTTCCGCGCCTGTGTTATTTGTACGCGACGTTTACGCAACGACCAAGCACTACAGTGACGCAATGGGGTTTTCGTTCGGGAAGATTTTCGGTGAACCCCCGTCTTTTGCGATCCTAAAGCGCGACAACATGTACGTAATGGTCAAACAGATTGAGGATCACAAACACATCATTCCGCGCTGGACTGTTTCCGCCGGACTTTGGGACATGTATTTCTGGGTCGATGATGTCGACACTCTTTATAAGGAGTTCGTGAAACGCGGTGCAAAGATCGATTACGGGCTGTGCGATCAGCCGTACGGTTGTCGCGAATTCGGCACGCAGGATATCGACGGGCACGATATTGGGTTCGGCCAAGTCATTTCATGATGGCCCGAAGTAGCACGTCCGCTTTGGGCTAACGGCGGACATTCGTTCGTTTGAGCTTTGGATGTTAATCTGTTCGTGGCAACTCACGAATTTCTACCGTTCCGCCACTCTCAAAGTGCGGGTTTCCAGCTAGCATTTTCTTCGCGTGATCGAGATTGTCGGCGCTCACGCAGATGTACCCAGTAAGATGGGCAGTTAGAGAAGGGACTGCACCGCTCTTCCGGATGCAGACGCCACCTCCAATCGCACTGCCGCCCTCGAAAGAGCCGCGATTCTTCAATTTCGCCAGATATGGCGCCCAGTCATTTTCATCCTCACGACCATCATCGTGCATCAAAAAAATATAGTACGGCACGTCTATCTCCCAAGCGTATGGAACAAGAGAAATTCCAAGCAGCGACGCTATCGGATCAACATGTCCGCCTTGGGTCAGAAGCGGACATGTGCGGTGCCAAAGGGCATGTCCGCTTACCCCCAAAAGGGGACTGTGCAGTGCAAGTAGGGAGGTCCGCTTTGGGCCAGAAGCGATGCCAACTATCAATGAGTTCGTCGGCGCGGGAGAGGAACGAGGGTAGCACAGTAATGCCTATTGCACCTAGGTATAGGTTTCGCCTTCTCGTCCCGACACCAAAGTAGTGCGCCATCACCGCGCAAATCGGTCTCTTTGTGATGGACGACACAGCGCATCCGCTTAGTCGAAATTAGTGTGGGGATAAATCGAGAGCGAAAAGCTCTCTCCTGAAAATCCAAGGAGACCAAAATGAACAAACAATGGGAATCGGAACGATCGCGCATCGAACATGCAGACGATGCCAGGATTACCTTCACCATCGCGCTACATGGCGAGCATGCTTGGGAAATGCTGCTGGAAGATCGTGACCACTACCACAGCATCAGCCATGGGTGGGCAACTGAAAATCCGCACGACTGGGAAGAAGCCATCGCGCCCGTGTTGCGTCGGCTCTTCGCCAATGGTCGCTTGGGGCTCGCGACAAAGGTTCCCATGTATGATGCGCCCAACGGTAGCTCCTCTAACACTAACGTTCCTATGTATGATCCCCCCCTCTGTAGCCCCGCAACACGCGCAGAAACCAATCTGAACGCTAGCCGGGAATATTCTCACGCGGCGTGACCGTGCCGAGTCCTCCAAGCCCTGGTTGCTTCCGTCTCCTTGGCGACCAGGGCTTCGTTTATTACCGGCCACATTCATCGCAACGGACTGCACCCACTACCGCACACAAGCAGAATGTCCGCTTTGGCTCATTAGCTGAAAGTGCAAACGGCATGTCCGCTTTGTCCCCAATAGCGGACATTGGCAGCGCACAAGCCCATGTCCGCTATGGGCCAATAGCGGGCATTGGGAACCACCGTTGCAATGTCCGCTTTGGGCAAGAAGCGGACATGTGGGTGACATCGTGTCTCGAATACCGGATATTACGCAGGTATGGTGGATCTTGGTGGGAAAATCGTTCTGGTCACGGGCGCTACCGGAGCGATTGGCAGCGCGATTGTGCAAGCAGTCAAGCAAGCCTCTGGCATTGCGATCGCCAGTGATCTTCCCGGAAAACCTGGCATCGATACGGTACTTGACGTCTCTCTGGAACCCGACTGGCAGCGCGCCATTGCCGACATTGAACACAAGTATGGTCGGCTTGACGGACTTGCAAACGCGGCTGGCGTCGTCGCCGTGGGCAGCATCGAAACGACCGACCTTGCCACTTGGCGGCGTGTTCTCGATGTCAATCTAAATGGTACGTTTCTCGGCTGCAAATATGCCTTTCCATTGCTTCGCAAAAATGGCGGCGCGATTGTCAACCTGTCTTCAGTGTTGGGGATGGTCGGCGGCCCAAACCTTCTTGCCTATTCCGCATCAAAGGGCGGCGTGTCCTTGCTCACCAAGTCGGTAGCACTGCACGGCGCGCGTTACCAGCCACCGGTCCGATGCAATGCCGTCTGTCCAGCGTTCATAGAGGGGCCAATGGTCGATGAAGTCGTGCGGGGGACCCGAGACGCCAGAATCGTGATGCAAAAACTTACTGCCGAGATTCCGCTCGCCCGTATGGGACAGCCTGCGGAAGTTGCTGCCCTTTGCGTTTATCTATTGTCGGGCGAAGCAGCCTTTATTACCGGTGCGCTTGTTCCGATTGATGGCGGATTGACCGCGCGTTAAATGGACGGCAGTTCTTGGGATAACAGCCCGACGTGCGTCAACGAATACAGAGAAGAGGTCAGAAAATTCTGACCTCTTCTCCGAAAAGTTTGTGACGGACCAGGTCGCCAACTGAGGCGGCCTTATGGGCCTTCTATCGTTGCAGATTCTAATTCCCTTATTAGGGCGCGGAGCGCCTTTTCCGTTTCTGTCTTCAAAGCATCGATGGGGCAGTCGAACGGCACCGGGAGACCAAGGCGCTTCTCTGGGTCGTCCGTCCATACGATGGTGACATACGCGCGCTTTTTGAGAAACTCGCGGCTTAGACCTTCAATCCTAAGGGTTGCCATCGATGACTCCGTGCTTAAGCGCGAAGATACCATGGTTGTAAGCCCCGTCTGCTAAGTGCCATCTCGGAGTCGAACGCACGTCACAGATGGCGGCTAAGGGCCAGAAGCGGACCTCTGGTTATTCGTCATACCGACAAATCGGCACGTAGTTGTGCCCAACCTCACTTCCGCGGTCACGGCGGCTCAAGCTATTCTGAAGAACCTGGGATGGGGATTTTGTAGCATGGCAAAGCTCGTCTTCGGAATGAACCAGTCCCTGGACGGCTATGTCGACCACCAGGAATTTGCGCCGCCTGGTCCCTTGCTCTTTCGTCACTTCCTCGAGCAAGTGCGCGGCCTGACCGGCAGTGTGTACGGTCGCCGCTTGTACGAGGTAATGCGCTATTGGGACGAAGACCGTCCTGAGTGGGGCGCGGAGGAACGCGACTTCGCGACAGCATGGCGGAGCCAACCGAAGTGGGTCGTGTCGCGTTCGTTGAAGTCAGTCGGCCCCAACGCTACACTTGTCGCGGATGACGTCGAGACGGTGATACGCGGGCTGAAGGCCCAGCTCGTTGGGGAGATTGGAGTTGGCGGACCAGACCTGGCACGAAGCCTAACCGACCTTGGTCTTATTGATGAGTATCGACTCTACTTCCGCCCCGTCGTGCTTGGTCAAGGCAAGCCATTCTTCGTCGGCCCCCGGCCGCCGCTCCGCCTTGTGGCCAGCGATCTGATCGGCGAGGACGCGATTAGATTGACATACGTTCCTGCCTAATCACGCAACTCGCCCGACGGATTGCGCTGACGCGTCAGGTCCGCTTTGGGTCAAAAGCAGACATATGCGGTGCAAAAAGGCATGTCCGCTTTACCCCCCAAAAGCGGACATCCTCGCGCCATCAACTCGGGCTGCCACCGGTCAACCTGCACGCATTACGGCATACACATGCTTCGCAACTCATTGCCTCGGGGATGGACGTGCTCACCATCTCGCGCCGTCTGGGGCATGGCTCGCCCACATCACACTCGGGGTCTATGGCCACCTGTTTGGCAACAGTGATGACAAGGCGGCCGATCCGATCGAGCGGGCCTTTGGCAAGGTGCTCACCGAGAACACGACCGAGAACAGCGCCCGAACAAAGTAGGAAACGCCCGGTGGCAATCCGGTGCAATTGGCTATTTCGGTGCGAGGCGCGAATTGCTAAGCAATTGATATCTCAAACCCGAAGGGTGGCTGGATGGGGTTTGCAACCGGTCTCGTAATCCGGTTGGATGCCGCCCATCATCCGCCCCCGGGCGGCACACGGCGGAGCCCTGAGCCTTGGCAAGTAACAGAAGCGACAGCGCGAAGGTACGTCCAGCGGGTGTCGACGACCTGACTGCACTCGATCGCCCGATTCCTGCGGGCGTCAACGCGGCCGGCTTCGGCAGCGACGTGGCGGCGGACGCACTGCGCGCAACCGAGATTCCCTATATCGCACTCAATCCGGGCGCGAGCTATCGCGGCCTGCACGACAGCCTCGTGAACTATTTGGGCAATGAGCGGCCGCAAATGTTGCTTTGCCTGCACGAAGAAAGCGCGGTCGCGATCGCTCACGGCTATGCCAAGGTCACCGGCAAGGCGATGGCTGCCGCCGTACACTCCAATGTCGGTCTGATGCATGCCACCATGGCGATCTTCAACGCCTGGTGCGACCGAATGCCGATGGTGATCCTCGGCGCAACCGGCCCGGTGGACGCCGTCAAGCGCCGGCCGTGGATTGACTGGATCCATACGGCGCGCGACCAGGGTGCGCTGGTTCGCGGCTACACCAAATGGGACGACCAGCCCGCCTCGCCGGCGGCTGCACGCGAAGCCGTCTTGCGCGCCAACTGGATTGCCAACACCGCACCGCGTGGGCCGACTTACGTCAATCTTGATGCAGGAATGCAGGAAGGCAGTCTCTCCGAGCCGGTGCCGCCGATCGATACCAGGCGTTTCATGCCGGCGGTCGAAGGCGGCGCGCCGGTGGCCTCAATCAAGCAGGCTGCAGACCTGCTGCGAAGCGCAAAGCAGCCGGTGATCCTCGCCGGGAGGACGTCACGCGATGTCAGCGCCTGGAACACGCGCGTCGCGCTCGCCGAGCGGCTGAACGCACGTGTCGTCACCGATCTCAAGATTGCCGCCTCGTTCCCCACCTCACATCATCTTCATGCGGGCGCGCCCGGTGGGACCGTGCTGGCGCCCGAGGCGGCTGAAGCGATCCGCTCCGCCGACGTCATTCTCAGCCTGGATTGGCTGGATGTGGCGGGCACCTTCAGGGCGGTGGGAAACGTCACCGCCAAGGTCATTCAGGTCTCCGTCGACCATCATCTGCACAATGGCTGGAGCATGGACTATCAGGGCTTGCCGCCTGTCGATGTATTCATCGACTGCGAGCCGGATGTCGCGGTGCCGCCATTGCTGGGAGCGCTCGGACCGGGGCCCGCGCGCGCGACCGCGGCGCGCGGAAAAGAATTCCCCAAGCCGCCCGGCGGCAAGCTGACCGTCGATCATCTTGCCACCGCGCTTCGTGAAACAGTCGGCGACCGTCCGGTCAGCCTGACCCACGTTTCGCTGTCATGGAATGGTGCCACCTGGGCCTTCAACCACCCGCTCGACTATCTTGGATCCGATGGCGGCGGGGGTGTTGGCGGCGGTCCGGGGATTTCGGTCGGCGCCGCGCTTGCACTCAAGGGCAGCGGCCGCCTCCCCGTAGCGGTGTGTGGCGACGGCGATTTCCTGATGGGTGTGACCGCTCTTTGGACCGCGGCGCATTACCGCATTCCACTGTTGATCGTGGTT
>Ga0207678_10005152_pt1 | contig 11716 bp, 8 predicted proteins | sample KBSC63metaG_FD_184319 | JGI IMG/M metagenome (GOLD analysis project Ga0207678, IMG submission 184319) | Corn rhizosphere microbial communities from Kellogg Biological Station, Michigan, USA - KBS C6-3 metaG (SPAdes) (version 2) | ecosystem: Host-associated > Plants > Roots > Rhizosphere > Soil ... | reverse complement strand
CGATGTCGAACAACATGGCGGGACAGATTTCGCCGGTGTAGGCGCCCTCTTTTTCCCAGTACAGATCTTGCGCGCCGATGGCCACGTTTGAGCCCTTGGTGTCTTCGATCGCGAAATAGAGATCAATGTAGGGCGGGCAGACGACGATTTCGTCCCGGGTATGGCCGGCCACCAGCGGCAGGAAATCGCGGAAGAACGCCCGGGTCTGGTCGGGGTTCTTGTACATCTTCCAGTTGGCGGCCATCAACTTTTTGCGGGGCATGAAATCCTTTCTACAAGTCTTCGAGGGCTGAGAATTACTAAGGACACGAAGGATGATCCGAGCCGCGGCTCACTTCTTGTCGGTGAGCGCCTCGACGCCGGGAAGCTTTTTGCCTTCCAGAAATTCCAGCGAAGCTCCGCCGCCGGTAGAGATGTGTGTGATCTTGTCGGCCACGCCGGCTGCGTTGACCGCGGACACCGAATCTCCTCCGCCTACAATTGAGGTAGCGCCGACATTCTCGGCGATGGCATGAGCAACCTTGAATGTGCCCTTGGCGAAAGGCGAGACCTCGAAGACGCCCATGGGGCCGTTCCAGACGATGGTCAGGGCGCGCGCGATCTCTTCGGTGAAGGCCTCGATGGTCTTCGGTCCGATATCCAGGGCCATCACGTTGGCTGGAATATGGCCACTGCTTACGGTCTGCACAAGTGCATTAGCATCGATTTTTTCCGCCACCACGTGGTCCGTGGGCAGCAGGAATTTCAGCTTGTGGCTCTTTGCCTCTTTCAAAAGCTGGCGCGCCAGTTCGACCTTGTCTTCCTCCACCAGGGATTTGCCGACCGGCTCGCCCTGGGCCTTGAGGAAGGTGTAGGCCATGCCGCCACCGATGATGAGGACGTCAACTTTATCCAGAAGATTGCGGATGACGCCGATCTTGTCGCTGACTTTAGCGCCGCCGAGAATGGCGATGAACGGCCGCTCCGGATGGCGCAGGACTTTGCCAAGGTACTGCAGTTCCTTTTCCATGAGCAGGCCCGCCGCCGACTTCTGCACGAAGCGAGTCACGCCGACCGTGGAGGCGTGAGCGCGGTGCGCGGTTCCGAAAGCGTCGTTTACGTAGTAGTCCGCCAGGCCGGCAAGCTGCTTGGCGAACTTGGGATCGTTGGCTTCTTCTTCGGGATGGAAACGCAGATTCTCCAGCAGCAGGGTCTGGCCCTGTTCCAGCCTTCCGGCCATCTCCTCAGCTTCAGGACCGATGCATTCGGGGCAGAAGCCCACGTTTTCGCCGCGCGCCAGTTCTTTGTCCAGCAGCATGCGCAAACGTTCAGCCGCGGGTTTGAGGCTCATCGCCGGATTCGGCTTGCCTTTGGGACGGCCCAGATGGGAAACCAGCACCAGCCTCGCCCCGTGACGGAGAGCGTATTCGATGGTGGGAAGAGTTTCGCGAATGCGGGTGTCATCAACCACCCGGCCATCTTCGAGCGGCACATTGAAATCTACCCGCATGAGGACGCGGTGATTGTTAAGCGATAGATCGCGGATGGAAAGTTTTGACATAGGGGCGTCCCTCTGGGGATGGCGCAGCCGCCGCTACGGCGACTGCCGGGGCGGCCACTGGCCGCCCCACGCGGGCGAGTCGCCCGCGACCACATGAGCACACGAGCTTACAGGCCCTTGCTTGCGATGTAATTGATCAGGTCACGGACGCGGGATGAATATCCCCATTCGTTGTCGTACCAGGAAATCACTTTCACGCAATTGCCGCCGACCACCAGAGTCGAGGGCGCGTCCACGATCGAAGAACGGCCGTCGCCCTTGAAGTCGGAAGAAACCAATTCCTGCTCTTCATAGCCCAGATAGCCCTTCAGCGATCCGCTCTCGGAGGCTTTTTTGAGCGCGGCATTCACTTCTTCCTTCGTAGTCTTTTTTTCCACGAAAACCACCAGGTCAACCACCGAAACGTTGGGCGTGGGTACCCGCACGGAGAAACCATCGAGTTTGCCCGCCAGGTCGGGGATCACCAGCTTTAACGCCTTGGCCGCGCCCGTCGAGGTGGGAATCATGTTGATCGCGGCGGCGCGCGCCCGGCGCAGGTCTCGATGCGGAAAGTCCAGAATGACCTGGTCGTTGGTGTAAGAGTGGATCGTGGTCATGGTTCCGCTTACGATTTTGAAACTGTCATTGACCACCTTGGCGATCGGCGCCAGGCAGTTGGTGGTGCAGGATGCGTTCGAAATAACGTGGTGCTTGGCCGGATCGTAGATTCCTTCGTTCACGCCCAGCACAACCGTGACATCTTCGTTCTTGGCGGGGGCCGAAATGATCACTTTCTTCACCGGTCCGCGCATGTGCTTCTTGGCCTCGTTGGCGTCGGTGAAGTGTCCGGTGGATTCAATCACAACCTGAGCCCCAACCGATTCCCAGGGCAGCTTTCCGGGGTCTTTCTCTTTGAACACCTTGATGGTCTTGTTGTCGATCGCTATGCTGTCCGCCCCGGCCGTGATCTTGTGCGGCAGATTGCCCAGGATGGAATCGTATTTAAGCAGGTGAGCCAGGGTCTTGGGGTCGGTGAGATCGTTGACCGCCACGAATTCGATGTTGCTGTCATTGAGCGAAGCTCGGAGCACGTTTCGCCCGATGCGTCCGAATCCGTTGATACCTACCTTGATTGCCATTTCGCCTCCGAAAGGTTGCCTTAACGCGTTGTTGGAGAGTGGAAACAGAATGTTAACAGGGAAACGAAGCATGCGGCAAATTGCGGACTGCCTTAAGGGGCCATCATTCTTTCAAAGATTTTGACCGTTAAGGTCGCGAAGTCGCCGCAAAGGACGCAAAGGAGGCGGCCGTCAAGCAGCGATTTCAATTTCCAAATAGATGTTCTGTTTGCTCCAGAAGAAGGGGATGCGTGCCATCCAGTATTTGGCCTTAACGGTCTGGCTGGCCCACACCCAGTCTTCGGGCGGGAGAATCCGGACCGTCGCCGCGAACTCGGGACCAGTAATTTTTCCGCGTATCGTACACGGGGCAATCCGGGCCTCGGGGTTGTTCCGGATGCGCTTGTATTTACCCGAATCGCTGCGGGTCATTACGTAAAGCTTGTCATCCTTTTCGCCGAACCAGACTGGAGTGTGGACAGCCGAGCCATTTTTGCGAAGAGTTGCCAGGTCGATGTATTTCTGCCCCTTGATTTCAGGTGGAACCGGCATGGGGATATTGTACGGCCCGGAGCGGTAGGAATGTGTGGCGCGGCGCCCTCGCCCGCGGCCTTTGACGTTGGGCGGCTCCAGCCAATTGGCGTCCCCGTGGGGGCCAAACATCCTGCGGAAAGAGTTTTCGGGAAGAGGCGGCAGCTTACCATCGCTGGACAGCGTCCACGCGGGCGAGGGCGCCCGCGCCACACGAACACGCCTTTTCTTGACAGCCTCCGGGGTTGAGCCGAGAATGTGCGCGTTAACTAACATAGAGGGGTCCTAACTTTGACATCTCCAACCAGGCGTGAGTTTCTCGGCGGCGCTCTCGCCTTGATGAGCGCGGCCAGTATCCGGCTTCCCCTTTGGGCCCAGACGGTCGCGAGTCTTGCCGGCGCTCCCGCTGCCGGGCCTCTTCTGCTCGGGGTTGATTACTATCCCGACCAGACGCCCGAAGCGCTTTGGGAAGAGGACGCGCGCATGATGGCCGATTTCGGCTTCACCAACGTGCGTATTGCCGAATTTGCCTGGGCGCTGATGGAACCGGCGGAGGGCAAGTTCGATTTTGCCTGGCTCCGTCGCTCCGTCGAGATATTGCACAAGCACAACATCGCCGTGATTCTGGGCACTCCATCCGCGGCGCCGCCACCCTGGCTGACGGCCAAGTATCCCGACATCGTCGAAGTAAACGAGAAGGGCGAGCGATTGCATCCCGGGGGGCGGCGATTCACCTGTCCTACCAACCAGGTCTATCGGCGGTTGTCGTTGATCATCGCCAGCGAAATGGCCAGGACCTTTACGGAAACGCCGGGCGTGATCGGCTGGCAGATCGATAACGAATTTACCCTGGGCTCATCGCAGCGCTGTTACTGCAACTACTGTCAGGCCGGATTTCAAACCTGGCTTCGCTCCAGATACGGCACGCTGGACAACCTGAATCAGAGTTGGGGGACGGTCTTCTGGAGCCAGACCTATACCGATTTCAGCCAGATCCCGGTGCCGCTGCCGTCAGGTGGCGATCCGAATCCAGGACTCGCTCTCGACTACGATCGCTACCAGTCGTACGCCAACGTTTCCTTCCAGCAGGAACAGTTGGACATGCTGCGCAAAACGTGTCCGCGGCATTTCGTTACCACGAACAATGTCGGGCTGGTGGACACGATCAACATGCGCGATCTGTACGAGAAGCTGGATTTTACCGCCTTCGATAACTACCCCGGCTTCTTCGACATGCTGATGGCACAGCAAGGCAGGATGGGATCTTCCGCCTTCGTTTCGTCGTCCATCGCCCTGGGACATGACCTTGCGCGCAGCGTAAAGGGTGGCAAGCCCTTCATGATCATGGAAGAGCAATCAGGAAAGGCGGGCCAGAAAACTTTCTCTCCGCAACCCGAGAAGGGGCAAGCGCGGCTGTGGACCTATCAGGCCATCGCGCACGGCGCCATGGGAGTTAATTACTTTCGCTGGGACACTGCGACTTTCGGAGCGGAAGAGTACTGGCACGGAATCCTGAACCACGATCGCTCAAAGAGCCCGGCTTTTGACGAGATCAAACAGGGAGTAAAAGAACTCAAGGCGCTGGGGCGGGAGGTTCTGTACTCCAACTATGTGGCGGACGCCGCCCTGGTGTTTGACTACGATTGCAGCTGGGCGCTCGCGATTCAGCCCGGCCACTTCCGGTTGGCTTATCTGGACCAGATCGTGTCCTGGTACGGAGCCATCTCGGCCAGCCGCTCCGGAATCGATGTGATCGGGCCCGAAATCGACCTCTCCGCCTACAAGATTGTGTTCGCGCCGGTGGCCTATGTGATGTCCGAAAAGCAGGCCGCCCGGATCCGGAGTTTTGTGCAGGGCGGCGGAATGTTTGTCACCAACTTCCGCCTGGGTGTGAAAACGGAGACCAGCCAGATTGTCCGCACGCCGCTTCCCGGACTGCTGCGGGATGTGATGGGCGTGACCGTCGAGGACTACATTCCGGTTTACTCGGCAAAGAACGGGATGAAGTTCTCGCCTGCCCTGGCCGGCCCCGACTCGGAATGCGTTTTGTGGACAGATATTCTCCAACCGGCCGGAGCCGAGGTGCTGGCTTCGTACACGATGGGTGCACATGCCGGCCAGCCGGCGATCACCATGAACAGCTTCGGCAAGGGTAAAGCCGTGTACATCGGTGGAGACCTCAATGAGGCCAGCCTGGCCCGGGTGCTTCGAACCCTTTCCGGGATGGCCGGAGTGAAGCCGCCGCTCGAAGTGCCGGCCGGCGTCGAGGTGACCGTGCGCAAGGCAGGCAACAAGCAATGGATATTCGTACTGAACCACGGCGCGTCTTCGCAGAGCGTGAATCTGCCCGCGGCGTTTGTCGATCTGCTCACTGGGGAAAAGCTCACGGGAAAGATTGATATTGGTGCGTACGGCGTGCGCGTGCTGCAAGCCTGACGCGGATTGTGTGAGCTGCCTTGTGTGGCCGCGGGCGACCCGCCCGCGCTTTTCTCGAACACTGCGACACCGGTACTGCATGCGGTCACGCGGGCGGGGTCGCCCGCGGCCACAATACAGCAATTCCAAGGCTGGCAGCTTTGGTACGTTTTCCCTGAGCTGGATTGCCTGCGCTATGTAGCTGTGTTACAAACCTGACATGCGCAAGTGGATGCGCGATCGTCTCAAGCGCCCCAAAAAGAATACGGAAGCCGGTAAGAGCGAGCCTGCCCAGGCCCCTCTTCAGCCCGCCTATTACGATGCCCCCGAAACCATCGCACCGGCGGCTCCAATCCGCATAGCCGAAGCAGACGTTCCATCGCCCGCGCCGGAACCCCCCGCAATTCACGACGAAACTCCGGAGTCACGTCCATCGCAGCCGCAACGCCCTGGTGGAAATGGCGACCCGCGCCGCCGCCGGAGGCGGGGAAGAGGCGGCCGAGGCCGCGGCGGAGCAGGAACGAGACCTGTACCTGCCGCCCAGGCATCGCCCGAAGCCCTGGCCGAGGGTGAACCCGCCGCCGCTGCTGCCATCGAAACCGCGGGTGCGGCGAGAGCGACGCCGGCAGCCGCGCCCCGGGCTTCCAAAGGCACCGTGGTTCTCGCCATCGGATTGCCGGGTTCAGGCAAGAGTTCATGGTTCAAGCGGCACAACATCACCCCGCTTTCGAGCGACATGTTGCGCGCGCTTCTGTTTGACGATCCCACCGAGCAGCGCTTTCAGGACCTGATTTTCTCCAACCTGCGTTCCATGCTGAAGGCGCGCCTGATCGCGCGGCGTCCTACGAATTACGTGGACGCCACCAACCTGACCCCGCACGAACGGCAAAGCTGGATCAAGCTTGGCCAGGATTACGGCTACGAAGTGCAAGCCGTGTTCTTTGACGTCCCCTTGGAAGTTTGCCTGGAGCGCAATCACAAGCGTGAACGCACGGTCGCCGACGACGTGATGCGGCGCATGAGCGCCAAGCTGAAGGCGCCCACGTTTGAAGAAGGGTTTTCGAAGATTACCGTGGTCAGGGTAAAGCGTAAAGAATGACCTCGTGGCTGATGGCCGCAAAACGCCGTCGATATTGACCACAACGCCGCACGCCCATAGAATCACAGGTAGCGGATCTCCGCGTTTCTCGCCGAGTTGCCCCCTCGTTCAATGGTAGGACAGCAGATTCTGGATCTGCTTATCGGGGTTCGAATCCCTGGGGGGCAACCAAAACTGACTTCTTCTTTTCCCCCGAGGTTTCCACAGGCCTTTACTCGAAATTTCTGCATCCTGCTCTCTCCTGACTCTCCATCACCAAACTGGTAACGATGTTTCCGCTCGACTAGTCCGCCGCAAACCTGAATTCACGGAGTTTTAACCAGCGAGTAACACCTTCGTAATAAGACCTCCTTACCGTGGGCACACCGAACCAGAAGCCGCTTCCAGCCAGCGGTCCATCCAGTCCGGAGTTTTGTCAGCCAATCAGGATAGTGCCAAGCACGGAGGAGCAAGCATGTTGCAGCGACTCAGAAGGTCTGAAGCCCCCAGGAGATTTTTGGCGGTGGTGATGGCGTATCTCACCGTCCTGGGAACGATGCCAGCCTACGCGAACTCATCTCTTTCACGCACTGCAACCCCCATCAAGCATCTGGTCGTGATCTTTCAGGAGAACGTTTCGTTCGATCATTATTTCGGGACGTATCCCAACGCGGCGAATCCCCAAGGGGAGCCGGCATTTTATGCGCGGCCTGATACCCCGACGGTCAACGGGCTTGCAGGAGCTCTGTTGAACAACAACCCGAATTTACTGAACGCCGGGAACGGCACCGGCGCGACCAACCCTTTCCGGTTGGATCGCTCGCAGGCCGCCACCGCCGACCAGGGACACAACTATGGACCGGAGCAGGCCGCAGCACACTTCGGCTTGATGGATCTCTTTCCGCTGAAGGTTGGCACCGCCGGACCGCCGCCCAATGCTCCGCCGCAGATTGTAGCCACCAAGGGTCTCAACCTGGGCTACTACGATGGCAACACAGTCACCGCGTTATGGAATTATGCGCAACACTTTGCCATGAGTGACAACTCCTATGACACCGTCTTTGGACCTTCGACTCCCGGCCTCATGAACCTGGTCTCGGGTCAGACCAACGGAGTCACAACCGTGTTGAACGGGACGGGAAGCGAAACCGATGGCGGCAGCGGCACCTTGACCGTAGTAGGCGATCCTGATCCGGTGGGAGATGTTTGCTCGGCGCCGACTCGCAACCAGGTGCAGATGGGCGGGCGTAACATTGGCGACCTGCTGAACGATGCCGGAGTTAGCTGGGGCGCTTTCATGGGAGGCTTCGATCTGACCGTGAAGAATTCCAACGGCACCACCGGCTGCCTGCGCAGTTCGACCTCTGCGTTCACCGGAACCAGCACCGACTATATTCCGCACCACGCCTTCTTTCAGTACTACGCTTCCACCATCAACCCAACCCACACCCGGCCCAGTTCGGTTTCCGAGATCGGACATGACGGCGCCGCCAACCACCAGTACGACATCAACGACTTCTTCACGGCCGTGAAGCACGGGAACTTTCCCGCCGTCAGCTTTCTGAAAGCGTCCGCTTATCAGGACGGTCACGCCGGATACTCCGATCCACTCGACGAGCAGGCGTTCATCGTCAACGTGATCAACTTCCTGCAGAAGTCTTCGGAGTGGGACGACACCGCGGTCGTGATCCTGTACGACGACTCGGATGGCTGGTATGACCACCAGATGGGCCCAATTGTGAATCAATCGACCAGCCCGGCTGACGCTCTCACCGGTCCCGGCGCCTGCGGCGACGGCAGCACCGCGCTGCCCGGCATCGATTCCGGCAATCCTCACGCGCAAGGCCGCTGCGGCTACGGTCCGCGGCAACCTTTGCTCGTGATCTCTCCCTGGTCCCGGGAAAACTTTGTGGACAACACGGTCACCGACCAGACCTCGATCCTGCGCTTCATCGAGGACAACTGGCTGGGCGGCCAACGCATTGGCGGAGGCTCCTTCGATTCCTACGCCAACTCGATCACCCAGATGTTCGACTTCAGTCATCACGGAAGGACCGACCGGCTGTTCCTGGATCCGATCAGCGGGCAGCCGCAGTTCCGCTAGGAATTTCGGATTTACGGATTGTCAAATTAGCGGATTGACGAATTTGGCAATCATTGAAGGTGTGCCGACAGGCATGGAGGAGTCTCCTCTCCATGCCTGTCGGTTTATTGGAGCCCTGGATTGAAGATGACCGATAGATTTGCCCACCTCACCCGCCGGGAGTTCCTACAGAAATCAGGGATGCTGGTTGCCGGCATGGCGGCCGCTCAGATCAACCCTCACCGCACCGGCATCATCGCCAGGCCGTTGCTGGATGTAAATGCCCTGGAGCAGTTCGTGGATCCACTTCCACTTCCGCCGGTCCTCAAGCCCAGCGGGACGCGTCCCAGCCCCGATGCTCCCTTCGCGCAAATTCCGTATTACCGGGTTGAGATGCGGGCGCTCGAGAGCAAAGTCCATCGCGATGTGGAGCCCACTCGGCAGTGGGGTTTTGCCGGGAACTCGCCGGGACCAACCTTTGAGACCCGCAGCGGCCAGCCCCTTCTCGTGGAGTGGGCCAACGAATTGCCGGCCGCGCATTTCCTCCCCATCGACCACAGCGTTCATGGCGCGGAGGCCGACAAGCCGAGTGTTCGCGCCGTCACTCACCTGCATGGAGCGAAAGCTCCCGCCAAAAGCGACGGCTATCCGGAAGATTGGTGGGTCCCGGGCAAATCGGCGCTTTACTTCTACCCCAACCACCAGGACGCGGCCATGCTCTGGTATCACGACCACGCGCTGGGCATCACCCGCCTGAACATGTACGCAGGACTCTTTGGCGCCTTCGTCATTCGCGATGAGTACGAAGATGGCTTGAATCTGCCGCACGGCAAGTACGAGATTCCTCTGGCCATCTACGACCGGTCGTTCGATCGCGAGGGTCAACTCTATTATCCCGTGTCGCCGGAAGCGGAATCGCCCTGGGTGCCAGAGGTTTTCGGAGACGCGATTCTGGTCAATGGCAAAATGTTTCCTTACCTGGAGGTCGAGCCCCGCAAGTATCGCTTTCGGGTTCTTAACGCGGCTAACGGACGTTTCTTTCACCTGGCGCTTTCGAACGGACAGGAGTTCCACCAGATTGGAACTGATCTCGGACTGCTGCCCGCCCCCGTATCGTTGAAGAGCCTGCTGATCGCGCCCGCCGAACGTGCCGATCTGGTCATAGATTTTTCCGGCCACGGCGGAGAGCACATCGTAGTAACCAACGACGCTTTTACCGTGATGCAATTTCGGGTATCGAAAACCGGGTCCCCCGACACCAGTTCGCTGCCGTCGAGTCTGCGGTCCGTGCCCAGGATTCCGGAATCGGCGGCGGTGCAGAACCGCATCCTGACGCTGGGCGAAAAAGACGACAAGGCAGCGAACCCCATGATGATGCTGCTCAACAACGCTCACTGGGGCATGCCGGTCACGGAAAATCCAAAGCTGGATTCAGTCGAAATCTGGAACTTCCTCAACTTTACCGACGACTCGCATCCCATCCATCTCCACCTGGTGCGCTTTCAAATCCTCGACCGGCGCGGCTTTGAGCCCTTCTACTACTACACCCAGGGAAAAGTGAAATACATCGGGCCCGCGGTGCCACCCGCCGCCAATGAAGCGGGATGGAAGGACACAGTGCAGGCGCATCCCGGAATGGTCACGCGCATCATCGCCCGCTTCGAAGGCTATCCCGGAAGGTATGTGTGGCACTGCCACATTCTGGAGCACGAGGACAACGAGATGATGCGGCCCTACGATGTGGTGGGTGCGTAGGAGCGCAGCAGAGACTTGGCCCAGCGCTGCCCTTATCCCGCCTGCTTCTCTTGTCGGAGGATAGTTTGTGGTAGCTTTTCTGCGCTTGAGGGGAGCTCAGTAACCCGCCCTGTCTCTCCAAAGAACGGAGAGACGAGGACGGGCACCCTGGTTTCTCCTGAAAGTTTTTCGCGTTGTATATTGTCGGGACTGCATTCGTCCGCATCGCTGAAGAGGGGCGTAAGTCATGAATGAAAAGCAGCCTGCGCGGAGTATCGGTCGCAGCATTGGGGCTCTGTTCGCCGGTTTCGTGGTCGTCCTTGTCCTTTCTCTCGGCACTGACCTGGCGCTGCACGCGGCCGGCATTTTCCCGCCGCTGGGGCAAATTATGTCCAACCCGCTTTTTCTGCTGGCGACGGTCTATCGCACGGTTTACGCCATCGTGGGCAGCTACATCACGGCCCGGCTTGCGCCCGACCGGCCCATGGGCCATGCGCTACTGGGTGGAGGCATCGGTCTGGTCCTGGCCGTCGTGGGCGCGGTGGTCACGTGGAACAAGGATCTGGGGCCGCACTGGTATCCCCTGGCCCTGATTGTCACCGCGCTGCCCTGCGCCTGGGTAGGCGGCAAACTCCGCCTCATGCAGATGCGCGCCGGCCGGCCTTAATCGAAGACTACCGTTTTGTTCCCGTAGGTCAGGACGCGGTGGCAGAGGTGCAGACGCACCGCGCGGCCCAGGACCGTGCGTTCGAGGTCGCGTCCCTTGCGGATCATGTCTTCGATGGAATCGCGGTGCGAGACCCGGGCCACTTCCTGTTCGATGATGGGTCCTTCATCCAGATTCATGGTGACGTAGTGTCCAGTGGCCCCGATCAGCTTCACTCCCCGCAGAAAGGCCTGGTGATAGGGCTTGGCGCCCACGAATGCGGGAAGAAACGAATGATGGATATTGATGATGCGATTGGGATAGTTGGCAATGAAATCTTCGCTCAGCACCTGCATGTAGCGGGCCAGCACGATCAGTTCGACGCCGCGCGAGCGCAACTCGCGGAGTTCTTCAGCTTCCTGCTGCTTCTTGTTTTCCGGAGTAATGGGAAAATGCAGAAAGGGCACGCCGTAGCGGCTGGCAATCACGCCGGCCTCGGGATGATTGCTCACGACCATGGCGATTTCAGCCTGGAATTCGCCGGCCTGCTGGCGCTGCAGAAGATCTTCCAGACAATGCGGCAGGCGCGAGG
>Ga0207678_10005150_pt1 | contig 11719 bp, 11 predicted proteins | sample KBSC63metaG_FD_184319 | JGI IMG/M metagenome (GOLD analysis project Ga0207678, IMG submission 184319) | Corn rhizosphere microbial communities from Kellogg Biological Station, Michigan, USA - KBS C6-3 metaG (SPAdes) (version 2) | ecosystem: Host-associated > Plants > Roots > Rhizosphere > Soil ... | reverse complement strand
GGTTGGTGATCAAGTGACTGCGGAGACTGGGTGAGGTTGGGACGGAGGGATCCGGCCGGCCGGTGGTGGCGGCGCGGGATCTGCGGTGGCCGGGCGTGGGGGTACCTGGCGCCAACGGGATGGGGCGGCGGGTTCGCTGTGGTCGGCCGGGGTGGTGGAGCGGCCGTCCGAGGTTGCAGGTCGTGGGGCGATCTGCGGCGGCATCGGGAGGCGGAGCGCGGGCCGACGGGGCGGGCCGGGCCGGTGGCGGCGGGGAACGAGGTGCCGGTGGCGCAGATCTCTGGCTGCCGGGTGGCGGGTGTGTCCGGCGGTGCCAGGGTGGTGCGGTAGGCCCGCTGCGGCCGGGGTGGTGGAGCGGCGGCCCGCCGTTGCAGGCGGCGGTGGTGGGATCTGCGGTGGCCCCGGCGGGTTCGGAGGCGGGTGCGGAAGGCCGGCGGGGCCGGGCTGTCTGGAACGAGGTGCCGGTGGTGCGGATCCGTGGCGGTCGGGCGGTGGTGCGCCCGGTCGGCAGCTGGAAAAGACGGTTGGCGGCGGAGTCGGTGGTGATCGCGGCCGGCATTTGGCGCTGTGTGGCGGGAGCTCTTGCCCCGCAGGGGGCTTGCTGGTGGGGTCGCCGGGGAGCCGGGGAGCCGGGGAGCCGGGGAGCCGGGGAAGCGGGGAAGCGGGGGCAGGCGGGAGCCGAGGGGCTGAGGCGCGGCAAGTTGGGCAGGGGCCGGCGGGGGCTGCCGGAGGGGTGAGCGGACGACGGGCGGGGGAGTGGCGAGGGTGGGGAGTGGCGAGGGGCGAGAGTGGCGTGCGAGATTGCCGGGGAACCGCCACGGCGGTTCCCCGGCAATCTCGGCTTCTCACTCAGGCTGTCCACAGTGGATTGCGGCCCAGGTACCGGAGCAGTGTTGCCACTGCGTCGTCGTCGGCGGCGGGCTCCAGGGCCGGGGCGTAGGCGAAGCCGCGCAGGGGTTCCGCCAGCTGGCGAGCCACCGGGAGGAGTTGTTCGGCCAGCTCGGGGGTCAGCGGGGACGGCTGGCCCGATGCCTTCGCGATGTCCCAGGCGTGGACCGCCGCGTCCAGGGCTGCTGCTCCCGCCGCCACCGGGGCCGGGAGGGCTCCCTGGGGAAGGGGCGTCGGGACTGAGGGGGCGTCGACCGGCACCGTGGTGAATGCTGCCGTCGCTGCCGCCAGGGTGGGCTCCAGGAACTCGGCCGGCGAGCCGGTCATGGTGCCCGAGGGGGCGAACGGGTTGTAGTCGGGGCCGCCCGTTCCCGTGATGGCTGCCGCGTAGCCGAGCTGGTCGCCGGCCGCGTGCTGGAGGACCTGGGTCACGTTCCACTCCGCGCACGGGGTGGGGGCCTGCCAGTCCGTCACGCCCGCGATCGCCGAGCGCAGCGCTTCGTGGGCCGAAGCGAGCACGGGCCAGGTGCGGGTCAGGCTCGCGAAGAACCGGCGGATGTCGGCCACCAGGACCCCCGGGGCCTCGTGTGCCGCGTAGTGGCCCGCCGCGTCGCGGGGGCCGCCGCTGCCGGATGCCACGTCGTAGCTGTTCCAGCTGACGATGTTCGCGTGGTCGCGCTCGGCGAACCGGCGGATCGACTGGAAGTCGCCCGCGAACATCGCCAGGCCCGTCGGGACCGTCGTCGGGCCCTCCGGGTGCGCCTCCGTGTGGGCGTCCTCGTAGTAGAAGCGGATCGACGAGCCACCCGTGCGGGTCAGCCAGTACAGCGCCACGTTCGCCAGCACGAACTCCGGGTCCAGGTGCTCGCCGAACAGCTGGCTGTTCCACGCCAGCAGGCCCAGCGGCGAGTCCGCGAGCGCGAACGCCAGTGTGTGCGGCTGCTGGCTGTGCAGCGTGTTGAAGGAGAACATGTTCTCGTAGAACCACTGCAGGTGGGCGAGCGCTGCCTGGTCGGCCTCGCTCAGGTCCGCCATCTCGGCCGGGTCGCCGGACGGGAACGAGAACAGCTGCGTGACGTGCACGCCGACGACCTTCTCCGGCGCGAGCCGACCGATCTCCGGCGACACCATCGACCCCGCGTCGTTGCCCGCCGCGCCGTACGACTCGTAGCCGAGACGGCTCATCAGCTCGGCCCACGCCGCCGCGGTGCGGTGCGTTCCCCAGCCCGCCGCCTTGGCCGGGCCCGAGAAACCGAAGCCCGGCAGCGACGGGATCACCAGGTGGAACGCCGGCTCCTCGGCCGACTCCGGCTCGGTCAGCGGGCCGATCACGTCCAGGTACTCCACGATCGAGCCCGGCCAGCCGTGCGTCAGCACCAGCGGCGTCGCGTCCTCCCGCGACGACCGGACGTGCAGGAAGTGGATGTTCTCGCCGTCGATCTCCGTCACGAACTGCGGGTACGCGTTGAGCCGCGCCTCGAACGCCCGCCAGTCGAACTTCTCCAGCCAGTACTCGGCCAGCCCGCGGACCCGCTCGTTCGTGACGCCGTACTCGGCGGGCAGGTCGTCCGGCCACAGCGCCCCGCGCAGGCGGTTCTGCAGGTCGTCGAGGGCGGACTGCGGGATCTCGGCGCGGAACGGGCGGAGGGCGGGGACCGTCATGACTGGCTCCTTCGGGGTGGAACGGAATGCTTCGTTCCGAACTGTAGCAGACCGGAACGATCCGTTCCAGTGTTAATCTCGGCGGATGACTGAGACCGCCCTGCCCGGCCGCCGCGGCCAGGCCGCCCGCAACAACATCTTGATCCTCGACGCCGCCCGCCACGTCTTCCTCGGCGATCCGAAGGCGCCGATCTCGCAGGTCGCCGAACGCGCCGGCGTCGGGATCAGCGCGCTCTACCGCCGCTACCCGAGCAAGGAGATCCTGCTCCGCCACATCTGCCATGACGGGCTCCTCCTCTACATCGGCGAAGCCGAAGTCGCCGCGGAGGAGCCGGACGGCTGGGCGGCGCTGACCGGGTTCCTCGAGCGGGTCGTCGAACATGACGTGCACTCCCTGACCGTCCACCTGGCCGGCACGTTCACCCCGACCCCCGAGATGGGCCAGGACGCGCGCCGCGCGGGAGAACTGACGAAGAAACTGGTCGGGCGCGCGCACGAAACCGGGCGGCTGCGCCCCGACGCCGTCGCCGAAGACATCGGCATGATCCTCGAATGCTGCTCCGCCATCCGCGTCGACGACGACCCTGACCGCACGTTGCAGCTGCGCAACCGGTATCTCGCCCTGCTCGTCGAGGGGTTGTCGGCGAAAGGCCCGGATCTGCCGGGCCCGCCACCCCGCCCTGGTGAGATGAACGGCCGCTGGCGTCCCGCCTGACGGCGGTGCCGCGACGCGTCCGGATGGTGGTAACGAATTCCGGGAGTGCGACGACTGATCAGCGTCGGCTGTCCAAAAAGACCCAATGCACCATCTGTCAGAGCGGCATTCCCCGGACCGGAACAGCGAGATGACGACTATGCAAAGAAGCTGGCGACGGACCACGATCCTGTCCTCGGTGGCCGCACTGGCCACGGCGTTCATCGCAATCGCCCCCGCCGCGCAGGCGGACACGCCCACCAGTTCCGTCGAAGTCAGTCCCACCACGGTGTTGCCGGGACAGACATTCACGGTCACGCAAACCATTCACAACGACCGCGATTTCACGGTGACTTTCGCGAAGGGCGCCATTTACGGCACGCCGACCGCGATCACCGACGTCGTCGACATCGTGTCCTGCACCAACACGACGGCGGTCGGCTGCTTCCAGGCAGGCAGCAGTTACCGTGCCGCGTTCGGCGACCTCGAGGCGGGCGGCACGAAGACCACGGTGTGGACCCTGCGCGTCAAGGACACCGCGGCACCGGGGCAGTTCACGCTGCAGCACCAGTTCGTCGGCGACAACTACTCCTTCGAGACCTTCGACGGCCCGGTCATCACGATCGGCAACCCGGTGACCAACGCCGACGTCAAGGTCGCGCTGGGCGCCACCGGGCACGGCGGGCTGAACGCGCGCATCGACTACACGCTCACCGTGACGAACATCGGCCCGTCCGCGGCGACCGGAATCCGGGTCGTGGCCACGTATCCCGCGGGTCTGTCGTTCGCGAGCGGCAACGGCTGCGTCCGCGTCGGCACCACCCGCACCGTGAACTGTGACATCGCTTCGCTGGCCAGTGGCGCGTCGGCGATGCCGAAGTTCTCGGTCAACGGCGGCCTGCTCGCGCTCGGTTCGTACACCACGACGGCGGTGCGGACGGCGAGTTCGCCGTCGGATCCCAACCCCGCCAACGACAGCGCGTCGAAGACGTGCTCGGCGCTCACCGGGCTCATCGTGACCTGCTGAGGCGTTCTTTCGGGGGCTCCGGGTGGCGGAGCCCCCGGCCCGGGCTCGTGTCCTCCGCCAGGGACACGGGCCCGGTTTCGCGTTCTAACCGGTGACGGACGCGTACAGCTTCGCGATGTCGTCGTCGAAATAGGCGCTGTAGGAAACGTCCGGGGTGTCGCCGCCGAGCTGGTAACCGCCGATCACGCCGATGACCGCGCCGTCGGTCACCCACGGCCCGCCGCTGGTTCCGTCGGGAAAACCGGGGCACGCCACCCGCAGCTGATAAACGTCGGAACGCGTGGTGTCCCCGGCGCAAACCACCGGGGAATCGGTCGTGTCGGGGTAGCCCGTGAGGGTGATCCGGTGCTCGAACCCGCGATTCGTGCCGAGCGCGTTCGCGCCGGTGAGGCTTTCCAGCGAGGCCGGGTTTCCGGCCTGCCGGACGGTCAGGAACGCGAAATCCAGATCCGGGTCGTTCGAGGACGGCCAGCCGTCGGCGACGGCCACCGAGGTCACCGTCCACATCCCGAACGGCGCGACGCCGTCGTGGTAACCCGGGGCGAAGGACATCCCGTCCCGGACGCAGTGCGCGGCGGTCAGGACGAGGTCGCCCGCGGCGGAGTGCACGACGCTCGCCGTGCAGAAGTGGCTCCCGCCGGCGAACAGCGCCCCGACCGGCGCGGCAGCGGCGGGTTTCGCCGGAGCGGGCGAAGCGACGGGGGTGGTGACCGGAGTGGTGACCGGGGCCGGCGCGCCCGCGGCGTAGGCGTCGTCGGCGGTCGTGCCGGTGCCGAGGACCAGCCCGGTCCCCAGGACCAGCAACGCCGCCGCGGCCGTCAGCGCGGTGCGGGGAAACTTGATCGCCACCACCCCAGATCACCACAGCGGCGCGGCATCCGCAGCGTGCGCGGCCCGATGCACAGCGACCTCATAGTGAGCTCACAGCACCACACAGAACAGCGCCGCACAGGCTGCCCGAACGCGCGGTCTTCGGCGCGAGACGGGAGCAGCGCCGGGGAACGCCGATAGCCTCGGCGCCATGACGGCATCGGTCACTTCGCCCGACGGGACGGTCGTCGGCTTCGAGACCCTCGGCGACGGCCCGCCGATGGTCCTCGTCCACGGCACCGGCGCGGACCACACGCGCTGGACGGCGGTGAAGGGCCGGCTCGCCCGGCGCTTCCGCCTGTACCTCGTCGACCGCCGCGGCCGGGGCCTCAGCCGGGCCGAGGCCGCCGAGTACGACATCCGGCGCGAAGGCGAGGACATCGCCGCCGTCGCCGAAGCCGCCGGGGGAGACGTCTACCTCGTCGCGCACTCCTACGGCGCCCTGTGCGCGCTGGAAGCCGTCCGCGCCACGAAGGCGGTCAGCCGGCTGGTGGCCTACGAACCGCCGCGGCCCGAGCCGGGCGGGGCCGTCGTCGGCCCGGACGCGCGAAGCCGGATGCGGGCCGCGGAAGACCCCGAGCGGATCCTCGAAATCTTCCTGCAGGAGGCGCTCCGGCTCCCGCCGGCGGACGTCGAGGCGATGCGCGCCACGCCGGTCTGGCCCGCCCGGGTGGCCGCGGCGCCCACGATCCCGCGCGAACTCGACGTCGTCGAGGGAATGGTGTTCGACGAGCGGCTCGCCGAGATCGCCGTCCCGGTCCGGCTGTTCGCCGGCACGGAAAGCCCCGGTTACCTCCGGCTCGCCGCCCAAGCGGTCGCGGAGCGGATCCCCGGCGCCGACGTGGTGCCGATGCGCGGCCAGGCGCACCAGGCCATGGACTTCGACCCGGACCAGTTCACCGAAGCGGTGTTCGCGTTCAGCTCGCCGTGAGGCCGCGGCGGTGGGCCCACGCCGCCACCTCGGTCCGGTTGGCCAGGCCCAGCTTGGCCAGGACGCTGCGGACGTGGCTTTCCACCGTGCGTTCGGACAGCACCAGCCGGTGGGCGATCTGACGGTTGCTCAGCGCGCCGGCCACCAGGGCGACGATCTCCCGTTCGCGGCCGGTCAGCGGGTCGCCCTCGGACCGCACCCGGTCGAGCAACGCCGTCGCGTCGCGCAGCCGGCCCGGCATCCCGAGCCGCCGGGCCTCGTCGGCCGCTTGCCGCGCCAGGGTTTCCGCGCGCGTCAGCTCACCGAGCGCGGCCAGCTCGGCCGCCAGGCGGACGCGGTTGTGCACGACGTACGGCCGGGCTCCGAGCCGCGTGTCCCACGCGATCGCCTCTTCGAACAGCGGCACGGCCTCGGCGTGCCGTCCGAGGACCGCGGCCAGGCGGCCGGCCCAGCTGCTGGAGCAGTCGCTGCAGAAGGTGCCCGCTCCGCCCGAGCCGACCGGCGGCGCGCCGGCCAGCTGCTTGGCGAGCCACTCCGCCGTTTCGCGGTCCTCGAACGCTTCCACCAGCGGCAGGAGGTGCGGCCCGATCCCCGGGGACTGCCCGAGGAAGTCCGGGTCGCGCAGGCGGGGACGCAGGGCGTCGTACCCGGCCCGTGCCTCGTCGAGGCGGCCGGCGACCAGGTCGCAGAGCGGGCGGGAGACGACCGTGATCGGCAGCGGCGGCGCGATCGCCAGCAGCTCGTCGTAGCCGCCGGGCAGCTCGGCCGGGTCGCCGACGACTTCCGCCAGCTGCTGCGCGAACGCGAACGACATCCCGATCGCGGACCGGTCCTCGGCCAGCTCGGCCTCGGCGAGCTCCAGCGCGAGCCGGTTCTGCGCCCGCGCCTCGGCGAACGCGCCGCGGTAGGCCGCCACCGACGCCCGCAGCCGCAGCTCGTGCCAGCGGACGAGCGGCAGCCGGGTCGTTGCGGCCAGCGCGGCGATCGCGGCCACCTCGGTGTCGACGACGGCGATGGTGCCGACCTCGAACGCCGCGTCCACCCGCCACTTGTGCCCCCACAGCGCCATCAGCGGCCGTCCTGTGCCGCCCAGCGCGACGGCGAGGGCGCCGAGCCGCAGCCGCTCGCTCAGGGGCAGCTCGAACGGGCGGATCTTCATCCGGGCACGGACGGCGTCGAGCAGCGCCTCCTGGTCGCCGGAAAGCTCGGCCAGCGCCAGTGCTTCATCGGCGGTTTCGACGGCTTCGGTCGCTCGCCCGTAGTCCGCGGCCACGGCCGCCGACTGGGCCAGGAGTTTCGCCCGCACGGCCGGGTCCGTTTCCGGGCCGGTCACCGCCAGCGCGGACGCCGTGAGCTCGGCCATCCCGGGCAGCAGGTCGGGCGCCGAAGTGTCCCGGACGACGAGCGCCGCGGCGGCGGCGAGCGCCGGGTCGGACGTCAGCCCGGCGGCTTCGCGGGCGTGGCCGAAGCTGCGCGCGAACCGGCCCGCCCGGTACTCCGCGGTCGCGAGGTCGACGAGCAGCGCGGCGAGCCCGTCGCGGGTTCCGGCGCGGCGGCGGCAGTCGAGCGCCAGCTCGAGGAAGCGTGCGGCTTCGGTGAAGGCGAGCGAGCGGGTGGCGTCCCGGGCCGCCCGCTCGGCCCAGTCCGCGGCCCGGGCGAGGGCGTCCGGGGTCGCTGCCGACCGCAGCCAGTGCCCGGCCACCACACCCGGCTCGGCGCGGCGCTCCAGCGCGGCCGCCGCCCGGGCGTGCAGCTCCTCGCGGACGCCCTGGTCGAGGTCGGCGTAGATGCCGTCGCGCACGACGGCGTGGGCGAACCGCCGCGAGCCGGCGACGGCGGGCAGCAGCACGCGAGCGCGGACCGCGCGGTCGAGCGCCGCGACAACGCCGTCCACCGGTTGCCCGGCCACTTCGGCGACGACGTGCGCGTCGACCTCCTCGCCGAGGACCGAAGCGATCGCCAGCAGCTCCCGCGTCCCGGCGTCGAGGCCGGCGACGGTGGTGCGGACGAGGTGGCGCAGCTCGGCCTCGCCGCCGCCGGTCGCCGACGACCGGGCCACGGCCTTGAGGTAGAGCGGGTTCCCGCCCGAGCGGCGCAGCGCGTCCGCCGCGTCGACGCCCGTCCGGCCGACCCCGGCGAGGTACGCGCGGACGTCGGGCTCGGTCAGCGGGTCCAGGCGGAGGCTTTCCGTTCCCGGCCGGCCCAGCAGCTCGCCCACGGCGTCGAGCGGCGGCCCGGTGTCCCGGTAGGTCGCGACCACGGCGAGCCGCGACCGGCGGATCTCGCCGGCCAGGTGCCGCAGCAGCCGCAGGGACGCCTCGTCGGCCCAGTGCACGTCCTCGAGCACGACGACGAGACCGTCCGGCTCGGCCGCCGCGACCAGGGCGTCCGCGGCCGTCGCCACGAACCGGAACCGGGCCGCGACCAGGTCGGCGCCGTCGTCGTCGAGGTCGGCGAGGGCCCGGTCGACCTCCGCGCCCGCCGCGGGCAGCGCCCGCAGCACCCGCCGCCACGGCCACAGCGGCGGTGCGCCCGGGTCGTCGACGCACCGGCCCCACACCGCCGTCCGGTCCGTGACCGCCTCGACCAGGCGGGTCTTGCCGATCCCCGCCGGGCCGCCGACGAGCACCAGCGCGCCGGTGCCCTCGGCCGCCGCCGCGAGCCACGTGCGCAGCTCGGCCGCGGCACCGGCCCGCCCGACGAACGGTTCACTGCGCGTCACCCGAGCAGTATCCCCTCCGTGTCCGGTTTGCGCGTCGTTCTCCGTACTGGCACTGATGCCCGGGACGCGGTCCCCGGCGAAAGTGGCTCCCAACGCAGTGACCAGCGAAAAGGAGCACGTCATGTACGCCGCCGTCCACCAGTTCCGGGGTCCGCTGGGGACCCACGACCTCGCCGGGGGCGCTCTCGGTGCCGCCACGCTCACCCAGCTCGGCGGCCCCGCCGGCGCCGTCGTCACCTTCTGGCCCGACTCCGCGGCCGCGGACGAGGCCGCTGCCCGGCGGCCCGCCGGGACCACCTGGCTCGACACCGGCGCCTACCGGGTCACCGACGCGCACTGGGCGTCGGACGCGGCCGTCTACGCCCAGATCACCTGGTTCGACGGGCCGCGCGGCGCCGAGCAGTCGGCCGCCGAGCTGCGCGCCGGCCGCGAACGCATCTGGCCAGCCGTGCGGGACGTCGAGGGCGTCGGCGCGAGCTACACCCTCATCGCCGAAGACCGGTCCCTGGCCGTCGTGGGGTTCGGCGCGTCCACGGCGACGATCGAAGCCGTCCAGGAGGCGATCATGGCCACCGAGCTGCTGCCCGGCGAGGACCCCGCGCTGCTGCCCGGCCCGGACCGGGTCGACCTGCACCGCGTGCTCCACGCGGCCCTGCCGGCGCCGGCGGGTGCGCGATGAGCCCGCACACCGCCCCCGCGCTGCGCGCCGGGACGTGGACTGTCCGCAGTGGACGGACGACGGCGTCGTTCGAGGTCCGCAACTTCGGCTTCAACCGGGTGCCCGGCACGATCCCGGTCCGCACGGGCACCGTCGAGGTGCGCGACGGCGAAGTGACGGCCGTCCGCGCGGAGCTGGACCTCGGCGCGCTCGACACGCAGAACGAGCGCCGCGACGCCGACCTGCGCAAGCCGAACCTGCTGGACAGCGCCGCCGAGCCGGTCATGACCTTCACGGCCACCGGTGTCCGGCGGCAGGACAACGGCTGGGAGGTGACCGGCGAGCTGCGGCTGCGCGGGACGTCGTGCCCGCTGACGCTGACCGTCGAGCCGGCCACCGGCAGCCGGGTCCGTGCCACCGGGACGCTGGACCGGGCCCCGCTCGGCATGCGGGTGCCGCGCGCGGTGATCGGCCGGTACGTCCGGATCGTCGTCGAGGCGGAGCTCGAGCCGCCTAGCTGAGGTTCTTGGGGAGCAGGGTGGTCGCCGCGTCCGGTGCGGCGACCGCCTTGGGCCGCCGGTCGCGGAAGAGCCAGCCGCCGACGATGCCACCGACGAAGCCGAACAGGTGGCCCTGCCAGCTGACGCCTTCCTCGGTCGGCAGCAGGGAGGTGAACTGGTAGGCGAAGCACAACGCCATCACCAGCCCGATCACGATGTCGATCAGGTGCCGGTCGAACAGCCCGCGCACGATGATGTAGCCGAAGTAGCCGAAGACCAGGCCGCTGGCGCCGACCGTGACCGAGTGCGACGGCGAGATGAACCACACGCCGAGGCCGCTGGCGATGATGATCAGCAGGCTGACGCCGAGCCACTTCTTCACCCCGCGGTAGGCGGCGAGGAAGCCGAAGATGAACAGCGGTCCCGAGTTGCCTTCGATGTGGCCCCAGCTGAAGTGCAGGAACGGGGAGCTGAGGATTTCCGGCAGCGATGTCGGGTCGCGCGCTTCGATGCCGTACTCCCGGCTCAGGTCGTAGCCGCTGGGGGCGTTGACCAGCTGGACCACCCACAGCACGGCCAGCAGGCCGACCATCACCCACAGTGCTCTCTTGGCCTCGGCGATCATCGCCTCGGCGTCGCTGCGGGCCGGTTCCTCGCTCATTTCGTCCCCCCCCCTGCTCGGTTTGCGCGCCCGAGGATAACCGGCGGAGGGCTGCGGACGCGGCTTTTCGCACCCAGCCGTGACCTGGCAGGGTTGGGAGCATGACGTCACACCGGCCGGAGGTGGTCTTCCGGGGCCGTCGCATGCCCGGCGACCGTGCCCTGGTCATGGCCATCGTCAACCGCACGCCCGACTCGTTCTACGACAAGGGCGCGACCTTCGCCGACACCGCGGCCCTGGACGCGGTGGACCGCGCGGTCGCCGCGGGCGCCGACATCGTGGACATCGGCGGGGTGAAGGCGGGCGAGGGGCCCGAGGTCGACGTCGACGAGGAGAGCAGGCGGGTGGTGCCGTTCGTCGCCGAGGTGCGCCGCCGCCACCCCGGGCTGGTCATCAGTGTCGACACCTGGCGCCACGAGGTCGGCCGCCAGGTCTGCGAAGCGGGCGCCGACCTGCTCAACGACACCTGGGCGGGCGCCGACCCGAAGCTGGTCGAGGTGGCCGCGGAGTTCGGCGCGGGGTACGTGTGTTCCCACGTCGGGGGCATGCCGGTGCGCACCGACCCGTACCCCGCACCGACCCCGGACCGGCCGTTCTGGCCCCGCTACGACGACATCGTGGCGGACGTCGTCGCCGAGCTGACGGCAGCGGCTTCGCGGACCGTTTCCGCCGGGGTACCCCGCGGCGGCGTGCTCATCGACCCGACGTTCGACTTCGGCAAGAGCACCCGCCACGGGTTGGAGCTCCTCCGCCACTTCGACCGCCTGGTGGCAACCGGCTGGCCGGTCCTGGTGGCGCTGTCGAACAAGGACCTCATCGGCGAGACCCTGGACGTCGAAGCCCCCGACCGCCTCGCGGGCACCCTGGCCGCCACGGCAATCGCGGCAAAGGAGGGAGCGGCGGTCTTCCGCGCGCACAATGTCCGGGAGACAAGGGAAGCGGTGGAGGCGGTCGCGCGCTTCACGTCCATTAAGGACTGACCCAGCCACGCCCGAAATCAAGGAGCTGGGTGGTCATCCCGTCGCCTGAGGCCGCAAAAATCACTTTGAGCCAGGCCCGCAACCCACAGCTCAAGGCAAGTTGACGACGCAAGCTTGCGGGCCTGG